>FJVY01000086.1_pt1 | contig 8147 bp, 9 predicted proteins | sample 1011871 | NCBI WGS metagenome assembly FJVY01 (sample SAMEA3912450, study PRJEB9761) | metagenome | biome: forest; material: soil | place: USA | collected 2011-06-22 | depth 0.1 m | reverse complement strand
TGTGAATACGTGTGGTTCATAGAGAAATGACATTGTATAGCAATAGTAGCATAACTTTTCATGCTTGTTTCCTTCGTGACATCTGTTATTTTTATGGTATAGTAGGCCCAGCGCACGCACGTCACCTTAACATCAGATGAACTTCGAGATGCCCTTTAGGAGCGGCATGAAGAAGAAGCGATTTCGGCTAGTCAAGGTCCTGTTGGTTCTGGGCCTGGTCTTCACGCTCGGAGTCCTGGGATTCCTGCAGTACGTCAAGTACCAGGCTGACCATACGACCCTGCCGGCGTACAAAGTCGGCGACCGTTCAGTCGTGCTTGCCAGCGATGGTAAGACCGAGCTGGGCCACATCGCCAGCACCGGCAGTGGCAAACAGCTCGAGGACAAGAACGTGTCGACCCTGATTCGTCAGGCTCACATGGCTGCAGAGGATCGCAGCTTCTACACCCACGAAGCAGTATCCCTACCGTCTACGGCGTGGGCATTCCTGACCGACCTGCGAGCCGGTTCTGTCGTCGCGGGTGGTAGCACCATCACGCAGCAGTACGTCAAGAACGCCTACTTGACCCAGGCCCAGACTCCCGACCGAAAGGTCAACGAGTGGATCCTGGCCTACCGGGTCGAGAAGGACTTCACGAAGGACCAGATCCTCACGAAGTACGTCAACTCCAACTACTACGGTCGGGGTGCGTACGGCGTTGAGGACGGCGCGCAGACATGGTTCGGCGTGCCGGCGGCCCAGATCACCGACATGGGCGACCCTTTGCAGGTCGCACGTGCCGCGTTCTTGGCTGCGCTGGTCCAGTTGCCGAGCGTCTTCGCCGAGTACAAGGAAGGCACCCAGCCCAGCGACTTGATCAACAAGAAGTCGCTGTACGAGCGGGTCAACTACGTGCTCGACGGCATGCGAGACCTCAAGGGCGTCCAGACCATGGTCACCCAAGATGTCATCGACCAGGCCAAGAAGCTGCTGCCGCTCAAGCTCACCAATACGGTGCGGCCCAGCGGCAATGCAACCGACGGCGACCCCTACCTCATGCGGTACGTCCGCGACTGGCTGACTGCCTGGCAGACTCAGCTCGCTCGTGACAACGGCAAGAACGACGCCGACGCCACCAAGGAAGGAACCGCGGCAGCAGAAAGTTTGCTGGCGCGTGGTGGGCTGAGGATTCAGCTCTCCATCGACGCACGGTTGCAGTCACTGCTGGTCAGCGCCCACAAGGACGAGCTCAGCAGCAAGCGACCTTCTGGCGCAGTCATCCTGAACCCTCGGGATGGCGGCGTGCTGGCAATGAGCGGCGGGCGGGACTACGGTTCCGATCCGAACAACTACGCCATGTACGCTTCGCGTCCGCCGGGTTCGACAATGAAACCGTTCGTGCTGGCCGACGCGGTCAGCAAGGGCGTTTCGCCGAACTCTATCTTCGCAGCTCCCAAGTACATCAACATCGATGGTCCCCCCATTTGGGACCACACGAGGGCGGATGCACCGGGCTGCAAGTTGACACTGGCGGATGCACTGGCGGCAAGCAACAACGTTGTCTTCACGGAAGCAATTACCGGGAAGATGGCAAGCTGCCAGGACCGTTCCAAGCTGACAGGGATCGACAACTACTCGGTGAACCCGAAGAGCGTCGCAACCCTTCTCCGCAAGGTAGGGGCTGACGCGAGTCCGGTTCCGGAGCGTGATTCGCCGGCCAAGATCGGCGAAGAGCCGCGTCTGGCTATCGGCGGATCGCTGGAACTGTCACCGCTGAAACTGGCGGTGATGGGTGGGACGCTTATCAACGGTGGCACGTACCACAAGCCCCACATCATCGATAGCGTCGGTCTGCCGGACGACGAGAAGGTCTTCAAGTACGAGGACCAATCTCGCCAGGCGCTGGACGAGAAGACCGCACGTATCGTCACCCAGGCGATGGTGGGCGTCTTCACGCACGGTACTGCGGTCAACGACCAAGTCGACGGCCATCCACTGGCTGGCAAGACGGGTACGACCGACGGCGACGAAAAGACCCAGCAGGGNGACACGTGGATGTTGGCGGCCAACGCCGACAACCCGAAGTCCAACTCGGCTCCGGCCTACGTCTGCGCCGTCTGGGAAGGTAAGAATCCTGGCGGTTCGGGTGCGGGGACGGGGAAGGTCTGTCAGAACTTCTTCGCTCACGCGCTTCGGGGAACGCCCACGGTCAATTTCGTGGACGCCGATCTAGGCGCGGGCAAGATGGTGGGGCTGCACAACGACCCGCCGCCTGCACCTCAGACAACCGAGCCCAAGCCGGAGCCGACAACCAAGGCCCCGGAGCCGTCACCGTCACAGACGCCCAAGAAGACCGAGCACTCGACACCGCCGCCGACAACAACGGCACCGCCCACGCCGCGAAGCACTCCTCCCGCGGAGCAGCCGACCGGAGGCGTGAATACCGGCACCGTTCCGGTACCCGGCAACCCCGGTGCTACGGGCAACGATCAGCCGATCAACCAACCGGTCAATCCAACAGCTTCATCGACGAAGACAGCGGAGGCCCCATAGAGATGGCCACATGAAGGGCTGCGTGCGCGAAGGCCCCCTCCACCGTGAGGGGGCCGCAGTCCAAGTTGAAATTATTATAATGACAAAGTTTTGCGCGGTGGGCCGCTCCGCCTCCTCGCGCGTCAGCGCAGGAATTGGAGCGGCCACACCGTCAGGCCGGCAGAAGTGCGTCCAGAGTCCGCAGGCGTGCTTCCCGGTTGGGAATGCTGAACTGGGTGGCGATCTGGCTTGCTTGCCGCGCCGCCTTCTGGATGTCCTTCGGGTCGGTACAGATCACCAGTCGTCCGTCCCGCATGGCGCTGCGGATGGCGTCGAAGTCCTGGTACGTCGCCGGCAGCGACGTATTGTCGTAGTCGCGCAGGGTCAGCATGAGCACGACGCCGCCGCTCCCGAGCGTCACCTCGCACTCACGGCGAGTTCCGTCGCCACCACCCACGCAGACCAGCACGTCCGGAGTCAGGCCTACCAACCGCTCGCGCTGCTGGTAGGTGTCCATCCGTACGACCAGGTGGTCACGCAGCCCCGGAGACTCCAGCCCCTGGCGGGGGAGGAAGCCCAGGCTGGGGACGCTGAAGCGCTTGGCTAGCACGCCGCTCAGCCCGAGGACGCCTTCGCTGACGCCGCCGTCGGTGATCAGGGTCGGGAGCCGTCGCATATTCTTCAGGCTTCCCAGAAGCGCTCGCATGCCACGCGCTTCGGACTGGTACGGGTAGCCGCTGGTCGCGTAGCCCGAGAATCCCCAGACCTGTCCGGGGGCGCTCAACCGTCGCCGCAGCAGGTTCATGGCCTGCTCCAGCGATGCGATGTTGGGGTTGTAGGGACTGAGCGACTGGCTCAGCTCGGACTCCACGTACAGCCGGCCAGCGCCGAGCAGAGCGTAGGAGTCGACTTTGACTCGCTGTACGCCGTGCCGAGGGTGAGCGAACGTGACGTTGTTCAGGGTCGTGACGCGGCGCGCGCTGTTGGCGAAGTGCTGGCCACGCTGGGTCAGCGAGAGATACGCCGCTTCCGAAGTGGGATAGGTCGGCAAGACGTTCATCTCCTCATGCTTGGTGCCAGAGGTACTGGCGACTAGCACGTATAGTATAGGAAAATGCATTCGTTGACAAATTGTCAAAATGACGCAATACAAAGGAGAGCTATGAGAAGCTAAAAATCTAACATACGATGGTACGAAGCTTTATATACAGTAAAGTCATATTTTCTAAGTAAAGGGTTCTTATGAAAAATCAAAAACTCAAAATATGCCTCTTCTTTGCGGCTGTAGTTACGGCGTTGGCATCTTTTGCGCTTCCCGCGAGTGCCGTGCAATCGCCAGTCGGTTGTAATAGCAACCGATTGAATCTAGCTCTTATAAAGGACCGCACATCAGTACAGCAAGGTGACACAATCAACTACACGATCACCGTATCGAACCAGGATTCGGCGCCAGCCCTTGCCTGTGACATAGATAGTGCGACGGTACGCATAACACTTCCGGCTGCTGACGGCACGCCTACGGGTACGGTTGTAACGCTCGCGACTAATGCGAGCTACCCTGCCGGTGCGGCGCAGACAGTGGTGGGCAACGCAAGTTATGTCGTGAGCGTAAACGCCGGCGTAACCGACATTGTTGCCGAAGCGCGTATTAGTGGCACGCTCCACGATGCCCCGGTAGATCACGCGGCTGAAATTATTAAGACCGTCGGCACGGCTGTCATTACGCCTGCGCCTCCCGCGCCAGTCTCAGCTTCGCCCAGTAGCTCGTCTGCACCACGTCTTCCAAATGCAGGCGCTCCCCACAGCCAGCTCTGATGAAAAAAGTTCGGTGGATAGGTGGCATTCTTATTGGTGTAGGCGTCATCGCGATCATGGTCCATGCGTGGTCGATTCGTTCGACGCCACCTCCCGCGCCGGTTGCGCATAGCGTCAAGCCCGCGCCGACAATAAAGTCAGCCACGAAGAAGAGTGACGCGTTCGGCACGATGGCAAAACCAAGCCTGCTGAGCATCCCATCGCTGGGCATCACAAGCCCAGTACGGCCTGTCGGCATGACGCCTAGTGGCACAATGGATATTCCCGACAGCCTGACCGACGCCGGCTGGTACGAGCAAAGCGTAAACCCAGGCAATCCCGGCAAGGCGGTGATGGCGGTTCACACTGGCTACCCTAAAAAACCCAGTAAGTTTCGGCAGCTCGAGACTATTCATCCTGGCGACACCGTTCAGGTGAAGGATACCGCTGGGGTGACTGCTACCTTTGACGTAATCGAGACGGCAAAATATCAGGCGGATTCAGCGCCACTCGCGACNATCTTTGGCAGCTCGCCGACTGCTCGCCTTAATATAGTGACGTGCAGTGGCGCGTGGGATCCAGCCCACAACTCATATGCAGAACGGCTTGTGGTGTTTGCCGCACGGACAGAGTAGACAGCTTAATCTTCGGCTACTTCTGTGGCTGGTTCAAGCTGCAATTCGCTACTCGTGTCTTTTTTGCTTGTCGTCAGATACATAACGAGACCGGAGATAAGCGCAAGGAAGATGAGGCTTGTGCCTGTTGTTCCAAGGCCTAAGCCTCCGCTATCGGTCGGCTGCGCTAAGAAGTCGCCGAGGGAAGCACCGAGCGGACGTGTCAGGATGTAGGCAATCCAAAACGCGAGAATCGCGTTAAGCTTAAAGCGATAATGTGCAACCGTGACGGCTGCGATAGCGAGCCCAAAGAGACCAGTTGAGAGGAGATACCCGAGGCTGAGTTTTTCCGCCAGCAAATCACCGACTGCCGTACCAAGTGCAAACGTAAAGAGAATGGCTAGCCAGTAAAATATCTCGCGCTTACGAGTACGAATGGAGTGAATCGACAAAGTCTTCTCAGACGCCTGCCATCCTATAAAGGTAGCCGCTAATGCTACCGAAAAGACTGCGGTGCTCGCGATGAGCGGAAAGCCAAGCTTGTCAGTTAAGTTATCGGTAATCAGCGTGCCCACAATGCTGAGGAGTACAACTGCCAACCAATACACTCCGGCAGTATAGCGTTTGCTGCGGATCTGAACGGCAAGACACGCAATAAGCGCCACCGACATAACAACGCTCGTTACCGTCAGACCAAGATTAAGGTTAACATTGATGTAATCGGCAAACGTTTCGCCAACAGTTGTACAGAGGATTTTAATAATCCAAAAAAAGATGGTAATCTCCGGCACCTTATTAGCAAGGCGCCTGGTCAATGTTTCTGTGGAGCTTGCGTCAGACATATTTCTCCTATCTGGTTTTTAGCACATGTGCGCGAGGTAACTTATTGATAACGTAACGACTCAGCTGGACTGCAAGCAGCGTGGCTACAAACGCAACGCCAATACCGCCAAAGATATCAATCCATGAGTGCACATGTGCCAGTACGCGCGCTGCGCCTACGGCCAATGCAATAGGGATCATTACCATGCCAATTTTCTTCGAGTAGGCATAGCCAATGAATGCCAGGGTCGCGCCAAGCGTCATGTGATCCGACGGAAAACCATTGTCGGCAGCATGCGAAAAGAGCGGCACAACGTGACTGCTCATAAACGGCCGTGGGTCATAGAACATGTGAGATGCCAGAAAGATGCCGATCAAACCCAGGACCCCGCCTATTGCTAAGGTGATCAGAAAAGACAGTCTTTTATCCCTTGGAATTCGCAGGAAAATAACACCAATAAGGATTGGAAGTAAGAAAACGGCGTACTGCGCGACGAAGGCTATCAAGTGGTTCACGAAATTTCCTCTACCTCTGTTTGTTTGTGTTTGCGTAAATGCATTATCGCCGGAATAAACGATAGTATCGAGACAACAATAACGGTCGGCAGAATGTATTGGTCCATATTAGGAACGACACGGCCAAGCGTATAGCCAAGCATCGTTACTACCACTGCCCAGAGTGTTCCACCGATCACGTTGTAGGTGAAGAACTTTCGGTAGCTCATCTTGCTTGTACCAGCAATTATAGGTACGAATGTACGGACAACAGGGACGAAACGCGCTAGAACCACTGACTGACCACCGTACTTTTCGAAAAACACCTGCGCTTCTCGGAGATTCTTTTGAGAAAACCATCGTGATTCCGCACGCTGGAAGAGTCTCGGCCCCACTTTATTGCCGAACAGATACCCAACACTGTCGCCAATGATAGCGGCTACCATAATGACAACTATTGTCGCCAAAATATTGAGATGTCCCTGAGATGCAAAAATACCCGCAGCAATAAGGAGCGTGTCCCCAGGCAAGAAAAAGCCGACCAGTAGTCCCGATTCGGCGAACACAATAGCGGCCAGTCCAGCGTAGCCAAACAGAGCTAAGATGTAAGTTGGATTCAGTAAATCGTGTAGCATTACGTATTTCGCCACACGAGGTTTTGTTTATTCATGAACTCTAGTATGCAAAATGCTGCATGGGAGGAGCATGAGAATACAAAATAAAATACGACCAGTGGTTGCTGGCCGTATTCTACGTTGGATCGCCTAGTCGTTCGTCTCGGCGTCGTTCTGTCCGTTTTTGTCTTGCTGATCTTGAGGATCGGCTTGACCTGGCTTATCAGGCTGATCACCTGGCTCAGGCTTATCGGCGGCAGCAGCTTGGTTCGGCTGCGGCGTCTGGGCGTGAGCTTGGGAAGCATACGCGACCCCGCTACCGATTGCAACCACTGCTAGTGGTACGACCAGAAGGCCAGCTAATTTCTTACGCGACATATATAGTACTCCTTTCTACTTATGTGCAATTTCTAGTGTAGTGGTTGACGTGTGGGAGGAGGATGAGACTAAAATGATAAGGCTATCACGTAGATATCATATTCTTTCGCTACAATAGAAACATGCAGCTTCTCTTAGTCGAAGACCAAAAACGTTTAGCCTCTCTATTAAAGCGGTCGCTTGTTGAAGACGGCTACGCCATCGATACAGCAGCTGACGGCCAGGAGGCACTCGATAAATTTGATATGAATAGCTACGATCTAGTGATTTTGGATATCATGCTGCCTATTAAAAGCGGCGTCGAGGTGTGCCGAGAGATCCGCCAAAGCAACACCGACATTCCGATTCTAATGCTTACGGCGCTCGACGGTATTGATGACCGTATCAAGGGTTTAGATAGCGGTGCTGACGATTATCTAGTCAAGCCGTTTTCTTTTGGTGAGTTGTCGGCGCGAGTTCGCGCGTTGCTTCGACGGGGCGCCAGCAGCAAGCCGGCTATCGTAACCGTCGGTGACCTTGTTCTCGATCCTGCTACCAAGAAAATCACGTATCAAAGTCACGTACTGCCGCTGACCGCAAAGGAATTTACGCTCCTAAGTTATCTTATGTATCATTCTGGAGAGTTGTTATCAAAAAACGATCTCTTAGAGCATGTCTGGGACATGAACTACGATGGTTTATCTAATGTAGTCGAGACGTACATTCGCTACTTACGCAAGCGGCTCCGTGACGTTGACAGTACCAGGGAGCCAATTACCACCGTCCGTAACCTTGGCTACAGGCTTGACGCATGAGTGAGCTGCGCCGAACTACCATCCAGCTCACGATCAAATATTCACTGGTCTTTTTTGCTTTTATTTGGTTGTTTAGTGGTGGTGTCTATCTTTGGGTTAATAGCTCACTAGGCGAAGGCTACAT
>FJVY01000023.1_pt1 | contig 9336 bp, 10 predicted proteins | sample 1011871 | NCBI WGS metagenome assembly FJVY01 (sample SAMEA3912450, study PRJEB9761) | metagenome | biome: forest; material: soil | place: USA | collected 2011-06-22 | depth 0.1 m | reverse complement strand
ACTGGCGCCGAGCTATCAGGCGGTCAGATCCAACGCGTTGCAGTTGCCCGCGCGCTCATGATGAGCCCATCGCTCATCTTGGCCGACGAGCCAACCGGCAACCTCGACACAAAGCGTTCTGAGGAGATCATGAAACTCTTCCGCGCTATCAACAAGAAAGGCGCGACCATCGTGCTGATCACGCACGAGCCTGAGATTGCCGCATTTGCCAATCGCGTCATCACCCTTAAGGACGGCTCGATCGTCACAGACAAGAGGAACGCATAATATGAAACGATCACTTCGAATCCTCACCCAGTCGTTCCGCGCCATCGGGCGCAACAAGGGGCGCAGTTTCCTGACGATGCTCGGCATCATCATCGGTATCGCGTCGGTCATCGCCCTCGTGGCAGTCGGTAACGGCGCCAGCAACAGTGTGACCGGACGTATCAGTTCACTCGGCACAAATGTCATTACCGTGCGCTCAGGTGCAGCCCCATCAGGCGGCAATTCTGGTGGCGTGCTATCTGCCGGACTCGGTGGTGGCGGTCAGCGCGTTGTCCGCATGGATAACGGCAGCGGCCCGAACGCCAAGGGCGTCGAGGCAACCCTGACGACCGACGACCTAAAAGCTATCAAGGATAATAAGAGCGCCTGGAACATCGCCTCGATCGCAGCCTACACTAGCAGCAACAGCGAGATCACGCTCGGCAGCAAAGACAGTTCGGGCGCATCCCAGACCGTCCGCATGGCTGTCAGCGGCACCGAGCCAAGCTACTTCGACATTCAGTCACTGAAATTCGCAAAGGGTAAGACATTTACCGATAGCGACGTCAGTGGCTCAGGCAAAGTTGTCGTACTCGGCAGCGAGGCCGCCACCGACATCTTCGGCACAGACGATCCAATGGGCAAAACCGTCAAACTCGAAGACGACACCTACACCGTCGTCGGCGTCCTGGCTAGCAAAGAAGAAAGCGGTTTCAACAACGCAAACCGCCAAATCTACATCCCCGTCAGTAGTGCGCAGGCAACTTACAGCCTGACCAACTACAGCGCGATCTACGCCAAGGCCACCAGCGATGGCGCCGTTGAATCAGCCAAGAAAGCTATCAACGCCAAGCTCCTGAGCACCCACAGTAAGACCGACAAGACAGCAGACTTCAGCATCAGCACACCACAAGACCTGCTCAACACTATCAAGCAATCGACCAGCGTCTTCACGACACTGCTCGCCGGCATCGCGAGCATCAGCCTCGTCGTAGGCGGTATCGGCATCATGAACATCATGCTTGTCGCTGTCTCGGAACGAACCCGCGAGATTGGCCTGCGCAAGGCACTCGGTGCGCGCACCCGCGACATTCTAGAACAGTTCGTTTTTGAATCAGTTCTTCTCTGCCTGGCCGGTGGCCTTGTGGGCATCGCAATCGGCGCGCTAACTGCCGCCAACCTCAGCAAAGTTCTGACCGGAATCACACCAGTCGTCAGCATGGACTCTGTCCTTCTGGCAGTCGGTGTATCCACGCTTGTCGGCCTCGTCTTCGGCATCTACCCTGCCGCCAAGGCCGCTCGGCTCAACCCAATAGACGCATTACGCTACGAATAAAGGAGAACAATAATGGCAATGCATGAATATCAGAAACAAATGTACAAGAAGGTGGGCGTCATTGTGGCGCTCATCATCCTCCCCATCGCCGGCTTCTTTGCCGGTATGCAGTATCAGAAGCAAACCGGCACAGACAGTACCGCCAAGACTGGCCAATTCGGCGCCAATGGTCCGCGCACGCTAAGTAACCGCGCCATCGGCACCGTGAAGTCCATCAGCGGCACCAGCATCACTGTGACCGAACGCCGCGACAACACCGACAAGACCTACACGCTCAGCACTAGCACGACCTACAAGAACGGCACCGCTACCGCCCAGGCGAGTGACGTCAAAGTCGGCGACACCGTCATGCTGACGCTCGACTCATCCGACAACACCAAGGCTACGGAAGTCACCCTCAATCCAACCACCATGTTCCGCGGAACCGACTCTGGCCCAAGCACGAGCACCGGTGGCGGTGACGTAATGGTGCAATAGTTGCGTACATAAGAAAAAACGGCTATAAGTAACGTATCACTGTTGTCGCGACACCTGGAGTGGTAGCATGAGTGCTCGAATCGTAGAGGTCACCATCGTCCTTACCAGGCGAGGTGGCCTCGACCAAGTCAGATTCACGCTGGCCTGTGCGCCGAACGTGCACATCACCGAAGGTCAGATCTTCGAGATCGTCGCGCCCGGCCGCGAACCGGTCAGGGCGACACCCCTGTCGGGACAAGTGATCAACCGCTCGGACGGCACGACCTCCGCACGGATGATCGGCGATCGGAACCACGACTTCGACACCCTGGTGGCACGCCTGCGCCGCCTGCCGAACGTCAGCAACATCCGAGTGAACCAGCCCTAGCTGGTACAAGAAAGCGCGTCCCCGCCGACCAAGGTAGGTGGGCGGGGACGCGCTGAACGTTTCACTATTTAGATTTAGAACTTATTTAGACACGAACGCCCTTGCGAGCTTCATTTGCCCAGTGGTCAGCCATCTCATTGCCAGGNTCGTTGTTGTGCCCGCGCACCCAGATAAGTGTCGCTTTAGAGCTTCGGAACAGCGGACAGACTTCCTTCACGATGTCGAGATTCTTGATCTCGCCACCCTTTTTCTTCCAGCCATTCTGTTCCCACGCCAGTGACCATTTGGTGATCACGTTGATCCAGAATTCGCTGTCGGTATGGATCTTGCATTCCTCGCCATTAGCGTCGTTCAGCGCAGCGATAATCGCTTTGCCTTCCATACGAATATTGGTCGATTCAGGTTCGCCGCCCAGAACGCGCGGCTTCATTTCTCGGATCACCGCAAAACCNCCCGCCCCTGGGTTCGGTTCACAGCTACCGTCGGTGTAGTAGGTAATCATCTTTTGCAGTATACGATGAATTGAATAATGCCACTAGTTTGCAGGGGTGGGCCGGAAAATCCCGGCCCATGCCCCCACTTTCGATCAGTCGTACTGGCGGATCTCCCACTTCCAGCCCACAGGGCGGTTGTTGAAGGATCCGTAGTTCCGACTCAGGAAACGCTTGATGCGCGCGCCATCCGGGCCGACCCGACCTTTCGCGTTCCTGAAGCGGAACGTGCAGCGGTCGTCGTTGATGTCGACGTCGACCTGGAGGCCAGCGGCCTGGAGCTGACGCCTGAGGACGTCCAGACGGAAGAAGCTCTTGATCGGGACGCTCTTCCACTGGTAGCCCTGCTCCTTGGTGCGGCCCAGGTACTGTCCGACGGACACGACCCACGAGCCGTCGATGATCAGGAGCGCCGTGCCGGCATAGTTGCCAGGTCGCGGCAGCATTCCGAGTACCATTGTTTCCCTCACAATCGGTCGATTTCGCGAACAACTATTTATATCATTATAATTGCAAACACGCAATGTTATCTTCACCCGCTTCTCTGCTATAATGGACTCCATGCAACCTCAGCTTACTTCTGAAGGCGAACTACTGGTTCGTAATCTTGACACTGCCGAAGCCCAACACCAACCTACTGAGGGCGACAAAGTCCACGTCAGCGGCGTGGCTGGCACTATCTACTTTGCGTACGAACAGCTACGCAACATTGCTGAATATACCGAACAGCACCTTATTTTGCGCGCGACAATCGAGCGTTTCCTGAAACGCCACATGCAGTTTACTGACCAGCCAAAGAAGCTCGGTTTTGAGCTCGTAGAAGAGCTGACCCAAGAACGCTACATCAGCAACGATTCGATCACGCANTACACTATCGACCGCATCGANGCCTATATCGACTACTACATCAAGCTGCACCTGACGCTNCACAATGGCATCCACAAGGTCTCGAAGGAGGAGACTACACGCTGGACTATCCAAGCTGCGTCCGTCGCTGTTGAGCAGCAGCTCGCGCCAGCACACAAAACCGAAGCATTCATCAACTTCGCCTACGCGCACTGCCTGAAGGCAATCGACCACACAGAATTTGAAAACGTCAGCGAAGAAGAATTCGCAGTCGCGACCTACTGCGCCGCACACCGCGCACTCATAAAGTCAGACGTTGCGACCACCCGTGCCTATTACATCAACGCAAACCCAGAGAGCTCACGCACGATCGATGAATTTATCCGCGTGAATCGCTTGATCGACAAGCTGTTCGACGCTCCACTAGCCACTCGCCTGAGCCGACTCATCAGCCGAAATGGTGCACCGCTGCGCATCATTCGCGAAGTCACAGCCCAATCGCAAGGCAGTGGCCAGCTAATCCAGCAACAAGTCAAACTCACCAGCTACATCGGTGCGGTTGCCGACGAGCAATACCAGAAGACACACAGTCGCTTGGTCAAAAGCATTGTCCGCACGCTGATCTTTGTATTCATTACTAAGGCTATGATCGGCCTGCTCGTCGAAATTCCATACGACATCTGGAAGCACGGCATGGTACTGGTCACGCCGCTACTGGTCAACATGGTATTCCCGCCACTCTACATGGCCACGGCAATCTGGGCGGTCAAGAAACCCGACCAGGTCAACACCGACGCTATCCGCAAACAAATCGAACGAATCCTCTACGCTGGCGAGAGCGAAGTCCACTACCGCATCCCTAAGCGCGACATCTCGGGCGGTCTGCGTTTCGCCTTCCGCTTGATCTACACACTCGCCTATGCCGCTTCGTTCGGCCTGGCTGTGTGGATTCTCCTACAACTCGACTTCTCATTTGTACACATCGGCGTCTTCTTCCTGTTCTTTAGCGCGGTCAGCTTCTTCCGCTTCCGCCTGATCCAGCAATCACGCGAGCTCGACGTCAACGACCGACGCGAAAGCATCTTCGACATCATCGGTGACTTCTTCTATACACCGTTCATCAAACTGGGTGAATGGCTGAGCGCACGCTACCGCAAGATTAACGTCCTCACGACTATCCTCGACCTACTGATCGAGATGCCACTGAAGACCACCCTCCGCATCTTGCAAGAGTGGGTGCGATTTATGCGGGACAAGCGCGAAGGCTTCTAGGCGTGAAGTACAAAGCAATTCTCTTTGATCTCGACGACACACTCGTGCAAACATCGACCGTCAAATGGGCGCACCACAAAGCCGTCGCCAAACGGTTCTACAATATTGATCTTACCGACGAAGTGCTGGCCAAACACTGGGGCATGCCCTTCGAACCAATGATGGCGATCTTCTACCAAAATGCCGACACCCCAGAAAATATGCTGAAGGCAAATCTCTCGCTCGAGGATGAATTCCCCAAGACGCTCCAAGACGATGCCATCGCGACTGTCAACGCGCTCATCGACGCGGGTGCTCAGGTGGGCGTCATTACCTCGATCAATGGCCACTTGGCTCGCAAAGACATGGAGCGGCTAGGATTTCCTGTCGAAAAGTTCTTCATGATCCAGGGTGCTGATGAAACCACGGCGCACAAACCAGATCCACGAGTCTTCGACAAAGCGCTTCAGATACTAGCCGAGAAGAAGATAACGGTCGCAGAGACCCTCTACGTCGGTGACGCCCTGATGGACTATTACGCCGCACGTGACGCCGGGCTGGACTTCTACGGAGTCACGACCGGACTGGTCACTCAGCAGCAGTTCGAAGATGAAGGCGCGCAGTCTGCGCTCTCGCTCGCCAAACTGCTCGAAGACTAAGCTTCGTCTTTCTTCTCTTCCTCAAGCTTTGGCGCGAGTGGAATGCGCACGGTGAATGTCGAGCCTTCGTCGACTTTGCTCGTGACTTCGATTGCGCCTTTGTGGATCTCTACAATCTTCTTGGCGATAGAGAGGCCCAGGCCATAACCCTGAACCTTGCCGCCCTTAGTGCGTGAGCTGTCTGCACGATACAAGCGGTCAAAGATGTGCGACAGATCTTCGGACTTGATGCCGCAGCCTTGATCGGCAACCGCGATGTAGGCGTTACTGCCCTTTACGCTTGAGCTCAGAGAAATCTGTGACTCTTCGGGGCTATACTTGATGGCGTTATCAAGCAAAATTGCGAAGAGCTGAACCAGGCCATCTTTGCTCCCGAGCACAGTCAGTGCCTTGGTCTTGTCGTCGATAGTGATCTTGTGCTGAGCCGCAACCTTGGCGGTGCGCTCGATCGCACCCTTCAGGATAGCTTTGGANCCGACGCGATGTGCTTCAAANCCGTCCTTGTCTTGATTGGCCAAGGTAAGTAGTCCATTGCTGAGCTCCTGCAACTTATTTACTTCCTCGAGGTTGCTCTCGAGTAGTTCCCGAGCTTCGTCAACTGATAAATTCTTGTCCCTAAGCGACACCTCTATCTCTGTCTGCATTGCCGTCAGCGGCGTGCGAAGTTCGTGCGAAGCATCCGCCGTAAATCGAGCTTGGGCTTCCATCGTTTGCTCAAGCGGTCGCAATGTACGACGCGCCATATAAAAGCTCGCGAGGCCGCCAACGACGAGCACGCCAAGATTCGCGAGCGTCAAGTTCGCGATAAGCTGCTGCTGACCGGAGCTAATCTCGCGGTCGCGCAACCGGTCTAGATCAACCGGCGATGGCGTAAAGCCAAAGGCTCCATAGAGCTGCTGACGAATCGCCGTGCGCTGATGGTCATACGCAGCGTTCAGCGTCTCTGACGACGAGTTGTANAGTACCAGGCTAAAAGCCAAGCTGAGACCCATCACCAGAGCCAGATACCAAGCCGTTAATTTAATTGTTGCTGATTGAAACATTCTCACCCATCTAGTTTATAACCAAAACCTCGTACTGTCTTGAGCAGTTGTGCGCTGCCACGGAATGGGCGGTCAATCTTATTGCGCAAGTAGCCGATGTATACCTCGACCGTATTGAACAATACGTCGGCGTCGTAGCTCCAGACGTGCTGGATAATCATCTCTTTGCTCAGTGTGCGGCCCTTGTTGCGCATCAGGTATTCCAGAAGTGCGAACTCGCGCTGCGACAGATCGATCGTCGTATCGCCACGGCGGACTTCGTAACTGGTGGTGTCGAGAGACAGCTCTCCGACCTCAAGCTTCATGCCAAGGGAATCTTGCGGGCGGCGCAGCAATGCACGGACGCGGGCAAGCAATTCCTCGAAAGCAAATGGCTTCACAAGGTAATCGTCGGCGCCTGCGTCCAAGCCAACTACGCGGTCGCGTACGGCGCCCTTCGCAGTTAGCATCAGGACCGGCGTGTGATTGCCTTCGGCTCGCAGTTCTTTGCATACACCAACACCGTCCATCTTGCCCGGAAGCATCCGGTCCAGGATAATCAGGTCATATTCGTCAGCGCGCGCACTGGCCAGGCCGTCATCGGCGTCATAGACGACATCCACAGCAAATGATTCCTGCTGGAGGCCTTTCTTGATTGCGTTCGCGATTTTGTGCTCGTCTTCTACTACTAGGATTCTCATATCGTCCTCTATAGTATAGTGCCTTGCTGAGTCTTTTCTGAGAAATAACTCTCTCCAAAACCAACGCAGGCCCTAAGGGGAAGGCCTGCGTTGGGGGTTCTAAGTAAGTGTCTTTACTTCTGGTTCTTCGTAATAGTAGTGTCCAAGATTTATCAGGCTGTTTCTTATAGGCTTCCTCCGTGGTTTGTTTGTATGTATAAATGTAATCTTGCTAGCTGAGCGATGACTGAAGAATACGGTCAAATGTTAATTTCGCAACGCCCATCGCTGTTGCTTCGAAGTGATTTTGCCTAGTGACCTCTATACCACCAAGAACTTTGGATTGGATCTCCGGCAGTTGCGCCGCTTGCGAGATGCCGCCGTCGATGATGATACGTCTGTCTGTCGGCGTCAGCATAGGCTGAAGNCTTGCCGCGACCTCGACGCTCAACTTCTGGAGGACATCAGTCAGGACATCGGGCTGGTTGATCACCGGCAATACTCGCGACGCGGCCGGACCGATCGTGTCCTCCAGCGCATAGAGCCGCTCGTCTGTCGGGCCCGCAATCAATGTAGTATTCGTGTCGTCTATCAGTTGGAACGTATCACCGATGACCTTCATGGCGCACATGCGCGAGCCATAGCTGACCTCAATCGTCCCCGGCTTCACGCCCGCGGCATACAGGCTCGCCTGTTGGTCGCCCATCATGACATGGATAGGCAGCGCCTTGCCGATCACATCCTCGCGCAGGACCCCAAAGTCGCTGTAGCTTGGGCGTACTTCTGCGAGCAGATCCTCGTGGAGGCCAAATAGTTTCAATAAGTCCTGATCCCACCCAAGCGTCTGGATATTAAACAGCCCTGTGTGTGCCGCAACCGTGCGGTCAGTCAAGAAGGGACGACCCTCGGCCAAGTTATAGAGCAGCCACGAGTCTAGCGTGCCCATACAGCTGCCCAGTGTCTCGGTACGGTTGGTCAGCCAATGAAGCTTTGGTGCTGGCAAATTGTAGTCGATCTTGAGCCCGGACCGTTCACGGACCAACTTCTGATTCGATTCGGTGTGAGCTATATCCCGACACTGTTCATAGGCGCGCCGGTCGGGCCAGCTAATAATTGGGTAGAGCTCCTTGCCTGTCTCGCGGCTCCAGGCTACGGCTGATTCGCGGTCAACGGCAATCCCCATCGCTACCACGTCGCCCGTTCGATGCTCGTATGCCTCGCGTAGCACTTCGCCCACAGCGTCGAGTACTTCAGTTGGATCTTGCTCGACAAATCCATCAGAGGGCACCGAAATAGTGAGCGGCAGGTGCGAACCCGAGACGATATCACCCGCCCGGTTGACCACGAAAGCCTTCGCTGCCGTGGGGCTCACGTCTAGAACCAAAATCTGAGGTTCAGATTTCGAGGAGTTGCTGGAACTCATGTGGATCTCCATAGTGATAAATGAGTTTATCGAGCAGATTGATAACCGGATAGTCGCTCAGCTTGAGCACGTGCGGCATTTCCCGAAGTGTGCTCAGACCTTCGCTGTGGACATCACCATCGGCAATACGCTCGGCGATACTTCGGCCAACGCGGTAGTTGAACGACGCGTCGCCCATACCAGCCGCCAGCAAGTCACCCAAGCCCGCAAGGCTCTCGGCCGTTGCTGGATCAGCATCGAGGTCCTTCAGGATACGCTTCATCTCGTGCAGCACCATCACCGACAGTCGCCCACGCGCGTTCGAGCCTAGCTTCAGGCCATCGCACATGCCAAAGGCCATCGCGTAGACGTTGCGCAGCACACCACTCAGCGCAGTGCCGTGCACATCACTCGATAGCTCGAGGTACACGCGGGCCGTCGCGAACTTGTCTCGCACGATATTGCCGTATTCTAGATCAGACAAAGCCAACACGCCCGACCCCATCATATGGGCGACCAGCTCGTTAGCGAGCATCGGACCATATATAAGGCCGTACGG
>FJVY01000022.1_pt1 | contig 10149 bp, 9 predicted proteins | sample 1011871 | NCBI WGS metagenome assembly FJVY01 (sample SAMEA3912450, study PRJEB9761) | metagenome | biome: forest; material: soil | place: USA | collected 2011-06-22 | depth 0.1 m | reverse complement strand
CGCGCGTTCTTCTGGTTCAGAATGCTATAGAGAATGTGCTCGGTGCCGCAGTAATCTTGGCTAAATTCCTGCGCAACGTCCCAGCTCAGCTTGAGCGTCAGCTTGGCGGTTTCGCTCAAACCCTTAGCGCCAGTGCTCACTACGAGCGCCCGAGGCGTCAGGTTCAGTGCCAGACGAGCACGATCGAGCGTCACGCCAACAGTTGCCAGCATTTTAGCGCCAACAGAACTATCCTGACTGAGCACGCCAAGCAAAATATGCTCGGTCCCAATGTAAGCAGAACCGAGGCTCCGCGCTATGCCGTCCGCATGTTGCAGACTTAAGCGCGCATTATCAGTGAGATGATTCAAAAATTCGGTAAAGTCACCCTGTGGTAACATACTTTTATTCTACCCTATCCCGCATGCACATTTATATTGCATGGTTGTAGCTTTAGTATAAAAAACTAGCACTCCCAATGCAAGAGTGCTAAATTTTCTTACACTTATCTCAGAAACTACTTTTCGTCAGTAACTTCTTCGATGGCGTTCATCAAAGAGTCTTCGACATTTTTCTTCTGCTTTGGAATCGCAACACCATTCTTGCTTGCTTCGATGTCCAATTCGTATCCAGTCAGGTGTGAAGCCAGGCGAACATTCTGGCCACCGCGGCCAATGGCGATGCTGAGCTGATCTTCGGCAACATCCACACGAGCGTGCTTGGTTGCTTCGTCGATAGTGATCTTCTTAACCTCGGCTGGGCTGAGCGCGTTGGTGATGAACTCGGTTGGGTCTTCGCTAAAGGTAACGATGTCGACTTTTTCTTGGTCGCCAATTTCGTTCATGACGGCCTGGACGCGAGTACCATGTCCACCGACAAAGGTACCGACAGGGTCAACACCAGGTACGGTGCTGTGAACAGCAATCTTGGTGCGCTTGCCAGCTTCACGAGCGATAGCCTTGATTTCAACTGCGCCGTTTTCCATCTCTGGGACTTCCTGGCGGAAGAGGTACTCAATGAACTGCTCGTTGGATCGGCTCAAGATGAGCTGTGGACCACGGTTGCCGCGTTCGACGTCTTTCAGGAAAACCTTCACGCGTGAACCGATGCCGTAGTATTCGCCAGGGATCTGCTCTGACTGAGGAATGATACCGACAGCCTTACCGAGCTCAACGCGCACAACACGTGGTTCGACGCGCTGAACGGTGCCGACGATAACGGAGCCAATTTTGTCTTCGTATTCTTCCATGACAACTTCGCGTTCTGCTTCGCGGAGTTTTTGAAGGATAACTTGCTTGGCTGTCTGTGCAGCCACACGGCCAAAGCTGGTTGGGTGGTCAGTCACTTCGACAGTGCCACCGATTTCGGCTTTGTCGTCAATTTTCTTGGCGTCTTCCAGGCTGATTTCGACAGCGTCGTCACCGACTGCTTCGACAACTTCCTTGGTGGTGTAAACAGTTACCTCACCGGTGCTGCCGTTCATCTCGGCACGAACTTCCTGTTCGCGGTCACCAAAGTCACGACGAAAAGCAGCGGCAATTGCCTGCTCGATAATTTCGTGCACGGTTTCTTCCGGCAGGTTCTTTTCGTCGGCGATCTGCTTGATGCTGAGCGCGAGTTGTTTAAGGTTTAAATCTTGCATTGTTATGAGTTCCTTTTACTTTCTAGCAAAAAATCCGACACTGGCGGCCGGATCGATACATTTATATAGTACCCCACATTCTTTTGCTTCGCAAGAGGTTTCTCTGTTACAGAGGCCATTTACTCTGTATACTGTACAGCTAGTATGCTTCACGTCACTATCCACGACAAATCTATCGGCGCCCGTACCCTCCTCAAGGAATTTGAGGCGTGGATTGCTGATGGCGAAAAAATCGGGCTAATCGGCCGTAACGGCGCAGGCAAGACGACGCTGCTTCGCATTCTGACCGGTGTGGACACGGATTTTGATGGCACTATCGAGAAGCCAAAGCAAACGCTCTTGATGGCCACCGAACAGGAGCACGCGCCCGGCAAATCTGGCCAGACTACCCTCGCACATATCTCGAGCCGCCTGCCGCGCTTCGCTGAGCTTCATGAAATCATCGAAACATACCCTGAGACTATGGGCGAAAGTATGCACAAGATGACCGTCTACAGCGATGCNCTNACAGAATTCTCTGATCACGGTTACTACGATGTCGAGAATACTATCCAGGCGCTCTTTGACGCGTACCAGCTTGACCAAGCCCTTCTCGACCAGCCATTCGATAGTCTAAGCGGTGGCCAGAAGCGCCTCATCGAACTCATGACCATTCAGCTGTCTGAGCCCGACATTGCCATCCTGGACGAGCCAACCAACCACATGGACTACGTGGCCAAGGCCGCGTTCATCCAGTGGCTCCGAACCGCTAAGCACACAGTGGTGGTTATCTCGCACGACCGTGACGTACTCGGCTCAGTTGATCGCATCATCGAGCTCAAGGACGCCAAGGCTCATACCTTCCCAGGCAACTACGATGCCTATCTGTCGCAAAACGCCGTGAGTACCGTCAACCAGATGCAAGCCTTCGAGACGACCGAAAAGCGCATCGTCAACATCAAAGAACAGATCGAATACGCTCGCGCCAAAGCGCCAGGCTACAAAGGCAAAGCCGCCAAGAACCCTTGGGTCGTCATGCGCGACAAGCTCATGCGTGAGCTCGCCGGCATCATGGACACACACGAAAAGCCAAGCTTCTGGATCGACCGCGAATCAGGTGCACAGCTTCGGCCAAAAGTCGCCGAAAAGTATCACAAGTACAAAGCCAAGAACATCAAGGTCAAAACAAACGACAGCAGCCAACAGTCTGATCGACTCCTCCAGCTTCAGGATGTTGCGCTAGGCTATAACGGCGAATCGCTCTTCACGCCGCTGTCGTTTTCGATGGGCTCCGGCGACCGTATGCACATCATTGGCCGCAATGGTGCAGGCAAGACGACGCTCGTACGGGCAATCCGTTCAGCCTATGCCGGCAAACTTCCTGACACACTCATCGGNCGTGGCGTCATCGACTGCGCNTCAGCNCTCCGACTGAGCGTTTACGAGCAAGAGATCGGCCCTGAGCTTCTAGGTATGACCCTGCAAGACGCCATCGAACGCATCTATTACGACAAAAATGTCGTCGCAACCGAGCAAATCGTCATGCGGACCATGGGCAACTACCTGTTCGACCCAATTGGCGATCGCAACACGCTCGTCTCGAACCTCAGCGGTGGACAGAAGGCGCGCCTCCAGCTTATTCGCCTGCTTGCCGGCAGTCCGAACCTTCTGATCCTCGACGAACCAACAAACCACTTGGACCTGCCTAGCATCGAGGAACTCGAGAATGCGCTCACCGCCTACAATGGCGCCATCATCTATATCTCACACGACGAATACTTCGGACGCGCCCTCGGCGGGAGCGAACTCCGAATCGGCTAATGCTTGGCAAGTGAACTCCGGTTCGCTATCATTGCACAGCTACATCAGCGAGTACGGAAGGACCAGCCCAATGAGGTCCAGCGAAAGACCAGAGCCCGGCCCGACGACACCAATAGGCGTGAGTTGGCGCCGGCGGTTCATCACACTCCTCCGTGGGCTCGATGCCCGGATGACCGCGCCCGATCGCACGGATGCTGAAGTGGTGGCACGCACCATCATCATCCTGATCGCAGGCGGCGGTGACCCGACGCCCATCCAGGTCGTCGACCACATCTACGAGGTCTGGCGCCCTGGCGCTGGATGGATGGGCTTCGACCGCAACGCCTGGCTGCAGCTCGTGCCACGAGTTGTGGAGGTGCTGAGGTCGGATCAGCCCGGCCGCGTCCACCAGATGTAGCGCCTGCTCGGCGGGCTCCCGAACTTTACGGTGAGCCCGCCGGGCGGCGGTTTGACATGGTACTATAATCTTATATGAATAACGCCCGCCTCCTTCGGTTCTTTCGACCGGAACACTATACACTCCATATCAAAATGAACCGCGCGGAGCGCCACTTTGCCGGCACGGTGACCATCCAGGGCACGAGTAGCCACGAAGCTCAGGATATTCGGCTTCATGCGCACAAACTGCAGATCCTAAACGCTACTATTGACGGCGTAGAAGCCACTACTGAGCATGGCGACCAAGATCTTCTGTCACTCAGCACGCCAGAGCTGCATCCCGGCGAACACGAAGTTGTCATTACATTCGAGGGCAAGATCACTAACCCGATGCATGGCCTCTACCCTTGCTACTTTAAGCTCGACGGGCAAGACGAAGAGTTGCTGGCTACGCAATTTGAAAGCCATCATGCCCGCGAAGTCTTCCCTTGCGTTGACGAGCCCGAAGCTAAGGCGACGTTCGACCTGACGCTCCAGACCGAGACTGGCATTCAGGTCGTCTCTAATACGCCAGTCAAGGATCAGCACGAAGATGCCGGTACACTACTGACGACGTTTGAGACGACGCCCGTCATGAGTACTTACCTGCTTGCGTGGGTTGCCGGAAAACTCGACTACCGTGAAGCTACCACCGAGGACGGCGTGCTTGTCCGCGCCTATGCGACCCAGGGCAAGGGTGATCAGCTAGACTACGCCNTAAAGGCAACCGTCGATGGGCTTGAGTTCTACAACGACTACTTTGGCGTGCCATATCCGCTGCCGAAGTGCGACATCATCGCCGTGCCAGACTTTAGCGCCGGCGCCATGGAAAACTGGGGCTGCATCACCTTCCGCGAAACCGTCATGCTTGCCGACGAGCACAGCTCGACCCACACGAAGCAGCTCATCGTCATGGTTGTAGCACACGAGCTTGCCCACCAATGGTTTGGCGATCTCGTCACGATGAAATGGTGGAACGACCTCTGGTTGAACGAAAGTTTCGCAAACTGGATGGAATACTTCGTCGCCAGCAAACTGCACCCCGAATGGGACATGATGACGCAGTATTACGATGACGAAACAACCTACGCTATTGAGCGCGATAGCCTNGCGAGTGTCCAGAAAATCCAGCAAGAAGTTCACACCGTCGACGAAATTCAGACACTCTTTGACCCAGCGATTGTCTACGCCAAAGGCGGCAGCCTCATCAATATGCTCCACACCTATCTGGGTGCGGACGTCTTTCAAAAAGGCCTGCAGCTCTACTTCGAACGCCACAAATATGGCAACACCGAGGCGGAAGACCTCTGGAAAACATGGGGCGAAGCAGCTGGTCGCGACATAGTTGGCTTCATGCAGCCATGGATTTCGCAGGCGGGATTGCCCGTCGTCACAGTTGGCCTGAGCGGTGAGACGGTCAACCTCCACCAGCGCCGCTTCTTCAGCAATCCGCGCGAAGCCACCGGCAACCAGCAGACCGTCTGGCCGATTCCGCTCCTAGCCGACGGGCAGCTCGAAGAAAGCCTCCTCGACCAGCCAAGCGCAACGTTTCAGCTCAAAGATACTACCAAGCCGTTCACGCTCAACCAAGGTCGTACAGGCTACTACCTGGCGATGTACGACGAAGCTCACACCGAAAAGCTGGCAACCGAAGTGCACGAAGGCCGCATGCCAGCCATAGACCGCGTTGGTCTGCTGAGCGACAGTCTGAGCCTCAGCGACGCAGGTCTGCAGTCGCAACTGGCCTCATTGAAGCTTCTCGACTCGTACCGCGATGAATCCAGCCTTGCGGTCTGGGGGCCAATCTCGTCGGCCTTTGGCACGCTCAAAATGTTTGCCTACAACGATGAGGAACTTCTGACCGCGCTGAGACTCTTCATTCGCGACCACGCACTCGCGCAATACAAGCGCCTAGGCTGGAAGCCAATCGACGGCGAATCGTACTTCGACGGTCTGCTTCGCCCGCTTATCATCGGCCATATGGCTTATGCCGAGGACAAGGAAGTTGTCGATCGCCTGATCGATCTGTTCAAGGCCGCAAACGATCCAGCCGACATCTGGGCCGATATTCGCGCCACCGTCTTTGCCGTTGCGGCTAAGTTCGGAGACGAAGCAACGTTCGAGAAGCTACTGGCGTGGCATAGCACCACAGCCTCCGCCGAACAACGACTACAGCTGGTCGCCGGCCTGTGTGGTTTTCGCGATTCGAAGCTCATCGAGCGGGCGCTCGGCAAGCTCACGACCGACACCGTGAAGCTCCAAGATTTGAGCTACTGGATCATCTACCTGTCGCGCAATCGCTTTGGACTGGATACGACCTGGCAATGGATGCAGGAAAACTGGCAGTGGATCGTTGACCACTTTGGTAACGACATGCACTACACCGACTTCCCGAAATACATCGCCAACTCGTTCAGCAAACCTGAACAGCTCGAGTCGTACAAGGCATTCTTCGAGCCAAAACTGACCGAAGCTGGCATCGAACGAACAATCCGTCAGGGCATTGAGGATATCGAAAGTCGCATCCTCCAGCGCGAACGCGACCAAGAAGCTGTCGCGAGTTATCTTCGAGACTACACATCGTCAAGCCAAGCCGTCACTGAGTAATCAGCACCGGTTACTTCCAAGGCAGCCAGTCGATAGTCGGCGGCTGCCTTTTGGTTATGCGCGAGCCACAGTTCGGCAGCAAAGTGCATCTGCTGAAGCTTTTTGCCCGTAATGTAATCAAGCCCAGAGCCTTGAGCCCCGCTCCCTCTGTACTTCACTTCTACAAAACAAACGACACTTCCCTTCGTCACGATAAGATCAATCTCGCACCAGCGTGTTCGCCAGTTGCGAGCCAGGACGCTGTAGCCTTTCGTTTGTAAGTACTGAGCCGCTACGCGTTCAGCCCGCTTGCCAACTTCAGTCGACATACACCTTCAGGGGTGCGAAGCTCATGCGGTGTATTATGCACGGCCCCATGTCCGCCAATGCCGCGCGGTGCACTGCAGTTCCGTAGCCAACGTGAGATTCAAATCCATAGCCCGCGAACTTCGATTCGCCCAGGACCTGCATGTAGTTGTCACGCGCCACCTTCGCGACGATAGACGCCGCGGCGATGACAGGCTCAATTGCATCACCATGTACGATGGTTCGAACGCGTTTGTCACCCAGATAGTTGCTGTTGCCATCCAGTAGTATCTCGTCCACAGGAGGCCCAAGGTCGATAATTGCCCTGATGGCCGCATACTTCAGCGCTGCCGTCAGACCGTATTTGTCGATAAACGCAGGCGACGCCCAACCGATGCCCACGGCCGTTTGTTCCTTTACGAGACGCGCGATCACGTGTCGCTGGGCAGCAGAAAGTTTCTTGGAGTCGTCAACCAAACCCTCCAAGCCATCATGCTGAGCTACAGCTGCGACACACACCGGTCCAGCCCAACAGCCACGTCCTACTTCATCTACTCCCACAATCATGCAGGCGATTATAGCAGAAGCTGCTCTATAAGTTCATAGGTGTCTCGAGCGGGCCGGGGTTGCCCCCAGCCCGCTCGCATTATCAGTCGCCTTGCGGCCGTCGAATGGTAGTGGCGTGACGCCAAACCAGCCAGGCGTCGTACGGATGGGCACGGCGCCCCTGGAACTGCAGGGTGATGGTGATATGGTCCATTCGACCGGTTATCGGCCAGACCTTGCCCACCCGCGCCTGACCATCTCTGGCCAGACCCTTGTTCGGCGGAATCCAGAGCGTGGCACCTTCGATGATGCCTCGCTCGATGAGCGCCGCAGGGAGTCGCTCAGCGTACTGACGCTTCAGGACGCTGAGTTTTGGCGCGTTCCGCCCACCCGGAACTTCGATACCCATAGCAGTGCACATGGCCACCCACTTGCGGTACTCCCCCTGGCTTTCTCGCCGCGCGCGAAGAGCTCTCTTCGCCTGCTTGATTGCCTCTCGGAGTTTTGGCCCCGACATCTTGTCGGCACCGTCGATCTTGAGACGTGCCGCTTCCGCGAGCTCNTCCTCNGTAGGATCGAACACAGTCGCGCCTTCCCCTCGGAAATACTGACGTTCGGTATTATACAGTTATTCTTACAAAATAGAAAACCCGCTTTTGCAAGCGGGTTCCCATAGAGCGGTCAGTCAAACCTCTACTTCTTGGCTCCTGCCTTTGCTTCTTCAGCGTCGTGCTTTTCTGCCAATTCTTCCTTGATGTGCTCGATCTCTTTTTCGGCAGCCTTGTCGGCAACAGTGTTTACTGCGTCCTTGTCAAAAGGAATAGCGGTAAGACGAGCAGACTTACCACTTCGTTCGCGGAGGTAGGTAAGGTACTTGCGGCGAACCTTGCTACGCTTTACAACCTCAACCTTGAGAACAAGTGGTGAGTGCAGCAGGTAGGTCTTTTCGACGCCAACACCGCTTGCGATGCGACGAACAGTGATACTGCTCGTCAGGCTGTCTTTTCGGTCAGTACGGATAACAACGCCTTCAAACATCTGAACGCGCTCCTTGCTACCTTCTGTGACCTTTTGGTGGACACGGACGGTGTCACCAGTGCGAACATCAACAACCGCATGTTTGCGGTACTTCTGTTCGACTTTTTGAATTAACTCAAACATATTAGAACAATCGCCTTGCTTTACTTATATCGATAGTCAGGTAATATTCTAGCATATCTTCTCTGTTTATGGAAGGGTTTAGCGTCGAGTTTGTGCGCCCCTGCGGGATACAGTCCGCTCGCAAGCGGCTCGCTCCCTTCCTCCCGGAAAGGTCGAGTCCCGCCGAAGCGCACAAACTCGCCGTTAATGCTAAAATCAGTCTATGATTTCCCTCAACCACGTCTTGACCGGAACGGCTATCGGACTAGCCGTTAGACAGCCGATCCTCGCCGCGCCGCTCGCCTTTCTCTCGCACTTTATTCTCGATATGGTTCCGCACTTTAGCTACGAGTGGCCGAAGGTCCGCTTCATGACCATCTGGACGCTCGATGCAATCGCCAGTGCGACGGCCCTCGTCCTACTCAGCATGCTCGCGCCAGAGCTGACGCTCAGCATCCTAGCCGGCGGCGTCTTTGCGGAGCTACCAGATGTTATATGGATCCACGAACGTCTTATCCTGAAAGCCAAGTCTAAGAACTGGTTCTTCGTCTTTCACCGCGTCATCCAGTGGTCTCAGACACAATCTGGGCTATTGGTTGAAGTTGGCTACTTCGTTATTATCGTCACTATCAACGCATTGCTGTTAAAAATCGGAGGGTAAACCCCATGGACATCTACGAACAAGCGCTTGAGATTCACAAGAAGTTTAAAGGCAAAATCAGCACTAGTCTCCGCGACGATCAGCTGAACCAGGACAAACTGACGCTCTACTATTCGCCGGGTGTTGCTGGCGTCTCGCGTCGCATCGCCGAGCATCCCGAAGAACTGCGGGACTACACATGGACGAACAACCTCGTCGCTGTTATCTCGGATGGCTCGGCCGTTCTCGGCCTGGGCAATATTGGCCCACGCGGTGCCATGCCGGTCATGGAAGGCAAGGCGCTTCTCTTCAAAAAGTTCGCCGATATAGACGCCGTCCCGATTGTGCTCGATGTGCATACACCAGACGAGATCGTCGCCACAATCAAAGCAATCGCGCCGAGTTTTGGCGGTATCAATCTCGAGGATATCGCGGCGCCCCAATGCTTTGAAATTGAGGAACGGCTCAAGGCCGAGCTAGATATTCCGATCATGCATGACGATCAGCATGGTACCGCCGTCGTTACGCTCGCCGGCCTCATCAACGCCACCAAGCTTGTTGGCAAACAGCTCAGCGACTGCAAGATTGTCGTCGTTGGCGCGGGTGCTGCGGGCGTCGCCATTGCTAAACTTCTCCATACTTACGCCAAGCCTGAGATTGTCATGATCGACAGCAAGGGCATTATCAGTAGTGAACGTAGCGACCTCAATCCGAGCAAGCAAGCACTCCTCGAATTTACAAATCCGAACAAGACAAGCGGCTCGCTCAAGGACGCGCTCAGCAGTGCCGACATCTTCATCGGCGTATCGCAGCCCGACCTGCTGACTCGTGAGCTTGTCCAGACGATGAGCGATCAACCTATTGTCTTTGCGCTCGCCAACCCAGATCCCGAAATCAAGCCAGAGCTCGCTGCCGAAGCCGGAGTCGCTATCCTTGCAACCGGCCGTAGCGACTACCCAAACCAAGTAAATAACGCCGTCGCCTTCCCGGGCATCTTTCGCGGTGCGCTCGACAATCACGTCAATAAAATCACTGATGAACACAAAATCGCCGCAGCCGAGGCCATTGCCGCACTGGTCGACGCTCCAAGCAA
>FJVY01000019.1_pt1 | contig 11001 bp, 13 predicted proteins | sample 1011871 | NCBI WGS metagenome assembly FJVY01 (sample SAMEA3912450, study PRJEB9761) | metagenome | biome: forest; material: soil | place: USA | collected 2011-06-22 | depth 0.1 m | reverse complement strand
TTCTCGCCAGTCTCACGCGGCAAAGCCCTTATCAACTACTACGAGAACCTGCACGACTGGAACCTCAGCCGTCAGATCCCTTGGGGTATTCCAATCCCAGCCTTCCAGAATACCGAAGACCCGAACGATTGGATCTTTGACGAACGCGTCGAGCAAGAGACTCTCGAGGTAGATGGCAAAACATACAAGCGTGACGAAGATACTTTCGACACGTGGTTTAGCTCTGGCCAGTGGCCATTCGTAACGACCGACTACCTCGACAACGGCGAACTGAGTAAATTCTACCCGCTCGATGTCATGGAAACCGGCCACGATATCCTCTACGCCTGGGTCGCCAAGATGATTATGCTCGGTCTGTACCGCACGGACCAAGTTCCGTTCAAGCACGTATACCTCCACGGCATGGTTCTGGACGAACACGGCCAGAAGATGAGCAAAAGCAAAGGCAACGTCCTAAACCCAATCGATATCGTCAGCGAATATGGATCTGACGCGCTGCGCATGGGTCTCCTGGTCAGCCGTAGCGCTGGTATCAGCCAAGCCTTCAGCCTGAGCAAGGTCGTCGCCGGTCGCAACTTCGCCAACAAGCTCTGGAACATTGCCCGCTTCATCGAAGACAGGGTAGGGGAGGAAGAGCCTTCACGTGATCCTAAGGCGTTCACCGACGCTGACCACTGGATGATCCGTCAGCTCAACCAAGCCTCGGATAAAATCGGTCAACTCATCAGCACCTACCGTTTCGCCGAAGCCTACGAGATGATGTATCACACTGTCTGGGACGACTTCGCTGACTGGTATATCGAGAGTAGCAAGGTTATGCAAAACACCTCCGTCCTCACATACGCACTCGAAACCATCCTCAAGATGAGCCATCCATTCGCACCGTTCGTCACTGAGACCATTTGGCAGACGCTGAAATGGGAAGAAGGCCTCCTCGTTACAAGCAGCTGGCCGACCGGTCATGATTTCGACAAAACCGCGGCACAGAAGTTCGAAGAGCTGCAGGCAATCGTCACCGAATCTCGCACCGTCGCAACCGATCTCGGTCAAGGCAAGCAGACACTGCTGTATCGTCAGGATGACTTGATCGACGGCAGCAAAGAACTTCTGACGCACCTAGCGAAGCTCAAGGGTGTGGAACAGGTAAGTGAGCCCCGCGGTCTTCGCCTTGCCATCGCGCACCACGAAGCCTGGCTCGACGTGGACGAGCAGACACTCGCCGACCACAAGGGTAAACTCGAAGCTCGCCTTACAGATGCCGAATCTCAGATCGGTAAACTCGAAGCTCGCCTCAGCAACAAGAGCTATGTCGATAACGCACCTGAATCCGTCGTCCAGCAGACTCGCGATCAGCTAGAGAACGCCCGGACGCTCGTCGAACGACTCCAGAGAGAGCTGAAAGTTATCTAATTTAGTTGTTCATAGCACAACAATATATCTTAGTTATTGTGATATAGTCTCCCTTTGGTTCTATCGTCTACCCCGAGGAGGGCCATCATGGCACCACCGGACCCCAGCCTACCGCAGCGCCGCAGTGGGGGCTACCAGATCACCGCGATCGTGCTGGAGGTCACAGCCAGCAAGGCCATCGTCGCCCGCATCACGCGAACGGTGACCCTGCCGAGTGCACCATCCAGCAACCTCAACGAGATCGAACTCGCCACCCTCCTCCGAGGGCTGACGACTCCGGCCCTCGCCGCACTCCGCATCCTTGAAGCCAACGAAGGCATCCGGGCGAAGGGCGGCTACACCCAGCCGCAGTATGAGCGGGTACAGATCAAGGTACTGTCAGGCGGACGACTGGTGGGCCGCGTGAACGGCGCCCAACAGACCTTCGACCTTCGCGGGAAGATGACGTCGGCCGGCCTGCTGACCCACCCCGACACGTCTCGACGCGTCAACCCGCCGGGTGGCAAGGACGACCGAAACGGGAATGGCCGGCCCGGTAGGAACGGACGGAACTGACCGACAGACCAGCAGGGCCGGGTGCGCATGATACGCGCCCCGGCCCTGCGACCAGCCATGAAATTATTTCTTATTCGTGATGATACGGTTCGCCACGACGAATCGTATTNGCTCGATATAATTGCTCGGCTAAGAGAAGCCNTACGAGTTGGTGAGGGAATGTAAGCTTCGAAAGCGACCACAGCACGTCCGCACGTTTCTTCAGGTCGTCCGTCACGCCATATGCACCGCCGATGATAAATACAATTCGCTTCGCAACTTGCATGTCCAGCATGTCTAGAATGTCCGCCAGCTCGCTTGAGGCTAGCTCTACGCCATCTTCGTCCAACAATACGATGTAGTCATCGTCTTTGATTTGCGCGACCAACTGGACGCTCTCAGCGCGTTTGATTTCTTCGAAGCCCATCTTGCCCTTTGCGGGCGTGAGCAGCTGCCAGTCGAGTGGCGTATACCGCTGGAGACGCTTCGTATAGTCGTCGATTGCCGCCACAATTGCCGAATCGTGTTTCTTGCCAATAGCCAGGCAGAGTATCTTCACGGTGTTAGAACTTTAACTTTTCCGCGACCTTAGCCAAAGCCTCGTGGTCCGGCTCTATGTCCATTCGCTGCTTAGCCCAAAAGTCCGCTGCAGTACGGCAGGGGATAACGTGCACATGAGCGTGCGGCACGTCAAAGCCTTCGAGCTTCATGCAAGCTCGATAGTCTGCACCGTACACCTGCACGACGCGCCTCATAACTTTGCGTACGGCGTCCATCAGCGCTCGGTAGTCGCCATCCTCGAGGTCCTCGAGACGGTCAACTTGCGCCTTTGGCACAACCAGCGTGTGGCCAGAGACGGCCGGATGAATATCAAGAAAAGCTAGGACGTGATCGTCCTCATAGACTTTGTGTGCAGGGATTTCGCCCCGGATAATTTTGGTAAAGATTGACGGTTCCATACTCTACACAATAGCAGGGTAGAAGAAGACAACCAAAGCGCTGATGAGCGAGCCAATCAGAAGCAGCCAAATGCGCCACCAGGCAAAATAATCACGCTTGGCGCGGAACAAAACGCTCACACCCGCGATGACCATCAGCACCAGGAGTGTCCACGGCGCCCAGAAATAACCAACATCGCCAAATACATTTGCCGCCAGCAGGAAATGCGTAAAGAGGAAGGGAATTGTCAGCCAGATCAGCATGTTGATCTGTTTCCACCACTTCACATGCGCNTAGCTCCACTTGTTGCTCAGCGTCAAAAGGACCACAAAGATCACCATCGATGCACTCAGCAGAATGGTCTCGCGCTGCACAAACTGCGTCGGGTAAAACGGCACGCCGTAGTATTGCACCAAGGCAAAAGCCGCGTACATCATAAACCAAATACAGGTCCATATACCAAGCCACTTNCCCTGGTACGAGATCTTCAGCAGGTCATCGGCAATGCGCTTTGGCCACTTCAGTCCAAGCAAGCGAGCGGGGATAATCGTCAGAGCAAAGATCGTGGTCGCCACCAGCGCCGCCATGTGCACCGCGCTCAATCGATCAATAGCAAACAAGACACACACCAGTACAAACAATGTGACGTTCATCAACTGGATGTTGGCAACTTCCCGATTGGGCAAGAAAACCTGCTTCATACTGTCTTCTAGCATAGCATGAGGGTGGGTGGTCGGCGTAATGTCTTGAAAACTAAAATATTTCGTGGTATTATTTGCCCGGCCCTTCACGTAAGCACTCCTACGGGAGTGATTTTATGTTCAGGGCTTGCACAGACAGACATCGTTGTTAGACCTCAACCCAGGGAGCAACCGTGACACGACACCCGAGCACGTTCGCCGCGTTCGAGATGAAGGATGACGCCGCGCGCCCCGAGCTGCTGACGGACCGTACCGAGGCTGGCCTGCTGGTCACCATCGGCGGTCAGCATCAACTCAGCACGATGGCGCGCCTTCCCGAGTTCGTTCCGGCCGGCAGCGTGCTGGTGCTCAACACCTCGGGTACGTTCTTCGCCCGGTATCCCGAAGCAGAGCTGCCCAGCGGCGCGCAGGCCACCGTCCACTTCGCACAGATGTGCGACGAGTCGGCCTTCAAGTGGGTCGTGGTCGTGCCCGCCGGCCTCGAAACCGGCGACACGATCCGCCTCCCCGGCGACGCCACCCTCCAGCTTCGGCAGCCCCACCTCGTGCGGGGCGTCCAGGCCAAGTGGGAGGACTGGGGCGAGCTGTGGGTGGCGCACTTCCGCACCCGGAAGCTCTGCTTCGACGGCTTCCAGGCCGAGTACGGCCAGCCGATCCGCTACCCGTACGACACCACCGACTGGACGCTCGGCGCGATGCAGAACTGCTACTCGCTGCGGCACACCTCCGCCATGATGAACAACGGTGGCCGAAACATCACCCTCGACACGCTGGAGACTCTCCTGGCCCGCGACGTACACATCGCGACCCTGGAGATGCGCACCGGCGTCGGCGTCGACCACGAGGGCATCCCGCTGCCGGAGTTCGTCCAGCTCGACCCGCTCAACGCGCTGGTGATCAACGCCGCGATCGCCGAGGGCCGCCAGATCATTCCGGTCGGTACCGGCGTGATCCGCGCGCTGGACTGGTTCTACGAGCTGCAGGACTGTCGGGTGATCCCCGGCGCCGGCTGGTGTACCAACGTCATCACCCCCGAAGACGGCACCTGGCTGGACGCGTGGGTGAGCGGCATGCACGAGCCGAAGTCGACGCACCTGGCCATGGGATCGGCCATCATGGGCGAGGAGATCATGCTCGATGCGATGGTCACCGCCCACAGCGCCGGCATGAAGTTCCATGAGAACGGCGACACTCATCTGTGCCTGCCCGCAAGCTGCGCGTAACTTCGCGCACCGGGCACCTCGAGTGCGGCCCCGGGACACGACCTGTCCTGGGGCCCGCTCCGCACCACTGAATTCATCTATAATGTCATATATTCCGTGGTGGGCGGGGAGCATCTTGCTTTGCTCGCCCGCCACACCAACAGGGGTCCACTGTACGTTGTGCCGCCGATCAGCTCGTGGTGGTAAGTACCTTGGCCTGTTCGGCCTGCCGGATGAACGACTCCTCGGGGAGCTGAACCTCCAGCGATACGACTTCGAACTTCGGCGGCCGAACAATGTCACGGACCAGACGGAGCTTCTCCAGCAGGATCAGCATCCACTTGGCCGGGTCGACCGACCACGGGAACCACCCGTGGAAGGCGACTCTTTGGAACAGATGGTGCATGGCGTGGTTGGCCTCGCCCCCGCTCAGCAGCTTCAGTCCATAGACATTGCGACTGCCGTCACTGGGGTGATGGACACGCTTGCCGTTCGCCTTGATCTCGACGATCGACAGTCGCTGCCCGCGCAGGTGGGAGAGCGAGTTAATGCACCACGTCACGTGCTGAAGCAGAACGACCCGCAGGACACCCGCGACCAGCGCGCCGTCCAGGCCCTGAACCAGCATGCCCTTCCAGCCACCGGTGGCCAGTCCGCTCGCGGCGCAGATCAGCGTCGGCAGCGCGAACGTAGCGACGATCAACCAGTGGTAGTTGCGCTTCTGGAGCTGGATCAGCGGATCACTCAGGAGGCGATCGGAACCCTGCGGCTCCGGCGTCTCACACTTGTAGAACAGCCAGCCGACGTGCGACCAGCCGATGCCCTTCAGGTTGCGCCAGAAGGACCCGTTGTACTGGAACGGCGAATGCGGATCGCCCGGACGATCGGCGAACTTGTGGTGCAGACGATGTGTCCGCACCCAGCCGTCGACGTCACCTTCGAGCGACAGCCCGCCGCCGATGAGTAGTACGGCCCGCACCACCGGACCACATTCGTAGCCCATGTGCGTGAACAGGCGGTGGTAGCCGAGCGCAACACTCAGCACGGTGAAGGCGTAGAACCCGCCTCCGACCCACAGCACTGTTGCCGACGGCCAGAAGCCGCCGACCACGTGCCAGACGATCGCGACGATCGCCAGCACTTGCAGGCTCATGATGAACGAGAACAGCACAGGGCGGAAATCGCTCCACGGGCGTTTCTCGTTGAATTTGTACTGGACGACACCAGTCTCCGTTACGGTAGGCACTTTGGCCCCTCCAAATCCTTGCTCGATGTTGAGTTGTTTGGACCCCAAGTATATGGTTTACCTTTTGGGAGTGTTTGTCAAAGATAAGGGGAATCGATAAATTCAGGCGTACGGCCGGGGCGGGACTCACGTCCGACCCCGACCAACGAAGCCCTGCGTCAGGCGATCAGGTACGCGCGGAATCGCGCCTTCCAATTCTGGTCGTCCTGCCACTCGTAACCCCGCGAAGGCATCACTTCAGACACCTCCGCCATCACGTCAGGTCGAACCTGAGCAGCGGTCATCGTCACCAGGTCGGGGTGCTGCTTCTTGAGCGCCGGAATGACGCAGTCGTGCATGACCTGGCTGAAGCCGGTGATGGAGTAGTAGTTGATGCCNGGGAACAGAGCGCTGACCAGGGGCGTCAGGGCTTCGATCTTCTTGTCGTCTTGCGTGAGGAAGGGGTGCTCCTGGCTCGTTACGAGGTACCAGAGCACTGCCTTTTTGATCCGCATATAGATCACATCTCCACGANGTAGGGGCTAGAAAGCCCACTGTTGACAACTTCGGGTGATTATAGCACAGAATATTTAGGAGAGGGATAGACGCCCGCTGCAACTCATGCTCGGAGCAAGCTCCTGCGCGTGAGTCTTGCGAACGAACCCTCGATTGCGTCGCTGTCGCGCCGCTCGAGGGTTCAAACCCCAACAAGATTAAAACCGGACACACGGTCCGGTTTTAATCTTGGCGGAGAGGGAGGGATTCGAACCCTCGATACGAGTTGCCCCGCATACCGGTTTTCGAGACCAGCGCCTTCAACCACTCGGCCACCTCTCCATGAAACAAGAGTCATTATAACAGATGAGTCCCGGGCTCACGTAGTACAATAGGGACATGAACTTTATGCGCGCAATCCTAGCCTCACTACTTAGTCTGGTCTGCACACTTGCAGTCAGCACATTTGTCACTCTACAAACACTCGAGACGACAGTTCTCGATAAAAACGAGGTAAAGGGTTGGGTCGATAAAAGTGGCGTCTATGACCACTTACTCACAACCGTTCTCAGCACAAACGGAGCTGCCCAACAGGAATTGGGTGCTGCCGGTAGTTCTATCGTCACCTCAGACGATATGACGTCGGCGCTGGGCCAGACTTTGGACAGTGGCTTCATCAAGCAATCTACCGAAAAGGTAATCGACAGCACCTACAGCTGGCTGAATAATAAATCTTCGACTATCTCGTTTGAGATCAACACCACCGATAAGAAGGATGCATTCATTAGCAATCTCTCGACGATCCTTCAGCCACAACTCGCACAGCTACCACAGTGTCTGAGCGTAGCGCAGTTCCAGTCCAATAATCCACCATGCCTCCCGCAGGGGACGACCCCAAAGCAAGCTGCTGATGGGCTCGCTACTGATGCGGCAAATGGATCGAGCATCTTTACGCAGCCAGTCACCAGCAAAACCCTCGCCGAAAGCTCGAGCAGCACAGCCCAGTCAAACTCGCCGCTCACAAGCGCTAACTCCTCGACGAATTCCGTGCGCACTATCGTGAGCAACCTACAGATGTGGCTGATCTGGCTTCCGATCATTGCAGTCGTCAGCGGCGGACTCATGGTGTTGTTGTCACAACATAGGCTCAAAGCCGCCAAGCATCTGGCCGGCCGTTTGACCGTCGGACTGGTCATTACTTTCGCGGCTGGCCTACTCATCGCCAACGTTGGCCGAACATTTAGCCTCAAGAACTACACCGATGCGAACAGCGCTATTGTGACTCAGATCATCGAACCTGTGATCCACCAGGCAGCGCCGGCAATTGGTAATCGCCTTGCGCTCGTGAGCGGTATCCTCGGGCTCGTCACGTTCATCCTCTGGATCGTCCTCCGCGTCATCAAGAAGCGCCTAGAGAGGGCAGAGCTCCTCAACTCNGCATCAGACGAACTCAAGGTAACCGTGCCTCCAGCAAAAGCATCAGACGCTCCTACGCCTACACCTTCGCAAACCTCGGCACCAAGCGCCCCTCAATCTCAACCTGCTCCAACCAATTCGCGACCGGCCGCACGAAAATAAGTCGCTCACCGTACTGCGCGCGGTATACAACGCACGGTTCATTCGTCGCCTCGAGGAGCGCTACTTGTAGCACTTTATAGCGCATGTGTTTGTAGTGTTCGTACTCTGCGCCGACCGTGACTTGCTCGGCTGCTCGCAAAAGACGAGCGGCTAATTCTTCCTGGGATAATCGCTTTTCCATGCGCTTAATCATAATTCCAACAACGAAAAAAGTCCCTCAAAACGAGAGACTCTTTTCATGGTACACCTGGCAAGATTCGAACTTACGACCTTTGGCTCCGCAAGCCAACGCTCTATCCAGCTGAGCTACAGGTGCACGTAGCGGCATGTTTCAGCCGCTCCTTGAACCAGAAGGTACATCCTGAAAGTAGAACTGACAGAACAGAGATAGACTATAACATAGCAAGCAACCAGATGGAAGCCTTTAGAGGGTAACTAGAACCGTAAACGACGCATTAACTGATCGATTGCGTCGAGGTGAAGCTCTTCCATTGGCAGGCGAGCGCCGAGAATATCAACAATCTTTTCACCGTCTTCTTCAGCAAAATAAATATTCACGGCTGGCATGAAACGCTTCACCGGAATGAGCATGATGGAGTAGAGCGCCCCGTCATTGATAATGCCAAACGCGCGGAAATCACCATAGTGATAACCCGAATCTTCGATTTGTATGCCCGAGTCAGTCAAAGAATAATGGAGCGTTCGAGGTGGGCGAGTCGCAAAGACTCCGATTGCGATGGCCATCACCACAACCAACACGACAAACGTCCACGCCTGCGTCAAAAAGTACGCGACCGCCAGCAGGACGAGCATGATGCCAATATAGCCCGCAAACCACATAGGTGACTTGGAGTGATGAATATATTCTGATGCTTCCCAGCTCAAGTCGATATGATCGACAGGCTCGGCCTGTTCAGGTGGTAGCTCCTGAGACGGGTCAGCCGCCACAGGCGCTTGCGGGGCACCCGCACCATGTGCGAGGTCAAACCCACTAAAAGACGAAGCAGCTGCGCCCTCAGCCTTGTAAAGAGGCTGTTTGTCACCCTGTTGCCCATCCTGCTGCAGGTTATTTGGCTGCGGCTGCTCATTCATAAGCATTAGTATAGCTATTCGAGTGGCGGAGGGGAAGGGGGAATGTGCGGAGGGTGATTGGGAACCCGAGTCTCTCCCAACAAGAAAAAAGAACAGACGTAAAGCCTGTTCTTTTTTCTTGGCGGAGGAGGAGGGATTCGAACCCTCGCTAGAGATTGCTCCCTACTAACGATTTAGCAAACCGTCCCCTTCAACCACTTGGGTACTCCTCCATAAGTGGTCGTGACTTGAGGTATTGTACTACATTTTTTCTCTGTTGGCGATATTTCTCGCCTGATGGGCCCATCCCTGAAAAGAAAATAAGACGACCAATTAGCGGTTGTCTTATTTTCTTGGCGGAGAGGGTGGGATTCGAACCCACGGTACCGTTTCCGGCACGACGGTTTTCAAGACCGTTTCCATCGACCACTCGGACACCTCTCCAAATGTGGGTACGTAGGACTGAATCATTGTACCACATCTGTTAGCTTTATTCGATAGCATGCTTTGCGGCCACAACAGCGTCTACTTTTGCAGCGCCTGCGCGCTTCAGAAGGTGGGCGGCGGCAGTGAGCGTTGCGCCGGAGGTTGTCACGTCATCGATGAGGAGCACATGCACTCCTGTAAGCCCCTTCGACGATTTCAATTCGAAAGCCGACTGCGCTTGCTTCTGTCGCTCTGTGCGACTCGCGCCTACTTGTCGCAGGTTATGACGCCGCCTAAGCGCGCTCAGCTGCTTCCAGCCACGATTGCGGGCAAGTGAGCGTGCAAGCAATAATGAATGGTCATAGCCGCGCTGACGCACCCGACTTGGTGCCGTCGGTATATGCACAACGACCAGTTCATGGTCAAAGTAGGGAAGTGCGTCTGTCATTGCCGACGCCAGCGGTTCGTACGCAGAACGAAGCCGATCGAACTTATATGCGCGGATTAAACGCTTCACAACCCCTTCATATGTCGTCGCCATCCACACATGTTCTATTGCTGTTTGCCCAGCGCAGGACTTGCAAACGCTTGAATCAATCACTGGTTTATTGCACAAGTAGCAAACATTTGGATGCTCGCTAAATGCGGCCGCACCACAAGAAACGCACAGAACGTTGCTTTCTTTACTACACGAAATGCAGTGATTTGGGGCAATTATACTTATGGTTCTCTCGAGTAATGATGTCATTTTTACTTCTCGTCAGTATAATATTGCAATACTTTAACAGTTTCCGCTATAATCGTCACTATAGAGCAACCCAAAAGAGCCTATAGTTTTTACGAAAAAGTGGAGGATGATAATGGCACGGGGACAGAAGCAAAACGACGATCTTCTGATGGAAGACGAACTCGCGGCGGCATTCCTGAATGACGACGACGATGCTCAGGTGGGTGACAATCAACAGCAAGTTCAAGCAGATGAAAATTGGGAAGAAGAAGAGGGCGTACCAGGCCAGTTGGCTGTAGACGTCTACGAGACGGCCGAACGACTTGTCGTGAAGGCTCGTACCGCAGGCGTAAACAAGCAAGACTTGGACGTAAGCATCTCTGATGGTATTTTGACCATCAGCGGTACCCTCAGCAGTGGTGACGATGACGTCGAGCACTGGCACATCCAGGAATGCTACTGGGGCGATTTCTCTCGCACCATCGCATTGCCTGTAGCCGTTAAAGAAGAAGAGGTAGAAGCTCTTCTGAAAGACGGCGTACTGACTGTCAGCTTCATGAAAGTGAAGCAAGAGCAGGCTCGCAAGATTCAGATTCAGTAACAACACCATCCACGCGCCATCAATGCACCGGCCGAGCGTTTTGCTCGCCGGTGTTTTTGATTTGTCGGTCAGCAGTAAAGCACCTCTATGGT
>FJVY01000077.1_pt1 | contig 11343 bp, 11 predicted proteins | sample 1011871 | NCBI WGS metagenome assembly FJVY01 (sample SAMEA3912450, study PRJEB9761) | metagenome | biome: forest; material: soil | place: USA | collected 2011-06-22 | depth 0.1 m | reverse complement strand
TTGCGCGCTTGGCACCTTTAAAAGAGGTCGACCGACCACTGTTTGTGGAATTTTTTGCCATAATGTTTTTTTGTTTTCTCTGCCAGAAGCTTGGCTTTGATTTGTTATGCATTCAGCATGTCGAAAATGCAAGTTTGTGTCAAGCCTAGGCGGCGAGCCACTCGTGGTACGCTTTCAGGATTTTCTCAACAACTTGCGCGGGATTATTCGCATCGGTGTCTACGACGAGGTTGAAATTGCTGCGGTCAGAGATGTCGACGTCATACTTTGCCTTGTATCGATTCTGCTCAAGTTCGAGTCGGTGAGCGAGCGCCTCTGCATACTGCTTTGGATCGTCGGGAATGTGCTCGTGCTGCTTACGAATTGGGTCTATGTTGGCCAAAATGCGTTTAGCGGCGACTTCGAGGTCGAGGTCGAGATACACCTTGAATGAGTCTGGAATCCAGTGCCAGGCGAGTCGCGAGTCGATGGCGACGCCGTCCTGTGTCTTGCCGATTTCTGCCAGTCGCTCGTCGACGAGACGATCAATCTCGGCATCGTCTTCGGCGGCACGGTTTGTTTGAGTTACGTCGATTCCTCGTTCGCGCCCAATGGCCCGAAACAAATCGCCCGAACTAAAATGCTCGTAACCGAGCTGCTCCGCTAAAGCGTGTGATGCAGTTGACTTTCCGCTGCCTGGGCGGCCAGCGATGGTGATGATTCTTTTTTTCTGTGTAACGTCCATGTATTGGCACTATAGTATCGAAAGTTCCCCAAAATGCAAAACCGCCGCAGTTGACACGCGGCGGTTTTGCGAGCGTAAGGCGAGGGCCTTACTTGTTGCTCTGCTTGTAACTATTGATAGCCTGGACGACTTTACCGTCGTTCTTCAGGTTCTCCCAGAACAGAACTTGCTGACGAGATACGTACATCGTGTCCTCTGGACCGTGCAGCTCGCTACCCAGCTTAGCCAACGAAACTTGTGAGCTATCGCTGCCAGTGGTGGTCTTAGTCTTGTCGGTAGGCTGAACGCTCTGCTGTACCTGTAGGTAGTAGATGTCGCTCACCTTAACGTAACTACCATTAATGTCGCTGACTTTACCGAAGTAAACCTGACCGTTTGTCAGGAAGACTGCCTGATATTGACCGCCCTTTACACCTGCGTCGCCACTCATCTTGGACCAAGCGAACCAGCCGCCAAGCACCAATAGAATGACAACGACAGCTGCGATAACAGCCATCATTGGCTTACCAAATTTACCATTTGAAGAATTGTTTTGCATTTGCATAGTGCCTCGTGCCGGCGCTTCCGCACCGCCTCCTTGTGTCATTGTGTTTTCATTGGTTGTCGCGTTGGCCCGGGTTGGCTCGGGATAACGTCGAGCATTTGAACCAGCTTGGCTGTTTCTGAATTCCATAACCTCTACCTTTTAGTTACTACCCTACTAGTTATCCAGTTTATTAAAATCGCGCCCTAACCGCAAGCACTATGCGGTATTATTAAGTTTGTAAGTTATAATGGTAACCATAAGCACTAACGGTGGGTCCAGATGTCGCTGAGCGCACGGCAAACCAAAATTCGCAAAACATGGTTTTTAAGCCTGCTAGTGGCTCCTATTGTAAGCCTTTTTATTTTGCTGCCTGTGGGAGCAGAGAGTACTGCGGCGATTTCGCAGGGCTTTAAGACAAATGAAACTGATCTGGCTGCTGGCGCACTCGTCAGCCTTACTTCCGGATCGCAAAGTACCATCCAGCTGAGCAATACTGACCGCGTCAATCAATTGATCGGCGTCATCGGGGACAAACCGCTCATCGAGCTCAGCAATAGCGACAAGGAAGCTCAAGTTGTCATTAGCGGCACCACGCTCGCACTTGTGAGCGACATAAATGGCGACGTAAAGTCTGGCGATCGCATAACAGCCTCACCTATTAATGGTGTCGGCATGCGAGCCAACACCAGCGCACTCGTCGTCGGCACCGCACAATCAGACCTCAGTACCGTCACCACGACCACTCGCAGTATTAATGACAAACAAGGCAAGGCGCAGAACGTGAAGGTCGGCGCCATACCAATCCAAATCAACGTCACCTATTATGTTGCCCCAGAAGACAAGAACGCCTTCCTGCCGCCATTCCTCCAATCCTTGGCCAATTCAGTCGCCGGCAGGGACGTATCTCCGGTGCGCGTGCTCGTAAGTTCGCTTGTATTGGTCTTCGGTTTCCTGAGCATTGCCGTCCTGCTTTACTCTTCTATTCGTTCAAGCATCATCAGCATTGGCCGTAACCCACTCAGCGAAGGCGCGGTTCGCAAGAGCCTGTTTGAAGTCGGCGCTACAGCTCTGGGCATTTTACTGGTAATGCTTATTGCTATATATTTGGTACTAAGCACGTAAGGAAATAAAAAGATGGATTCACTGCAACTCATACTGGTCCTCGGCCTCGTTGCAATGGTGGTTATTAACGCTTTCAGTCTGATCTGGGCTATGAAGTTGAACCGTCAGTTGCACGAACGTCCATCACCAAAGGTCTACGAAGTCAAAGTCGACGCCGGCAAAGTCCTGGCTGATGTTGATATGACCGAAATCGAAAAGCTGACCAAGCAGCAGCTCGCCAAAGTCGCCAGTGAAGCAGGCGCTCGCTTCAAAGAATCCCTCGACAACGCCGTCGACAACCTCAGCATCCACATTAGCGACATGGCCAATAACTCGCTGGCTGGTGAGTTTGAAAAGTACCAGGTGAGCCTGCAGGCGCTTCGCGACCAAAGCATCCAAGAGTTCAGTAAGCTCCAGAAGGAGCTAGACGACCGCCGCACCCAGCTTACCGAGCACCTCGACAAGATCATCCAGACCGAAGGCGAGAAGCGATTCGCGTCACTGGATGAGCGCATGAACGACATTGTCAGCAGCTACCTCATCGAGAGCCTGGGCACACAGGTTGACCTCGGCGCCCAGTCGGCGTACATCTTTGAGACGCTCCACAAGCACAAAGACGAAATTAAGCGAGATATCCTTTCATGACGTCGTCCGCAGCGGTTCGGCTTCCACTAGATCTGTATTCACCCGAGCAGCTCAGCGCCATTATCATTGAGCTTCGAGGCCACATTAGCGCGCTGCGCGACGCCTCGATTCGCGCCAAGGCCATGAAGGCCGAAGCCGCCGCTCCTGCACATACATCAGCGCTTCTCCTGGGCGTACTCCGTGAATCTGCCATCAATCCAACCGACCAGCCTGCTGCCGAAAAGCTCCTGAAGGAACTCGAAGCGATTCGCGACAAAGCACCAGCCGTCCACCTCATGATGGCCGCTCTGCCAAACCGCGAGCTCAAACGCAAACTCACCGACTGGTTTCGGACCGAAGTCCACCCTTACTCCCTGCTCACCTTTGCAACCCGCGCTGACATTGGCGGAGGCGTCATCGTCCAAGCCGGTTCGCACGTCTATAACTGGTCCTTCCGCGAACAAATTCTGAGTCACAAGTCACGCATTTCGGAGATATATCACAGTGTACGACAATAATCTTTTCCAAAAACTCGTCGAAGCCGGTCAGCCAACTGGCGAAGTTGTCGGCGTCGACCGATTCCTCGTCACCGTGAAAGGCCTGGATGGCATTGCCAATAGCGCGCTTGTTCTGTTCGAAAACGGTCAGCAGGGCATGGTACGTGAAGTTGGCACAGAAAGTGTTCTTATCTTGAACCTCGAGTCCGAAAAGGCCCAACTCGGTAGCCTTGTCGTACTCCAGAACAACGTCTTGACCACTGGCGTCGGCGACGGGCTGATCGGACGCGTCATCAATCCTCTTGGCCAGCCGCTCGACGGCAAGGGCTCAATTCGTTTTGAAGAAAACTGGCCAGTCTTTAACAAAGCGCCAGGCATTATGGACCGCGCACTCCTGAAGGACCAGCTAGCTTCGGGCGTGACGATGGTCGACATGATGTTCTCTATCGTGCTCGGCCAGCGCATCGCCATCCTGGGCGACACCAAGTCAGGCAAGACAAGCTTCCTCACGCAGCTCGGCGTCAACCAAGTCGGCACTGACCGCATCGTCGTGTATGTCCTCATCGGCAAGCGTCGCCTCGAGATCGATTCACTTCTCAATCGCCTGAACGAAACCGGCGCCATCAACAACAGCATCGTCGTCGTTGCCAACATCTTTGATTCACTCGCGCAAAGCTACCTCGCGCCGTACGTCGGCTGCTCGATTGCCGAGTATCTGTGGTATCACGGCCGTGACGTTGTCGTGATCTACGATGACCTCAGCTCACACGCCAAGGTTTACCGCGAAGTCTCACTGCTTGCCCAGGTGAACCCTGGCCGCGACAGCTATCCTGGCGACATGTTTTACGCTCACTCCACGCTCCTGGAGCGCGCTGGTAAGCTCGCCGTCAACGGCAAGACACTCACCGCGCTGCCGGCCGTCGTGACTCCTGGAGATGATATTACGGCTTACCTACCGACCAGCATTATGTCCATCACCGACGGTCAGCTTATCTTCGACCTCGCGACATTCCGACAGAACATCAAGCCAGCCATCAACGCCGGCCTCTCCGTCTCGCGCGTGGGCGGTCGGGCGCAGAACGCACGTCAGAAAAAACTCTCGGGCGCACTCTTCAAGAGCCTTGCAGCTTATCGTCAAGCTGCCGAATTCTCACACTTTGGCGCGGACATGGCTCCGGAAACAATGCAGGCCCTACAACTCGGCCAACAACTCAACGAAGCTTTCCGTCAAACACCTGGCGAGCTTTTTAGCCTCATCGAGCAAGAGCTCGTACTGTCGACCGTCCTCGAAGCGGCAGGTCAACGTAAGCTGAACATCGGACTCCTCAAGATGAAAGTGCGCGAAATGGCGCCCGACATCAAGAATGATGATGACATCGAAAAGTCTATCCCAGGACTCCTCGAAGTAAGCACCATGGGCGGAGGCACTAAGTCATGAGACGCGCCGTCAACATCGCACAGGAACTTTCTCAGATCCACACCGTCGAAGACCTGACAGAGGTCTTTGAGAGTATCGCTAGCATCCGCATCGCCCGCATCCGCAACCGAGTTGTCGCCAGCAAGGACTTCTTCGCCGAACTGTGGCAAACATATAGCGGCCTTCGCATCGACCCTTCGCAGCGGCTCAAAGGCGGCCGGACGCAAAAGGGCAAGGACGTCTTCGTCGTCGTCACCTCTGAAGGTAGCCTGAGCGGTGCGATCGATGAAGAAATCGTCACGACCATGCTAGAAGCCTATGGCAAGGCCCAACCAGGCAAAACCGACGTCGTGGTTCTCGGCTCGCACGGCCAAAATCAGCTCCGTCAGCGCACCATCCCAATCGCCAAAACATTCAGCATGCCTGCCAGCGACGAAAGCTTCAGCGTGAGCGACATCATCGAAGCGCTCGGCCAATACGATCGCATCTCGGTCTTCTATCAGACATATGAATCACTCCGCGTGCAAAAAGTCGCCCGCATCGAGCTCCTCGCAGCGGTCAAAAACCTCGGAGAAGATGTCGAGGGCGGCGGCGATGTCGTGAGTAGCCGCGACTACATCTTCGAACCAAGTGCCGACGAAATTGCCGACTACCTCGAATCAGTCATGATGGGTGTCGCGCTCATCCAGGTCATTATGGAGTCAAAGCTCGCCCAGTATGCGGCTCGGTTCAACGCCATGAACTCAGCCAAACACCGCGCTACCGACCTCGTCACTGACTTCAACCTGCAGTATCACCGGGCAAAACGCGCTGAAGGCGACGAACGGCTCAAAGAAATTATCAAAATCGTACGACATCATCAGAAGGGGTTAGCATAATGGCATCATCAGTCATCGGCCAAATTACATCCATCCGCGGCCTCATCTGCGAAGTTGAAGTAGTGGGCGCGCGCCCAGAACCAAAGGAATTGCTCGTCCTGGCGGACCATCCCGAAGTCCTGCTCGAGGTCGCAACCTATCCAAACCCATACACGGCACGCTGCATCAACCTCGCCGGAAGCGCTGAAGTTCGTCGTGGCGCCGCAGTCATAGCAGCCGGTGGCACGATCTCTGTACCGGAAGGCTCAGGCGTACTCGGACGTATCCTCGATGCGTTCGGTCAACCAATCGACGGCAAGGGGCCAATCGAGGCCACAAAGCGCCGCAGCATCTACCAGACCGCCCCCAACACTGACAGCGTAGGCGGCAAGCCAGAACTTCTCGAGACAGGCATTAAGGTTATCGACTTCTTCACACCATTCGTAAAAGGTCGCAAGATTGGTATTATCGGTGGCGCCGGTGTCGGCAAGACGGTCCTGACTATGGAACTTATCCACAATATCGCGAAGGACGACACCAAACTCGCCATGTTCGTCGGCATTGGTGAGCGTATCCGCGAAGGTCACGAACTTGTCGAGACACTTAAAGAACGCGGCATTCTGGAAAAGACCGTCATGCTAATGGGTCAGATGCATGAGACGCCAGCGATGCGTTCGCTTGTCGGCATTAGCGCGGCTACCATCGCCGAATATTTCCGCGACGACGAAAAGCGCGATGTGTTGGTCTTTGTGGACAACATCTACCGCTTCGTACAGGCGAGCAACGAGCTCGCAACCACGATGGGCACCATGCCGAGCGAAGGCGGCTATCAGGCCACGCTGTTCTCTGATCTTCGTCGCCTCCAGGACCGCCTGACAAGCAATGCGAATGGCTCAATCACCTCCGTCCAGGCGATCTACATCCCGGCAGACGACCTATCCGACCCGGCTGTGCAGGAGATTGCCCAGCAGCTCGACTCCACCGTTGTCCTTTCTCGCTCCGTTGCAGAAAGTGGCATCCGCCCCGCTGTCGACCTCGTCCGGACGGTAAGCTCTCTGCTATCACCAGAAATCGTCGGCGACCGACACTACGTGCTCGTCACTCAGGTTCAGGCTATTCTCCAGAAATACGAGTCGCTCAAGAACATCGTCGCCATCATCGGCCAAAGCGAGCTCAGTCCTGATGAACGCCGCGACTTCGAACGCGCCAAGAAGATCGTCCAGTTCTTCAGTCAGGAATTCTTCGTCACCGAAAGTTTGACCGGACGCCAAGGTCAATACTTCACCCGCGAAGATACNCTTCGCGGTATCGAGGAGATCCTGATCTAATGAAGCTCAAGGGCGAACCAAAACTCCGCGCCCGCGTGCTTTCCCCGACCCAGACGCTCTACGATGGGCCAGCGCTTGCTGTGTCTGCCAAGAACAAGGTCGGGCCATTCGACATTCTGGCCGATCATGCCAACTTCTTCTCGCTTCTGACCGAAGGCGACGTTGTCGTCAACACGGGCTTCCAGTCATTCACCTTCCCTATCCAACACGGCATCGTGAAGGTCAAAAACAACGAAGTAACACTCTTTATCGACATTGACGTAGCTTTCGCTTCCGCCCAGGAACAAAAGACCGCTACAAACAAATAAGCCTTGTGACAGACAAGCATTAGCGATATAGTTGCTTATGAGATAGTAGGCACGAAATAAAAATTCGTTTGGAAAAATGGTGGACAATCAGTTTTTGCGTACTGACGTGAGTGAGGGTGTAGGTCAGGATGGTGTGAAGAACACACCCCCGGCTTTCTCTTCAGATGTGCCAGTGCAGCCAGTGGCGGGCGCACCGCCAGAACCGCCGCCGACTCCTGTCGATAACGGGCCGCCGACGGTTTTCCCGGCCCAAAACCCATTTACTCCCCGTACGCCTACATACACTTCTTCGCAAAACTCATCACGCGCTAAACCCCGACGTCGCCTCGTGGTCGGGTTAGTATTGGGCTCGCTCATCATCGTCGGGCTTATCACGGTATTCCTCATGCAGCGCACGCGTCAGACACCGCTCGCCAGCAGGTCAGCGCAAAGCTTCAACAGCAACCAGAGCATCCCGCTTGCCAGCCTCGCCGCAAATGGCGCTATCACCGTGAGCGGCAAAGCGCTCAATGTCAACGGACAGCTGCGCGTCAATGGTTCGCTTATCATGACGCCAGCCGCACAGCCTGCGCTGCCGTCGACGGGCCAGATCTACTACGACCAGACAAGCAACCACCTCAAATACTTCAACGGCACTGAATTCGTGCAGATCCAAACCGACAAAGATGCCACGGGCACCACCGCTGGCAACACGCTCAACAACATCACAAATCTATCCGTCACGAACAATACCGTATCCACGAGCAGCCCCAATGGCGGCACGACAGGCAAGATCGCCAAATTCACCAGCGGCCAGACACTGGGCGATTCGATTCTGACCGACAACAACACATTCCTCAGCGTCAATGGCGGCATCAACCTCACGGCCGCGAGCTCCACAAGCGACCTGAACTTCTGGCCAAATAATGACACCCCAGGTCATATCGACACATCCGACACCAATGGCTCCGTCGACCTTGGTGTTAAATTCCAAGTCGACGTACCGGGCACCATTAAGGCGGTGCGCTTCTACAAAGCAAGTGCCGACGGCTCGTTCGTCGTGAGCCTATGGACGAGCACGGGTACGCTTCTGGCACAAAAAACCGTCAACGCAACCGGCACGGGCTGGCAAACAGTAACGTTCACCTCGCCTATCTCTGTTTCGCCAGATACGACATACGTCGCGAGCTATCACATCACTTCGACGCCGGGAAATATCATCGGCTATCCGTTCGATGCGCAATATTTTGGTGCGAACGGCGTTGACAACGGTCCGCTGCATGCGCTGGCAAGCGGACTAGATGGCGGCAACGGCGTCTTCAAATACTCCAACACGCCAGTTATGCCGACGCAGACCTTCAACTCGACAAACTACTGGGTAGATGCCGTCTTTAGCGGTTCGCAGTTTACGGCAGACTCGCGCGTTCGCATCAATGGCGCCCAACTCTCGTCCAGCGACCTCGCCAATGACGGCAACATCGCCAAACGTGGTTCGGCTCAGGTCTTTAGCGCACACAACATCTTCCGCAACGCTAGCGATTCAACAGACGAATTCTCCGTCCAAAGAGCAGACACCACTCAGCTGCTCACCGTCGACAGCACCAATAGCCGCGTCTATGTTGGCCCAATCGGCGCCAATGGAAGCGTCCTTCTCGTGCTGAGCAACCGTACTAACTCTGGCGATCCGTCCAACCCAACAGATGGAGCAATGTACTACAATGCCGGGGATGGCGCCTTCCGCTGCTACGGTAGTGGCGAGTGGACTAATTGCAATGACCCCCAACCGACCAGGCAATTCTCGCTGTACGATGAGTTCATGGGCGGACAAACCACCAGCTTTGGCACGAACAATATAATCGGCAGCCTCGGCTGGAATGCGCAGGCTATCGGCGCGAACGGCAGTATCAACTTCAACCCGACCACACCGACGCCAATCGCCGACAGACCCGGCGTGTTAGTCCTGCAAACCCCCGCAGTCGCAAGCCAAGGTACGACTCTCATGCTCGCCAACGGCAATGGTGCATCGATGATTCTCGGCCCGGGCAATGTCATGCGTACAGCAGTGGCCGTCGGCGCGGCGTCTGGCCAGGTACTGCGCGTCGGCCTTCACAACGAAACAAGCACAACCACCCAGCCGGTCTCGGGTGTTTGGTGGGAAGCCGACCCTGCTGCAAACGCCAACTGGCGCTACTGNTACGGCAATGGAACCACTGCTACTTGTACGTCGAGCAACGTTGCCATCGTTGCCAATACTTGGGTGCGCCTCGCCTTCACGGTCAATAGCGTCGGAAACGGTACCTCTGTTATCACGTTCTCGATCAACAACAGCACGTTCAGCGCAAATAACGTAACCGTCGATAGCACCAGCCGTGTGTCGCCGGCAAATACATGCTACTCGACCAATGGCTCAGCCCAAACTTGCTACTGGGATTATTTCCAGCTCACGGGTAAAACAAGCACCGCTCGTTGATTATTGCTTTCAAAAAACGTAAGCAGTATAGTAATGAGTGAGAGATTATAAACAGAAACAAAACTGTTTCAAAAAAATTTAGGTGGAAAACGAAACTCAAAACACTAGGGGTGTGCCGAATGTTAGCAGTCGAAGCGGTGACGTTTCGACGCCTTTTGATGTCCAACGACCGGCACAGTCGCAAGTGCCAACTACCCCTGTTTTAAACCCACCTTCGCCGCCTCCCCAGCCCCCAAATCAACCACCAATTCAGCCTCCTTCCACAGCACTCGCGCGTCCACGTCGCNNGTGGCGNGTGAAGCCACGGTCGATTCTCATAGGTGCGATTATCCTTGCCCTTTTGGTCGGCGGCGCGGTTGTCATTGCAAAATTTATGATTCCTTCGCCAGAGGTAAGTTCGGCGAACAAGATCAATTCGGCCACACAGTTCAACAACCTCGACATCCCGCTCGGCGAACTGTCGCAGGCTGGGGCGCTCGCCATCGACGCGTCTCGTACGCTGAGCGTGAACGGACAGCTGAAGGTAAATAACTCGTTCGTGCTTGCGCCGGCAGCCAAGCCTATCTCTGGTGTTGCTGGCCAAATGTATTACGACCGCGACACAAACCAGCTGAACTACTACAACGGCACTGGCTTTGTATCGCTCGTCAATAACCCGCAAACCGTCACGAGCATCAATGGCGCCTCCGGCTCGCTAACTCTGGCAGGCGGCCTAAGTTTGAACGGCAGCCAGCTTCGCAACACCGGCGTCGTGAGCATCACATCAGCCAGCACAAACCTAACCGTCTCGAACGACGGCAATGGCAACGTTACCCTCAACGAAGCACCCGGTAGTACCAACAACGTCCAAAGCGCCGGCGGCACAGCTGGACGCATCGCAGTCTTCAGCGGCACGAACCAACTCGCCGATTCGCTGCTGAGCCAGACCGCAACCGACGTCGCGATCAANGGCGGCCTCTCTGTTACTGGCACACTCAACCTAGACGGCGCCGCCACAACGAGCGTCAACCTCGGCAGCATAACAACCGGCATTGTTGGCCAAGTCTACAACGACGGCAACCTCCACGTCAGCGGCGGCACCAACAANTTGTGGCTCGATGCTGGTGGCACGGGCACTATCTTCATGAACGCCGGNAGNANCAACCCAGTCGCGATCAANGANTCAACCATCCCAGCCTANCCGCTCGAAGTAAACGGCGACATCAACATCACAACCGGCCACAGCTACCGCATCGGCGGCACAGTCATCTGCTCCATCAGCGGCTGTACTGGCGGCGGAGGTGGCGGTGGCGTGAGTAGCCTGAATGGCCTCAGCGGCGCGCTCACTCTCGCAAACGCAACGGCTGCGGGCAGCACCGTCACCGTCAACGATGCATCGACTTCGCAAAAGGGCATAGCTCAGTTCAATCCGACAAACTTCACTGCCGCGACCGGCACCATCAACACCATCCAGAACATCAACACCACGGCTGCACCGACTTTCGGCCAGCTGACTTTGACGTCCAGCCAAGC
>FJVY01000074.1_pt1 | contig 11528 bp, 13 predicted proteins | sample 1011871 | NCBI WGS metagenome assembly FJVY01 (sample SAMEA3912450, study PRJEB9761) | metagenome | biome: forest; material: soil | place: USA | collected 2011-06-22 | depth 0.1 m | reverse complement strand
GGCTGGCACGACAAGATCGCCAAGATGCGCGAAACGCATCCGAACGCCTTCAAGCCATGGTCGGCTGAGGACGATGCACTGCTCAAAGCACTCTTCACGGATGGCAAGCCTCTCGATGAACTCGTAAAAGAATTCGGACGACATCCTGGTTCGATCACTGCTCGACTGAAGAAGCATTATGGCGATGAAGTCGAGGTGAAGAAGTGAAGTTACTTTTGACATCGGGCGGCGTAGCCAACAAGGCGATCGCCGATGAGCTGCTGAGGCTCCTCGGCAAGTCTGCCGCAGAGACGAATGTCGCAGTTGTGCCGACCGCGGCATTTGTGGAAGCAGGCGAGAAGTCTTGGTTTGTGGCACAGTTCACAAACCTTGCGCAGTTCGGATTCACTAACGTGGACCTCGTGGAACCGGGCTTGCCATATACGCAGTGGCGCGAGCGACTGGCGGCAGCAGACGTGGTGTTTGTGAGCGGCGGAAATACGTATTATTTGCTCGACCAATCTCGTCAGAATGGGTTTGTCGAATGGCTGCAAACCGAGCTGGGCGACAAAGTATATGTTGGCTCAAGTGCTGGCTCTATTTTGGTGACACCCACTATCTTGACCGCTTCAAATGGCGATCAGAACATAGTGGGCCTAAAGGATTTGAGCGGCGTAGGACTGGTGGACTTCGAGTTTTTGCCGCACGTTCCAGATTTTATCGCGCTAGAACTGGCCGAGAAATATGCGGCAAAAACGAAGCGGGCATTCTATGCCCTGGACGACCAAAGCGCGATCTCTGTGGAAGGCGAGAAGGTCAAAGTGGTTGGTGGCGGCCGCTGGCGCGTGTGGAATCAGTAAGCACTAGCGATTTTCCCACACACAACGCTATAATATAGTTAGCACTGAGCAAAAAAAAGAAAAACACATGGCCCATCCTGAAAAAGTCGACATTCTAGACGAGCTCGGTAATCCTACCGGCAAATTAATGACGCTCACCGGCACAAACCTCAATGGCGAGTGGCATGCTGGCGTGCATGTCGCGCTGTACACACCCGACCGCCGCGTCTTACTCCAGCAGCGCAGCAAGACGATCATGTTCTATCCCGGCCAGTGGGAACTGGGCGTTGGCGGCGTGGTTGGAGCTGGCGAAAGCCTGTACGATGCCGCACTTCGCGAAGTCGACGAAGAGGTCGGCGTGCTAGCGCGAAACTTGCAAGCTGTCACTCGCTGGAAGTACAACCACTACGTTCCTAGCTATGGCATGCACGTCAAAGTGTTCCTGTACGCGTTCATCGCCGAGATAGATCCAGCTCATCTGAAACTCCAGCAGAATGAAGTGCAGGATGTGCGACTTCTGCCGACGAGCGAGGTGCACAATGCACTCTTCAAGCACAAAGGATTGCCACACCTACACATGACACCGTATGAGGGTTATTACCGTCAGATGTTGGGCGCTGTTGAGTCGCATTTTCGTAATCCCTCGCGTATGCCCGGGGCTGATACAATAAGACTAGATAAGGAGTCTTTATGAAAAAATATAGAATAATGGCTGTCGCCCTGCTTGCGGCTTTGGTAACACTGCTTGCAGCGCCACTGACCGCACACGCAGCAACAAATATGCGGAGCGGCACAACCGCAAGCGTCGCTCAGGGCGAAACGATTGACGGCAGCGTCTACCTGGCGGGTAGCACGGTTACGGTAGCTGGTAGTGTCCACGGTGACGTTTACTGTGCCGGCCAGAACATCGACATCACTGGTACGGTAGAGGGCGATGTGATCTGTGCCGGCCAGACGGTCAATGTGAGCGGCAATGTGCTCGGCAACATTCGTGTCGCCGGCCAGACGGTTGCCATCGCCGGTCCAGTCGCGCGAAATGTAAGCGTTTTTGGCCAAAGCATCACGTTCACCGGCAACGCCGTCGTGAACGGTGATATTACTGCATTTGGCAGCATGCTCCAGATTGGTGGCAAGATCGGACGCGACGCGACGGTCGGTGGTCAGAATGTTACGCTTGCCGGTACGGTCGGGCGGAATGTCGTATCCTACGTCGAGCAACTCACCGTAGGCAATGGCGCCCATGTTGGCGGCAATGTCGACTACACGAGCAGCAACCAACTTCAGGTTGGGGCAAGTGGCAGTGTTTCTGGGCAAACACAGCGTCATGACCCGCCAAAGCATGAAGAAAAGCAGCAAGAAACGTGGGCAACTCGTGTCTGGGGCGTGGCGTACTGGTTCGGCGCAACACTCTTGTTCGGCCTGTTCCTGTTGGGCCTCGCGCCACGAAGCTTCAAGTCGTCAATGCCGCTCATGATCAAGCAAGGTGGCTGGGCACTCCTGGCTGGCTTCGCAACGCTGATCATGACGCCAGTCGTTGCCGTACTGCTGATGGCAACGGTTATCGGTATTCCAGTGGGTATCTCTCTGTTGCTCGTATGGGGCGTCGCGCTTGTCGCAAGCTTTGCCTATAGTGGCTACACTTTGGGCGAATGGATGACAGTCCACGCATCGTGGAAGCTCAAATTGCCACGCTTCTCGGCATTGGTGCTTGGCCTTCTGGCACTTTCGATCTTGATGCTTATCCCAGTTGTCGGTGGTCTGTTCGGTTTCCTGGCTCTGGTCTGGGGACTTGGCGGTTTGACGCTGGCATTTGGTCGCTACCTCAAGACTCGTGATGGTGGCAAAGAGGCAAAGGCGAAAGCCTAAGCGTATCCCGAGAAGAAGTCCTTCTTGATTCTTGTAAAGCTCACGCCCATGGTTTCTAGCACGTGATCCGTGTCGGTAACCATGGGCTGGGGGCCTGAGACATAGAATGTACAGTCTTTGTAGTCGGGCACGTGTTGAGCGATAAGTTGCTCGTAGCGTGCTCGTTTTGTATCGTCGCTGCTGGTGATGTAGATGACGTTGATGCCGAGCTTTGCTGCCGCTTCGTCGAAGACTTCACGGTAGACATGATCCTCGGCGGTCTTGGCGGCGTAGAAGAGCGTGACGTCGCGCTTCTCGCCTTTATCGAGTAAGTATTTGATCATACTGCGGAACGGTGTCACGCCGATGCCGCCGGCGATAAAGACAAGTCGCTTCGACGGATCCTTAGGCAACGTAAAGTCACCACCGAGCTGCCCGGCGATAATCGGTGTGTCAGGTGTGGCGTCAAGCAGCGCGCGTTTGTAGCTGCTGCCTGGCTCGTAGAACTTAACACCCAGTCGAATCTCCTTTTCGGTCGGTGAGCTACTGAGTGTGAAGTACCGCCTGGCGCCGCGCGAGTCGGTGTGTGGGTGTTGGAAGGTGAATTCCATGTATTGACCCGGACGATAGGTGAACGGGCGTTCTGGCTTGAATACGAAGTCCATGCTGCTGCTCGAAAGTCGTACACGCTTCGTAAAATGCAACCGTGTCTTCGCACGTGGCCCGGCTATATACGCAAAGATATTGCCAACCGCGAGTGTCACTTCCGGTGATGCAAACACGCCCATAATGTTGAACTGCGGTGGGAACATGGCACCAATGAGCGCGCTGTACCAGGCTCGCTTGCCATTGGTTGTCGGCGAGGTGAGCGGTTCGGTGAGCATCACAAAGCCAAAGAAGAATAGGGCAGAGTTGAGAATTTCTTTTTGGACGATCGTAATGGGGCTCGTGCCATCGATCAACCCATAGATGACGGTGGCGAGGAGCGCCACGCCGACGAACCACGTTACCATCCCGCTTCTGCGAATGCGCCTGGTCAGCAGCACGCCTCCGATGAGCACCCACGGCAGCATGCTTGCCGTGCCAACCCACCAGCTGGCCGCATCGCCCGCGCCGTAATCGGTCAGGATGACGGCGATTGCGGCTGGGTTGAAGAGATGCCGGCCGTTGATTGCCAGTATGAACTTAGAAGCCATAGCCAGCACGCCAGCAGCAGTCAAGAAGATAAGCCCGTGAACGTCGTGCGATGGGGAAATGATCAACGCTAAAATCAATGCCGTGATATAAGGCGATTCGACATTGGTGGGCGCCTTGAACGTATATTGGAACGCTTTGTTCGTGATCCAACAGATCGCAGTCAGATACAAAGCCGAGAAAGCGACATCGAGCGGGCTGTAATGAAGGACGCCGAACACCGCTAAAATAACCGCAACCAGCTCGAGCCCGATGAGGTAATACAGCATCAGCCGGTACATTGTTATCTTATCAAGCAGTGAGTCGAGCCACTTCATCGCACGTATTTCTCGAAGCCACTCGTCATGGTGGCGATCCCTTCTGTATTTATCATATAACCTTCGAAGCCTTTCAGCTGCTCGATAAATGAAATACCTTTCTCGCCCATGGCAAACGCGGCCGTCGCAAAACGATCAGCCTCGTAGATATTCGGGCCGATGACGGTAAGGCTGGTGACGCCGGTTGGGTTGGTCTGACTCTTCGGATTGTAGATGTGTTGCCCCCGAATGTACGTGCCTGATGTGGCTATGCCTTGGTCGCGAATGCCGATGACCTTCACGATCTGGCTGCGGTCGAAGGGATTTCGAATGCCGATGCGCCATTCGTCGCCAGATTCGCTGCGGCCTTGCACCTGCACATCCCCGCCGGCATCGATGGAGAAGTCGTCGACGCCCCTCCTCAGAAGTTTTTCGGCTGCATTCTGGATAGCCCAGCCCTTCACGAGACCAGAGGGATCGCGGTGTCCGCTACGCATAATGTCGAAGTAGCCGTTAGTTTCGCTTTTGGTCTGTTCGCAAAGCTCAAGTACATGTTTCATCTCGCGGCTCCATTTTGATTTTGGCAACCCGGCGTTGATACGGGAGATCTCGCTGTCGGATTTGTATGTGCTGTAGCGGGCGTCGACTGCGCGAAAGTAGTCGAAGATTTCATTCGTGAACTCTTGAGTTGTATCGTCATTCACGAGCGTGATGGTGATCGGCATGCCCATGATGAGCTCGGCTTTTTGCATTAGCTATGTGCCAGGCTTAGGGCTGAGCTTAGCGATTCGATGAACGCGCCGCTTGTGTCGGTTGCGCCGCTGACGCCGTCGATTTGTGCGGTTTGCGCCTTGATGGCTTCCTGTTTGAGCACTGGCATGGCGGCCTCGTTGATCTGGAGCGATTCGCGGTGGTCGCTCGGGTATTGTAAGAACACGATGTCAGCAAGTTTGCCGCCGCTAATAACGGCACGAACTTGGACGTTGCCATAGTAGGCATCGGCGGCGGTGCCGGTGTAGCTGCCGTCTTTGTAGGCTGAGGTCGTCGCCTGCGTGGTTGCTGTGCTGGTCGTGGATGTAGTAGTCGACGTTTGCGCGGAAGGAGTGGTTGACGCTGTGCTCGTCGTCGCAACAGGGGAGGTGCTCTGCTGACTTCGTGCAAAGAAGACATAGAAACCAAAGGCGACGATAACAAATGCGGAGACGATTAACTTCTTCATACTTTAGACATTATAGTATGTTCGGATACTGAGGAAAATCTGGGAGTCTCCCGCCCGCCTCGCAGGTATGCGAGCCACTCCGCTGAAAGGGAGGGTTCTCTCGTAGGAGAGAAGCGGGCAGGGCGGACGATTGTCACGCAAGTTGCTGCTCGATGCGCTCGAGCAGCATATTGGTGGGATAGCTGAGGCTTCGGGGTGAGAGCCAGGCGCCGGGCATCTTGTCGGACATGGTTCGAAACTCTGTGTTGTTCAGTGCGAACGCGACGACGCTCCCGATGGTCGCGGCGAAGACCTGGGCGCGCGAACGAGGGTTGAGACCGAACTGCCTCTCGACCCACGCACGCGCGGCCTCGGCAGATCGACTCGTGGTCAGGTGCGCCATGGCGTCCATATACCCCAGGTTGAGCGGTACGTAGAACTCGATCCCCGAGTCCGAGCGTTGCCAGAACGCAACGATCACTTGGCGCTCTTCAGCGCCGCCCGTAGTATGCATGTGCCCTCCAGAAGAAAATGCGGACAATCCAGGAGATATTAAAGGCCTGAGAAGCTTAGCTGTCAATCAAACTAGAAATGTTCGCGCACGTGACCGAAGCTATAATCCCAGTCGGCATTGGCTTTCTTGTGCGGGTTGAAGATGTGGTCGGGGTCCATGATGTCTTTTGCCTGACGGAAATAGCCGAGAACTTCAGCGCCATACATTTGCTCCAGCCATGGGCCGCGGACCAGGCCGTCGTTGTGCTCACCACTGAGCGAGCCTTTGTATTTGAGGACGAGCGTGTTGACTTCCTTCATGGCTGGTTCGAGCTTGGCGCGGTCCTCTGGGTTCTCGAGCTTCATGAGCGGAATAATGTGGAAGTTGCCATCACCCATATGGCCGGCGACGGTCGCGAATAGTTTGTACTTGCGAATGATTTGCTGGATTTGCGGCAGGAATTCGACGAGGTGTGGCGGATTAACCACGAGGTCATCGATGAACGGCGCGGTGTGCTTGTCTTTTACCTTTTCGCGTAGCAGTTTGAAGCTTTGGCGACGCATCAACCAGAACTTCTCGCTCTTGCCTTCGGTTGGGTCTTCTTCCATGCCGTTGATCTCGTAGCGAGCGCGGTGCTGGCTGAGCTCCTTGTGGAGCGCACGAATCTTTTGGCGCACTTCGTCTTCGGTGTCGCCGTTGAACTCAACCATCAAGATGAGCCTCGGGATGCCACGGAGAAGCTGGAAGCCTTCAGGGATCAGGGTGATCAGGAGGTGAATGAAACGGATCGGGCCGAGCATTTTGAGGAATGACGGCATGAAGCGAATCGACAGCCAGAGGGTCTGATCGTCAAAGCTTTCAAACGTCGCAGGCTTAGACTCGAGCACTTTCGGAATCAACTCGCCGAGATCGTCCATGCCTCGCAGGAACAGGACGAGCAGGCCAGAGTGCGCGCGACGCGGCACAAGCCTGAACTTGATGTCTGTCGTAAAGCCAAGCGTGCCCTGAGATCCGACGATGAGGTTGCAAAGGTTGAATGTCTGCGTCTCGCGGTCCCATACGTCCCAGAGGTTGTAGCCGGTGGAGTTTTTGCTGACGTGTGGTTTGGCGGCTTTTATCTCGTCGTAGTGGCCGTCGACCAACTGGAAGATTTCGCGGTAGACTTTGCCCTCAAAGTCAGTTTGCGCCATCTTGGCGTCGAGCTCTTGCTTGGTGAGCGGCTTCACGACGCGCTCAACGCCGTCAGCAAAGACGACTTTCAGCTCGTTGACGAAGTTTTCAGTCTTGCCGAACTCGAGCGATTTCTCGCCACCAGAGTTGTTGTTGACCATGCCACCGATCGTACACAGGTCGCGACTAGCAGGATAGGGCGGCAGGATGACTTTCTGCTTGATGGTTTCGGCGTCGAAATCGCGGAAGAAGACACCAGGCTGGGCGTGGCCTTCGGTTGAAGTAACGCCCTCGATGCTTGTGAAGTACTTGTTGAAATCGACGATGATCGAGTCGTTGATCGCGCCACCGCTCATGTCCGTGCCGGCAGAACGCGCGGTGATGGACAGGTCGGGGTTGGCCTTTTTCTGCTCGGTTACGAGTGTGACGAGTTTCTGAACGTCGCTGCTGTCCTTTGGCGATACCACGAGTTTAGGTTTGATTTCGAAGAGTGAGGCGTCGTGGCTGTAGAACTCGAGCGTCTTGTCGCTGGTGTCTACGTCGCCGCTGAAGCCTCGAGATTTGAGGGCGTCAATAATATGTTCCATATAGCATAAGCGTACGCTGTTTGCTACGAGGTTGGCAAGGGGTGAAGCTCGCGAACATTATGGATTTGTCTTAGAATATGGCATAATTTCTGCGTTGTACCACGGACGTTTGAGGTGATGAGAATGATGTTATGTAGCCACAGGTGCCCCATGCTTCAGCTCTTGGAGTCGCAAGCGGTGGGGAACGAAGATCCCGAGGCCCGTTGTAACGACGCCGGCCGCGAGCTCGAACAGGAAGGGGTGGACACGACTGGTTGCCCACTGCAATACCTGGCGGATCGTCCGCGCAACTGAACGGTCTCTGCTGATTTAAGGAGCTGACCACGTGTACATTGTTTGGGCGGTCAAGAACCGCGTTCCGTACTACTACGTGAAGACCGATCAGGGCAGGCGTGGGTACCGCTGGGTCGCCGGTGATACGGGCCTTCGGGCGGCTCAGCGCTTCCGCACGGAAGAGGGGGCCGCTGAGGTAACCCTGGCGCATCGTGAGTACTACGGGGCCTTGGCCCGAGTCGTGCCGGATCCGCTCAAGCCGCCGCGGCGGACACGCGTCCGTCGGAGCGGCTTTGTCATCAGGGCGGTCAGCGCGCAGCGCACCTCGTACATTGTCCTCCAGGAGGGCGTGTACCGATGGCGTCACGGTGAAGGTGCCGAGGACGCAGCATTCTGTTTTAGCTCTGCTGAAGCGGCATACAAGGTGATCCAGGCTGGCCGCAGCGGTGTGGGAGGTGGCTCAGCCGAGATCATTCAGCTCACGACGTAGTTGGAGGCGTTATGGCATGTAAGCCAGACTGTCGCATCCGCAAGGGGCTCGAAGCCGAACAGCTTCCGGGCCCGACACCTGCGAAGGTGTGCGAGGCGGCGGCTGCGGCACTCGTGCTGGACGGTGTACGGCTCGGTCCGTGCCCACTCGAGCAGGTTGACCTGGGAGAGGAGGGCTGACGGACGTGCCGCGCGTGCGCAGCGAGGGGCAAATACTGCCCTCGCTGCGCACACAGTAATTTATTTGTGCTTATCTATCTTGTATAATGCAACTGCAGAAGGGGTAAACAAACACATGGCATTCGCAACACAGAAAAAACAAGTTCTTATCCTCGGCGGCGGCTTTGGCGGCATCAAGACAGCACTTAATCTGAGCGACTCTGACGCATACGACGTGACGCTCATGTCGGACAAGACTGACTTTAAATATTATCCGGCGCTCTACCGGTCGGCGACGGGCGGTAGCCGCAAATCGTCTGTTATCCCTCTCGATCAGATTTTCGACGGCAAGCGTGTGACGCTTTTACAGGATCGGGCCGAGAAGCTCGATCGNGAGCACAGCGTTGTCGTGACGGCCTCAAAAAAGAAAGTACCCTATGACATCTTAGTCATAGCTCTCGGCTCTATCACAAACTACTTCGGTATTCAGGGGTTGTCTGAATTTAGCTACGGCATCAAGTCGATCGACGAAGCCGAAAAACTGAAGGACCATCTGCACAAACTCATGCTCGACGAGCAAAAGCCTGATCTCAACTACGTCGTTGTAGGTGGTGGCCCAACGGGCATTGAGCTGGCCGGTGCACTGCCGCACTACTTGCGCTGGATCATGAAGCACCACGGTATCAAGGACCGCAAGATCAACATCGAATTGGTCGAAGCCTCGCCACGCCTGCTACCACGCATGCCAAAGGACTTATCCGCCGCGGTTGCCCGCCATCTGCGCAAACAAGGTATCAAACTCTATCTGGGGCAAACGGTCCAGGCTCAGACTGCTGACGAGCTGATGATTAACGGCCGCCCTATAAAGAGTCACACCGTTGTCTGGACTGCCGGCATGGCCAGCAACAAGTTCTTGGCCGAGAATGGCTTTACGCTAGAGCACGGCAAGATCGTCGTCGACGAATTCCTGCGTGCCAAGAACGAGCCAGCTGAAAACATCTATGTGATCGGTGACAATGCCCTGACTGAATACAGTGGTATGGCGCAAACTGCGCTGCACGATGGCCTCTTTCTGGCTGAGAACTTGCGTCGGCTGGGTCACGGTGGTGTGCCAAAGGTATATCGTCCGAAGCGGCCTATCTATGTCTATCCGGCTGGCGAACATTGGTCGGCGGTCCTGTGGGGCGGCATTCGTATCTATGGTTGGCTTGGCTGGGCACTGCGCGAAGCGGCCGACTGGGTTGGTTACCACGACGTAGAACCATGGTGGAAGGCCTCGGAGCTCTTCNTGGCTGAAGCCGAGACCGAAGAATCTTGCCCGGTCTGCGGCGCCAAGTCTGGTGAAGCACCCGCCAAGGAACAGGAGTAGCAATGGACAGTAAAATGCAGACAGAACAAATCGGCATCATCGGTGCGGGTGAGCTTGGTCAGGCTCTCGGGCACGTGCTTGAGAAGGCTGGATCACAGGTGCTCTACTACGACCGCGAAGATGACCGTACGACGACGGCGAGCATTCGCGACGTTGTCTCGGCTTGTAGTCTACTGCTCATCTGTGTGCCTTCATGGGCAAATCGTGATGTCGCGAAGGACATCGCCAAGCACATCAACCCGCAAAATCCACCGTTGGTTATTTCACTCAGCAAGGGCGTCGAGAAGGGCTTTGTGACTATCGATCAAGTGCTTGCAGAGACACTGCCTCATGGCACGCCGTACGGCCTTATATATGGTCCGATGCTCGCTAACGAGCTGGTCGCACACATGATGGGGTCGGGCGTGTTGGCTTTGTCTGATCTAGAATACGGCAATATCGTGCGAGACAAGTTCGCGACGGCCCGCGTGTACCTCGAGCTATCGAGTGATGTGCACGGCACTGCGCTGAGTGGTGTGCTGCGCAACGTCTACGCGATGGCCTTTGGCATGTGCGATGGCCTGAAGCTAGGCTCGAACGCGCGTGGGCGACTGTCGGTGATGGTGCTGCACGAGATGAAGCGTATCCTGAAGGACCTCGATGCTGATCCAGCAACGGCCGAGAGCCTTGCGGGCTTGGGTGACTTGCTGGCGGCTGGTATGGGCGACGCGTCGTTCAACTACCGCGTTGGCCGAAGTATCGCCGAACGCATTGCCGATGGTGATGTCCACAGCGAAGGTCTGAGCACACTTCGGGAAATGCCGCACGTGCTCAAGCTGAGCGACTATCCGGTTATCAATCTGCTCGATAAACTCATTTATCACTATGGAGATCCACATGAGTTCCAGCAACTCCTCGAAATCTGAACCTCAGATTTTGGTTCTAGACGTGAGCCCCACGGCAGCGAAGGCTTTCGTGGTCAACCGGGCGGGTGATATCGTCTCGGGTTCGCATCTGCCGCTCACTATTTCGGTGCCCTCTGATGGATTTGTCGAGCAAGATCCAACTGAGGTACTCGACGCTGTGGGCGAAGTGCTCCGTGAGGCATACGAGCATCGAACGGGCGACGTGGTAGCGATGGGGATTGCCGTTGACCGCGAATCAGCCGTAGCCTGGAGCCGCGAGACAGGCAAGGAGCTCTACCCAATTATTAGCTGGCCCGACCGGCGCGCCTATGAACAGTGTCGGGACATAGCTCACACCGAATCGAATCAGAAGTTGGTCCGTGAACGGTCCGGGCTCAAGATCGACTACAATTTGCCAGCACCAAAGCTTCATTGGCTGACCAACCGTACCGAGACACTGGGCAGCTGTATGGGCACGCTAGACTCGTGGCTGCTCTATAACTTGGCCGAGGGTCGTCCCTTCTTGACTGACCGCACGGTTGCGGCACACACAGGGCTGTTTAATATCCAGACGCTTGGGTGGGATCAGGACTTATTGAAACTATTTGGCCTCCACGAGGATCTGCTCGCAGAAGTACGCCCAAGCTACAGCGACTTTGGGGTCCTGCGCGAGGATGTGATCGGCAAGGCGCTGCCTATCCATGTCATGATGGGCGACCAACAGGCGAGCCTGTATGCCGCGGGCGTGAAGCC
>FJVY01000066.1_pt1 | contig 11743 bp, 12 predicted proteins | sample 1011871 | NCBI WGS metagenome assembly FJVY01 (sample SAMEA3912450, study PRJEB9761) | metagenome | biome: forest; material: soil | place: USA | collected 2011-06-22 | depth 0.1 m | reverse complement strand
GGGATCTGCTTGCAGGGGCATGGGCATGAGAGCTCCTCGTAGCGGGTCAGGTTTAACCAACGGTACCATCTTACCATCGGAGTGGCTTATAGTAGTACTTGTGAGCATCGAACTGAATGAAAAGCAACGCGCGGCGGTCGAGAGCGGGGAAGGCCCAGTCTTAATCGTGGCCGGTCCCGGCACGGGCAAAACCAAGACCTTGACGGCGCGCATCGCCCATCTTGTCCAGGCTGGCGTGCTGCCAGCTCGCATTCTGGCGCTGACTTTTACGGTGAAGGCCGCTCGCGAAATGCGTGAACGCGTGGAAGCTCTTCTTGGCGACCAGCCGGCACCGCATATCTCTACCATCCACGCCCTCGGTTACCAGGTGCTCCGCGAAGCATGGCCGGACAAGGATATCGCATTTGTGAGTGAGCCGGACCGGATGGCGATACTCCGCGCGCTAAAGCGCCCGAAGGAACTGACAGGGCTCACCGCCCGCGAGTTATCGCTGGCTGTTTCTAACGCAAAGAATGCCGCACAAAGCTCTGACGGCTCTCCGCTGCAGACATTTGTGCATCGCTATCAGGAGGCACTGAATGAAAAGGGCTTGGTTGATTTCGACGACTTGCTGTACCGCGCCCACGCGCTACTGGCGAGCGATTCGGAGATACGCCAGGCGTGGCAGAAGCGCTTTGATCATGTGCTTATCGATGAGTTTCAGGATACGAGTGCGCTGCAGTGGGAGCTAATCAAACTTATTCTGGGTAACGACAATGTGTTCGTCATTGGCGACCCAAAGCAATCGATCTATGGGTTTCGAGGCGCGAGCGCCGGCATGTTTGATGTGTTTCGACGTGACTTCCCGGCAAATCGCGAGGTTACGCTCGACGTCAATTACCGTTCGGCTCGGTCGATTGTCGAGTTAGCCTCGGCAATATTCCCTGGTAAGGACGCCTTAACTCCACACTCGAAGGAGGCGGGGAGCGTGCAGGCGCTTCGTACATTAAATGAACTCAGTGAGGCGGATTTGGTACTCGAGTTGATCGAACAGGGGATCGGCGGCAGCGACCTACTGAAGGCCAGCGTCGAATCCGGTGGACGAGGCTTCCGCGACTTTGCGGTTTTGTATCGAACACACCAGGCCGCCCGGGCAGTTCAGCGACGCTTGCACGAATCGGGTATTCCGTTTCAGGTTGTCGGCGAAGGTTCGCCCTACGAGCAGCCAGACGTACAGGTAATCATCGGAGCGCTTAGGTGGTTTGCGGGAAGCGATGTGGTGCCGATCGCGAAGGGATTCAGCGAGGGGCAGGTTCGTACGTTGCTTGAGGGAATTGGTGCCGAGCAGCCTGCGAGCAAGATCGCGCAGGCGATCATTGAGGCATTCAATATGGCCAGTGACGTCCAGAAACAGCAACGCCTAAGCCAGTTTGTCGGTACGTTGGTACGGTTCGATGCCCAGGAACTTGCAGCCTGCGTGGAGCATTTTGCGCGCATCGCGGAGGGAGATTTTTACGATCCTAAAGCTGACGCCGTGACGCTGCTGACGATTCACGCTTCGAAGGGACTGGAGTTCCCGCATGTCATGCTGATTGCGGCGGAGGAAGGCACACTGCCGTCTATTCGTAAAACTATGTCGACCGATTTCGATGAAGAGCACCGACTCTTTTACGTCGCGGCCACTCGGGCAAAGGATCGACTTGATATTCTTTATGCCCGGAAGCGGGCTGGCGAAGCACGTGAGGTATCGAGGTTTGTGAGTGAGCTGAGTGAGAGCGTCCTTCCGCGCCATGATGATCCAAACGCAGCGCACCTTGAGAAGAAACTGCGTCGTCGTGAGCAAAAAGCTCGGCAGAGTACGCTCTTTTAGGTTGACGTCCCCAAGCAGTTATTGTATTTTGTGACAGTCCTGCCCATCGAATTGGCGAGGTGAAAAAGCATGACCCAGTCGCCGCAAGCGCTGCCGGTTGTTCGGCTCTACACGCGGTCCCACCAGGGCAACATGGAAGCGGTGCTGTGCTTCACGCAGCACATCGATCCCGCCCGGGCGGTCGCGGCCCTTCAGTACGTCCTGGCTCAGACTCGTCAGGGCGGCGAACTTGAGTTGGTGCTCAACTTCCGGGAGGGGCACGTTGTGCTGGTGGACGAGCGCGGTACCCACACGCCGATACGTCTACTGCGCAAGGCTAAGGCCGTGGCTCAGCAGATGCACTACCGTCCACAGGTCGTCGCGCCGCCCGGTCATTGATGCAGGGCAGCAGCCCGCCGTGTACGTTTCGTTCGTACACGGCGGGCGCAGTTGTTTTCGGTGCTATAGTTGAACTTATGAGTGACTCAATCAAAGACCACACCAAACTCGTGCGCCAATTTTGTGAGGAGAGGGATTGGGCACAGTTTCATAACCCAAAGGACCTGGCAGCTTCACTTGTTCTCGAGGCGGCCGAGGTTCTCGAGCATTTTCAGTGGAAGAATCCTGAGGAGATGAAACAACATCTTATAAACAATAAATCTCAAATTGCGGAAGAACTTGCTGACACATATTACTGGATTGTGTTAATGTGCAGTTACTTCGATATAGATCTCGGGGAGGCGCTGGAGAAAAAGATGGAGCAGAACAGGGAGAAGTATCCCGTCGCCAAGGCGAAGGGTCGGCATGCCAAGTATACCGAACTTGCTGCCGAAGACTAGGGTGAGTGACTCTTCTCATGATATAATAAGTAAAGTATACTTTTAGGACTTTATCAGTCACACACCGCCGATAATCCGGCTGGAAAGGCAGTATGACAACAGAACAAATCGATCCACGAAAAGAATTAGGAACTTGGGGCCGGGAGCTCAACTCTAGGGTCATCATGTTCCACCATGCCATTGGCGAGCGCATGGGGCTCAGTGCTACGGAACATAAAGCGGCGGATATTCTCCGTCGTTTTGGTCCTATGACAGCTGGCGAGCTGGCCGAACAGACTGGTCTCACGACTGGCGCCGTCACGGGGCTGGTTGATCGACTCGAGCGCGAAGGCTTTGTGAAGCGCGAGCATGACAAAAGCGACCGACGCCGCGTCATCATCAAGCCGATCGTACGGGGTAAGTTTGACGAAGTGCAAGACCTATTCGGTCCGTTGAAGGTAGAGCTGGATAAGCTTTTGGCTCAATACGACAAGAATGAGAGAGAGGCAATCGCTGACTTTGCCGTGAAGGCCGCCGCGGCCTTTAAGGAAGAAGCCGTGCGTATGCGTCGCGAAGCTAAAAACCGTCGTCCAGTCCGCGAACAGTAGACGCTGTTTTTATCAGCTTTGACCGCAAAAGCACCGCTCAACTAGGGCGGTGTTTTTTGTATTACATGTTGTGATGATCATGCCGATAACCTCGTCAATCATTTGCGTAGATAATGTAATTATACTATTATATGTCCGTCCCGACTCTAGGAGGAGAAGTAGACGTGCCGACTCAAAAGATCCGTGCCCTCATGATATGGGGGCGTGGCCTGCCGAAAAGGCAGTTCGGGGTGGATGGCGTGAACTGGCACCTGGAGCCAACCACCTTCCGCTCCAAGATTTACGTCCTTCTCACCGTAGGGTGGAATCCACGGTGGGGGCAGTTCTCGAATCAGCCGGGCTTCAAGGTCCAGCCGGTCCGATTCTCAGGGCTGGTGCTGGCCGGGGTACAGCTCGTAGGCCAGGATGTCGACGCGGCCGCTCGCGTTCTCGCAGCGCTGCCGGCACACGATAGCATCGTGCTGCGCGCAGAAACCATCCGAGTCGTCCAGCCGTTCATCCAGACGATCGAGGCTCAGCTTCGGTTATGAGAGGTTGGCGTGGGCGGCAGGCAGAGATGTCAGCCGCCCACGCCGATCCAACGATTTAGCGCAATTATAGATCCAAAGAAAAATAGACTACACACGGTAGTCTATTTTTCTTGGTGGGGCCAGCTGGACTTGAACCAGCGACCAAGCGGTTATGAGCCGCCTGCTCTGACCACTGAGCTATGGCCCCCTAAACAGCTATAGTATAACAGATGACCACCAGTAATCGACTAGGAGCCCTTGCATCTATTAGCTATAATTGCACTACGGAAGTCAATAAAAACGCGTTCACTCATGCAATGGCCATTTCACCGTTTCCAAAGTAAGCGACTGCAAGCTCAGATAACCAACCTCGGTCCTGGACTCGCTCGTCCTAAACCCTCGCCCGACGAGATGCTCGGCGAGCTTTTTGCTGATGTCCAGTTGAAGCGCGTGCATGCTGATGGCATGACGTTCGTAGATCAGGTACCGGCCGAGCGACTGCGCAAGATTCTGAAGGCCTATGAGCGTCAGCGCGAGAACCCGAACTTCAACCTCCATAACTTCGTGGCTGAGTACTTTAAAGATTACCTGTCCGACCAACACGTGGACTACCATAGCAACCCCGAGAACACCATCACGCAGCACGTCAACGAACTGTGGAATGTGCTGACTCGTACTGCCTACAAGAATAGTGGCTCTCTGATCGCCCTGCCGTATCCCTACATTGTGCCGGGTGGGCGATTTGGCGCGCAGTTTTACTGGGACACGTTCTTCACGATGCAGGGTCTAGCTGCAGCAGATCGGTGGGATTTGGTGGAAGGTATGGTCAAGAACTACGCCTTTATGATCCGTAAGATCGGCTACATTCCAACTGCCAACCGCACCTACTTCTTGAGCCGTTCGCAGCCGCCGGTTTTCGCGCACATGGTTCGGTTGCTTGCGGAGGAACGAGGGAAGCTTACGCTGGTGCGTTACTTGCCGTACCTGCTCACTGAGTATCGATTCTGGATGAAGGGCGCCAAGCGGCTTAGCGGTGATCGCACGGCCAATCGTCGCACGGTATTCATGCCCGACGAGTCTGTCCTGAACCGCTACTACGACAACAAGCGCACGCCGCGCCCAGAGTCATACAAAGAAGACGTCGAGACCGCCACAGAAGCCTACGACCGCGTCGCAAGCCAAGTATACCTGGACCTGCGCGCTGGTGCCGAGTCGGGTTGGGACTTTTCGTCACGCTGGCTGAAGGACGGCAAGACGCTGAACACTATCCACACGACCGACATTGTGCCGATTGACCTTAACTGTCTGTTGCTCGATCTCGAGAACACGATCGCCGAGGCATATCATATCCTCAAGCAGACCAAGCTAGCCGCGCGCTACGAAGCGCAAGCCGCGGCACGCATCGCCTCGATCGACAAGTACTGTTGGTCTAGCAAGGATGGCTTTTACTTTGACTATGACTTTATGCTCGGTGATAACACCGGTCGCAAGACAATTGCCGCAGCCTTCCCGCTCTTTTCGCGCGCTGCCAGCAAAGAGCAGGCAGCAGCCGTCGCCAAGTGTCTGCAGCATGAATTCCTCAAGGACGGCGGACTCCTCACGACGCTGGAATACACTGGTCAGCAATGGGACGCACCGAATGGTTGGGCGCCGATGCACTGGGTGGCGATTCAGGGCCTTCGCAACTACGGTTACTTCGAGCTGGCGAATGAAATCAAGAAACGCTGGACGGCAACAAACATCGCAATCTACCAAAAGCAAGGCAAGCTCGTCGAGAAGTACAACGTCGTCGACCCCGGTACTGGATCTGGTGGCGGTGGTGAATATCCACTTCAGGACGGCTTCGGTTGGACGAACGGCGTCCTGCTTGCGCTCCTCAAAGAAGACGAAGCTCCACAGGAGTAGTTGCGCTCACCGGTAGTGCGATATACACTGAAGGAGTAAACCCTCTAAAAACAAACATGTTTGCCAAACTTCGATCTTATTTCACCCTGAACAACGGCGTGCTACTGGTTGCGCTGTTGATTACTATGAGCTGGGTATGGGGAACTGTGCAGGCGATCCAGCAGAACTTTGTGCTGCAGCAACAGGTAGACGGCATTGGTCAGCAGATAGCCTACCAAGATCTTGAGAACCAGACGCTGCAGTTTGAGAACCAATACTATAGCAGTAGGGAGTACCTGGAGCTGAGCGCTCGCTCGCACCTCAACAAAGCCGCTGCAGGCGAAAAGCTTCTCATCTTGCCCCAAAACACTGCAGTCGACAAGAACCCAGCTCAGCAACAGGCCGTGACCGTGACGCCAATCTCTAAGCGCAGTAATTTCCAGCAATGGATCTACTTCCTCTTTGGCAATAAAGGCTAGCTAAAGAGGTTTGACAGAGACGGGGTTTTTGATGTATGATAATACCTGACCAAACGGCACTTAGTGCTGATGACGCGGGGTAGAGCAGCCCGGTAGCTCGTGTGGCTCATAACCACAAGGTCGCTGGTTCAAATCCAGCCCCCGCTACCAAGAAAAGACGATCACTTATGTGGTCGTTTTTTCTTGGTAAAATATCGCGCTACATCCTCGAGACTTTGCTACACGCAATGCGCACGGCTTCAGACCAAGTCGGGAAGGCGTGGATGGTGCTGGCGACGTCGTGAGCGGTGAGTCCCATCTGGATGGCGAGGGTCAACTCGTGGATGACCTCGCCGGCACGTGGGCTTACGATGCTAGCGCCGATAAGCACGCCTTTGTTATCGGTAATGACTTTCACGAAGCCACGTTCCACGTTACTGGTGTTGGCGCGGCCGATGATCGCTATGGGTGCGACGGCTTTCTTGATTCGAAGGTCGCGCTTGATGCACTCGTCTTCGGTCATACCAACAGAGGCAACCTCTGGATTGAGGAAGATGACGCGCGGTACGGCGCGGTAGTCGGCGGCAATCTTTTGCTTGTGGAGGAGGTTGTTAGCGGCGATGCGACTCTGGTAGATGGCAGTGTGCGTGTAGTTGTAGGGGCCAACGACGTCACCGGCGGCGAAGATATTCTTGGCAGTAGTCTGCATGTATTCGTTGGTGTTGATGCCCCGCGGGGTGTATTCGACGCCTGCGTTTTCGAGGCCGATGTCGACATTGGCGAGTTTGCCGGTTGCGACGAGGATTTCATCGACTTTCACTGATTTCTCGACGGCACCCTGCTGGAAGTAGACGCGCTTGGCGAGGCCTTCTTTGGCAACGCGCAGGACTTTGGTGTTGGTCATGACTTCCATGCCACGTTCTTGCTCGAAGGTGTCGCGAACCAGCTCGCTGACTTCCTCGTCTTCCTTGGCAAGGATGCGTGGGGTAATGTCGGTGAGGTAGACTTTGGTGCCAAAGATCGCAAAGAGTTCGGCAAACTCACAGCCAACTGCGCCGGAACCGATGATGAACAGCGACTTCGGTGGGCGAGTAAGGTTGACGGCTTCCTTGAAGGTAAGGTAGCCAGCTTTGTCGAGGCCTTCGATCGGCGGAATAAAGTTGTGCGTGCCCGTCGCGATCAGAAAGTTCTGGGCGCTGAGGTGCCGACGGTTAACGGTGACTTCGTGGTCGCTGATGAAGTGCGCCGCGCCTTCGAGAACCTTGATGCCTTCAGCTTCGTAGAGCCGTCGGCCTTCGCCAGTGCCAGTGCGCTCGACGGCAAGGTCTTTCCAGGCTTTAAGCGACGGGTAGTTGTAGGCGAGCGTCCCGGAACGGATGCCGAACTGCTGGCCATGCTTGGCGGCGTCGTAGATTTGGGCTGCGTGGAGGAGCGATTTGGTTGGGACGCATCCGTAGTTGGGGCATTCACCGCCCATGACGTCTGGTTCTATCATTGCCACGCGCTTGCCGGCGCCGGCTGCAATCAGCGCTGCGACACTTCCGCCACCTCCGCTTCCCAGTACTATCAGGTCAAAGTCGTATTTTTGTTTTGCCATTATTAGGTCTCCTTTCTAGTGGACGGTTCCGTGATGTTTATAGGTGTACGCTGCGTGAGGGTTGTAGGTGTGGAGCAGTGTGCCGGCGTGAGTTCTGATGTCGTGGCTGGTGACTTCGGGCTTTTTCTGGAGCCAGGACTCGAGATCTTTGGCGATGCGCTTGGCGGTGAGCTCGGCTTCTCCGGCTGGGGTGCGGACGGCGAGGCAGGCGGCGTAGATGCTGCGCATGAGCTTTATCTCGTCGTAGGCTTCGACGGTGCGGTGGCGTTTGACGATAGTTGTGGTGTGCATAGCTTTATCCAAAGTTTAGTACTCCGCTGGTTACGAGTATCAAGATCCAGCCCAGCGCGATCAGGAGGATACCGACGCCCAGGCGCATCTTGCCTTTGCTCTCTTCCTTCCAGCGCTGCAAGGTGCTGACGCGAACGCCGCCAACGGTGACGAGGCCGAGAAGAACGAGCATTGGGAAGGCGAAAATGCCGGTGTAGAGTGCGAGCAGGTTGATGGCGTTGGCGTTGAAGTGATCGCGGAGAAGCGTGATGGTCGCGAAGTACGGTGCGCTATTGCCGGGCGTCGTTGCGACTGCCACAAAGAGACCGAGGGCTATGGCGCTTGGTATACCTGGGCGTTTTTTAGTCAGTGACTTTATGTTGGCGACAGCCAGTTTGGGCGCTCTGAGGCTGAGACCCTGACCATACCAGAAGAAATCTTTAATCTCTAGCAGCCCAGCGCACACCACAAGGATGCCAATGCCGAGCGCCAGATAGTTGGCGGCGATAAGCGGTACAAGCGTGAAGAGATAGAGAAGCGCGATGCCTCCAAGGAGCGAGACGAAGAACAGCGTGAGGATGTATGTAAGTCCGAGACCAAAGGCGTGGCGCCTGAGGCGTCCATTCCCGTAGATGACCGACACCAAGAGAATGAGCACGCCGATGCTGTAGGGGTTCAGGGCGCTTACGAGGGCGGTGAGTAGGACGAGCGAAAGCGTTGGGTCAAACATCTAGCGTAGCTCCCGTATGTCGCAGCTGGCGACCTTATCGGCAGCAACACCAAAGTCAGTGCAGCGGTCATAGTCGCGAACACCGTAGCCGTAGCAGAGGTGATCGGTGTGGTCTTTTGTGGGCGCGAATTCTACGATGACACAGTCTCCCGGCGGCGAAGCGTCGGTGTGGCTCAGCTCGTAGTTGGCTGGGTGGTCGAGCTTGGTCTGGTAGTACGTCTTGGTATCAGTGTTGTAGCGATAGGCAAAGGCCTGCACTTCGGCTTTGTCGCTGCCGCAGGACTGACCGCTTACAAAGCGGGCTGCTGCGCCGCTGCGACTTGTGCTGATGTACGGCGCGACCTGTTCGGGCGTTGTTGGTTGGCCGGTAAAGCCAGCCTGGTCGTTTAGCGGTACGACGAGCGAGCTGTCGCTGATCTCGCCGCCTACGACCTGCATGAACTTGCCGAGTGAAGCTTCGTCGGGGAGGTTGGTCGGCGTGCCGTCGTAGTGGATGCGACCGTCATTTTGCTCGTAGAGTGTCGGCGTGCCGATGCGACTGCCCATCAGGCCCTGTGGATTGCGCAGGTCGAGCTGGTTGCCGCACGCCCATATCTGGTAGTCTGCGCCCCAGTGAACTGGTCCACCGGTGGAGGAGTTAATGTTTAGCGCGACTGTTGCCCCGCTAATAGCAAGCGTCGTCATAACCGTCACGAGGACAATAAGGGTGAAGAGGGGAGCCTTAAACTTCGGCCAACGTTCATGCGTGATGACGGCCGTGACCACCAGAATGATCAGCAAAATAACCGCAGCACAAACTATAGCGACCGAGAGGTCACCCATGGTCGTGGCGAGATCGGTGGCGGCTGCAATACTGGTTATGTGCAACCATCCCGAGGAGGTTGAAGATATCATGGTGGTGGTTTTTTTGTTTTTGCTTGGTAGCTATTCCTCTTTATACACCGGGCGAACAGATATGTCAAAGAGGTGGCTGTGAGAACTGGCAAAGGTGGCTCTAATCTGTTACAATAGCCGCTGTTACGAAAATTATGGCACCGTAGCTCAGCTGGTTAGAGCGGAGGACTCATAAGCCTCAGGTCACAGGTTCAAGCCCTGTCGGTGCTACCATGAAAAGACGATCACGACCTGCGTGGTCGTTTTTTCTTTGGTTATGAATAACGACATATTGAATTAATTATTGTATAATATACACGTTTCGCCCCTTACCATCCCTGCGATCATTGGAGGCGCCCATGCAAATGGGCACTGGCTACTGGCTTGTAGCCGGATATGTACTGCTGGCTTTTGGTTCTGGCATGTTCCTCTGGAACGGATACAAGGCCATCGCCTCGCCGTTCGGTCGACGCATTGATCGCCTCACCATGGTGCTGCTCGCGCTGTACCCGATGGGTGTGGGCTTCAAGGCTTCTGTGACCGGACCGGAGTTCCTGCGTTGGCACCTGTCGGACATCGGGTTCCCGGTGTTTGTCGGGTTCGTGCTCTACCAGCACTTCCGCTCGGGGTTCGAGAAGAACAACCCCGACCTCGGAAAGGACGTACTGGCCGACACCGCGCAGGCGCTACGACACCGCAAGGCGCTTCTGGTCATCGGCCTGCTCATCAGCTACGCCTACGAGACCTTCACGGGCATGCTCTACCGTCTGCGGCCCGACATGAAGGCCGAGCTGGTCGGCAAGTTCGACTGGTGGGACATCTTGAACTATACGCTCGGCGCGGCGCTGTGTTACGGCCTGCTGGTCATCTGGCAGATCGCGGTTTCCCGAGTACGGGAGCAGCGTGCAGCCGAAGAAGCAGCTACTGCAGCAGAGCGCCGCGAGCAACAGCGTGGCCAGCGACAACAGCCGAAGCGCCAACGACGAAAGGGAAAGAGGAGGTGAACACGGGGCGCGAAAGCGCCCTCGTTCATTTGTTGTAAATAATGACGTTGTTTATGACTTGCCGAGGCGGCACACTCATGGCAGGGAGAAACGCCGATATGACCGATATACNAACTTATATTCATGACGAAATTGCAAAGATACAGCCATTTGATGAGGTTGAGCAGGGACATATAGCTGACTCTCTGCAGTGGATTGAGAGTGGCGCTCCGCTCTTTCGCATTGAGTCGCCGGATAAGCCACCAAAGCATCTTGTCTCATACTTTGTGCTGATCGACCCAGATCACCGGAGTATTTTGCTGGGTGATCACATCAAAGCCCAGCTGTGGCTGCCGTCTGGGGGTCACGTCATGCAGGGTGAAGACCCGAAACAGACGGTGCTGCGTGAGTCCCGTGAAGAACTATCCAAAGAGGCGGTATTCCTGCGTGGCCACGAGCGCCCGCTATTCATTACTAGCAACCAGACCGTGGGCCTGACGCCTGGCCACACCGACGTGAGCCTCTGGTATGTGCTTCGGGGGAGTGTGCACGAGTATATTCACTACGAGAAACGTGAGCTGAACGATGTAGCGTGGTTTACCTTTGACGAGATACTACGCTCAGATCCAACCATCTTCGATCGTCATATGGGGCGTTTTACGCGTAAGCTGGTTGATTGGCTGGGGTAGGCGACGTCTCTTCGAATATTCTGACGGCTGTGAGTAGGTTGGCGTGCGCCCACAACAGAGGTGAGTGATCGTTGGCGATCCAGCGGTTTTCGCCGTCAACGAAGTGATAAAAGTACGACTCTGGCATGACGAGTCGGCCATCTGCTTGTGGCCTGAGGTGATTGAGCGAGCGGTCCAGGTAGAAGAGTTGCTTTCCGCGGTGCGCTTCGTCNCCTGATTCGGCGTAGCGTTTGCCCCAGTAGGCCGACAGAATGGGGTCGAACATCGTCCATTGCGCCTCTGTCTCGGTGTAGGCTACACCGGCGGCGGTGAGGTTGCGTTGTTCGGTCCGGCCCTCGGCCTGAGTGGTGCGCTCTTCGATGGTCATAATATCCGGGAATCGTGGTTCCCAATAGGTGTCACCGGCGTAGCGGGCCGTTCCCTGCTCGCGAACAAGCTCGTCCTCTATACCCTCGACGATACGCTCAGCGAATTCGCCGTGGAGCACCCCAAGTGG
>FJVY01000043.1_pt1 | contig 11970 bp, 14 predicted proteins | sample 1011871 | NCBI WGS metagenome assembly FJVY01 (sample SAMEA3912450, study PRJEB9761) | metagenome | biome: forest; material: soil | place: USA | collected 2011-06-22 | depth 0.1 m | reverse complement strand
GAATGATTTCTACCGCTCGCTCAAATTAGCTGATCAGATTCACCACTTGCAGCCGACTGCCGACGCCGCTATCGCTGACTTTTCGCACGCTAGCCCTGAGCTTATTGCTGAGCTGAAGCTGCTGGAGCCATATGGCAACGGTAACCCTTCACCGATCTTTCATATTCCTAAGGCAACCGTTGTGGAGCGGCGGCTCATGGGCAAGGAAAATCAGCATCTCAAGTTGAAGCTCCAAGACGACCAGCGGCGGTACTTTTCGGTCGTCGGGTTTAATCTAGCAGATAAGGTTACCGCAGATGCCGGCGAGTTTGTGGAACTTTGGATTGAGCTAATCGAAAACGAATGGCGCGGACGAGTGACCATTGAAGGTCGACTGCTCCGCGCCGAATCAATATAAGTTCATGAGGTGTTCAGGCGGGGCGGCGTGGGTCATTCCCACGCCGCCCTCGCTAGCTGTCTACCGCCCGATGGGCCGCGGCCCTATGGCTGCGGCGGCGCCACCTCGAACCGGTGGCGGTTCTCCACGGCGTACCTGGACACCTTGCTCGGCAACGGCAGAGCCTTGCCACCGAGCGTGCCCAGGGGCACGGTGTAGGCTCGCTTGCAGCCGTTGCACTCCGTCGGCGTCAGCCGGCGCCCGCAACGGGAGCAGTAGTAGAGCTGCCAGGCGCCGGACTCGGTGGCTCGATCCAGCAGCTCGNCACGCNTGCGCTTCAGGTGGCTCAGGTCCGCGATATTGCGGCTGATGAGCCGGGACTGCTCACGGGCGTTGATGCCGTCCACTCCGAGGATGAGCTGGCCATGGATGAGCGCGCCGATCGTCATCACCGTGGCCGCTTCGAGCCCCTGCCGCGTCAGCAGCGTGGGGTCGACCAGGTGAAAGTCGGCATATTCGGTCTTCGGTGGTGCCATTAGGCCCTCCGTAGGTAGATTGACAACTACGCGCGCTACTTTATTGTATTTCACCTTGGTTGTCAATTACAGATAATGGTTGCACGTCCGCCTCTGTTCTGCTAGAATACAGAGCGTATATGATTCAAGTAACTCGTAAAGACCCACAAGAAGCCAACGAAAACCTTATTCGTCGTTTCAACCGTAAAGTCCAGCAGTCTGGTGTTATTGCTAAGGTTAAAGGCCTTCAGTATTTCGAAAAGCCAATCAGCAAGACCGAACGACGTAAGAAGGCGATTATTCGTAAAGCTCGCAAGGCAGACAAGCTCAAGCGTATCCGCCTTGGTGTGGGGCGTTAATGCTCGAAACCAAGCTTGACGCTGACATCAAGCAAGCACTCCTCGGCGGCGATAAACCTCGCGCCGAGGTTTTGCGTGGTCTGAAGAGCGTTCTCCTTAATGAAAAAATCGCGAAAGGCCTTCGCGACACTGGCCTGACCGATGAGCAGGTCATGACTCTTATTGCCCGTGAAGTAAAGAAGCGCAACGAAAGCGCTGAGATGTACGCAAAAGCTGACGCGAAGGATCGCGCCGACAAAGAGCTTAGCGAAAAAGCCGTCCTCGAAGAGTATCTGCCAAAGCAAATGAGCGACGAAGAACTCGCAACCGTCGTTGCCGATATCGTAAGCCTGCTTGGTGTCGACGCCCAGATGGGGCAGGTAATTGGTGCAGTTCGCCAGAAAGTCGGCGCAAGCGCCGATGGTGGCCGCATCGCGGCAGCAGTAAAAGCTAAACTAGGATCCTAAGACTCCATGATTATATTTTTCGGTCCCCCCGGCTCAGGTAAAAGTGTCCAGGGACAGCTCTTAGCTGCGCGTCACGGTTGGCGTTGGCTCTCGACCGGTCAGTTGCTCCGCGAAACAAGCAACGTTGATGTTATTGCTCGCATGAAGAAGGGTAGCTTGGTTGAGGATGAGCTCGTGAACCACGTTGTTGACGAAGCGCTGCACCGCGCCAAGGATCTCGACCATGTTATCGTCGACGGCTATCCGCGCAATGTGGAACAGGCTAAGTGGCTGCTTGATTTGCTGCCAAAGCATCAGCGCGAGATCGAAGCAGTTATTATTTTGGATGTCGAAGACGACGAAATCCTGCACCGACTTGAAATCCGCGGCCGCTTGGACGACGCTCCCGAGATTGTGAAGCGTCGCTTGGGCAGCTACCGCGAGAAGACCAAGCCAGTCATCGACTTTTTCGCCTCAGAAGGAATCCACGTCGAAGCTATCGACGGCATGGGAAGTGTCGGCACTATTCACGATCGTATTGAGGAGGTGATGGAAGAATGTTCACTCGCGTAAAAACCCCAGAAGAGATTGAAAACATGCGCATTAGTGGCGGCATGTTGGCATCAGTTCTGCAAACTATCGACAAAGAAATCAAAGCCGGCATGACCGGCAAGGACGTATCCGAAATCGCGAAGCGCGAGCTCAAAGCTTTGGGCGGGAAGGGAAGCTTCCTGGGCTACGGTGGTTTTCCTGACGTTATCTGCATCTCTGCGAACGACGAAATTGTACACGGCATCCCCAAGGACACACCGTTCAAAGAAGGCGACCTTGTGAGTTTCGANTTTGGCGTCACGTATAACGGCATGATCACTGACAGCGCATTCAGCAAGTTCATTGGCGAAGCGCCAAGTAAGGACGCAGAACGATTACTGAAGGCGACCGAGCGGTCTATGTACGCTGGCATCGAAGCGCTGAAAAATGGCGTGCGCGTCGGCGACATTGCGTCGAGCGTCGAGCGCGTTTTGAAGCGCGAGAACCTTGGCATTATCCGCGAGCTAGTTGGACACGGCGTTGGCCATGAGCTACACGAAGATCCGAACATTCCGAACTACGGCGTGGCAGGCACTGGACCAAAACTTAGTGCAGGCATGACTATCGCAATTGAGCCGATGGCGACATTGGGTACTCAGCATATCACCGTAGATAACGACGGTTGGACAATCCGCACGAGCGACGGTAGCCTCGCCGCCCACTTTGAACACACGATTTTGATCACGAACGACGGCTACGAAATCCTCACAGCCTGGAAGTAAGGACTGGGGTGGTCTTGAGCGACTGACCACTTTTGCCTCGCTTGGCTAAAGCCTCCGCCTCGGGCTAAAGTAGGAAAACTCACACTGCCACTGGCAGTGTTCGGGGCCCAGTCCTTGCTCCGGGTGTTGCCTCAAGTGGACCGTAAGCGGTATACTAGTTGTTATGCAAGAAATGTCTCGTTACGGCGTCGGAATCGATGTAGGTACTACCGTGGTCCGCTGCGTCGTCGGTCACGTCGATGGCAATTCAATGACCCCTAGCATCGTCGGCGTAGGAGTGGCTCCCAACTCTGGAATGCGCAAGGGCATGGTCGTTAATATCGCTAACGTTGCCCAAGCTATCGACAAAGCTCTCGAAGAAGCCGAGCGCATGAGCGGTCATCAGATCCACGGGGCAGTCGTTAATATCAATGGTGCCCACATCTCAGCTATGAGCTCGAAGGGCGTCGTTGCGGTTGGTGCTCAAAACCACGAGATCACCGAAGATGACCTTATGCGCGCCGAAGAAGCTGCGACTGTTGTGCAGCTACCGGCAAATCGCGAAATTCTGCAAGTTACGCCACGCAGCTATCAGTTAGACGGCCAAGAGAACATCAAGGATCCACTCGGAATGAGCGGCATCCGTTTGGAAGTCGACGCGCATGTTATTACTGCGCTCACTCCTCATGTAAAGAACTTACTCAAAGCAGCAGAGATGACCGAGACGGCGCCACACGCTGTTGTCGTATCAGGTCTCGCTGCGGCTCGCGCCGTCCTGACTCCGCAACAGATGGAGAACGGCGTTGCTGTCGTCGACCTCGGCGGTACAACCACCAGTGTCGTGGTGTACGAAGAGGGTGATCTGCAGCACGTGTCTGTGCTGCCTATCGGTAGCGTGAACATCACGAACGACCTCGCTATCGGTTTGCGAACCGACCTCGATGTTGCCGAGAAGATTAAGCTCGCGCATGCTTCCGCATTGCCACAGTCGGGCAAGGAGAAGCCAAAGGACATCGAGCTCACCCATAACGGCGAGAAGTTGTCGTTTAAGGTGAAAGAAGTCGATATGATCGTCGAGGCCCGCCTCGAAGAGATCATGGAGCTTGTTGATAAAGAATTGAAGCAGATCGATCGATCTGGCAAGCTGCCCGGCGGCGTCATGTTCGTCGGTGGTGGAGCTAATCTGAAGAATATTGCCGAATACGCCAAGGAATCCCTGCGTCTGCCAGTTCGCGTTGCTAAGTTTACTGAAATGAGCGGCGTCAGCGACAAAACGAACAAGCCTGATTTTGCTGCAGCCCTCGGCCTTATGCTTCTTGATTTTGAGAAAGAACACAACACGCCAAGCGCAAATGGTTCAGGCAAAAAATCAAATGGTCCTACCATACCGAACCTGGGTAATTTTGTTGAGCGGGCACAATCGCTCTTCAAAAAGTTCAAAGCCTAAAAGATTTATTGACTCATACTAGAGGTGGTGTCGAACAACCGTTTTGACCTGCCGCTATCGCCATGTATACTAAATGTGAACAAGCGAGGAATAATGTCCCATGCCAGAAATAAAACCAGCTGATATTCAAACATTCGCGACCATCAAAGTTGTTGGCGTTGGCGGCGCGGGTGGCGCAGGCATCAACCGCATGATCGATGCTGGCGTGACAGGTGTTGAATTTATTGCCGTTAATACGGACGCGCAAGCTCTTCATAATTCTAAGGCTCAGCACAAAATTCACATTGGCCGCGAAACAACGCGCGGGCTTGGTGCTGGTGCAGATCCGTCGGTTGGCCAGAAGGCTGCCGAAGAATCAAAAGAAGAATTGAAAAAGGCGCTTCAGGGCGCAGACCTTGTCTTTATTACAATCGGTGCTGGTGGTGGCACGGGCAGTGGCGCTGGCCACATTGTAGCTGAAGTCGCACGCGAGATGGGCATTCTCGTCGTTGGTGTCGCAACCAAGCCATTTAGCTTTGAGGGCGAGAAGCGTCGCCAGAACGCTGACTGGGCGATTACAAAGCTCGGTCAACAAGTCGACACACTTATTACGATTCCAAACGACCGCCTGCTCCAGACGATTGATCGCCGTACGCCGCTACTTGAGACATTCAAGATTGCGGACGACGTACTGCGCCAGGGTGTGCAGGGTATTTCGGAGCTTATTACCGAGCACGGTTTGATTAACCTCGACTTTGCCGACGTGAAGACGATTATGCAGAACGCTGGTAGCGCGCTGATGGGCATCGGCCGTGCAAGTGGCGAGAACCGCGCTGTTCAGGCCGCCCAGCAGGCTATTGAATCTCCGCTTCTGGAAGTTTCTATCGATGGTGCCCGTGGCGTACTGTTCAATATCGCTGGTGGCTACGACATGTCGATGCACGAGATCAACGAGGCTGCTGAGGTTATCACTAACGCAGTTGCGCCTGATGCCAACATCATCTTCGGTGCAACGCTGAAGCCAGAACTCGAAGACGAGCTCATTATTACGGTCATCGCTACTGGCTTTGACTCTGCTTACTTCCAAGCTCGCAGCAACGCGAATGAGCCTGAAGCTGTAGCCGCAGCTACGACTCCTGCCGACGAAGACACAACTGAAGAAGTCAAAGAAGAAGACATCAACAAGATTGATATGGACCTCGACAATGACGACAAGCCAAAGTTGACTGACGACGAAGAACACCCAAAGAACATTTGGAATTACGACGACGAAGCTGACACGCCAGCATTTCTGCGCCGACGCAAAAAAGACGACGAATAGCAATCAAGACTATTAGGAGGAGCTGCAATGCCTCTTGTTTATATCACCGGCATCTCCGGCTCAGGTAAATCATCGGTATGCGCAGAACTAAAGCGAAGAGGCTACGTGGCTTACGATACCGACAAGGACAGTATTGCTTTCTTTTATCATAATGACACGAACGAGCCTGTTGTTGAGAGGGTTGCCTCCGAAGATCGTACGCCCGAATGGCGCGCAGCCCATACCTGGAAAGCTAAACGTGAAGATGTTGAAAGACTGGCTGAAGAGGCGAAAGGCAAGCTCATCTTTCTTTGTGGTGTAACCAATAACGATGCTGATGAGCTGTGGGACCTGTTCGACCATGTTTTTGCTCTGACTCTCGATGAAGAAGGGTTGCGACATCGTATCTCCAGCCGTACTGGCAACGATTTTGGTAAGAATCCACATGAATTTGCCGACCTGCTGCGTTGGCAGCAAACGGCGAGCGAAGATTATAAGAAATTAGGGGCGACTTTGATCGATGCGACAAGGCCACTTAACGAAGTTGTTGATGGAATTGTACAAAATTATCCTGACGCTACAGCCGTATAGCCACACCATATGTTGTACTTAGTACACTTGAATCAGCCTATATGTGGGGCTATAGTAACTATTAGCTACACCACGCGGGGATAGAGAGACAAGCGGTGTGTAGAGGTCGGAGCTTTAATAGCGTAAACAGTCAAGCGAGTTTACAGAGGGAAAAGGCATAGATGAAGTGTCCAAACTGCCAACAGGTAGAAACGAAGGTGATCGAATCTCGCGACGTGGCCAACGGCGAAAGCATTAGGCGCAGGCGCGAGTGTTTAGGCTGCCATTATCGTTACACTACCTATGAGCGTTTGGAGCGTCCGTGCATTACTATCATCAAAAAAGACGGCACCCGTCAGTTGTATGATCGGTCGAAGCTTGTTGTAGGTCTGCAAAAAGCCTGCGAGAAGACGACCATCACAGGGGCGCAGTTTGAAGAGCTAGTAGCACGCATCGAGAAGACCATTTACGACGTTGGCGAGCTCGAAATGAGTTCGCACAGAATTGGGACGATCGTGATGGATGCCTTGGCAGACGAAAACCAAATTGCCTACGTGCGATTTGCAAGCGTCTACCGCAACTTTAGCGACATCGAAAGCTTTGAGCGAGAGCTTTCTCGCATCAAAACTCGCCTGGGGCTGGAAGCTGAAGCCCACACAAAAAACAAAACAAATTAAAAAACGGGGTGCCACGAAGCGGTTCGTCACTATGAGGGTAGACTGAGGAACCGAGCAGTTACTGGCTGACGCCTGAGAAGGGCGTTTCTTTAAGCACCTCTTCGAGAATCACCAATTAAGGAGGGGTTACTACAATGGCGCAGAACACTGCGGCGTTATCTCTAACGCGTCATTTTACAGAGGCTGGGGTTCACCCGTACGACATGCTGAATTGGACCAAGCGCGATGCTGCAATCGTCAATCCGTCGACCGGCAAGAAAGCCTTTGAACAGAAACAAGTTGAGTTCCCAGACACCTGGTCGCTTAACGCAATCAACATCGTCTCACAGAAGTACTTTACCGGTACGCCTGGTACCGACGAGCGAGAGAAGTCACTGAAGCAACTGATCGACCGCGTGGCCGACACTATTACCAAGTATGGGTACGAGCAAGGCTACTTTATCGGCGAGGCTGAGGCGGACGTCTTCAACCACGAGCTCAAGTATATTCTGGCAACCCAGCGTGCAGCATTTAACTCACCTGTATGGTTTAACATCGGCGCATCTGGCCGTGCACAGCAGGCGAGCGCATGTTTTATCCTCGAGGTTGAGGACACCATGCAGTCTATCCTGAACTGGTACCGCGAAGAAGGCATGATCTTCAAGGGCGGCTCCGGCGCAGGCCTCAACATCAGTACCATTCGCAGCTCGTANGANCCACTCAGNAGCTCTGGCGGTAAGGCTTCTGGCCCACTGAGCTTCATGCGCGGTGCAGACAGCTCTGCTGGTGCGATCAAGAGTGGCGGTAAAACCCGTCGTGCGGCCAAGATGGTCATCCTGAACATCGACCACCCAGACATCGAAGAGTTCATCGAGAGCAAGGCTCGTGAGGAGCGCAAATCTCGCGTCCTCGTCGAGGCTGGTTTCGACATGGGCTTGAACGGTCACGACTCTATCTCGATCCAGTATCAGAACGCAAACAACTCTGTCCGTGTGACTGACGAGTTTATGCACGCCGTTGAAGAAGACAAAGACTGGGATCTTGTGGGTGTTCGAGACGGAAAAGTTTACAAGACCGTCAAGGCTCGTGACCTCTGGCGCCAAGTAGCTCAGGCCGCATGGGAATGCGCTGACCCTGGTGTGCAGTACGACACGACTATTAATGACTGGCACACAACGCCAAAGGCTGGCCGCATCCAAGGCAGCAACCCTTGCTCAGAGTACATGCACCTCGACAACTCTGCCTGTAACCTGGCAAGCATCAACCTCCTGAAGTTCTTGAACGATGACTTCAGCTACGACATTGAAGCCTTCAAGCACACTGTCGAAGTCATCTTCCTAGCTCAGGAAATCTTGGTTGGCTACAGCGAATACCCAACTGAAGCAATCGACAAGACAGCAAAGGCTTACCGCGAGCTCGGTATCGGTTACGCCAACTTGGGCGCACTGCTGATGGCTCAGGGCTTGCCATACGACTCAGAAGAAGGCCGCGCACAAGCCGCAGCTATCACCGCTCTGATGACCGGCTATAGCTACGCCACCAGCGCCAAGATCGCAAAGCGCGTTGGCCCATTTGCTGGCTACAACAAGGACAAAGAAGGCATGAACCGCGCGGTTCGCAAGCACCGTGAGGCCGTTCGCGACATCGACGCATCACTTGTGAGCGAAGAGCTCCTCAGCGCCGCTGCAAGTTCATGGGACGAAGCAGTTGAGCTGGGCGAGAAGTATGGCGTCCGTAACTCACAGGCATCTTTGCTGGCACCAACCGGCACCATCGGTTTCATGATGGACTGTGACACAACCGGCATCGAGCCTGACTTTGCGCTGACCAAGTTCAAGACATTGGTCGGTGGTGGTTCGATGATCATCGTGAACCAAACCGTGCCACGCGCGCTCAAGACTTTGGGCTACAGCAAGACGCAGGCTGACGAAATCGTGAACTACATTCACGACAACAGCACTGTTGTTGGCGCACCTCACCTGAAGCCAGAGCACCTCGAGGTCTTTGCCTGCGCAGTCGGCGAAAACGCGATTCACTACCTCGGCCACGTCAAGATGATGGGCGCAGTTCAGCCATTCCTGAGCGGTGCAATCAGCAAGACGGTGAACATGCCAGAGGACGTAACCGTCGAAGACGTTGAGCAGCTCCACATGGACTCTTGGAAGCTTGGCCTGAAGGCTGTCGCTATCTACCGCGACAACTGTAAGGCATGGCAGCCACTGAGCGACCGTGACAAGTCTGCGGACAAGAAGGAAGTCGCTGTCGAAGCTCCAACGCAAGTTGTTGTGAAGGCCATGAAGCGCGAACTGCCTCGTACCCGTTCGAGCAAGACTTTCGAGTTCCACATTGCTGATCTCAAGGGATTTGTGACAGTGGGCGAGTACGAAGACGGCCAGCCTGGCGAACTCTTCGTCCGCGTCGCCAAGCAAGGTTCAACACTGAGCGGCCTGATGGACAGCTTTGCCATCAGCGTTAGCCACGGTCTGCAATACGGCGTGCCTCTGAAGAGCTACGTTAAGACACTGAGCAACATGAGCTTTGCGCCATCGGGCATCACCGACGACCCAGAGATTCGTACTGCCAGTAGCTTGATCGACTACATCTTCAGGCGCTTGGCTCGCGACTACCTCAGCTTTGACGACCGCCTGGAGCTTGGCCTTGCCAGCTTCGACGACCTCGAGGCCGAGACGCAGGCTAACCAACCAAGTCTGCTCGACCAGCCGACTGAAGTTGAAGTCCCAAAAGCCGAAGCACCAACCCCAAAGGCCGAGACTAAGCCAAAGGTTGTTGCGACTGACGCAAGCAAGCCGAAGAAGTACGTCATTCGCGAGACAACAGCTCCTATGTGTCACGCCTGCGGTAATCAAACCCAGCGTGCCGGTAGCTGCTACGTCTGTAGCTCGTGTGGCGCAACCAGCGGTTGTAGCTAAAGATAAGGCTCCCCTGAAAAGCAAAAGTCCCTGCCACCGACCGGTGAGCAGGGCTTTCGCTTGCCGGTGGGGCAGGGTGAGAGTGGGGCGTCTCCTTCAGGGGGTTCGCCGCCGGATGATGGTGATGTTCTCGGCGCCGTTGGGCGGCTCCAGCCAGGCCGCAACGACCTTGCCGCCGTGACTGATGGCTTCGGTGGCGTAGCCCCGGTAGGCGGCACGCGCCGCAGTCTCGTCGGCGTACGGCTCACGCAGCGGGAAGGCCGTGCGGCCCGGTCCCGAGCTGTAGCTCATGTTCAGGTACCACTTGGTGAGGTCGTCCTCTTCCATCGTGTCTCCTCTAGCCGTTGGGGTTGTACCGCGAAGGGAAGTTGAAGGACTTGGTGCGCCACCCGCGGAACCACCCCGAGGTGGGGTAGGCGCGGGCGCTGGTGACGACGATACCGCCACCGTTGTGGTCTCGGTTGGCATTCTGCGCCGCCACGACGGCCTGCTCCTTCGTGCCGTACTCCGAGACACGGCTGGTGCCGTAGTCCGTGTGCAGCTTGTCGAAGTAGTTGAAGGTCATCGCCCATGGCGCGGGCTTCTGCTCTCCGTGCCTGTTGAACACGCCGATCATGTCGCCCATTCCTTTCGGTCGAGGGTAAACTGACTATAGCATAAATTGCTCAGTTGTCAATCAACCTGTACAGTAAGAGGCAATGAAAGCGATGCTATTTTATCGACCCAACTCTGAACACCAACGCCTGGTAGAGGACTACGTGCGGGATTTTGCGCGTCACACTGGCAAGGAATTGCCTTTGGTCAGCATGAATACACCGGATGGCACGGACAAAGCCGAACTCTACGGCATTATGAAGTTCCCAAGCATCATCGCGACCGACGACGAAGGTAAAATGCTTCAGATGTGGGACGGTGAGCTGCTGCCGCGTTTCGACGAAGTAAGCTTTTACGTTCAAAGTTAAGAGAGGACCATCCGCATGATACAGACCGAGCTTGAGTTGACTTATTTGGCGCGCTTAGTCCCTGAGGGCCTCGAGAATTGCCCATCGAAATTAATCGTCGACGTGTACTATCCGCCCGAGCGCGACCACGCATCACTGCGCATTCGCCAGCGCGGCGACCACTACGAAATTACCAAGAAAGTAATGGCCAACGGCACCGATTCGTCGCACCAGCTGGAGCACACCATTGAGCTGGACGAAGCCGAGTTCAAGGCGCTGACCGCTGCGCCAGGCAAGCGCGTTGCCAAGCGCCGCTACCTCTACGATTACCAGGGGCGAACCGCCGAAGTCGACGTCTTTGAAGGCGACCTCGCTGGCCTCGTCGAAGTAGACTTCGAGTTCGACGACCGTGACGACCAGCTCGCATTCCAGATGCCAGACTTCTGCCTGGCCGACGTAACGCAAGAAGCATTCGCGGCTGGCGGTAAACTGGCAGGGAAGAGCTACGCCGACATTCAGGCCGACCTGGCACGTTACGGCTATCAGCCGCTTCACATGTCAGAGAAGTAAAGTGGCGCTTAAGAGTATGTTCAACCGCAGTCGAATTCGTGAAGAGCACTGGATCTTTGGCCTCGTGGCGTTTTTTGCGCTAGCCGGACTAGTCAGCGCGTTCGTGCTGTCCGTCGACAAGCTGACACTGCTGCAGAACCCCAACGCCGTGCTGAGCTGCTCGATCAACGTCTGGGTGAACTGCGCGTCCGTCATGCAGACCTGGCAGTCACACGTCTTTGGCTTCCCGAATAGCTTCATCGGGCTGATGGGCTTCCCGATCGTGATCGCCGTAGCCGTTGCCGCGCTCATGGGCGCCAAACTCCCGAAGGCCTTCATGGCGATCTTCTATGGCGGCATCCTGCTCGGGCTCATCTTCGCGTACTGGCTGTTCTTCCAGAGCGTGTTCGTCATCCAGGTGCTGTGTCCGTGGTGCTTGGTCGTGACTGTATCGATGACTATCATGCACGAGGCGTTGCTGCGGCATAGCATCCGGGAGAATACGCTGAATTTGCCGAAGAAGCTGCATGGGCGATTGCTCGGGTGGGTGAAGAAGGACTATGACAAGGTCGCTGTTGCGGCGTGGACCGTGGTGATGATTGCTTTGGTGCTTATCAAATTCCCTGGTATC
>FJVY01000059.1_pt1 | contig 12675 bp, 15 predicted proteins | sample 1011871 | NCBI WGS metagenome assembly FJVY01 (sample SAMEA3912450, study PRJEB9761) | metagenome | biome: forest; material: soil | place: USA | collected 2011-06-22 | depth 0.1 m | reverse complement strand
CTGGCGCCAGGACCACAACGGCTTCAGCCACCAAAACCCAGGCTTTATCGATGACGCGCTTCGCCGCCAAGGCGATTTCGTAAACGTCTACTTCCCTCCCGACGGCAACAGCACGCTTGCTGTGCTCGAACTGATTATGGGCACAATCAAACAGATCAATATCATCGTCGCCGGCAAAACCCAAGAACCCCGTTGGCTCACGCCAGAGCTCGCCCAGAAACAACTCGTAAGCGGCATCATGACCTGGGACTTTGCGAGCGACGAGAATCCCGACATCGTGATGCTGGGCATCGGCGACTACCCGACCAAGGAAACACTGGCGGCGATCGACCTCGCCAAACGCGAAGTTAGCGATTTGCGTCTCCGTTTCGTGAACGTCATGAGCCTGACCAGCTGCGGCCTCGGCAGCAGTGGCATGTGCGTCTCGCAGGCAGAGTTCGACCGTCAGTTCACAACCGACAAGCCCGTCATCTGCAACTTCCATGGCTACCCAGAAACCATCAAGTCCATCCTCTTTGACTACGTCGATAACCCAAGTCGCTTCACCGTCCGTGGCTACATCGAGAACGGCAGCACGACAACGCCGTTCGATATGCACGTCCGCAACCAGACCAGTCGCTACCACCTGGTGATGGAAATCGCTCGTCGCGCCGAACAAACCGGCAGGATATCGGCCGAAGAGGCCACACGCATCACCGATACATATCAGGCTAAAATCGACGAGAATACCGAGTATATTAAAGTTAACGGCGTAGACCTACCGGAGATAGACGCATGGCAATGGAAACGTTAACCCTCATCGCAAACCCAGGAAGCGCCAGCCGCAAATACGGCTTGTATCGTGGTGACCAGCTCACCGGCGAGCTGCACTTTGAATACCAGGAAGGGCGCATCGCCTGCACTGGTTACTTTGGCGATCGTGGCGACATTGTTCCAGTCGACGTCCACGACCTCAACGACGTGGCCAGCCAAGTCCTTCCTATCCTCAAANCCCACAACCTCATCCACGCCGACGAGCACATCTCGCGAATCGGCCTACGAATCGTGGCACCAAGCAGCTACTTCCTGGCTGACCGCATCATGGACGACGAGACCGTCGGACGCCTCCGTGAGCTTGAAGCCCGCGCGCCACTCCACATCGGCGCGTCACTTCGCGAGTTTGATACACTTCACGGCATTTTCAGCGAAGCAGCAATCGTCGGTGTATCAGACAGCGCCTTTCACGCGGGCAAGCCAGACTACGCCTGGAACTACGGCGTTCGCCTGCAGGATGCCGACCGCTTCGATATCAAACGCTTTGGTTACCATGGCATCTCGGTCGCGTCGATCGTCCATACGCTGAAGGAAATGGGCAAGCTCCCACCAAAGGTCATTGTTGCTCANCTGGGCAGCGGCGCAAGCATCACGGCCGTGAGCGGCGGCAAAAGCCTGGATAACACCATGGGCTACTCACCGCTAGAGGGNCTCATCATGTCGACCCGCGTTGGCTCTATCGATCCAACCGCCGCAAACATGCTCCAGACTCAGCTGCATCTGAACGACGAGCAAATGGAAGATTACATGAACAGCCACAGCGGACTGCTCGGACTCAGCGAAACGTCGTCAGCCGTCAACGAACTGCTCGAACACGAGGCTCACGGCAATCACAGCGCCGAACTCGCGCTCCAGACGTACGTCTTTACCATCCAAAAAGCCATCGGGAGCATGGCCGCCGCACTTGCCGGCGCNGACATGCTTGTATTCACCGGAACNGTNGCCGAACGATCCGTCGCTATACGCCANCGCATNGTGGACCATCTNCACTTCATGGACTTCATGCTAGACGAAGAGGCTAACGACAGGTGCGACAACCCACAGGAGCCAATACTTATAAGCGCCCTCACCAAATCCAAGCCAATCTACGTCATCCCAACGCACGAAACCGACGAAATGCTTCGCCGCGTCAGCGACCTACTCGCCTCGTCCTAGCCCGCGCCCATCGCGCCAAGACCATGAGTTGTGGTCGGCAAAATCTCGAAAGCCATCACGTTACCAGTGCCGGCAGAAGGTGATGTCAAGTTCATCGTCACGGTAGTGCCTGATGTTGGCGTATAGGCCGTGCGTCGCCAGACACCGGCCTGCGTTGTGTTGGTTGAGTCTGTCTGGGTTCGAATTGACTGCTGTGAGCTGCCTGCCGTAAAAGTGCTCGTCGTATTAGAGCTGTTAATCGCCGCCCACACCCATGAGTTACTGCGCGTCGTGGTTAAGTTGAGGGTTGGGACCGCTCCAGTGAAGGTGCCTGTCGTGACCGAACCAATCGCATTCGAGCCGTCCGTTCCACTGTAGTCGGCATTGATAAACCCGGCGATCATGACGTTAGCGCTCACAACCGATCCGGAAAAGTTAATAGTTGTCGTCTGAGGGCTCAGGGGCGTCGGCGCAAATGACCGCCAGAGTTCGACGCAGCCGACGTTCGTNTTGACTCGACTNACAAAAACCCAGTTGAGGCCAGGCGTTGCGATGCTCGACACAGTAATGCCCGTATCTTTATTGATCGACACAACCAGAATAGGCGTCACGTTGGGCACATTCGTTTGGAAGGCGGGGGTCGTCATGTTGTTAGCTGATGCCGCGATGCTATTCACCGAGTACCCATCAACCCCCGGAGGAACAAAGGCTGGACGCGCGTCCTCCAGAAATAGCGATATGCCTACCGCCGTCGACGATACGGTGCACGTATTGCCCGTACCGGTTGTCGAGCCGAGAGATAAGCCCTTTGGCTGATCCTGCCCCGCCAGTCCGACAAAGACACTGGCTGTGCTGCAGGTGTCTTCGCGTTTGGTATAGGCCACATTGGCGGTCTGCGACGAGGCACCTGTCGTGTTACGTGATGCAAAAAATTGCAAGCCAGCACCAGTCTCGTAGGTGCTATTCGTACCAGTGCCGGCAAAAGAAGTTCCAGCAGTGGTCGTCGAAGAACTACTGTTATTAGGCGGCACGAATATACTTGCGCCAGAATAGGCCAAAATAGCTCCCGATGCCTGCCTGGCGATATCGAACGTCCATGTATAATTCGCCGGCTCAGTTTCCTCAACCAAATGCCAGAAGGCGAGCATTCTCAGGCCTGCCGCGTTGCTTGATGCCGTTCGAAGTACAGTCCACCCTGCAGGCGTGCTGATAGTCGACGCCGTACCACCGTCATGAACGATTGCGGCAATCAAGACATCATGCCGCTGAACACCAGCAGGGGTACTGACCACAATACTCGATGCCGCCGTAGCGCCCGTGTTGGTCGAGGTTGAAGATCTATAGGTTGTTGCCATAGTGAGGAATTACTTGTACAGCACGAAACCGGTTATAGCCGTCGAAACAGTCGTTGAACCAGTAGCCGTAGTGGTTGCCGCGACTTTGATACCGCTCGCCATAGCTATTCCGTTCGTGACCTCCAGGTTCGCGCCCGAGCCCGCCGGAACCGGCACCACAAACGTCGGTGTCGTCGTACCGAGCGTCACGGCACCCGTTGTGTCAAAGACCTGGATATAAGCCACGCCGGTGTTGGTATTCGTAAACATATAGCCGCCAAATTTTCCGGCCGCGCCACTGACTGTTGCGGTAGATGTAAGGGCTGTTTGCGATGATACACTCCAGCCTCCAGTGGTCGTCGGGGCCAGGCTCACTGTGCCGATGGCATTTGTACCGGCATTAATCCCAACGGCAACCGTGCCAGAAACCGGCTGCGTTGTAGCCGAGCCGTCTACCTTGATGGCCGTCATCGACGTGGCGCCCTGAACAGTTATAACATCCGCAGATGGCGTGCCAGCCGTGCCCAGCGCAGGCTGCTTTGCGGCCGTTGCTGCACCGGCCGGTAATGGCAGGGATGACGCCGAGACCGGTTGCGCCGTTGTGCCGGTTGGATCAGTTCGTATTGGGTCGGTGCTCGTGCCACCAGCAACAGCACCGCCGGACTTAGGTAGAGCGACGCCCATCATCTGAACGGTGTCGGTACCAGCACCAGTGTCGTAGTCGGCCGTCTTGGCTGTCTGAAGCTTCGTGTCGATGGACCCTAGTGAAGTGTTGCCCGTGTCCTGCTTGGCCGCAGTCGCCGCGCCCGTAGGCAATGGCAGTGCGGTAGCCGAAACAGGTACAGCCGATTGGTCGCTCGCAATAACAACCGGCGAAGAATTCGCGGACGAGGCCTGACCATTTGGATTCTGAGGATTATAGCTCATAAGAATATACTTAGCTTTCTAAATTATAACCCAGTTAGAACCATCGGACACCACGCTAATGCTTGCGTATTGCACGCGGACTGTTGCTGTGCTACCACCGTCGATGCTCTGACCGCCACTTGCAGCAACATTCACGCTGTTGCCTGAGCTATCTATTTTCTTGACGGCAAACAGGTTGGTATTACCCGAAGCCGTTGGGAGTGTGAGCGTAAAGGACCCCAGCGCAGCATTTGCTAGCACGACTTCATCGCTCGTCGTGAGCGTATAGGCGCTCGACTTTACCACCACGCTGTGTGTATTTGGACTTGCAGCCGGCGCCCATGCCAGGCCTGTAGCGGCCGCTGAGCTCGCGGTCAGAATCTGTCCGTTGCTACCAACGCCCAGGCGAGTTGGCGTGCTCGAACCAGTTGCAGCCAGGATGTCACCTTTGGTGGTGAAGGTTGATTTATCGACCTTGCCAGCGAGGCCTGGGACTGTCGGGCTCGCTGCCGTACCGCTCAGGTCGCCAGTGAGTTGCAGGATGCCTTTGGTCGAAGCCGTGGCATCCGGAGCACCAGAGGCCACCGTACTGTCAACATAAGCTTTTGTGGCTGCGTGGCCGTTACTTGTCGGCGTCGGTACAATTGGCGAAGCAGCGAAAGTCTTGGTACCGGTAATATTTTCTGCGCCTGTATTGTGCACAACCGCTGAATCGTCCGCCTTGGCGGCAATTGCGCTCGCCTTGATAGTGCCNTCNCTATTGAGCGAGACCAGCAAAAATTCATTGAGGACATCACCCCAAACGCCATTATCCGCTCCTGGTGTAGGTAAACGCGCCATGAATCCTGCGATCCGCCTCCTCACAAGCTTATTATCCTTATGATTATAAACTACATATGGCGACTTACACAAAGTGCCTCCCTTTGTTACACTGGAGAAAATGGTCATGCCAAAACCAAAAAGACGAAAACCGTTCAAAATTCTTATCGCCGTAGTGGTGATTGCCTTGGCTGTGTTCCTCTCGCACAAGCCTGATCATGCGGCAGAAGCGCANCCGACTCCGCCAAAACCAGCCTACACGGCGACTATCGATTGGCCGCAGAACGTCGCGGCTGCAGCCATTGGCGTGCAGGGTGGCGGCGTTGTCGCCAGCCATAATGACACCAAGCCTCGCCCGATCGCCAGCATCGCCAAGCTTATCACCGCGCTTGCCGTACTCGAAAAACATCCGCTCAAAAGCGATGATGACTTTGGGCCAAACATTCCCATCACCGAAGCCGACGAACAACTCTATCGCGACTACGTTGCCAAGAACGGCACCGTCGTACTCGTCAAATCCGGCGTGTCGCTTCCTGAGCGTGACGCCCTCGAAGGCATGCTGCTCCCATCGGCCAACAACATCGCCGACACCACTGCCACCTGGGCATTTGGGTCGCTCAAGAACTACCACAACTACGCNAACGACATGCTCAAGCGCCTCGGCCTCCACGACACGACCGTCGGCGTTGATGGCAGCGGTCTCGACCCTAGCACCAAAAGCACAGCTAGCGATCTTGTCCGACTCGGCGAAATCGCACTCAAGAATCCAATCATCGCCCACATCGTCGCGCTTCCAGCCGCCAGCATTCCTTACGCTGGTGACATCCCTAACTACAACGCAATGGTCACCAAATACGGCTACACCGGGCTGAAGCCGGGCGAAAGCATTCAAGCCGGCAATACATTGCTCTTCTCAAATAACGAAACAATCAACGGCAAAACCACAACCGTCGTCGGCGCGATCCTTGGCTCAGAAGACTACAAACATTCAAACGCCGGCGCGCTCCAGATGATGGACTCAATCATCAAGACGCTCAAGCCTACCAACTAGCTTTAGCCGCCGCACCAACTTCCGGATCGGGAACATCGCAAAAGCAAAGAGCACTATGTTCACGAGTAACATGTATAGCGGAAACGCATACACCGCAAATACCCACGTCTGAACTGTGAGCAGCGTGATCGCCATACTGATGATCGACATAAAATACGGCCAGGCATACTCGCTGGCAGGCCGATGATAAGCTTTCTCCAGCGTCGGCAATGTCGCGAAGATATCAGCGACAATGCTAAACACAATCGCAAGCTCGGGAATAGAGGTAATCTGCCAAAGCACGATTCCTACCAGCGCAAGGGCGCCGCACAAAAGCGCAAATGGGGTGAAGTGCTCCCGGCTACGATGCAGCAAAAGTGCAAGTGCGCTGACCGCCAGCGGGCTTGCTGCCATCGCGAGCAGCACCAGCGATTGAGGCTGGAACCCATATTGTAAACTCGCAAAGAATGTAATCAGAGGCGTGAGGCCCCAAAGGAACCATGTGATCGGATTAGGTTGCGCTTTGCCGCTCAAAACACCCCAGCAGTACTGAGCACCGCCGAATAGTCGAATAGCCACAGAAAATACGTTGAACCACGCGGGTAACATGTAGGCCTTCTCCGCCCACATCGTAGTACGAACTGACTCGATATGCCAAGTCTAAATCAAAAAGTCTAAGCAAGCGGCGAGCTATGATGCTCGCGATCGCCATAGGAAGCAAGCAGCTCGGCACACTCCTGCTCAAGTACACCGCCCTTCACCTGCATTGCTACATTCTCGCGCAGGTTCATGCGACCGCCTTCTTGCTCGTCGCTAAAATCGCCTTTGATATCGAACAGAGATTCATCGACATCCTTCCGATACGCGCCAAAATAAAGCCTTGGAATCCTCGCCCACGCCGTCGCGCTCAGACACATATGGCATGGCTCGAGCGTACTGTACAGCGTGAGGCCAAACATGTCATCGGTATGCAGTTTGCCAGCCGCAGCTCGAATGGCGTTGATTTCGGCATGCGACGTCGGGTCTTTCGTGATGCCCACCGTACTCCCGCCCGTTGCGATAATTTCACCAGTCGTATTGTCGACGAGCACTGCGCCAATCGCGACACCGCCAGAGGCTTCTGCCTGCTGCGCTGCCGCGATCGCAGCGCGCATGTATGATTCGTGGTCGCTCATGTGCGGCCTCCTTGGTTAGTAACTTGTTTGTACCTTTGGCCACTCACAAAAGAAGTTATGAGCATCGTCGCCACCATCACGGCTGCGCTTGCCAGCATCCACCGATCGCGTGGCACGGCGACCACCACGACAACCATTGCCGCGCAGAGGACCGTTGCTGTTCCGTACCACAGCGTGCTCCCGTTCCAGCGTGCCAGCGGATAGAAATGCGCGCCGACCACAAACACAATCAATGGGAAAAGCCCCTCCTCGATGTGCTTTGTGTCCAATAGCTGGATCAGCGCATAGATAAACCCAAACTCAATCAAGATAACGCCATAAAACTTCAACCAGAAACGCCAAGACCGAAGGTACGGCAATGCGACGCGCTTCAGCGGGTACCGAAGCCACAGATAGACGCCTCTGGCCAATGCCAAAACTCCCGACGCAACCAAAACCGCAAGCAGCACAAACCCCCACGGACCGCCCACGCTCGCCACAACCAATCCAGTCCAGAGAAGCGCAATAAACGCTGCGAAGATGGCGCCAAAAACCAGCGCAAACGACTCCTGGTACTTAAGCTGCTGTGGAGAAAGGCCTGCCAAGACTCAAATAATTCCTTCCTGCTCGAGAACGCGCAGGATTTGCTTGGACGTTCCGAGAATTCGGCCATACAGCGCGCTAGTCAACAAGACGAGAGCGATCGTACCTATCGATTCACCCGACACAAACAACCGCGCGATATGATCCCTATTCAGCTCAAACAAAATAAATAGCGCTAACACCACAACGCCATATCGATCCATGCGACCGATCACCTGCGCCTCTCGGTGGCTCCATGTGATCTTGTACATGCGAGTCGAGACAATACCGGCCGCGAGGCCAATGATAATCGCCAGAGCAACTTGCCAGAAAACCGCCTGCGTCACCACGACGTTATAGCCGGTCACGACGATAAGGATCAAACACACAACACTCAAGATACGCAGATTATTGCGCAGCCGTTTACTTGCGTTCGTCCTAATGTGCCGCGCATGGGTGCGGTGGCGATTCATGGTTCTATTATACGCTGCTCTTTACGTAATCATGAGCTCTTTGCAACACGGCAAGCCAATGCTCCACGCCGCCGCCCGTGCGGCTCAGCGCCTCGCGAAGTTCCTCGTATCCGAGCCATACGACGTCAAACTTTTCGTGCGATTCAAGCTCTTGCTGACCGACGTCGGTGCTGTCGAGGAGAAAAAGAAGCGCCAGCGAATTCGAACGTCGGTGCAGGCCTTTCTTTTCGTTGTAGTAGTGTGACTTGATAAATCCCCCGAGCTGAACTTGCGCTTGGAACGTTGCATAGCCGGTCTCTTCCTTCAGCTCGCGTACGGCAGCATGCTCGAACGATTCGCCTCGCTCTTTGCCGCCGCCAACCAGCCAAATCGTTCCCTTGCCCGCCCACTCCAGTGCGAGCCACTTATCAATAGCTGGGTCGTAGCCAACTACAACCACGCCCTCGACATCCGTCGCATCAGGATGGGACGTGCCGTACTCTTCAATTTTTTCGGTATCACCAAATACTTTCATGCCCTCATGATAACAAATGCAATTTCCTATTTTCATGGTATAATATACATATTCCTGTCCTCAGCATGGAAAGTAAGGTGACCCCCGTGTGGATCATGTGGATGGCCGGCGGTATCTTGGTCGGCATCATCATCAAGTCGATCTACAACCGCACACCGCTGCACGACCCGGGCTTCTCAATCAACCGTTTCTCGACCGCCGAGACACTGGAGAAGGTAGCCCAGGCACTCGACGGGGCCGGATTCGGCTCCGCGCGACCGCGCCTTCGCCTCGACAGCGCACAGGTCCGGCGCATCATCTTCCCCGGTGGGAAGATCATGAACTGGACGGACGACTCGCTCCAACAACGACTCGCTGTCGACAACGCCCACGCCTTCGTCGTCCGCGACCCCAGGCGCGCTGCCAACGTGGTAGCCTCCCGCCTGAACAGCGCCGGCCTGGTTGCCCGCGTCATCCCCGACTTCGACGAGTCCGTCCGACCCGGCACCATGATGATGGTCGTCATCAAGGGTGAACGCACGGGACTGATCTTCCGGCGCGACGTCAAGCGGATGGGCGGCCCCATGCCAACCCGCTACCGGAGCCGTGGCTGACCGTAGCCCCGCTCCACCATGCACGACAGGACTCGGGCGGCGCACGCATACATGCGCCGCCCGGATCACTGAAATTATTTTTCTCTCCATGAAAAAACACCGACAGGTAGCGATAATGTCGGTGTTTTTTCATGGAGGGCCGCCTGGGACTTGAACCCAGGACATTCTGCTTAAGAGGCAGACGCTCTAACCAGCTGAGCTAGCGGCCCATAATATGCCAGTGGCATGTTATGTTCTCCAGCTTTACGCCCGAGTGGAGGCTTTCAGCCGAACGCGGGGAAAAGTGGATAAGTTAACAGGTAAGACTATACCAAAAATAGCAGCTTTTGTAAATACTTTTAGCAGGGGCGGCGTGCTACACTAGCGGTATGAAAGCTCGCACACATGACCTGGCCGCGGTGACGGCATTGGGCGTCGTGGTGATGGCTCAGCCGGAGCATTCGCTGACGCTCGGTACAGCCGTCACGGCGCTCATTGCCAACCAACTGGGCGGTATCGCGCCAGACATCGACCAGCCGACTGCGCCCTTCTGGCGAAATCTNCCGATCGGCGGATTCTTCGGGCGGATTATCGATAAGATGCTGGGCGGGCATCGGTTTATCACCCACTCTATCCTTGGCCTTATACTCTTTGGGTTTTTGTCTAAGCTGCTACTCGTGACGCTTCATCCTATCATGCCAAGCATCGACATCGAGCTTGTCTGGTGGGCATTCATGATCGGCATGGGCTCGCACCTAATTATGGACACATTCACTAAGGAAGGCGTGCCGTGGCTGCTACCAATTCCCATCAAGTTTGGCCTACCACCGCTGAAGCGCCTCCGCGTCACGACGGGTAAACTCAGCGAAGGTATCGTCTTTGGGCTCATCCTTCTCTTCGACGTCTGGTATTGCTCGACGCACTACCACGACATTATCCAGCTGCTACACCAACGTATTACTTAGACCGCTTTCCTCGGAAGCGTGAACAGATATATACCGCTGATAATACAGAGTCCCGCCATCGCGATAAGTAGCCCCGTAAAGCTCATATAGTGCACAATCAATGCACCGACGACCGCGCCAACCGCAATCGCGAAGAAGCTGCTCGCCTCCCACAGGCTCCACCTTGAGCTTGCCATACGCTGGCCGCCCAAATGCGCGGTATAAAGCGCGTCATAAGCAGGCACATACACCGCCTGCGCCAGACCCAGCACGGCCTGCACGATAAGCAGTTCCCAGATTGAATTCACAAAAATGTAGGCCACGAAACACAGCGCGATGGCCAAATACGCACCGCCAACCAAGAACTCCTTGCGGGCTGCCCGATCGCCCCATTTTCCGGCGATCAGCGTCGCAAACCCAGCCACAACGGCGTACACGCCGGCCGCCAGACCAGCCTCAAGAATATCGCCGCCTACCTTTTCGACAAACACCGCATAATATGGCACAAGCATCGCCCCAGCGATCAACACCAGTGTGTCCGTAGCCAAGAGTATTTTCAGTGGTTTATTCAGTAGGCTCACAGTTGTTTACATCATAGCACAAGCACTCTATGTAAATTATGCCAACTATTGCCATATTAGCTTTTTTAATGCATAATTTGTTTGCCCATCCGTACAGAGACAACCGAAGGAGACGGGCAAAAAAATGGCTCTGCCACCTGTGCAGTACCTCGGCGGTACACTGCCGAGGAGCTGGCGACGTCCGACCAAGGAGCTCGTGGAGAAATACCTCGAGCACCTGCGCGAAGGACTCGCTCCTCCGTCGGCACGACACCTCTACGCACCGTCCATGACGGCGACGGCCGCCGACCTCAGGTCCTCGGCCGTCCGCCGGGGCACGAACATGCTGGAGGCGTACACCCGACCGGGCAGCGGCTCACCCCTGAGCGCCGTCGGCATGGCGTACCCGCAGCTCGCCCAGGCAAGCTCCCGCAGCGTGCGCATTCTGGCCGCCCAGTCCGGAATGGCCGCAGAACTGCGTGACCAGGACCGCGGTCAGAACGTGATCACACTGGTCAATCCGAGCTACCGGCCGGTTCGCAACCGTGGCCAGCGGCTTCGACGCGAGGCGTGCTTCTCGGGACCGGGCTTCGCCGTAGAGGTGATGCGCTGGAACGAGATCGTGCTGATCTTCCCAGATCAGCCGTCCAAGCAAGTGGGCGGTACCGACGCCTGGATTCTCCAGCACGAGATCGACCACCTGGACGGCAAGATCTGCGCGGACGTCGCTCGTGAGCAGAAGCGACGGCTGTACTTCGTCCCGCCGGAGCGGTCGACGCCGTTCTACAAGGCGGACACTATCCCCACCTCATGGCCCATCTTCCCCTGGGANCAGTACGAGGCCATGAAGACCGGGGCGTTCGACCTGGCGGCGTTCGCCAGGTATCTGTAAGGATTGGGCCGGGGGAGCCGACGCGCTCCCCCGCCCCACCCATGACATTATTTAGCTCTGCCAATAGCCATTGGCGATCAGAAACTCATCTTGGTCGGGATGCATATTCCCCGGCATTGCAGCGAACCAGCCAGTCTCTTGCGATTCTTGGTTTGGCACAAAGTCGCCAGTATATTTCTCTACCTCAAATACGATACCTACCGGACAATCCAGGCCGTTTTCGTAATGGCTGGGGTACTCTATGTAGCCGACGTTTTTGCTATGCTGGACGTCGATGCCGAGTTCGCGCGCCGCAATCCTTCGGACCGCACCCGGCATAGGTTCGCCAAACCGAACCGTGCCGCCCGGAACATGCCATTGGCCTTTACAGGGTTCGATAGCGCGCTTTGTCAGATACACCGCGCCACTCTTGTCTTTGACGATAATTTCCACGCAGAGGCGCGGAACTTTTGCATAAATACTTTTAAATTCAACTTCAGTTAAGGGATGGTCTTCATTCGCCATAACGACATCATACTCCTCGGCACGACCTATTTCGTACAAACATCCAAATGTTGGTGCGAAATGTGTCGTGCGTGCAGTGGGCGGGGTCAGGATTTCTCCCGGCCGCCGCCCACCGCAGGTCGCTTAGTGTTGCGACCTTACCGCACCCCTAGATCAGGCACCGCAGAGCTGGTACTCCGAGTCGTTGTGCTGCTCGGCGTAGTTGTCACACAAGTACGGATTACCAGGTCGAGACCCGGTGCCGTCGCCAGTGATCAGCGTGTGCTTGTCGTTGCCCTTGATCGTGAAGGTCTTGCCCGCCATACGGCTGTCGTCCCCGCTGCTGAAATCACTCGGCGCGGGCTGGCTGTCGTTGGTGTACCACACTCGGCTGTAGGTGCCGGTCATGCTGTTACCGCCTTCGACCTTGAAGGCGAGTGAGGCATGCCCCTGGCACATTCGCGT
>FJVY01000037.1_pt1 | contig 12800 bp, 8 predicted proteins | sample 1011871 | NCBI WGS metagenome assembly FJVY01 (sample SAMEA3912450, study PRJEB9761) | metagenome | biome: forest; material: soil | place: USA | collected 2011-06-22 | depth 0.1 m | reverse complement strand
GCCGTCGGGCACGATTCGGACGATCCCTGGGTCGAGCTGGACTGTCCCGTCGGCTGCGGCGCCGACGCGGTGGCGGTGGCCGCAGCCTTCGTGTCGGATGCGCCGGAAGTGCCGTGTCCGCTGGAGCAGGCGCTCACAGTCAACACTGCCCCAACGGCGATCGCGATGAGTGTTTTTCTCACGTTCCACTTCCCTACTGATCAGGGGTATCTGACGAAACACAAGATAACATAGCCTGCCTCAAGTGTAAATGCTAGCCGCCGACTGATGTAGGAGGAAGCTTGAAGATGATCTCGTACTTGCTGGGGTCAAAGCCTTGGTCACGGATCCATTGAAGGGCGTTCTGTTTGTCGATTTCTGCGCCACCATAGGTGATGATGATCGCGAGTGCTTTCGGGTCGTCTGGAGTCTTAACAGACTTTCCGTAGTCGATGCGCCAGGTTGGTCGTATCTCTGGCAAATACGCTATAAGAGGGTTCTCTTGGGTCGCATTGGCACTATTCTGGTCGAATCGTTGGCCCTGCTGACCTTCCCACTCGACGGCAGAATCAGGATGGTCGCGTAGCCATTGGTAGCCGACGTCACCGTTCGGCGACATGAGCAGCCGTACAGTCTGGGTCTCCCCTGCCTTCGAGGTGACATTGACGGTTTTGTCGGTGAAGCCATTACGCTTCGCGACGACGGTGTGCTGGCCTGGCTTCACGCCAACTTTACCGTTGGAATTAACCTTCTGGTTGTCGATGGTTACATTCGCGTCGGTCGGAACCGCAGATTGGACATCGATAGTGGCTGTCTTGTCCTTGGATTGGAGGCCGAGGATGAAGATAAACACGATTAGTATGAACGCGACAACGGCCGCACCAATGTAGATCACTTTTCTAAGATTTTGATTCATCATTATTTCTTTACCCTCCCTACAAAGAATCCTGGGTACCAGTTATCTGCTTCCGGAACGTGGCCGTGCCATGAGGCTGCCGCTGAGTTATAGAGCTTGCCATCGCCGCCCTTGTACGGGCCGGTGAACAAGTAGGTGTGACCGTAGTTAACCATGATATCGCCAGGCTGCAGCTTGCTGGTTGAATCAGTGTAATCAGCTGATTGGTAGAAGTCGAACTTCTCTGGATGCTTCTTCATGTAGTCGATCTGCGAGGTCGTACCGCGCTTTTGATAGTTTGGGTCGGCGGTTGCGGTGATGACGGTTGCGACGAAGACGCCACAGTCACTCCAAGGGTCGTTGCTTGCTGAGCCAGCGGCTGGGTTGTACTTTGGCATTGCTGTTTGGTAGGCTGGCGTGGCATCGCCCTTGTTCTTGCCGTGGCCAGAAGTTGGCCAAGCTAGCCCGAGTGCTGTCTTGACGATGTCGCCTGCGACAACGCCGTTAGTCGAGCAGACTTGTCCGCCCGCCGCACCACCACCGCCCGTTGCNCCGACNTTNGCGAGGTAGGTTGCAAAGTCAGGTGCCTGAGAGGCTTTGATCGGAATTTCTTTGCCTGAACCACTGTTCACCTTCTGGATGAATTGCTGTGCGTATTGGCGAGGTGTGACGACGTTTCCTGGAGGATATTGGTCGAGTAGCGCTGGGTTATCATTGGCTATTGGGTAAAAGTGACTNACGGCAAGCTTGAACAAGTCGCCATTGTAGCTCTTAAACTTAGCGGAATATTCGATATACGCGACGGCGTCTTGGTACTCCTCTGGTGCGAGGTTGGCGTTGGCGTACTTGGACGCTGGTGGGTAGTACAGCGCGGCGTGAGCCTTCCAGGTACTGTCGATGTATTGGTATTTGCCGCGGGCTCCGGTACCAGAATCGCCTGTTACTTTACCGCCGTTTTCCTGCATAGCAAGTGCTTGAAGGAAGCGAGTGATCGTATCGCCACCGGTTGAGGTGCCACCGCACACGTTGTTGCCGCAGGGGTCGTAGTAGTTGACGTCATTTGAGCTGTAGTCGATCTTTTGTTTGTCTTTACAGCTGGCCGGCGTGGTGGTTGGTGCTGGAGCCGCAAGGGCCACTTGTGGCACGGCCATTAGCGCAGCTATGGCGATGAGGAGAACCGCCCTCACGATGACCTTAGCTTGTGGTAGATGTAGCTTTATCATAATTGACACGTCCCAGAGTTAGGTTGACCACCAGTTCCAAATTCCCAGTGCCATGGTTGTGGGTTGGAGCCGTTTTGTTGAGCCCAGGCTGGAGCGACCCAACCGAGCGGTGGCGCGTTGTTGAGCATCCAGTTGTATTCTGGCGTGCCGAACTTCTCTACTCCGCCACCTAGGTCGATGGCGAGGCCGCAACCGTGATTTGATGTGCCTGGTGTTGCACAGTCGTCGGCATTTGCACTAGTCTTGCATGCTTGTTGGTCGGCGAGCGAGCGATAGCTACTGACAACGCTCATATCTTTGTTGAATTGCTTCTTGTAGGCGGCGTTCAGGGCTGCAAACTTGTCGTCTGCACCACACTGTAACTGTTGGCCAGGCCAGGCATCACCCAGTGCGCACAAGTCAGTGGCCTTTAGTTCGCCGTTTTTGGCGGTGTTGTCTGGGTTTGTGTTCCCGCCGCCCGAGCCTTCTTCTTGGCCGAGCGTGCCGTTGACGCTATCTTCGTGGGAGCTGTCGATCGCGCTGTTGCTGATGAAGAAGCGGAAGTAGTTGAACTTTTCGTCTGTGCTGTAGCACCAGCGAGTGTCGACGTCTTCGCCAACATCTGCGCCGCCGCCATCAGGCGAGATTGGCACGGTGCTGTCTACGCAGCTGGCAATGTACTTCTTGAAGTCGTCGCTCTTTGCTTCGCCAGTCTTGTCGTCGACGTGGCCGTTGTCGACCATCCAGGCATCGACAGCTTCAGGCTCGTACTTAGGGTCGTTGATGGTAGAACTTTTTTCGCCTGGGATTGGGTTACAGAGTGCATCGACAGCAATGCCAGTCGCTTGGTAGTCTTCGTCGGCGCAGTATTCCCCACCCCTTGCTATNTCGCTNTGNGCNNTCACGCCNCCGGTTACGATGCCGCTNAATGACGAGCCAAAGAGGCTGAGCGGTGACGTAATGATCGAAGCGACACTTTGGAGCGTGCCCTGACTGAGCGGCGAGGCCATGACTGGTGCAAATGCTAGGGCGAGCTGCGATGGGATAGACGTGCTGCTATCGAGCGAGAAAGGACTCTTGCCGTAGTTGTCTACCTTTGTCTCGAAGGCCATCTCTTTGTTTGATTCCATCTCGACTGCGGCAGCATCGCTGGTGGTGAGGATTCGTTCGCCNTTTCCTGATCCAGTGAAGTGACCAAATGCGCCCATACCAGCTGCGATTGCGTTACCCATACCGTAACCGCCCTCGGCGTCAGTTGGGTCTGGAGCNANGGTNCCNGCNGCGTACTGNATAAGGAGTGGCGTAACATACGCAGTCAGCACTGACACAACCATACCGATGGCGGCACCGGCGACCACGCCGCCAACGCTCAAGCCACCACCGCTGAAGATGTCGAGTGTAAGGCCCAGGACCACGAGGGCACCCTGACCGTACCAACTCTTCACCTGCTTACAGGTAGACTTATTGGCACCGGCACCTTCAAAGACTTTCTTGGCTCCCTGGAAGAACTTCAGGAATGACGAACCAGTTGTGTAGCGCGCCAGACCACGATGGTCAGCGATCTTGCCTTGGAATATGAGGTTAAAGCCCTCCGACTGGAAGAATGTCTTACCATAACTGTCTTTCTTGTTGCTTGGTTTGAAGAGGAGCGCCGCGATAAAGCCAATCTCGTCTGCCTTTGCATCCCCGGACTTCAGTTTGTCGGCGAGCGTCATAAAGATGCCGGCGTATTTGACCAGTGCAATCACCTTATATATCTTGGCGCCGAAGACAACCGCGCGAATTAGCTGGTAACCACTACATGCTTTGTCGATGGCGGCGAATACGCCAAGGACTGCGCCCTTAAGGCCACCCTTCACCAGGCCATTGGCTACATCGGCGGCTTTATCCGGGGTAAGGTCAAGGTTGCTCGTATCTGGAACGATAGACGGCGGCCGGTCGAAGCCGCTACTACTGAGACGGTCGCGCTCCTGTTGGGCGGCTTGGTTAATACTGTCGTCGACACCTGCAATCTTCTTGGCCTCGTCGGGGTTATTGGGGTCCTTTGGTGGCAGATTGGCTTTTTCGGTCTGGTTCCCCTCTCCGTATTCGTCGGCACGAAGGTTCTTTGTGCGCTCCTTGTCGTCTTGGCCGCTAATTTCACGGCTGCGTTTGATACCAAATTTGTCGAATACTAATTTCAGCGTCGCCTTACCTCGAAGCAGCATGGATTTTGGTTTGGCGATTTCGTCCATTTTGGCACGGAACTTCACATTACTCCCGTAATGCTCATCGAAGTTATCAGCCGTTATTTTGACGGATTTTCCTTCCACATCTGTGGTATTGAATGATTTCACGAACTTTTTGTCGCCGTCCTGGCCGATCTCTGGAGCAAGTCCAGCTTTCTTCATCTTGTCGATCTCTTTGTCCGACACGCCAGTCTTCATGCGACATTTGACGCCTTCCTTGCAGTTTTTGTCTGCCTGGAAGAGCTTCTTCTTCATGTACTTTTGAGTGCGTTTACTGAAGTAGCTGTGGTTGTTCTTGTTTGCCCAGTCGCTGGCGAGCTCTTTCATGTGCACAAATGCACCGCTGAGCGCAGCTGGTACTGCGGCGGCAATAGTAATGATGAGCGTTACGAGGCTACCGATGATCCATTTGTTGACGCGCTTCTGAAGCATTTGCTTCATGCTGAAGCGACCGCCGCCTCCGCCGCCACCCTGCTGGGCTTGGTCGCCGCCGACGTTTGTATCCCAGCTAGGTGCTGCTTCGCGCTCGGCTACAGAGCGGTTGTCGCGCGACCATGCGTTTGCACGGTCCATGCTCGACTGTTCGGCTGGATTGTCCTGTTCCTTCGAACTAGGGTGCTGGAGCTCGCGCTCATGGCGCTCGAAGTCAAAGTTTTTCTCGTATTCCTGCTGTCCTGGATCGAGTTTCTTGTCTTGCTTTACTGCCATGATGTTGATTCCTAGAAGCTAGGAGTACCTGTCTGTTCGTTATTTGCTATCGGCGCTTGATCGGGCGTGGGCGCCTGGATAGGTGCCTGTGATTGCTGTGTGTAGAGGTTTTGAAGCTGCTGAATCTGCGCAGGATTCGTTGTGATCAGTGATGTTTCGGTTGGACTTGCGATAATTTGCATGTGTACGTGGTTCTGACCAGCAAAGAATAANCCCTGCCCTACTGGGAATTGGGCTAGGCGCTTCTTTTCCTCGTCGGTTAATTTGAACACTTCGGCCAGCACATCAACTGCTGATGTCGATTGCTTCAATAATAGCTGCATGGAGGCATTCGCGACAATAGCACGGCCCATTTTGCTGCCCATAAAGTCTTCGACGTCCTGAGTGATAGTGGTTAGGCCGAGGTAGTACTTACGAGCGCGTTTGGCGAGGCTGAATAGAAAGTTAGCTGAGTCGTCGTATTTCATCAGCTGCCAAGCCTCGTCGACGATTAGCATGCGTTTGCGCTTGTCGGCGCGAGTCTTGTTCCAGATGTAGCTCAATACAATGTACATCGCAACTGGGCGGAGTTCGTCCTCGAGGTCGCGGATGTTGAAGACGACCATTGAGTTGTTGATGTCGACGTTACTTTGCTGACTGAAGATACCGGCGAAAGTACCAGTGGTGTATTTGCGCAGGCGCTGTGCCAGCTGCGGACCGCTGCCGGCCATGTGGAGCAATGTTTCGTAGAGGTCGTTAATGGTTGGCGGGACTGAGTTGTGTGTCAGCGGGTCGCTGGTGATACCAGCGCGTGCGTAGGTATCGATAAGCGCTTGGTCGAGGTCGGCTTCTTCGACTGGCGACAGTGCTGGCATCGTCGCGCCGCTCTGTGTCATCTGGGCGCCGCCCATCATGAGGCGAAGCAGACCGTGCAGGGTGATTAGGTTGGCGCGGAGTGCGTCCTCTGCTTCTTCGTTCTCGATGACGCGTGGCAGGTCAAATGGGTTGATGCGCGTGCTGGAGTTGAGCGCGAGCTGCACATAGCTGCCGCCGACTGCTTCACACAGACGCTGATATTCGTTTTCTGGGTCGACGATGATAATCTCGGAACCCATCATCATACTTCGCAGGGCTTCGAGCTTCACGGTGAAGGACTTACCTGCACCAGACTTCGCAAAGACAACCATGTTGGCATTCTCAAGTGAGAACCGGTCAAAGATAACCAGGCCGTTGTTGTGCATGTTGATGCCATACAGAACACCCTTCTCCTGCGTCAGGTCNGCGCTGGTGAATGGGAAGCTCGTGCTNAGCGCGCCGGTGTTCATGTTGTGGCGAATCTGCAACTGGTCAACCATCTGTGGAACCAATGAGTTCATACTCTGTTCCATCTGTGACGAGGCAACTTTGCTAAAGACAAGCTGCTGGCCCAGGATGGTTTCGATCTTGTGCTGCACGAAAGCGATTTCGTCTAGACTGTCACCGTACACGGTAATGTACAGGCCAAAACGGAAGAAACGCTCGGCACCAACCTGAAGTTGGTCACGCAACTCTTCTGCGTCCTGGATCGCCGCTTCGAGGCCTGGGTCGCGAACTTTACCGCGCTCTTGGTTGATGGCGATACTTGCTTCCAACTGCCCTACCTTTTTGCGCAGGTTGTTCAGGATGACCTGACTCTCGACTGGGTAGATGAACATGCTGACGTCGATAACTTCGTCGATGTTGATGATCGGGCTAAGCCAACCAGTGTAGATCTGGCGAGGATAGCCGTAGACATAGATAGTGCGAGCGTACCTGGTGCCGAGTCGGAAGTGACCGGCCTGTACCTCGAGTGAGCTTGGTGCGATGATGTCACGAAGCGTGGTAATACCGCGCAGGAACTCTTGCTCGATCTCTTGTTGCTCACGCTGACGCTGCTGCTCTGCGATAGCAACTGGATCGTTCTTCTTGCCGCCAAATAGTCCCATTACATGACCTCCCTATCCAGATGTGGCTGTGGTGCTTGACCTTGGCCTTTGGTAATAATCGGTGCGTTCATCGCGTTAAAATCGCCCAGTGGTTCTCGTACGGCAGTATCAGGGTTGTAGACGTTGTAGTAGAGCTCGCCCAGCTCCTTTGTGTTGAGCTGAGAGCTGCGGATGCCGATCTGAAGCAGACCGTTGATGACCGTCTGCACGCGGTTACGAACCTCGTCCTTTGACTTGTTGTAGGTAGCCTCGTCGATGCGAATGCGCTGCTGCTTGGTGCTGCCAAAGAGGCTGCCAACCATGCTCTTGCTTTGGCTGACTGCGCTGGTGACGTCGCCGGCTGGGTAGTACGGTACGACGATGAAGAAGCTCTTGTCCATGATGTTCGTCTCTTGGGCNAGTGCACCGATGAAGCTGATGTAGTCGTCCATCAGGACGCCCAGAAGCATGTTGTCTTGGTCACGGCGAATGCGCTCGAGCAGGTCGAGGTATGGACCNATGTCGACTTTCTGGGAGCGAATCATGATCTGAATCGGGAAATACAGCGAGTTCAGGAAGTTCTGGTAGCTGTACTCTACCGCTTCGCGTTCGCGGTCACTCATAAGGTCAAAGTTAATAGACTGGCAGGCTATAACAGCGCGCATGCTGCCGTCGTTCATGATCGTCATGCTATCACGAAGCTCTGCGATCAGCAGGGAGTTCTGAGAGCTGTTTGGGTTACGAGGTGCTGGGGCTGGCAGGCCAGTCTGAATGCCACCGCCACCGTTGACGGTAGCTTGCTGGGGCAACTGCTGAGCCTGGTAGTTTGGAGGCGCAGTCGCAATGCCGCCTACTTCACCGACGGGCTGCGGAACTTGCGGCGCGCCTAAAGGCTGCACTGGCTGACCAGGCTGCATTGGTTGCTGAGGAATTTGTTGAGGCTGCATGAAAGAGATTACCTACCCACCAATTATTACGACCCACGCGTCAGTGGAGCTTAATGACAACTTCACCCTCGTCCCCCTCTTGGAGGCGATGCGCCTCGTGAGCGATCGCGCTTATGCTTAGATCGTTATTACTTGCAAGCCTCATTATATCAGGCGAAACGGTCTGTGTCAGTGGCTTCTCGGGCTTTGGTTCNTCGGCTTTTTGNAGCGGCCTGAGCTGAGTCGTGGTCGGTGTCGGTACATGGTACGGTTCGACGACTTTTTGGTGCATAGAGTTCGGGTATGGATTGAAGTGCGGCGCCGCTGTGTTGTCGCTTGGTGCGGCCAATGGGGCTGGTTGCGCTGCTGCAGGAGCTGGTGCCTGGAATTGGCGGCTCAGGACGTCGTCGTAAGGATTATTGGCGTAGTCTTGGTGAGCAATACCGCCAGGACCGACTTGAACTGGGACGGCTGCGACGGGAGCTGCAGGAGCGCCGATTTGTTTCATGCGGTCGATAGCCTGTTGGCGACTGGATTCGTTCTTCTTTGCGAGCAGTGTGTCGAATGACTTCGCAAGTTCAGCGTGGTCGTCCATGATGTCAAACGCGTTGGCGGCTTCCGCTGCGACGCCGGCAGAGATACTTTCGTTCGCCTTATTGACGCCTTTCAGCGACCAACCACGACTGTCCATGACTCGCGCTAGGTAGTCTAACCGCTGCTGAGCCTCGTCTTGACCGAAGTCCTTTGTGAGTGAGTGCTCCTGGGAAGGCGGTGTGGTGATCTCGATATGGCTGACGGCACCCTCTGGGTCCCACATGCGGCGCTTTGGCTTCAAGTAGTAACGTATAACAGCCAAGAGGTACGTCTCCATAGGCTGGTCCTTACGAAGTGGCAACGCCAGTGCGCCAAACAGCAAGATGACCGGGAGTACAATAATAGCAAGAGGCAGCAGAACCTGAGCGAGCACAAAGCCCACAAATCCAGCAATCGCCACCACAATCAGATAGATAAATTGGCGAAAACTAAACGGACCGATCAGTTTGTCTTCGGCCTCAACGTCCTGAGGAACTTTGTAAACAGCCACGCCATTATTATGAAGGAAGCATCAGCATTAAACAACTTGATCGGGCCCTAAAACGAACTTCAGCCCGCTCCCCTGCCGCCGCGTGTGCGCGGAGCTGGGAAGCGGGCCTCTTTGTGGGTGTTGACCGCGGTCAGGCGTTCCAGAACATGTTGTCCCGGATGCCCTGCGGGTCTTGGTTGAAGCGTACGCTGGCGAACTGGACGTGGCCGTTCTTCAGTCGAATCAGGCGACCGCCGGAGTGGTGAACGCGGGAGCGGTGCTCCATGTTCTTGAGGAGCACCACCTCGTTCTCATCATCCGGTACGAAGTAGACCGTGCCTTCGTGAAGGCCGGCTGCCTGTGCCAGTCGGACCGCCCTGTGGAGTGGGTGCTCGATCGGCGGCTGCGGTCGGTTGCGCAGAAGGAACAGCCCAATCAGACTCAAGATCACCAGCGCGCCCGCCACCAGCTCGTTGCCGTCTATGTGGGTGCTGCCAATATCCATTTCTTTGTCCCTCGTTGGGTACGGATTTGGTTTTTGTATCATACCACTTTTGGGGGATATTTCAAGATAAGTTCAAAGTGNTGTACTTCCGGCCCAGCCCGGACGCCGCTCTTGGGGAGCGACGCCGGGCAGGGGCCTGCCTCGGGTGTGAGGACTTGTTGGCGAATGGTTCAGTCCCACTCTACTGGCGGGCCGTGCCAGGGCTTGCCTCCGTTGACGAAGAGCTTGCGGGCCATCTCGACGATGAGACGGCTCGGGTTACCGATGAGCGGTTGCGAAGCGAGTTGATCGCCGTGGAACACGCGGCCATCTTGGAGGATGCTGGTTCGCTGACCCCAACTCCACACAACGGTGTCGTCGTAGCCTCGACCTTCTACCTGGACCGTTCTCTCGAACACCCACCCGGTGTGCTGGTCCAGAGTGCGCTCCGGTGCTTTGCCTGGTTTCTCGCCTCGCCTTGTGCGCCTTGGCGCCGTTGCGGGGCGGGTCACCCTGCCGATGACCACCCTCTCGAGTGGCTGGCGCAGTGCGATCCACGACTGGACGACCTGGGGATACGTGAGTTGGGGCTGTTCGATCACGTAGCCCATGCAGGCTGCCGACAGGGCGAAGCGGAAGGGGTCCTTCTGCCATCCTCTGCTCTGCGCTGTTACCCGCTGCTGGTGTTGGCGTCCGTCCTGTGCTCGACAGTTGTTGCACAGGTACCGATCCGTCGACGCGTGGTTGTAGCCGCGCATGTAGGCGGCTTCAGCGAGCGTTTTGCCCTTGCCGTACTCTCTTTGCCCCCTGAGTTCGTAGTGCTGTCCCTGCAAATGGGACTCGCACACTCCGGCACCACACCGCGTACAGTTGGCGGCCGTGACTCGACCGCAGTGGCAGTTACGATTGCTCATGATCACCTCTCAGACTGAATGCCTGAGTGCAATCTATACCACATTTTGCCCGTGATTACTAGATGTGGTCCTTCATTGTCTTGATCGCCTCTGGTGCCTCTGAACTGTTGAGGGTCGTTGGGTTGTTTGCGATTTCTGTCATACGAGCACGGATAGCGTCCTTTGCGTCCTGATCGAGATTGGCCATGACTTGTGCTGCAAATGCGTTGTCTCGAGCTCGTTCAGCGGCTTCTTGTGGGGTGCGTGCGGCAGCCGGATTGTATTTCGCGCTAGTCGGATTGGCCGCCCGGTCAACAATTGAAGCAGTTTCGCCAAGTACGCCAGCCTTCATGCCAGCGATGCTTGATGCACCAGTTTGCGCAATAGTGAGCATGCGTTGTTTCATCATCTCTGCGCGCATGCCGGCGGTATCTGTTGCTGCTATTGAAACTGGTTTTTGGGTTGCTGGGTTTGTTATCTTTGCGCCAGTAGAATCCACAGCTTCACCCTTTGCGTTAGTCTGGATCATACGTCCGGAACCGAGGTTGAAGTTTGTAGCCAAGTGGTAGCCACCCTTCTCTTTCAGCTTGCCGTCATTGCGGCGAATGACGTCGTCGAGCATCGACTGGCTGCCGGCGTCGGCAAAGCGCGATGACGTACGTGCTGCTTCTACAGTCCCAACTTCGCCCTGGCTTGCTGCAGAGTGGACGGCGGCCTTCATGAGTTCTGGGTGTTGGGCGAAGTCGAAGAGCGTGTTGCCGCTCGCGTCCTTAATTTGAGAGTTGGCAGATGGGTTTTCGAGGTATGACTTAAGGTGTTTACCGGCAAAGGTCTTTTGGTCGATGTTCAAATTCTTAAGCTGGTTAGTCAGCAGGGACATTGCATTCTCGAGGTCTTCAGTCTCCGCCTTGGCGATTGTTGCCTGGGCATTAGCCTGTACACGCATACGGCCCGACTCACCACCGATACCAGCTGCGCTGCCGGCAAAGCCTTCATCTGCAGCCTGACCGGCCAAGTACTCTTGCCGTGCGCGGCCAAGCTCGCGTTCACGTTGTTCTTTCTTAAAGTCACGGCGATAGCCATAGCCTGCGGCCCAACCAACTGCTCCACCGCGACGTGCGGCTCGCATTCGCATTTCCTGACGACGTGGTTTGACGACACCTTCGTTGAAGGCTTTGCCACCCCTTTGGGCGAGGCCACGACTTCGTGCGTTGTGTAGGAAGCCGTAGGCACGGCCCATAAGCGCACCAGACGCTGCGAATGTTGCTGGGAGGAATACGAGTGGTACAACATAGACGACGAACTGCAGGATGACTCGGACGGCTTGGGCGACGTCGTCACTCACGCCATCACCGGCAATCTTGAAGTCTGGTTGTTGCAGGATGATGCCAAAGATCTTGCCGGCTGCGAACAGCAGGACGATCATCGGATACATCATCAGCAGCTGCACGAGCGTCTTACGCCACTTATTGTAGTAGCCTTCGGTATTCGGCAGCATATACATAAGTATCGCCACTGGCGCGAGGATAACGAGCATAATGATCGCCATTTGGCGCACGACAAGGACGATCACGACAACCACTACAACGAGCAGCGCTAAACCAAGGAAGCTGAAGAACCAACCAATAGCCGCACCACCACTTACCACAATGGTGATAAGNGCCGCNCCACCGAGCGTAAAGATACTACGAACCGCACCGGCACTCGTACCGGTATTGAGCTGTTGCGTTCCCGCTTGCTGCAGTGCGGACATCACGAGTTGCGATATACCCGCTCCAAATACGTTGAAGGCGTCAATCACGAAGGCCACGATAAAGTAACTCAGGTTCACGCCCACGACCACGAAGGCCATCTTTGGCAATATACGTTTGATGCCGTAGTTACTGATGCCGATGGATGTTGCCTGCGAGAAGATGACGATGAAGAAGAAGATGATAAAGCCGACGTTGGCGACGTTGCGGATGTCTTGCCACAGAATGTAGATTGGGTTGTCGGCGTTCGTCGTCAGCGGCGAGATGGTCATGAACGGAATGATGATGTTGTTCTCGAAGAAGTTTGTCGCGCTGGCGATCAGTTGAACCGCAGGACATAGTACCCATGCCAGTGCGCCGGCCAGCCCGTCTCCGGTTGTACAAACTTTTTGATCATCTGGTCCACCCTGTCCTGGAGGCGTGCCAGGAATAGTTGATCCAGCCGTTGAGCCAAATATAACGTATACATTTGCGGCTTCGCCTGGGTTCTTGGTGAACAACTGGCAAGCTTTGAAGTTAGCGCTACAGACAACGTAGATGCCAGCTTTTACATTCTTGAATTGACCAGTCCAACCCTTTTCGTCGCCACCACCTGGACCCTTGCCGTCTTTGATCGCGGCGAGATTGTTGCTGGTAATTGGGTTTGCGGAAAGCGCGCCAGTTTTCTTGGCGAGACAGTCGGTAAAGAGCTGGTCGAGATTATTGGTATAGTCGCCTTTTGCTTCACACAGTGTGAATATGTCTGTCTG
>FJVY01000062.1_pt1 | contig 13750 bp, 14 predicted proteins | sample 1011871 | NCBI WGS metagenome assembly FJVY01 (sample SAMEA3912450, study PRJEB9761) | metagenome | biome: forest; material: soil | place: USA | collected 2011-06-22 | depth 0.1 m | reverse complement strand
GGGGAACGGGATGTTTCTGGTCGGGACGTGTGATGCTTGGCTGAGGAACTCCGAGGTTAGCGTCAGCCGACTTCGCACTCTTTTCACATAAAGAGGCTTTGGAACCGGAATCTGATGGCAAGTATTCCGTGCCATCAGATTACCGCGTGAAGATTTGGCTCTTTTGGGGAAAGTAGTACGAAGGCCGGGCCTCGCCCTACTCTTTCCAACTATACACCCTGAGGTGCTTGTTCGCGCTGCTGATTCTGTTGTGGCATGCCAGTGCCGCCATTGCCGTTGGCTGGAGTTGCCGAAATCTCGTTGATCACCGTGATCACGATCGGTGTACGCCTGGTCTGGTCGTACAGAACATGCGCGACATCGTCCTTGATCTCACGCTTCAAGTCGTCCAGGTCAACCCTGCGACCAGCGCCGTAGCTGCGAGCGATCTTCTGCTTGAGGTACTGACGAATGGTATTCATGAGCTCCTCAGAGTCGCGTAAGTAGATGAACCCTCGGCTGATGATGTCCGGGCTGGTCAAGAGACGGCCAGTCTTCTTGCTGACAGTCAGGACAACGACGAACATGCCTTCGTTGCTCATATGGATGCGATCCTTCAGGACCACTTCTGAGACCTCTTCGCCAGAGTCATCGTACATGATGCCGCCGACAGGCACGCGGCCAGTCTTCTTGGCGCCGCCGTCACCAGGCTGAATTTCAATGACGTCACCGCTGTCGCAGACAAAGATATTGTCGCGTGGAATGCCACACTCCTTCTCTGCTAGCTCGGCGTTGTGCACCAACATGTGGAACTCACCGTGAATTGGCATGTAGTATTTTGGCTTCAATGCGTTGATGAGCTTGATGTGGTCTTCGTGGTAGCCGTGACCAGAAACGTGCAGCGGACCAAAGTCGTCGAGTGCAGGCTTCTTGTTCTGAACCACGTCAGAGCCTTCGCGCATCAGGCCGTCAACGGTACGGACGACGTACTTTTCGTTACCAGGAATTGGGTTCGAGCTGAAGACGATGATGTCAGATCGCTTGATCTTGATGTACTTGTGCGCACCAGTGGCCATGCGGTTCAGGACCGCGTTGAACTCACCCTGCGAACCAGTACAGACGATAATCACCTTGCTGTCAGGCAGCTTGACGATGTCTTCCATGCGGACGATCACGTCCTTTGGAATCTTGATCGCGTTGGCGCGCAGCGAAACTTCGAGGTTTTGCAGCATGCTGTAACCGGCAAAGGCAACCTTGCGATTGTGCAGCTTCGCCTGTTCCAGGACCATCTGCATACGGTGAATCTGCGAGCTAAAGGTACTGATCATGATGCGGCTGTTGCCGTGGTGTTCCATGATCTTGCCGAAGCTTTCGGCAATCTCGTGTTCACCGTGGGTGTGCGTGCCAGCTGAGTCACAGTTGGTGCTTTCGTTCATGAGGAGCGTAATGCCCTCTTCGCGGCTGATCTGCTCGAGTCGCTCTAAGTCGAACTTGCGACCGTCGACTGGGTTTTCTTCGAAGCGCCAGTCACCAGTGTCGACAAGAACGCCGACTGGGGTGCGGATAACGACCGCTGTTGCGTCAGGGATAGAGTGGTTCACGCGAACGAGCTCGATGCTGAAGCTGTCACCCAACTGAACACGTTCGTGCGTGTCTGGGTTTAGCTCATTGAGCTGAGGCTGGTAGCCGCTCGTTGCTTCTTCCATAGCCTTCTGGAGCATGCCGGTCGTAAACTTACTGGCATATACAGGAGCCGGAATACGGTGCACTAGGTGCTTGAAGGCACCGATGTGGTCAAGGTGTCCGTGCGTAAAGATAAGGCCACGGATCTTATGCTTGCGCTCCTCGAGGTATGTTGGATCTGGCACGATGTAGTTGATNCCTGGGTAGTCGCTACCTGGNAACAGAAGNCCCATGTCGATGACGATAATATCGTTGTCGTACTCGATCGCCATCATGTTCTTACCAATGGTCATTTCGCCGAGACCACCGATTGGGATCACGCGCAGAACTGGAGCCTTGGTTGGCTTGAGGCGCTTCTGCTGAAGCAGCGTAAACTGTTCACCGTCGTAGCCGTTATAGACAGATTTGTTCACCGGTACGTCGATGACGTGCTGGCCGGCAATCTGCGTGACGAGCTCACTGTTGCGGCGGGCAGCACGCTGCACTTCGCCACGGCGAGTTTGTGTCCGAGCAAGCACGCTGTTTTGCTGTGCTTGTGGCGCACGGCCCTGTTGGCCGTTTTGTTGGTTGTTGCCTTGGCCATTGCCTCGGCGGTTGTTTTGTTGACCGCGATTGTTGCCGCGGTTTTGTTGTTGAGGCTGGTTGCCTCCGTTGTTATCACTCATGATGAGCGTTTGTTCCTTTCTTAATACTCTCTAAAATTTTAGGAATCGATAGAAAATCTTCCTCAATCACCACTTTTAGGTTGTGGTTATAGAGGGATGCTGCGGGGTGCAGCATGGGGAGAATTGGCCGACCTTCTGCGTCGTGCTGCAACGTTCCGTGTACTTCACCAATCTTGGCGTTGGGCAGGAATGACTGCATACCGTGACGTCCGAGCGGGACGATCAGCGCTGGCTGAATGACGTCCATCTGGCGGACCAGGTACGGCAAAAAGGCTGCTTTCTCCTCTGGCTTGGGGTCGCGATTGTTCGGCGGACGATATTTCACAATGCTCGTAATGAATACGTCATCGCGCGTCAGACCGATACTACTTAGGAGACGATCGAGGTTTTTGCCTGCGGCGCCGACAAATGGCTTTCCGGTCAGGTCCTCGTTCTTGCCTGGAGCTTCCCCAACAAACATGATTTCGGCATCAGGACTTCCTGCGCCTGGAACAATGTTCGTGGCCGTCTTGGCCAAATCTGGGCAGACATTGTCTTCCAACATGTCTGCTGTGATTTGATCAAGAAGGTGTTGCTTGTTCATGTGCGCCGTAGAGATTGCACGGTGATTTATTCATACCGAGCGAATTATCCGCTCCAAAATCAAGATTTAATAATTTAGTACTTACTATTATATCTTATAACCCCTGTATTTTCCAGTTTTTACACAAAATAAGTTCATACTGCACCCTAAAAGATCNNNTNAATCNCTTGGGGTGCAGGCGGAGGGTGTCCGACTGCAGCATCATCCTTACATGTCACCGACTCTCATAAGCCAGTAGGGTGACCACTTGCCTTCGAAGTTTGGTCGCAGCCCGAGGCTAGACGGGTTGAACGCGAAGCCTCGTGGTAAGTAGGGCCTGCTGTACGGAATCTGGTCGCGAGTCATCCCGGGGTAGTCCCTCATGGGAGAAATACTCCTCCCCAGAGGATACCAACCGTAGTCATAGGCTCTATCTACAGCATCCCGTAGGTGGACCGGTGCAGGATAGAGCACGATCCGATCGCTGTCGAGACGCTGGCGTCCTCGCCAAATCTCTACGATCCCCAGAAACCTTACAGCGTCCATGGCCACGAAGCTCTTCGCCTCGTGACGGCACAACATGACCGTGTTACCACGTGGTACTCTCTTGAGGGCTGTCAAGGACATTGCTTTTGGGTGCATCGGCGACCGATGTTCTGGGCGCGACAACTGAGACTCCCCCTCCGCTAAGGCGATGATAAAATCGCCGCTACTCTTGTAGCGACGATTACTATAGTACTTTCTAAAGATTTAAGCAATAGTAGTTTACTGCTTGGCTTGCTTCATCGAAAGAACGAGTCGACCGCGGTCGTCAACAGCGACGAGCTTCACGGTTACGGTGTCGCCTTCCTTCACGAGGTCGCCTGGGTGCTCGACACGCTTGTCAGCCATTTCGCTCACGTGGACGAGGCCTTCTTGGCCAGGCATGATTTCGACAAAGATGCCGAAGTCCATGATCTTTACCACGCGGCAGTTCTCGTAGATAGCGCCAACTTCTGGCTCAGTAGTGAGGTCGCGGATCCACTTGATCGCAGCGTCGATGGCACTCTTGTCGGGTGCAGCCACCATGACCAAGCCGCCGTCGCGGATGTCGATCTCGGCACCAGTTTCGGCGATGATTTTATTGATCATCTCGCCACCCTTACCGATAACGTCGCGGATCTTTTCTGGGTTGATCTGGATCTTTTCGATACGAGGTGCGTATGGGCTGAGGTCCTTGCGGGCTTCTGGCAGAGTCTCGAGCATGTGCTTGAGGATATGCGCACGGCCTTCCTTACCCTGCAAGAGGGCTTGCTTCAGGATGTCGACAGCTAAGCCGTGAACCTTCATGTCCATCTGGAGAGCAGTAATGCCCTTCTCTGTACCTGTGACCTTGAAGTCCATGTCACCGGCGAAGTCTTCTGCGTCAGCGATGTCGCTGAGGATTGCGATCGTATCGCCGGACTTCATGAGGCCCATGGCGATGCCGCTCACGGGTGCCTTCAGCGGAACACCAGCGTCCATGAGTGCGAGACAGCTTGAGCAAGTCGCAGCCATGCTAGTTGAACCGTTCTGGCTCATGATTTCGGTGACGGAACGGATAGCGTATGGAAAGTCTTCTTCGGCTGGCAGCACAGCGGTCAATGCCCGCTCTGCGAGGTAGCCGTGACCGATTTCGCGGCGGCCTGGTGAACCAAGGCGCTTGATTTCGCCAACGGTGTAGCCAGGTGCGTTGTAGTGATGCATAAAGCGGCGCTCACCTTCACGCTCCATCGTGTCGACGATCTGCGCGTAGCTCAGTGGTGCCAGGGTAACAATGTTCATGCCCTGAGTCATACCACGAGTGAATATGCTTGAACCGTGAGTGCGTGGCAGGATGCCAACTTCTGAGCTCAGTGGACGGATTTCAGTTGCTTTGCGGCCGTCTGGGCGAACGCCGTCTTCGATAATGCCCTTGCGTACGTCCTTGTGGAGTGCGCCAGTGAAGGCGTCATCGTACTCTTGGTGAAGCGGCTGGTACTCTTCAGTGCCGACCTGCTCTTCGAAGTGAGCGTGCATGTCTTTGCGAAGGGTTGTGACGAGGTCGTTGCGCTCTGGGTATGGTGCGCGGAGGTTTTCGCCAAGCTTACCTTCAATCCAAGCGTCGACAGCCTTCTGAATTTCTTCATCTGGCAGAGTCAGCTGGTATTCCTGAGCGATCACGCCGACCTTCTCGACAAGTTCCTTCTGGAGTTTGACGGCGGGCTGGATAGCTTCGTGTGCCCAAGTGAGTGCTTCGGCGACTTGGTCCTCAGTGACTTCGTTTGCGCCTGCTTCAACCATCATGATGGCTTCGCTTGTGCCGGCGACCACGAGGTCGAGGTCGTTTGTGTTCATTTCCTCAAGTGGCAAGAAGGCGGCAGGCTTGCCATCCTTCAGGCCGACGCGCACGCTGGCGATTGGGCCTTCAAAAGGCGCACCGCTCAGCATAAATGCGGTGCTCATAGCGATCATCGCGATCGCGTCTGGGCGGAAGGTTGGGTCGAGGCTCAGTACCGAGGCTACACCCTGTACTTCGTGTCGGTAACCCTTAGGCCACAATGGGCGGATTGGGCGGTCGATAAGGCGACCGATAAGGATCGCTTCTTCGCTTGGTCGGCCTTCGCGCTTAATGAAACGGCTGCCGCTGATTTTACCAGCTGCGTACATTTTCTCTTCGTAGTCGATGCTAAGTGGGAAATAGTCGAAACCTTTCACTGGCTTGTCGGCGACCATTGCGGTACCGAGCACGACAGTATCGCCATAGGTTACGAGTACACTCGCGCTGGTACGAAAACCAACACGGTTTACTTCAAGACTAAGTGTGCGACCACAGAACTCTGTTTCAACTTTGACAATATCCTTGCCAAAAGGGTTGATAATGCTGCTCATAGGGGGAATATTCCTTTCCTAGGTCACCCGCAGCGAGTCCGCTTAGGTAACGGGTTTCAACCAAGCCTAAAGCTTGTGTTCAAATCCACCACCTAATAAGCGGGGCAACGGGTAAATTAATTTTGTAGGTGCAAGTTTAAGAACTCCGCAGAAGCTGTTGCTTACTTGCGGAGTCCGAGACGAGCGATCAATGTCTGATAACCGGCGTAATCTTTTTGCTGCATGTAGCCCAGCAAACGCTTGCGGCGACCCACCATCTGAAGCAGACCGCGACGACCGTGATTGTCGTGCTTGTTCAACTTCAGGTGCTCAGTCAGCTCGCGAATACGAGTGGTGAGAACTGCAACTTGGACTTCAGTCGAACCGACGTCGGTTTTGTGACGCTGGTTGTCAGTAATGACCTGTTGCTTTGCTTCTTTAGTAATCATCGAGGTTTATTCTATCAGATAAGTTCTTGAGGTGCAAGAGAAAGTTGCGGCGGTGCCGAGTGCGGTCCCCGAGGGGTCCACGCTCGGCACCAGGATGCCTACGCCGCGGCCGAGAACGGTCGCTGAGCGTAGAGCGTGCCGCCCATCTCCAGGACACTGCCGACGTAGGTCAGCGTGCGCTGGTGCTCGCGGCAGATGCCGCCTGTTCCCTGCTGGCTGACGACGGCGAACGTCATGCAGCCGCGGCTGGGACAGGCGTAGACCCACTGCACGATGGGCGGGATCTGGGTGGATGCGAGGTTGGTCGGTGCTTCAGGCAGGCAGTCGAACTGCGCCATGGTGCTTATGCGACTCATGGGTTACTCCCCAGGCTAGCTCTGTTTCACTTCCAGAACACTTACTATACCATGTAAAGCAAGTCTCGTATACTTACAGCGTTATGATATGGGATTCAGGATCATCAGCGAAATCATCCAGCGTCACAGCGTTCTCGAGGGACCACTTCCCTACCGTGAGGCGTCGGAGCTCGCTCACGTAAGCACCTGTACCGAGCTGCGCACCGATATCTTCGCCGAGTGTCCGAATGTAGGTGCCGCTGCCCACATGAGTGCTTATACGCAGCTCAGGATAGGTATAGTCCAACAGTTCTAGATCGTGAATCATGACTTGGCGGGTCGGCATTGCAACTTTTTCGCCTTTGCGAGCGAGTTTGTAGGCGCGAACGCCGTCGATCTTGATGGCGCTGTAGCTTGGTGGGGTCTGGGAAATCTCACCCTTGAAGTTCTCGAGGGATTTTTGCACCTCATCTTCAGTCGGCCGACGGTCAGACACAGGCGTTAGCTCCCCTTCTGGATCACCAGTAGAGCTCGTAGCACCAAGCTGGATCAATGCTTCGTAGCGCTTGTCGAGCTTGCTGAACTCGCCAGCCCGCTTGCAGTAGCTGCCGACCACGATGATCATGAGACCNGTCGCAAACGGATCAAGTGTGCCGGTGTGGCCAACTTTTACCTTCTTGCCAGCCTTTTGGCTGAGCAACCAACGCACACGCGAAACGACGCCGAAGCTCGACTTGCCTGCTGGTTTATCTATAAGAACAATGCCGTCCATACTCTCTGTATAATACCTTTATTCACTTTTGATTCGTAGTCGGTGGGCGCGGCACCTCTGGCATCGCGCCCACCGACAGTCGCTAGTTGCTGGCAACCACTCCCTTGCGGGGCCCGAAGGCGAAGTACTGGCGTGGCGGGTTGCCAGCGTCGCCATTACTGACCTTCACGAAGCGCAGAAAGACCCTGCACTTGAAGAGGTCGCCTCGCACGCGGTCGCGACTCACCGCCTCGACGGTGTAGTGCCCGAACGACCGTTCGGCGACGAGGCGTGCCACCACAGGCAGGATACGCGACAACTCGCGATCCTCAAACTGCGGATAGAATCTGACCAGATCGATCTGGTCGAGCTGGCCGTTCCGCTTGAATAGCTCATCAACCATCTCCTTCAGGGCGACGCCTAGCTGCGTACGATCCCTGGCACTAATAGTCACGGGCTCTACTCCCCAGGTCGACTATCGTCTCTCCCTCTTGGGAGAGTTTTATAATTATACAATCGTTTCACTCTCCGCACTAGTAATGCGGATGGCGGGCGCGCTGCCTAGAGCACGCCCTGCCACACCACCCTTCCTTGAAGCTACGAGGCGCGACAGACTCGCACCACGTCATCGCCACTGATCGTGAAGTACTGCGGCCTGACCCCAGGGGCTGTAGTCACCTTGTACAGCGTCCCCTGCTCGGGCCGGCCCACTTCGCCCCAGTCACCGACCTCGGCGCGCAGCTTGGGGAATGCCCCATTGCAAACGCGCATGTGCAGAATGACCTGCGCTGGATCAATCGAGGGCAACAAAGCCCTGTAACGCTCGCTTACGCGGCGCCTTTCATCGCGGGTGGAAGCCAGAAGCTGGACGATGTGTTGTCCGACCTCTGTTACGCACGCCGTGTTACTCTGCCCCATACCGGGCATAATCAAGACTCCCCTCGTCAAAAAAGGAAGATGGCTTACAAATTCTACACGAACGCCCCAATTTAGTGCAATAGAATTTATTGACCAGGGATACGGAACTGAGCTGGGTCAGTCGGTGCTGGTGGCGTAGCAGGAGGAGCTACCACTGGTGACGATGGCGGAGGCGCTAATTCTTGTGGCGGCTGTGGTGCAGCGGGCTGCTGCAAAGGCTCCTGTGGGAGCGGAGGCAATACACCTGCGCCAGGTACTGGCGGCAAGGTACCAAAGTCAGGCATTGGTGGTAATGGCGGTAAACCGCTCGGCGCACCCATAGGTGCGGCAGGCTGCTGCTGAGGCGCAGGCGTCTCGATAGGCTGTGGCATCGGCGCCATGCTCAATGGAGTTGGCGCTTCTGGCGGTGGCGTCAAAGTACCTGCATGCTGACGAGCAGCAGATTCGAGCTCCTCGAGCGTTTGCGGTGCCGCGACTGCCTGTGCNGCGTGGTTTGCAGCCTCACGCTCAAGCTCTTCAAGCGTTGGCTCGTGTGGAGCTGGTGGCGTCTCTGCAATCGGAGCAGGTGCCGGTGCTTGCACAGGTGGTTCTGGCATAGACGGCGCAGGAGCTGGAGCGGCAGGCTCCGCTGGAGACGTCAAAGGCTCAGACACGACAAGTGGCGGTGGAGCGATTGGAATCTCAGGTAATGTTTCCTCTGGAGCCGGNGCGGCTGGAGCGGGTTCTGGTTCTGGGGCTGGGGCTTCGGGCTCGACAGGCGCAGCAGGAGCCGGAGGTTCAACTGGCGCCGGAGGTGCTATTGGTTCTGGCGCGGGCTCTACAGCGGCGACCTGAGGTTCCTCAGGTGCGGGTTGCTGTTGCTGCGGAACGGGCGTTGGCTCTGGAGCTGGAGGAGGTGTCGCTGGAACGGCAGGCGCTTGATTTGACGACTGCTGTTGTTGCTGTTGCTTTGCTCGCCTCTTTGAGCGCTTAGATTGTCCCTGCTGTTGAGGTGGCATTCCCTCGGCAGATGCGCCATGCGTCAAGATAGTATGATTGCGCTTCTCTTCTGCTTCCTGGCGCATCTTGTCCTGCAAGGCCTGCTCGGCTGTCGCGTTCAGCGTACCGCCCATGCTTGGCGGGTTGATTTCGCGGCCCTGCCATGATGGATGAGAGGTCAGGTAGCTTTCTTCGTCCTCTTTAGACTGGACTTCGTCGTTCTCGCTGTCATTGATGTTGTGGCTGCCAGGTGTTGGCGGCTCCGCAACCATCTCGCGCACAGGTACACCCTGGACGTTTTCCTGAGCAATGGCTTGCTTCAGGTCGTCAAAAGTCTGGGCTGCTGGCGGCGTAATCGGAAACTCAGGCTCCGGTTCGGGAGCTGGTTCTTCCCCCGGGACGGGCTCTGGTGCTTGCTCCATAGGAAGCGGAGTCGGCTGTTGCTTCTCTTCACCGTGGTTGATGTGCATCTCGCCGTCATCGACGTTATTGGCACTCACCTTTTTGCTTTGCTCTGGTTGCTGTTGCTGCTTTGGCTTCTCGCGGCGTGGCGATACAGGGGTTGGGATGGTCTGTAGCTTGGTCGCAATAAGTTGTTGGTTCGCGCCAGCGGCCATCAACTGAGCCGCGATGGTCATGACGTGTGGCGTTGTCTTCTGGTTGCTGAAGCGNTCAGTATTGGCGACGATACCAGTAAGCAGCGCTGTGCTGATCTGTTGGTCTAAGATCCCAGGCTTCAGGCTTTCCGTCATGCTAGCGAGCATCTCGCTGAGCGAGCTCGCATTGCTGTCCTGCCAGTCGATAGAGCCAAGTGAGCTCTTCTGCGAGGCCGCGTTGACGGTCACGACGGTCGCATCATGCAGGATACGACCATGTGCCGTAATCGCTTGGTCGAGGTCCTTCTGGTCCTCTACTCCGAGCGCTACGATCAAGTCGACGTTAAAATCGCCCTGGCTAAACTGCAGGTCGGACTGCGAAATCTTAGTGCGGTACGGCGTAATAAAGATGCGTACGACGTCGTCCTCTACTTTGTATCGCAGACGATCGGCTTTGTCTTTGTCGAGCGCAATAATAAAATCTCTGAGACTGTCGACGTTGTTCTCGAATGTCTTACCTGGCTCCAGGAAGCTAATAGCCGGCGGCACGACACCACTGAAGACGGCAGTCGCGTGCTTGTCCAACTTGTTGAGCATGAGAGTTAGGCCTAACGCCGCAGTAAGTGCATCAACGGATGGGTTGGCGCTGACGGTGACGAGAATGTTCGCTGACTGTTTGATCTTTTCAGCGATGAGTTGCTTGGAGTTTGAGGCGTCCTGCACTTTTGATACCTTGTTTGTTTAGGTTAGAGTTTAAGCTCACTGTAGCATAAGCGTATACGGTGGTCAACGAATGTGCATACCAGAGGGGCAACACTTTACAGCCAGGCCCAACTGAGGTATAATTTTCCCCTGAACTTTACTAACAACTTTATTAAGGGATACGTTCACTCTATGCCAATCATCAAGTCCGCTATCAAGCGAATGCGCCAGACCGAAAAGCGTCGTGCGCGTAACGTCACAACCAAGCGCAATTTGCGCCAAGCTTTGAAGGATTTCTTCACCGCTCAAAGCACTGAAAACCTGCAGAAAGCTCAGTCTGAGCTCGACACCGCAGTCAAGAAAAACCTCATGAGCAAGAACACTGCTTCTCGCAAGAAAGCTCAGCTCGCTAAGGCTGCCCGTGAAGCCGGTGCTAAGCCGACTGGTGCTAAGAAAGCTACCGTTGCCGCAAAGCCAGCAGCCAAGAAGCCAGCAGCCGCTGCGAAGAAGCCTGCTGCAAAACCAGCTGTCGCCAAAAAGCCAGCTGCAAAGAAGCCAGCAACCAAGAAGGCCGCTTAAGTCCCCTTCCCGCTCCAAACAAAAACAGCCCTCCAGGGCTGTTTTTCTTATGCCTCTCCTCGCACCACGGATAATCCGTGAGTCAAGGAGAGGCGGCAAAAGGCTTTTTGTGCCTCAGGGGGCGGGGCCTGCATGGCCCCACCCCCTTGAGGTACACCGGTCACGACTCTTCGCTGTCTCCGCCCCGTCGGCGGCCGAGATTGCGCCAGCCACCACGGCGCAGGCCCTGGAGCTTGGCGTACGCCCCGCGGATGTCGACGCGGCCCAGCTCCTCCTTTGCGGCGGTGTACTGATCGGCCATTGAACGAGACTGCTCGGGCGACGGAGCGGTGGCGCGCCGTCCTCGACGGGGTCGCTCGGGCTCCTGCTCGGGAGCACCGGGCTCGTCCACACCGATCGCACGCCTCAGGCGCGGGTTCGGGTTGTCGCCGGGCAGCCCACTGCGCCTGGTGACGCGGGCCTTGGTACCCCTGAGGAGCTGCTCGAAGAGGTCGCCGCAGGCTCGGTGGTTGAAACCGATCCAGTAGGTCCCTTCGCGGTCACCCCGAATGCCGTAGCGAACCGTGAAGGACGCAGCGCCCGGGAAGGGCTCCGCGAGGAACGCCGCCATAACCATTGCGGCGTCGGTAGCCATTGCTCGCGGCACGTCCTCCTCGTGGAGGCGATAGAAGATGACACCGAACGGATAGTCTCCGGTCGGAATAATACCTACGCTGCCCATGTTTCCTCCTGTCGAAGAGCGCGGGTAATTGCCTTTTGCCTGTCGTCTAGGTCACCGTCAAAGGCGTCCTAAAACTTCGGTACTATACCATAAAATCATATAATTTCATATATTTGCGAGTAAGAGATATCTTCAACCTCTCGGCGACGGGCGTATCCCGTCGCCAAAAGATTACCGCCGGCGTCGTCGCCCTCGTCTCCGCCAGGCAGTGCCCAGCAGATCGAGTGCCTCATCGACGTTCGATGCCTTCACTTCTTCGCTCGTCAGTGGAGCCGGACGAAGTCTGGCGTCAGATCGAGGTATCGCCAGTTGAAGCGCAGGGCGATCTCCGCCCGGAAGCGCATCGCTGCGACTGAACGTCGCGCCGTAGCGGCCCAAGATGATCTCGAATAGCTCTCCCCACATCATGGCGTTGAGGCCAATCCAGTAGTGGACGCCGTCTTCGTCGAGGCGTATACCGAAACGCATATCGTAGGTGACAACGCTGCCGTCGCCGGGCCTTCCGACGATCGCCAGTGCAAGTTGTCCCAAACTTCCACGAGCCTGCTTGGGCGGAAACTCCGCTTGATTCAGGCGGTAAAACACCACTCCTCTATCGCCCACGGTCTCCTCCTGGACTTGGGCTCTGCAAAGATATCTCTTACCCTATGGGTTCTAGGTCCGCCGCTAGAGGGCAGCCCTTAAACTTGCGATATTATACCATCACTTCACTAGCTATGCTACTTGNGTGGCTATCTTGCCCAAGCACTGTTCCAACAATACCCATGGCTCGACGCCCGTAGACTTCATCTGCGTGTCAGCGAGAGCAACGGCGGCGATCACCGCCTGAAGCTGTGCGTATCGCAAACGGCGGGCCAGTGGCTGCATCTTTTTGACGACAAAAGGATGAATGCCAGCTTCTTTCGCGATGACATCTGGCGCCTTGCCAGTGGCCGAGGCGACGACAGCTAATGTCTGGATCTGACTCACGAGCAGTCCAAAAAGCTTGTATGGATCCTCGCTCGCCTTCAGCCGAGCAAGCAGCTCGACGGCCTTTACCTGCTGCCCCTGCAAGACTGCATCGAGCAGCTCAAAGGCACTCGTCTGCGGGCTAGGCTCGACAAGTTCGTCGATTTTAGCCGTAGTAATGTCACCTCCGGAAGCGATAAGTTTGTGAAGCTCACTCGCCAGCAACCACTGATTTGTGCCTACTTGGCGCACAAGGTACGCAGCAGTTCTCGAGTCAAGCGTCGCGCCTTCGGCCTTAGCCGCCGCGCCTGCCCATCTGGCCAGTTCTGGCTCATTAAGCTCTGGAAAATCATGAATCTTGCCGTGCTTTTGCAGCTGCTTGTATGTGCGCGTGCGCTTATCTGCGGACGACTCGAGCATGACGAGCGTTACTTCGTCCGGCACGCGTTCTGCCCAGTCGCTCAGCGCTTCCCAAAGCGTCTTGTTCTTGGTCGCATCACGCATCACGATCAGTCGTTCAGCCGCAAAAAGCGAACCGCCCTGAAGTAACTCCGACAGTCGTGATACATCGACCGTCTCACCATCGACACGTTCGATGGCGTGAGCACCATGCTTGGCCTCAGCAGCTACCAAAAGTTTGTCGAGTGCTTGGCGAGCAGCGAAATCATTTGCGCCAGTCAGAAGATAGATCACATAGAGCCTTTCGGAATTTTTTGACAGTGCGGACAGATATGGGTGCCGCGGCCGGCAACACGGAGCTTCACGATAGTCGTTCCGCAGCGCGAGCATGGTTGGCCCTCTCGGCGAAAGACATTCGCGAANGTCAGGTAGCTNCCCCNCTTTCCTTCTGCGTCCACGTAGTTTCGGTCGGTGGAGCCGCCTTTTTCGATGCTGAGGCGGAGCACTTTGGTGAGCCCATCGTAGAGAGCGTGCAGCTTCGCATCGCTGATGTCATTCACCTTTGTGAGCGGATGAATTTTGGCCGCCCATAGTGACTCGTCGGCGTAGATGTTGCC
>FJVY01000088.1_pt1 | contig 14772 bp, 13 predicted proteins | sample 1011871 | NCBI WGS metagenome assembly FJVY01 (sample SAMEA3912450, study PRJEB9761) | metagenome | biome: forest; material: soil | place: USA | collected 2011-06-22 | depth 0.1 m | reverse complement strand
CATCAACACCGAGCTGATCCTGGCCGACATTCAAACCGTTGAAAAGCGCATCGGCACCGTGCAAAAGCAGGCCAAGGCTGACGCCAAAATGCGCCCAGTCGTCGCCGAGCTCGAAAAGGCTCTCACCTATCTGAACGAGGGCAAACTCATCAGCGCCACCGACGTGAATGCCGAACACCTCAAAGATTTGCACCTCCTGACCGCGAAACCATTCATATATGTATTCAATGTCGACGAGGCCGACCTCAGTAATGACGAGCGCAAGAAGGAACTTGCAGCGCTGGTTGCGCCTTCCCAGGCAGTGTTCGTGAACGCCCAGCTCGAGCACGAACTTCAATCGCTCGAACCTGCAGATGCGCTAGAGCTCCTCGAGACATACGGGCAAAACGAATCTGGCCTCCAGCAGCTTATCCACGCCGCGTACGACATCCTCGGCCTCCAGAGCTATCTGACGGCTGGCGAACAGGAAGTCCGGGCCTGGACCATTCCAAAGGGCGCCACTGCACCGCAAGCTGCCGGCGTTATCCATGGCGACTTCGAGCGCGGCTTTATCGCAGCGCAAATCGTCAGCTACCATGACCTCATCGCGGCTGGCACCGAAGCCGCCGCCAAAGCTGCCGGCAAGATGCGTACCGAAGGCCGCGACTATGTCATGCAGCCAGACGATGTCGTCGAGTTCCGCTTTAACGTATAATAATTTTCGTGACGAAATTACCCGAGGGAGACTATCTATTTGTGCACTACGGCTATGGTGAAAACCATCAGCCGCAGTTGAGTCTGCTGCCAAAAGACGGCGACACATTTACGNANTTCGAACCGCGCGGGGAAACATTCACGCTGACCTTCGACACTGCTACGCGTTATTGCGGTGGTTGGCACGATCTCGCCACAGCCGAGAGCTTCCCCTGCCCCGATGCCGCCGAATTACCCGGCCAGTACGACCAGTGTCGACACTGTCAGCAAAAGACCGGCTTCAATCCAGCCTTCTACAACGCCGCGTCCGTCTCCGCGCAGCAGCAGGCACGCAACGCCCAACCGCACATCCTCTATCTCGCCCACTTTGCCCCAGGTGTGGTTAAAGTGGGGATAAGTTGGGCTGAGCGCGGTATNCGCCGGCTTCTCGACCAAGGTGCACGCAGCGCAATTATCCTCAAGACCTACCCGAACGCCGACATCGCTCGCCAATACGAAGCTCGAACCGCCAAGCTGCCGGGTATCGCCGAGACTCTCCAGCTGCGTCAGAAGCACCAATACCTCAAGAAGCCCTACGACGTGGTCGCTGGGGCCGAAGAGCTCCGCGCCACTCGCGAACGGCTCGCCCGTGAAGTGGGCGTCGCACCTGATGACAACGAAATACTGCATCTCGACCACTACTTCCTCGGCGACAATCCACTTCATCCACAGGACCTTGTGGATATCAGCAAAAACAACGCTGTCTCTGGTCACTGCCTCGGTATGATTGGCTCAGTGATGATCGCCGAGCAAGATGACCTGCAGTACAGCCTGCCGCTCGGCAAGCTCACTGGCTACAACTGCACGCTTAGCTACGACGTCGCGAAGAACGAAGCCGAGCCACACCAGGTAAGTTTGTTTTAAAAATAAGTTCAGTGCTTCGTCGGTGGGGCGCCTCGGGGCTCTATGCCCGGGCGCCCCATCCCGACGTTATCGCGACGGCCTCACATATACGCCCACGTATACGGATCTGTTGCCGCGTTTCTGCTTCCCCGCCTCCATCACCGACGAGAATGGGTCATTCTCGTTGAGCGGGATCGACCTTCTCCTCGACATCGATCGAGGCTGCGGCTCGAACCACTCCACAACCGCAGTGACGGTGTAGCCTTGGTAGGCCGGACCCCGGAGCGCTTCGAGTAGCGGCGCAACCCAGTTGGTCGTGCCCGAAACCTCGTACACATGCGCGCCATTGATCGATCCGCCAATGGAGAGGTTCTCCACATGGGTCGAGATGTACTTCTGAGAGCCCAGCAGCTTGTTCACGCGTGGCAGGACCCTGGTGTTGATCATGACTCGTAGGTTTTGCTGGGCGTCAAAGCGTCGCCGCCCCTCCTGAGTCCGTAATTGCTCGGGATCAGGCGGTACTGCGGGTAACCGATTTCTTCTGAAAACCATGGCTTTGCCCTTCAGGTGGTTCTGCCGTCGAACTCAGGCAGTTATACCATAAATTCTACTTCTTTAGCAAGGGTCGCAACAGATAGAACCGTTCGCGGTTGCCCCTACTGCCAGCCACATCGCTGTCGCGCTTGTCGTGCACGACGAATAAAGTCTTTGCCCAAGCCTCGAAATCCTTCAGGATATCGCGGCGCATTGAATCATTTTTGATCACACCCTTGTGCTTGGCGCTATGCCCTGCCTCGAACTGCGGCTTTAGCATCGCGGCAATCTGCGTGTTCGGCGTACAGAGCGTCGCCACGTGTGGCAGAATCTCGCGCAGGCTAATGAAACTCACGTCGATCACCACAATGTCCGGAGTATCGCTCACATAGTCCATATTGCGGATGTCGGTCTGTTCGTGCAGCTCGATCTTGGGATTACCCAGGAGCGAGTGGTGCAGCTGGTTGGTGCCAACATCGACGGCAATTACCTTTCGCGCGCCATGCTGCAGTGCGTAGTCCGTGAAGCCACCCGTGCTCGAACCCACGTCCAGTACGACTTTGTCCCTAAAGTCCAAGCCGAGCAGCTCTGCGACAGAGGCTAGTTTGAGTCCCGCGCGGGAGACATACTTTTCTTCTGCCTTCAATTTGACCTTCGCGTCCGCAGACAAAAAATACCCAGGCTTAGTATTCACCTTGCCATCTACCGAAACTTTACCAAGCTTAATCCAACTCTCGGCCTGAGAGCGGGTATCAACGAGACGTTTGAGGACCATTAACTGATCGAGTCGGAACTTTGTCATTCATTGACAGTATACAGAAAAGATGATAATTTACCAATGCCTTAACCGCGCCAAATCAGGAAGGGCTGGACAATTGAGCAGAACACGTACGCACTTCGTCGTGTCGGAACGTCGGCTGATCATCAGCGGCATTCCAAGGCACTGCGACCCGTCGCCGGACATCCTCCTCGACCTACTAGACAACCGGTTTCTGGAGGACTCGTACCTTCGCGACCGCGGTCGCGGTCGCAGCCAGACCCTGACGTTGGTCCTGGCCGAGCGTGACAGGCTTCCACCGATCAACCTGCTGTGTCACCTCGCCTACCGGCTGTCCAGGCGACCGGAACACCGCGCGGTCTACGACCCGTGGGAGATCGGTGGCCGGCCAGTGAACCTCGTCCTGGCGGCCGACATGATCGGTGACGTCTTCCGCGCCACCACCCAACCACGTCTGCCGATGACCTCGCGGCACTAGGCATGCGGGCGATGGGCGGCCTTCTCTGGACCGCCCGTCGCCCGCCCGACACTTGAACTTATATTGACATTAACACTTTAAGATGGTAGAGTTACCCCTGAGTTTTCGACCTCACGAACGGATGGAGATATGGGACAATCGGCTGGCCCCCAGGCCACATACGATGGCGTTACCCTCATGCTCAACCTGCCGACATCGATCGGCATGAGCATATTCAGGGCCGACGTCAGCGACTACCCCGCACAGCTCCAGCGTCGAGAGATGCCGGGCGGCCTGAAGGCACTCATCCGGCAGCTCTTCGAGCGCGGAGCCATCACCCAGTGCGCCGTCAGCTACGGTTCACGGATGGAACTACGCCTCGCGCAGCGAGACCGTGCCGGACACACGCTTCTGGTCGGTGCCAAGCTGGAGCACTTCGAAGGCATCTTCGCCGAGATCACCGGCCAGCAGGTCGCCGCCACGTGGCAGGCATCCGGCAACAGCGGTGGCTCACGGAGAAGCTCCGGCCGGGACTACGACCCGATGCTGGGAGCACTGGTCCGCGTCGTGGACGCCGTCGCCGACGGGATCCAACTGGCCGCGGCCATCAAGATCCTGTCCGACGACTGAGACGTACGAACTCAAAAGGGGCGGTCCGACTGCGGACCGCCCCTGAGTCATTTCTGGGGAACTTTTGAACTAATCTTTTTTGCGTTCGAGATAGTCGCCCGTGCGGGTGTCTACCTTGATAACGTCGCCGAGCTTGATGAAGGACGGAACTTTGACGACCAAGCCAGTCTCGAGAGTTGCGTCCTTCAGAACGCTGCTCGTGGTGTCACCCTTCACGACGTTTTCGGTGTAAGTCACTTCGAGGAATAGGTTGTTTGGCAGCTCAACGTTGATCACTTTGCCGTCGTACGACTGCAGTGACACTTCATTGCCTTCCTTAAGATACGGCACAACATCGCCAACGATATCGCCGTTCAGCTCAAATTGCTCGAAGGTCGCACCGTCCATGAAGTTGTAGTTATCACCGTCTTGGTACAAATACTGCACCGTGCGGTTCTCCACATGAGCCGGCTCGATCTTATCAGCGCCCTTGAATGTCTTAGGGATAACACTGCCGTCGAGCAAATTTTTGATGCGGATGTTCACGATCGAACCACCGCGGCCCATCACCTTCTGATTATAATCAACAACCCGGTACGGCTTGCCGTCCAGGGTGATAAGTACGCCTTTTTTGAGGTCTGTTACACCATACATAATGAATAAGTCCTTTCCGCTTAGCAGGATTTCTACGCGGATGCACTGCCAGGCAGGTCTGCGGACCACAGCCAGCGGTATTTAACATACCGCAAGTGAGGACCGCAAGGACCTAACGCAGCAGTGCACCGCGTAGGAATTCTGAGCTAGTTGGTTGCTACAAATGGTAGCAGTGCCAGGTGGCGTGCCCGCTTGATAGCGGTAGCCAGCTGTCGCTGTTGCTTGGCGCTGAGGCCAGTCTTTGCCTGTGGCTCAATTTGGCCGTAGGCGTTCACGTAGCGCTGCAAAACCTTGACGTCTTTGTAGTCAAAGTAGGCAACATCGTTCTTGAATCGCTTGTTCTTCATACTTCATGTACTCCAGTTATCTAGAAAGGAATTTCGCTGAGGTCGATCGGCTTGTCGTCGATGTCCTCGACAACTGGCTCGTCAGATTTGCTGCTGCTCTTTCGTGGGGCGCTGCTGCGTGGTGCGGACGAACCGCCACCTTCACCGCCTGCGCCACCACCATCGAGGAAGGTGACGTCGTTTGCAACGACTTCTACTTTGCTGCGCTTCTGACCTTCTTGTTCCCAGCTTCGTTGACTCAAACGGCCCTGTACCAGACACTTGCGGCCTTTGGCCATGTACTGGTTGACGAGCTCACCGAGTTTACCCCAGGCGGTAACGTCAAAGTAGTCAACCGCGTCCTGTTGGCTGCCATCTTGGCCCTGCCAGCTGCGGTTTACGGCTAATGAAAAGCTACAAACGCTCTGACCACTTGGTGTGGTGCGCAGTTCTGGGTCGCGCGTCAGATTACCCATCAGAATGACTTGGTTGATACTTTTTGACATACCCCTTTACTCCTCGCTTTGTTTACTCTTCTTCCTTAGCCTTCTCTTCGTTTGCCGCTTCACGTTCGGCTGCTTCCTTGGCTGCGGCCTCGAGCTTAGGGTCGACGGCAGTCAGCAGGTAGCGGAGCACCTCATCAGTGATGTTGAGGATGCCTTGGACTTTCTTGACGCTCTCTGCAGGAAGGCTGACTTCCATGTAGACATAGACGGCAAAGTCTTCTTTGTTGATGGTATAAGCGAGTTTTCGCTTACCCCAGTTGTCTTCTTTGACAATCTCGCCGCCGTTGTCGGCCAGAATCTGGCGAACTTTGGCGAGTGGCTTCTCCAGATCAATTTCCAGATCTGGATGTAGCAGAACTACGAGTTCGTAGTCGCGCTTCATACTCTCTCCTCCTTCGGAATCCCGGTGAAACGGGATGCTTGGGCTTTGAACCCAAGCTGAGTTAGGTTGTTAACAGATGTAATTGTACTATAAAATGCCTTCCCTGACAAGCAAGCCGCTCTTACAAATTCGGCGCCACGAGCAATGTCACGTCGTTGATCGCCGCGGTGTTGTATGCCGCAGGGTCGACGACGTTCAGACCTTTACCGTAGAGCGTCTTTCCTGCCGAGATATTCACCGCATAATTTGGCTTATTCGCGCTCGCCGCGCCGTCGTTTTTGTAGAACTGATTGCCGGTGATGATATTGCCGCTCTCCTTCACGGTAAGGTGAAAAGCGCCACCGTTTGTCTTCTGGCTATTGGAGTGAAAAATATTCGCAGCCAATGTGTTGCCGACCGCTGTCGTGCCCACATACAGGCCGTGTCCGGCGCAACGGTCAATCGTGCAACCCATAATGATGTTGCGCGAGCAGCCGTAACCGTCGGCAATAGCGATACCCACGCCGGTTGTCGTCCCAGAGGTAATATTCGAAAATACTTCAGTATTCACAATACGATTCACTGATGAAAGAATCTTGATGCTGTCGCTCCAAGCCACACCCACTAGGCACGTATCTACCGTCGTATCCGTACCAGCGATGACGATACCACTCCCGGCCGACGCGTCGCTCGCACCACATGAAAAGTACACCGACTGCGAGGTACTGCAGCCCTGGCGATTGGTCCCGATATACAGTCCGTGCAGTCGTGTGTCGTGCACATAGACTTTGTTGAACTTCCATTGAGCTTCTTCGGCGTTGGTTGCGTTTGGTAGGTAGATGCCACAGCCACCGCCAGCCGTCTGGTTGGCTTTGTTGCCGTCGATGTCCAAGCACTCTATCACGCCGTGCGCCACGCCAACCGGAAGGGTGATACAGTGTGCATTCACGCCGTTCTTGAGCTTCAGCGTAGAACGAGCTCCTTGCGGTACCGACGCCTGGAATGCCGGCGCGTAGTTCTTGACGTAACCGCTTGCGCCCACACCGCGCAAATGCGCACCACTCGAGAGCGTCAGNCCGGTATGNATNTATGTGCCAGNCGGAAAATACGTNANACCGCCGGCGGCAAGCGCATCAGTGATCGCCGTCGTATCGTCGGTTATCCCATCCCCTGTCGCTCCGTAATCTTTGACGTTATGGACCAGCGAATGCTTGTCCACTTTACCGGTTAGTCCGGGCACGAGCGGTATAGCCGCTGTGCCACCCAAGTCTCCCGTAAGCTGCACGAGACCGCGTTCATACGCGGTGGCGTCGCCAGCAATAGGCATTTCGACCCAAGCCTGGTCACCACGCAGGAACTTCGTGTGATCGGCCGCACCGGCGCCCAGTTGGTCTGGCGCGAGCCGTCCTGCCCCGTCCAAGGATGCAATTCCATTGGGCTGGCCTTTGTCGGCTACCTGTAAGGCCGTTTCGACTTTAGTTTTTAATGTTGCGACGTCATTTCGCATTTTCAGCGAGCCGTCGACGTTGTGCTCTGTGAGGAGAAAATCATTTAGGAGACTTCCCCACACTCCGTGGTCCGCGCCGGGCATTGGCAAACGAGACATAGTAAATAGACTCCCTCTTGGCGCGTAGGGTCTTTTGAATCCTCCAGTTTCTCACACCAAACTAAAGGAGCCGTTTTTTATAACGTTTATATTTTGTTTAGCAAACGTAGTATATCGTACCTAGATTCCCTACAAAACGCAAATGCTTATCATTAATAAAACTACCTCAGTTTAAGCTAGAGTTAACTCTCTTATAATGTAAAAATCTTTATCTCATGAGGTTCAAGACCACCTACAGAGTACGAATGTTTGCCTCAGTTTGTAAAATCAAATTCAATCTGTCACGTGTTGTAAAAAACATATCTAGCTTGCCTGCCATTCGCCTCAAACGCCTTTTCATTTCATATAGTATTGCCACTATCCAATAAAAATGTTAAAATATATCTGAACGTAGCGCGCGGTCATCACTGGTCGGGCGCTATAATTGAACCCCACAACTCCGAGCAATCGGACACAAGACGAAGGACTCACACACGTGGCTACGCATCGCATGCAGGCACAACCGCTGGAGGTGAAGCCGGCGAGATGGTGGACGTTGGCCGCCTGGTTCCTCATCTGGAGCCTGGTTGCGGCCTTCTTCTACCGTCCCGCGACGGGCATCATCAACTGGTACACGACCGTCATCTGGACCATGTCGTTCGGCGTTGGCATCGTTGGCATCATCGGCGCGATCAAGGGCCGGCGGCTCATCAAGGAGCAGCCGGATCCCGGAGACCCGGTGACGTCCGACGAGCGCGTCAACACCGTCATCACGACCGTCGGCAAGTACACCGCGCTCGGCGCGCTCAGTCGCGTCGTGGCTTCGGCACCGGCGATGGCCACCCACTTGACCAACTGCCACATCCACATCCTGACGGACGAAGGCTGCGAGGCCATGGCCGAGATCGAGCGCCTCGCGCTCTCGATCAACGCCACGCTCGTCGTGGTCCCCGAGGGCTACCGGACCCCCCAACTCACCGAGTTCAAGGGCCGTGCACTGCAGTACTACACCGATCAGTTGATCGCGAAGTACGGCGGCATCGATAACATCCCCGAGAACGAGTGGAACTACTACCTGGACGACGACACCGCCGTCGCGGAGTGCACGTCGCGCAAGTACGCGACGTTCATCGCGGCGAACGGACCGGACAACCCGGAGCGCAAGCACCTGGCTCAAGGCATCCTGGCCTATCGACGGCAGGACGCCGAGAACCTGTGGCTGTGGCGCGCGGACGCCATCCGCACCTTCGACGACATGGGCCGCTTCCCGGCGACCACCGCCAGTGGTACGCCCAGGCAAGGTCTGCACGGCGAGAACGCCCTGTGGCGTGCTCGTGTCGACGCCGCGATCGGCTGGGACTTCGGTCCCAAGGAGCTGGTCGAGGACTCGCACAAGGCGCTCGTGTTCTGCCACCGCTACCCCGGCCGTTCGGCCTGGGTGCCGGCGCGGTGCTTCGGCGCCCCGCCGACCAGCGCCTGGGACTTCTCCGGCAAGCAGCGGGGTCGTTGGTCCTGGGGCATGATGGGCCTGTCGCTGAACCGCAGCATCCCGCTGCGTGAGCGACTGTTCATCCTGCACAACATGTTCGTTTGGGCCACCGGGATTTTCCAGCCGGTTCTGATCGTGGCCTTCATCTCCTTCATGGTCGGCGACTTCAACGTCGCGCCGGTCACACCGTGGCTGGCACCTTTCTGGGTCGTGTCCGTGTCCTACACCTACTGGGCCTACTGGGAGGGTCTGCGACAGAACGCCCTGGCGTCCGGCCGCACATCCGCATCCCTGTGGGACAAGCTGCTGCTGATCCCGGGCATCGCCTACTTCTCCCTCCTGGAGGGATGGGGCGGCACCTACGGAGCGGCCAAGCACTTCCTGAACGTGAAGAGGACCTTCGACGGCGTCGCAAAGCCGGTCTGATCAAGACGACTGGCTGTGGGGTACAGCTCCGTACCTGGGCAACATCTGCCCGGGTGCGGGGCGACCCATTCACTGAAATTATCTATGAGTAAAATATAAGTTCAAAGTTTTCCTTACGTGGCCCGCCCGAGGTTGTATCTCCTCGGGCGGGCCACGTTCGTGTCAGGACAGCGCGACTCGCATCGCCGGCTCCAGGTACGGAGCCAGGGCGAGCGCATAGCTGGCAGTGACGTGACTGTCATCGAAGTACACGATCCGACCGCCGATCACCGGTGGACAGGTCGTGGACGTGCAGAAGGCCGGCAGGACGTCCATGACGACTGCGCCGTACTTCTGCGCTACTTCACGCTCCATGGCGCGAGCTTCGGGGTACCCCACCACCTCGCTGACCGGCCGGTCGCAGGCCGCCATGTTTGATGTGTGGGTGGCCAGGCAGTCCGGGATGTTGACTCCGGGGTGCGGAGTGTCGGTCATGTAGATCAGCTTCGCCCCGGTGTTCCGGAGCTGGCTGAAGGTGGTTTCGGCCCCTTCCTTGGTTGCTTCGCGGCGGGCACGGCTGGTGACCACGATGACCTGCGGGTGCAGCTCACCGATGGCACGCATGGCCGATTGACGCCACGTGGCGCATTCGGTGTAGTCGCGTCCGAGCTGATCGTTGTGGATCTTGTAGTCCTCGGCCGAACAGCCGCTCTTGGTGATGGTGACAACCTTCACCTTGAGCCGCTTACCGACCTCATCGAAGGCGTCGCCCCACTGCCAGGCGTGGGAGTCACCGATGACCACCATCGTCCGATTGGAGTTGATGTCACCGATGACGCAACCGCTTCGCAGCTTGAACGTCTTGTCCTCGAGCTGATCGATNCAGCCGAAGTTGGCGATGTCCTTGGGGGCGTCGACCAGATTGCGCTGCACATTGCTTGGCAGGTCCTGCTGACCGGCTGCCAGCTTGACGGAGTCGAGGCTGACGGTCTTGGTGTCGCTCGCCGCCGTTGCCGGCGACGTCTGGAGGTTCAGCGGTACCACGACGAGGGCGAGGACCAGCGCTCCGGCCGTTGCCAGCGTAGTGCTAGCACCGGCCAGCAGGCCGCGCCACGGGATCGTGACGAGGCGCTGGTTAGCGCGAATCTTGCTCTCGATGCCGTAGAACATGACGGTCGCCAGGAACAGCGAGAACGCAGCGATTCGCAGGCGGTCCCAGGTCGTGATCTCGTGCCCGACGATGTTCGGCCACAGGATCAGCAGGGGCCAGTGCCAGAGGTACCAGCCGTAGCTGACCTTGCCGACGAAGTCAGGAATCTTGCGCCCCAGGAGCCACTCCGCCCCGAAGGTCGGATTGGCGCAGCCGCCGGCGATCAGCAACGCGGCACCCAGGACGGGTCCCGCGATGGCATAGCCGGGCAGCGGCGTCTGGTCGGTGATGAGCATGGCAGTGACGATGATGCCAGCCAGGCCCACCCACGACATGACCGCTGCGACCNCGACGTTCATCCGCGACAGCAACTCAGCGCTCAGCGCCAACAGGACACCGATGGCCAGCTCCCAGGCGCGTGTGTGCGTCCCGAAGTAGGCCAACGGCTGGTTGGACTGGGTCTGAGTTACGGACAGGTAGAACGANCCAGCAATGATCGCAACCAGCGCCACGGCGATGAGCGCGCGGTTCCGGAAGATCTTGCGGCTCAGCCAGGCGATCGCAACCAGCACGAGCGGGGCCATGAGGTAAAACTGCTCCTCGATGCCCAGCGACCAGAAATGCTGGTACGGCGTCTGCGTGCCGTTGTTCGCGAAGTAGTCCGTTCCGTTCTCGGCCAAGCGCCAGTTGAGCGCGCTGAAGACCGAGTAGATACCGTCAGTGACGTAGCCGCGGAAGCGAAGCGGCGAAGCGTAGAGCCAGGAGAAGGCGATGGTCACGAGGACCACAACCGCCATTCCNGGCGCCAACCGCCGCATGCGGCGCGCCCAGAACTTGCCGAGCGACACCTTGCCGGTCTTGCCGATCTCAGCCAACAACTGGCTGCCGATCAGGAAACCGGACAGCACGAAGCTGACGTCGACACCGCCGTGAATGTTCAACAGCCCGACGTGCCACGCGACCACCATGGCGATCGCGAGTGCGCGGAGCCCCTGAATATCCGGGCGATACTTTCGCAGCCGACTCGTTGTTGCGAGTTCGTTTTTCATTCCCCACCCTTACGTGAAGTGATGACAGTGATGTGGTGTGCTACGAAAAATCGGCGTACAACTCTGTACGTCGACTTAGCATCTACATAACAATACCATAATTAACTCTTTAAATCAACTGTATAACCCCTACGCTTCAGGTGTACCGAAGGCTTCTTCGGGAGTGCTAATAAGCACATCGCGTGGTCGTGCGCCGTCTGCAGGTCCTACAACGCCCTGCTCTTCCATAGTCTCAATGAGACGCGCGGCACGGGCGTAACCCACGCGCAGCCGGCGCTGAAGCAGGCTGGAGCTGGCTTTTCCACTCTCTACCACGACGCGGACAGCATCCTTGTACATATCATCGTCTCCGCCACCGTCAAAGTCCATGACGATACCGCCCTTACCATTAAGCTGGACTGGCTGTGCAATAATTTCTGGGTCGTAATCCGGAGGACGTTGCATGCGCAGGTGATCAGTCACCTTCACTACTTCGTCGTCGCCCACAAAGGCACCCTGGATACGCTTTGGCTTGCTGAATTCCGGCGTCATAAGAAGCATGTCACCACGACCGAGCAGTTTCTCGGCGCCCACCTGGTCGAGGATGGTGCGGCTATCTACCTGACTCGCCACGGTAAATGCGATACGAGCAGGCACGTTCGCCTTGATCAGACCAGTGATGACATCAACGCTTGGGCGCTGAGTCGCAAGCACGAGGTGAATACCGACGGCACGAGCCTTCTGGGCTAGNCGCACGATCAGCGATTCGACATCGCGGGCAGCCAACATCATCAAGTCGGCCAACTCGTCGATGACGATCACGATATACGGCATGCCCTCGCCGTCTTTCTTCTTGAGGTCGTTGTAGCTCTTAATGTTACGGACCTTCTCTTCGGCGAGTAAGCTGTAACGGCGCTCCATTTCATTGACCGCCCACTTCAGTGCGCTAATACACTTCTCTGGTTCGATGATAACTGGGGTCAAAAGGTGCGGGATATCGTTGTATGGCGTCAGCTCGACCTGCTTTGGGTCGACGAGGATAAGTTTGAGGTCGCTCGGACTATTGCGGTAAAGCAGGGATGAGAGCAGCGTGTTAATCATGACCGACTTACCAGAACCAGTCGCACCAGCGATCAAAAGGTGCGGCATCTTGTCGAGCTCGCCAAGCATTGGTTCCCCTGCGATATCACGGCCGATAGCAAAACTCAGCGGCGAACCAGCGTGCTGCCATTGGTTTGAGTTCAGGACGCCGTACAGGCGCACGTCGGCTGCCTTTACGTTTGGCACCTCGATACCGACAGCGCGCTGGCCAGGGATTGGCGCTTCGATACGAATAGCCGAGGCGGCTAGGTTCAACGCGATGTTTGTCTCGAGCTGTGTAATACGTGTCAGCTTTACGCCGGCTGGTGGTTTCAGGGTGTACTGCGTGACCTTCGGACCGATGTTAGCGCCTTCCATGTCGACATCGATACTAAATTCGCCCAGCGTATCCTTAATAACCTGTGCGTTATGCTTCACGTCACCGGCGTCAGCTGGCGACTGCTTCTTCTCAAGGAGGTCGAGGCTTGGCGACTTCCAGTTCGGGTCAGATGCAATAGTAAGAGCGCTTTGTTGCTCGTCTTGAGTTGGCTTCTCGAAGCTGTTCTTGAGGCCACGGCCACCGCGCATCGAGGCGAGGGTCGGCACACCTTCATTCATCTTAAGCTCGCCAATAGGGCTGCTCTTCTGATCGAGCGCAGCTGCACGATCGGCGACGGCGCGGTTGCCTTCGTCATCGATCTGCTCACGGCGAAACAGGCTGGCCAGAGCCCTAAAGACACTCAGTGGTGATACGCGCAGGATAAATAAACTCGTAATGAACGCCAGGACCAACAGGACAAGACCCGACGTCTTCGTGTCGAGCAGGCTCAACATGACGCGGTCGATGGAATACCCCGCCACGCCGCCGCCTACGCCAGTCATGGCAAGCTGCAGATCGGCAGGATCCTGCAAGAATAGATGGAGGAAACCAGCAACAAAGACGAGCAGTAGCGCTGTGCCGAACTCCATCACAAATGGCAGTCGGTTCGTTTCTGCCCGGAAAATTTCAAATGCGATGTAGCCAAAGACAACTGGCACCAAGAAAATAGTCCAGCCAAGCAACCACTTCCCTGCCGTCAGTACGGCTTCCATAAGTGGGCCGCCAGCGCCGAACATAGCGATAACGAGCAGAAGCGATACAACAACAAGAACGACCGCGGTCGCTTGCTGCCAAAACCCCTCTGGCAGGTTGTGCTGCGGTGCAGTTTGCTTCTTACTGGAACGTCTTTTTCTTTTGGCCATAATGCTTATTCTTATAATACTATAGCAGGTTTTACCCTATGTTGCAATTAGTACTACGCTCCTTGATTCGGATCGCCGAATCATCACACCTCCGCCCAGAAAACTCTTCGCTCACAAGCAGTTCGCTCCGTTCGCCTGGGGAACGGGATGTTTCTGGTCGGGACGTGTGATGCTTGGCTGAGGAACTCCGAGGTTAGCGTCAGCCGACTTCGCACTCTTTTCACATAAAGAGGCTTTGGAACCGGAATCTGATGGCAAGTATTCCGTGCCATCAGATTACCGCGTGAAGATTTGGCTCTTTTGGGGAAAGTAGTACGAAGGCCGGGCCTCGCCCTACTCTTTCCAACTATACACCCTGAGGTGCTTGTTCGCGCTGCTGATTCTGTTGTGGCATGCCAGTGCCGCCATTGCCGTTGGCTGGAGTTGCCGAAATCTCGTTGATCACCGTGATCACGATCGGTGTACGCCTGGTCTGGTCGTACAGAACATGCGCGACATCGTCCTTGATCTCACGCTTCAAGTCGTCCAGGTCAACCCTGCGACCAGCGCCGTAGCTGCGAGCGATCTTCTGCTTGAGGTACTGACGAATGGTATTCATGAGCTCCTCAGAGTCGCGTAAGTAGATGAACCCTCGGCTGATGATGTCCGGGCTGGTCAAGAGACGGCCAGTCTTCTTGCTGACAGTCAGGACAACGACGAACATGCCTTCGTTGCTCATATGGATGCGATCCTTCAGGACCACTTCTGAGACCTCTTCGCCAGAGTCATCGTACATGATGCCGCCGACAGGCACGCGGCCAGTCTTCTTGGCGCCGCCGTCACCAGGCTGAATTTCAATGACGTCACCGCTGTCGCAGACAAAGATATTGTCGCGTGGAATGCCACACTCCTTCTCTGCTAGCTCGGCGTTGTGCACCAACATGTGGAACTCACCGTGAATTGGCATGTAGTATTTTGGCTTCAATGCGTTGATTAGCTTGATGTGGTCTTCGT
>FJVY01000076.1_pt1 | contig 15510 bp, 15 predicted proteins | sample 1011871 | NCBI WGS metagenome assembly FJVY01 (sample SAMEA3912450, study PRJEB9761) | metagenome | biome: forest; material: soil | place: USA | collected 2011-06-22 | depth 0.1 m | reverse complement strand
AAGGAGAACGTTTTGCTTTCCGATCCTAAAGCCACGGACGCCGATGTTCGCCGTGCGCTGAAGCAGGCGCACGCCCTTCCATTTGTCGAGAAGCTTCCCGATGGTATCGATAGCATCGTTGGTGAACGTGGCGTGAAGTTGAGCGGTGGGCAGAAGCAGCGAGTTGCTATTGCCCGCGCGGTACTGCGTCAGGCGCCAGTTATTATTCTGGATGAAGCCACAAGCGCCCTCGATAGCGAGAGCGAACAGATCATTAAGGATTCATTTGCAGAAATACTGAAGAACAAAACAGCGATTGTCATTGCTCATCGTCTCAGCACATTGTCCGAGATGGACCGTATTGTCGTCGTCGAGAAGGGCCGCTGTATCGAAGACGGCACGCACGCAGAATTACTCGCCATAGGTGGCGTATATGCGGGGCTGTGGAATCGTCAGCTTAGGCACGGTGACGAGCCGAGTGCGGTTGCCGACGCAGGCCTTGTAGCCGACGTTTAGCGACTGGTCATGCGCTTGATGGTTTTGCGTGTTTTTGTCTTGACCTGCTGGAGCTGCGTGAAGAGACGATACGCTTGGTAGCGTGCTTTCTTGATGGGGATTTCCCATGTGCCGCTGTATTCGACTTCGCGGCCGCCGAAGCTTCGCTTGAACTGGCTGAAGCCGGCCCATTTATGGGTCTTTGGCGCATTTGGTGGTGCGACACCGTAGTAGTCGAAGTGTTGCTTGCCCTGCGCCTTGGCATCGAAGATCATGTGGCCTACGAGATAGACACTTGGCTGGAGCTTACGTGCGCTNTCGGCATTGCCCGCGTGGGCGTAGTAGCGAGTGCGGTCGTCCTCGAAAACAATTGAGGTCGAAACGAGTGTGCCATTGTGACGAGCGAGAAATAGCGACGCAGCCTTGAGGGGGAAGAGCGTCTCGGCCATGGTGGTGAAGTATTCATCGCTGTGCGGCTGGATGCCAGTGCGCGCTGCGACTTGGTGGATCATATCGAGGAAGAGGCTGACTTCTCTNGGNTCGTAACTTTGCTCGAAGGTAAAGCCTGTCTCGGCGGCGCGGCGATAGAGGCGGCGATTAGTCGACATCATCTCTGTGAAGAGTTCTTCCTCGGGGCGGTCGAGATCTTTTACGAGTGTATTCTTCGGCTGGATGTCGCGGTGAGCTCGCTTGGCGCGCATCAGTTTGAGCGTTTTCTTGGCATTTGGCGCCTGTGGCTCGACGCGGATGAAGTCGGCATCCTGCGCGTCGGCACATTCTACCAGTGTGGCAATTGCTTGCCTCAGCGAGGCAGGTGAACTGGCGGTTGGACCGTAAGGGGCGTAAAGCCTTGAACCGAAGCGGTTCGTCTCGAGATAGGCCACCCAGCTCCAGTGTGGGCCAGAGGCGTAGAAGACTTTTTTACCGAGTGCCTCCTGAAAGAGTGCCCAGCCTCGGCCTTGCAGAAAGTGTGCAGATAAGTTCGATTGAAGTTTGTCCCATTCTTGGGTTGGAGCGCCGGATTGCCAGAGTGTTTTGCTTGCCATAGGTATCATTAGCGTAGCATATCTGGCCCCAGAAAAGGACGAAGCCCCAGGCGCTTGTGGCGCACTGGGGCTGTATTCGGCGGCCGCCTTTAGGGCGGCGCAGCCGTTCGTCCTTCCCGAAGGAGGTAGTGGTGTGGCTGTTGAGTTGGTTCAGGTGTTGCTCAGCGGTGGACCGCGATCAGCTCGCGTTCCATCCGCCCTTCGTCCATGTCCTCGTAGGGGTCGAACAGCGTGTTGCCGTCGACCAGCCCCAGCGCGCGGTAGTGCCGGAAGAACTGGCCTTCCAGGCACTCGATGATGAACTCCTCGACCTCGCGGGTCTCCGGGTCCTCACGCAGCACGCTCCACACCTGAAGGCGGGGGAGTGCGGTCCGCTTGGGACGGACGACGATCTTGCTCTTGGCCATGCGGGCTCCTAGTTTTTGATGGTGGCACGGCCGTAGACGTCGGAGTCTTCGGCCTTGGGCGTTGCGAAGACGTACGCCTCAATGCGGCGTCCGTCTGTGAGTATCGCGCCAAACCAAATGGCGCCACGCTCACGTTCGTGATCGATTTCGGTTATTTCCTCGATCGTCACAGAACACACAGTACTATCCTGCACATTTCGCAGGACTAGGATGGCGGATACTTCATCCGGCGCTTTGAGCTGCCGGAGAAGGTGGCCAAGAGGGGTGATATCTGGGGTGTCCAGAATCACGTACCTGCCGGGCCGGCCAGAGGATGCCTGATGAGGCGGCACCTGACTCAAGGAACACCTCCTCTCAAAGGGAAGGACTGGATAATATTAGCATAAACTCTATGAATTGTCAATGTTGAGCTACAATGGAAACACGTCCAATGGAGGGAGATTTTTGTTGTGAATGAAGCTATTTTCAAAGCATACGATATACGAGGTAAGGTCGGCACAGAGCTTACTGCAGAGGGGTGTGAGGCGATTGCCCGCTCATTTGCAGACTGGCTGCCACAGGATGGCATTGTAGCTGTTGGCCACGACATGCGACCTGATTCGACTGAGCTAGCCGAGGCATTTATGAACGGTCTACAGCAACAGGGTAGGGAAGTGATGNATATCGGCCAAGTAACAAGCGATATGATCTATTTTGCGATCGGCAAGTTCGATCTTGCCGGTGGTGCTGTCATTACAGCCAGCCATAACCCTGGTGCGTATAATGGCATCAAACTTTATCGTGACAAGGTGACGCCAGTCGGGCTTGACTCGGGCCTCGACAAGGTGCGAGATGCTGCAATTGCCGGTACGTTTGAGCGCGAGGCGTCCATGCCTGGCAAGCGCGAGCAGCGCGATATCACTGATGAGTGGGTTGAGCACTGTCTGCAGTTTGCGCCCAAGCTTAAATCGTTCCACATTGCTATCGATGCGGGCAACGGTATGGCCGGTGCGATCTTGCCGCACATCCTGCCTAGGTTGCCGCTTGAGGTAGAGGAAATGTACTTTGAGCCAGATGGCACGTTCCCGAATCATGAGGCAAATCCACAGAAGCCTGAGAACCTACAGGATTTGATCCAGAAGGTGCGGGATGAGCATCTCGATTTTGGTGTTGCCTTTGACGGTGACGGCGATCGTGCTGGTTTTGTGGACGATAAAGGCCGAATGGTGCTCGGGAGTGACCTCATGAGCATTATGGCTCACTACTACTTGCAAAAGTATCCAAACTCGCCAGTTGTGCATGAAGTGCGAACAAGCCGTGCAACGATCGAGCTGATTCGTCAGTGGGGCGGCAAACCTGTGCGCACCAAGGCTGGCCGCGTATACATCGGTGCCAAGCTGCGCGAAGTTGGCGCGCCATTCGGCGGTGAGACGACCGGGCATTTCTTCTTCAAGGAGAATTTTGACGCCGACAGCGGACTCATAACAGCCCTGGCTGCTATGCAGGCGCTCAGTGAAAGCGGGCGTACGCTGAGCGAATTAGTTGATGAATACCATTTATATGCCATGGGTCCTGAGGTAAACTTTGAAGTTACCGACACTGCACGCGTGTTTGAACAGCTAAGGACTGAATTTGCCGATGGCGAACAGGACGAACTCGATGGCCTCACTGTCGACTATCCAACCAAATGGTTTAACGTTCGTGCTAGCAATACCGAGCCGGTCATGCGATTGAACGCGGAAGCCGAAACACCTGGAGAGCTGGACGAGCTTGTCGGTCGCATTAAGAAAATAATGGAACAATAGGAGACGACAGGAATGCCTACTCTTCGCGAGACACTTACCTATCAACCAAGCGAACTCAAGTTCGGCACCTCTGGCCTGCGCGGCCTGGTAACCGAGATGACCGATCTGGAGTGCTATATCAACACCTCTGGATTTCTGAAATTCCTGGTGAGCGTCGATCACATTCAGGCTGGCGGTACCGTCTACCTCGCTGGCGACCTTAGAGATAGCACGCCACGTATTACCCGTGCTGTTCACCAAGCTATTCAAGACGCCGGCTACAAGACAATGTATGAGGGGCTCATCCCAACACCTGCGGTTGCGTTTTTTGGCATCCAGCACAAGACGCCGAGCATCATGGTGACTGGTAGCCACATTCCTGCCGACCGCAACGGCATCAAGTTCAACAAAGCTGATGGCGAAGTGCTGAAGGCCGACGAAACAGGCATTAAGGCAGCAGTTGCCGAGGTCCGCGCGGAGCTTTACGCGCAGGACGCAGACGTCGCAGCATTCGATGCAGAGGGCATGCTGAAGACACCAGTCGAGCTGCCAGAAGTAGACAATTCAGCCCGTGATACCTACCTGCAGCGCCACACGAGCGTCTTTGACGGGCAGACATTTGCCGGCAAGCAGATTGTCTTTTACCAGCACAGTGCTGTTGGCCGCGACTTGCTCGTCGAGATGCTACAGAAGCTCGGTGCAGAGGTCGTGCCGGTCGGCCGCTCGGATGTCTTTGTGCCAATCGACTCCGAGAATGTCACGCCAAAAGACCAAGCCTACTTCAAACAGCTCAGCGAAGAGTATCCCGATGCGTTCGCCATCGTCTCGACCGACGGCGATAGCGACCGTCCATTTGTCGTCGACGAGAACGGCATCTTCCACCGTGGCGACGAACTCGGTGCTGTTGTCGCGCACTGGCTGAAGGCCGATGCTGCAGCCTACCCGGTTAGCAGTAGCGACGCAGTTGACTCATATCTGAACAATAACGCCGTCGAATGGGCACACACCAGGATCGGCTCGCCATACGTCATCGTCGCGATGCAAGAAGAAGCCGCGAAGGGCAAGCAGCGTGTCGTGGGCTGGGAAGTGAACGGTGGGTTTATGCTCGGCGCTGACATCGAGGTGAACGGCCAGACTTTGGCTGCATTGCCAACCCGCGACGCCATCCTGCCGATCATCATCGCGCTGCGTGCCGCGGTTGATGCAAATGGTCCTGTATCGAGCGTGTTTGCTGTACTTCCGCAGCGATTTACCGGCGCTGGGTTGATCGATAATTTCCCGACAGAGATTTCGCAGAAGATCGTTGCTCAGTATTCGGCAGATGACGAGCAAGTTCATCAGGCGCTGGGGCAGTTCTTTACGAGTGAACACGGTTTTGGCGCAGTCGAGAAGATCGATGCGCTGGATGGCGTGCGTATTTTCTTCGACAACGGCGAGATTGCCCACCTTCGCCCATCTGGTAACGCACCGCAGTTGCGTATCTATAGCGTGGCTGACTCGCAGGCTCGTGCCGATGAGATCGTCGCACTGGCGATCGGCGAGCCAGAGGGTATTTTCCGATCTATCGAAAAAGCCCTTAGCTAGTATTGGCACTCGCGATGTTTGAGTGCTAATATTGAATTACACAAAGCTTTAAAAGGAGGTTACTAGCCCATGAGCGTGCCTGTAAAACCACTGAAAGACCGTATCGTGGCCGTCAGAGAAGAGCCACAAACCAAAACAGCCTCTGGCCTCTACCTACCTGAGGCGGCCAAAGAAAAGCCAGCCGAAGCCAAGGTAGTAGCCGTCGGCAAAGACGTCACCGAGGTAAAGGTCGGNGACAAGATCATCTTTAAAGAGTATTCACACACGACCGTAAAAGTTGATAAGCAAGAATACTTAATCGTGAACGAAGAAGACGTACTGGCGACAGTAGCGTAGGGAGAATGAACAGATATGGCAAAGAAAGTTTTCTACGATGATGACGCACGCCGCCGCGTACTTGGCGGTGCAAAAGCACTCTACGACGCTGTAAAAGTTACAATGGGGCCAAAAGGCCGCAATGTAATCATCAGCAAAAGCTACGGCGCTCCAACCGTCACCCATGACGGCGTGACCGTAGCCAAAAGTGTCGACCTCCCNGAGGACGACGACGAGACATTGGGTTATAAGGTTGGTGCTGAGCTGATCAAGCAAGCCGCCAACAAGATGAACGACGTCGCCGGTGACGGTACGACCACCGTAACCGTGCTGACTTACAACATCCTGAACGAGGCCAACCGCCTGATCGCAGCTGGCCACAACCCGATGGAACTTCGCCGTGGCGTCGAGCAGGCTGGCGCGGAAGTGCTCAGCACACTCGCGACCCTCAGTGAGGACATTGGCAGCAACAAAGCTCGCGTGGCGGAAGTCGCGACGATCTCTGCTGGTGACGCCGAGATCGGCAAGTTGATCGCAGATGTCATTAGCAAAGTCGGNAAGGACGGCGTGGTGACTGTCGAGGAAGGCCAAGGCCTGAAGCTCGAGTCTGAGGTTGTCGAAGGCTTCACGATGGACCGCGGATTTGTCAGCGCCTACATGGTGACCGACACGACTCGCATGGAAGCCGTGCTCAGCAAGCCAGCTATTGTGGTGACCGACCAGAAGATCGGCAGTGTACAGGAATTCCTGCCAATCCTCGAGAAGCTCGCACAGGCCGGCAAGAAAGATTTGATCTTGATCGCTGACGACGTCGAAGGCGAAGCACTTGGCACGCTTATCCTGAACAAGCTCAAAGGCGTGTTCAACACCGTTGCCGTGAAGGCTCCTGCCTTTGGCGACCGCCGCAAGGACATCCTGCAGGACATCGCGACCCTGACTGGTGCGACCGTCATTAGCGAAGAGCAAGGTGTCACGTTCGAGACTGCTGACCTCAGTATGGTTGGTTCAGCTCGCAAGGTTATTGTGACCAAGGACTCGACAACTATCATCGAGGGCGCTGGTACAAACGCCGACGTGAACAAGCGCGTTGCGCAGATCCAGGCTCAGGCCAAGGCAGCAACAAGCGAGTACGAGAAGGAAAACTTCGAGAAGCGCGGTGCCGCACTCAGCGGTAAAGTTGCCGTCATCAAAGTCGGTGGCGCAACCGAAGTCCAAATCGAAGAAGCCAAGTTCCGCGTCGACGACGCCGTTGCCGCAACCAAGGCTGCATTGGCCGAAGGCATCGTTCCTGGTGGTGGTGTGACGCTCGTCGACCTCAGTAAGACAATTACCGTCGAAGGTACCGACAGCGTGACCGCTGGTCGCCAGCTTCTGAAGAGCGCACTTGTGCAGCCGTTCCGTCAGCTGATGAGTAACGCCGGCGTCAACGCCGACGAAAAGCTACCACAGGTGCTCGCCAGCAAGAAGCGCGGCCAAGGCTTTGACGTCAACGCTGCCGAAAAGCTCGTCGACCTCAAGACTAAAGGCATCGTCGACCCAGCTCGCGTCACCAAGGAAGCTATCCAAAACGCCGTGTCCATCGCCGCAACCGCGATGACCATGGGCGCCCTGGTAGTCGAAATCCCAGAGAAAGAATCACCAATGCCTGCCGGCGGCGGAATGCCCGGTGGGATGGGGATGATGTAGATCGCAAGTCTTTGCGCAGAAGAGCTTCCGGAAGGAGGCTCTTTTGTTATGGGGAAGATTGTACTTTAATATGCTTATGGATACTATTTCTCCCCAACCAGGCCAAGTCGAGCACGCCTCTGAAGAAGAGACCGATCTGCAGCCGCAACATGAACTGAATGAACGCGTCCGTGCCGAAGCGGAACAATATCTAACTAAGCCAGAATTTGAAGCTGTCTTTGACGCGGCAGTCGAAGCCGGAGCGCTCCATGCTGATGTCGTCGAAGAATATAAAGGACTCGAAGGCGATGCTCGTATCGCCAGGTTCAGGGAGATATTCAGCGATCTTAACCCCCGAAACCCAAACAAAGGTGGATTCGTGGAGCGATCACAGCTGAAGGACGCAATTAGTTCTCCTGGGCTTGCCGAGGCGGTCACTGCGGCTGCCGACTCCGTGCACATGCGCGAGCCCAAGCCGATTCCGGTCGGCACGAAAGCCAAGTTGGGAATCGTACACGGCGGGGCGGCCAAGACGCCGCTCATGCGTGAAGAACTTATGCTCGATGGANTAGAGAAGGGCGACGCAAGTGTCGAGTACTTGGCCATGCTTGGTATCGACCGACCAGTCGACGAAGCCGAGCGTGGTCGAGCTGGTGAATATGCGGGTGAGTCTACGACCGAGGCCGAACTTATGGACGCAGCCGCCGTGCATTGGATGCGTTCGCGGGGGCTTGATGACATCGTGGATACTCGCGACGAGCATGAGTCTACCAAGCAAGGTGGCTACACAAGTGGCATGAAGTATAAAGTTATTATGTATGATATGTCGGTCGCCAAGGCTGACGGTCGGTTGACCGAGAATTTTCCGGACGCGCTTTTTGTCGTAAACGCCCCAATAGATGCAACACGTCTTGTCCGTGAGGGCGCGGAAGGTTCCCTCTATAAGACTCGTGCCGACACGCAAGATACGCTTGATTTTGTCGCCAAGACAGCAGGAGTTGAAGCGGGCGACACAGTTTTGTCTATTAGTCACCAACCGGTGCTGGAGGCGCAGCATCTGGCAACGCAGGAAGCATTCTTGGGCCATGGTGCCGAGGTCGTGTCGGCTGGTTACCACTCGGCCGCTCTGAGCGGAAATCAGAACGTGCTTTTTAGTGAGGTCTGTAAGGTTGTCGAGAACGCTGGGAGNTTGCGCGATAAGGCTGCCGCTGCCTCGGCTGAGGTCGAGGACGAAGAGCCGATAGCGGCGTAGGTAAGCACAATGGCGCTCATCTATGTTACTGGTATGTCAGGTTCGGGAAAGTCAGCAGTTCTGCGCGAGCTTAGTCGGCGCGGATTCGAGGCGCATGGCGTCGACGAGGAAGGTTACGCCGATTGGGTAAGCCACAAGACTGGCATGGTGATGCCGTTTCCGCATGACGATCCGGCCCTCGATGTCCATCACTGGTTTGCGAATCACCGTTGGGTGCTTAGTGATGAGCGGATAGAAGAGCTGAAGGCCAAGTCTGACGCCGAGAACAAGCCGATTTTTCTGACGGGTGTGGCAGAGGGCGATAGAGATGTGTGGCATCACTTTGATAAGGTCATCGTGCTGTCCGCCGACGCCGAGACCATCAGACATCGTATCGGGACTCGGCAGGACAACCACTATGGCAAGTCGCCAGAGGAAATGGCGAATATTATGAAATGGCTGGAAGGGTACGACGATAAGTACTTAAGATTCGGGGCGGTGTTAGTTGACGCCAAGCAACCACTGGCACAAGTCGTGGACGAAGTTGTAGAAATCGCTAAATAATATCAGGTGGTACAAGCGCCCCTCCGCACCGATGAATCGGGGGAGGGGCGGTCGCGTAACGCGGGTGGCCCGATCAGGGGCCTAGCGCGTGGCGGCGACTAGGGGCGGCGTCGGCCTCGTCCCTTGCGCGGCCTGTCGGCCGAGGACTTGACGACGGTTCGCCAGACGTAGGTGGGCGGCAGCTCGGTCCGCTGCTTCTTGCCCTTGGGGCGTCCCGAGTCCTGCGCCAGGGTTTCCAGGTGCAGGTTGAACGTGTGCTGCGTCCAGCCCTGGTCCGTCTTGCGGTAGATCCGCAGACGGTAGCGTCCCTGGCTCAGGTAGCCCACGGCCGCGCAGGATCCCAGTTCCGCCCTGTCGGCCCTGGTGTAGCCGAACTGGAAGCAGAGATCGGGCAGGCCTCGCATTTGACCTTCCATCTCCCGGTCGGCGAGGGTGGCGCCGGTTGCGGGCGTGGGGGCCTTCTGGAACACTGTAAGCCAATCCTGCGCGCTGGCGCGTACCAGGGCGGGGTCGGGCGTCAGTTTCTTTCCGGACACGAAGATCAACCTTCCGTCAGACGAAATTGCCGAGTCCAGAATAAACGCTGAGGCAACAGATGTCAACAGGGGTGAGTTGCGAAGGCACGAAAAAGCTCCGGATAGACCGGAGCTTTTGTAGTTTTGCGGAGAGGATCTACTGGATAGCTGGCGGCTGTTGGCCTTGGCTAAAGTAGTCGATTTCCTTAATGACGTCGAGGAGTGCCTGTGCTCGCTTGTTCTCATCGGTGATAGATTTAGCGGCTTCGTGGGCTGGCTCGAGTAGGGTTTGGTCGTCGGTGCTACGGATGATGAGTAGCAGCGTGTCGAACTTTTCTTCTGGAGGCAGGTTCAGCTTGCCGACGAGTGGTCGCAGCTCTTCTAGCGCAGACTTCTTTAGGTCGTCCAAGCCACCGAGAGGCGCGGCTGGAGGCAATGTGCTCATCATAGGAGCAGCTACTGTTGGCTCAGCGATAGGTGTTGGTGGGGCTGGCTGTGGTGCAGGGACGGGAGCGGGCGTCGCAACTGGTGCGGCAACGTCTGGAAGCGGACCAGCGTTGGTTGGAACTGGGTCATTAACGTTGGTCGAGCCAGCAGGCGGCAATGGGCCAGGAGTTTCCTCGAACTGGAGGCCTGCGGCTTCTGCGGCAGACTGGTTACCATGAGGAACGACGGGCGGATGCTCGGCTGAATCATTAGCGCCGATACCGGCAAGAACTTTGGCGAGTTCGTCGTCACTGGTTGCTGGATGTTGGTTTGGCGGAGCTATGTCCATGAAGAAATCCCACCTCTCATTAACTGTTTGATCTAGTAATGCTTGCGCTTACTATTTATTACCTAACAATGTATCATAGTGGCACAGTACTTGGAAAGATCCTACTTGGCGTTCATCGGTATTTCTGACACTTGCAAGGGGAACTGTCGAACCACTGATGAAGGCATTGTGGGGAGGAGGTAGTAATGACACATATTCTTGATGATAAGAGCGTCGTGGCGCAGCGCGATCCGCAGGATGCTCTGGGATTTGCAGCCAAACAACCCGAGCAATTGGCGCACGACTTTGGCGTCGCGGCTCAGAAGCCGTTTGATAAACCTATTGCGAACGTCGTGTTCGCCGGCATGGGCGGTAGCTCGCTGGTGGCCGAACTTGCGCATACGTGGCCGGAACTAACCGTGCCATTTGTTATTTCGAAGACCTATACGTTGCCAGACTTTGTGGGTGAGAACACATTGGTTATTTGTGCGAGCGCGTCGGGCAACACCGAGGAGACGCTCGAGGCTTTGCAGCATGCCGAAGAGAAGGGCGCGCAGATCGCCGTCGTGTCGCACGGTGGCAAGTTGACCGAACGAGCCAAGGCCGCAGGGCATTTCTTTGTCGAGCGACCTGGCGTGCCGCAGCCACGATATGGTGTCTTTTACGATTACCGTGCGCTGGTTGAGATTTTGGTTGCAGCCGGACTGATCGGTGATGAAAAGATCGCCGAGATCGCAGCGCTTGCCCAACCACTCGAGAAAGCCATCAGCAATTGGGTGCAGAGCGTGCCAGCCGAACAGAACTACGCCAAGCAGTTGGCTGACCAGATGGTTGGCAAGACGCCAATTATCTACGGCGGCCCGTTGATGTATCCAGCCGCTTACAAATGGAAGATTAGCGTGAACGAAAACGCCAAGAACACCGCGTGGAGTAACTTCTTGCCGGAGTTCAACCACAACGAGTTTATCGGCTGGAGTAGCCACCCGGTCGAGAAGCCATTCGCCGTCGTGGACCTCATTAGCGGCTTCGAGCACCCACGAATTCTGAAGCGATTCGAGCTGATTGACCGCATGCTGAGCGGTATGCGACCCAAGGCGATCAATGTTCAGCTGGAAGGCGAGAGCGCTTTGGAGCACCTACTATACGCCGTGCTGCTCGGTGATTTTGCTACCCTGTACATGGCGCTCCTTAACGGGGTTAACCCAACTCCTGTCGATCTGGTAGAAAAGTTTAAGAAGGAGCTTGGCCCCTATGAACCAGAATCCGCCAGCCTTTGATACATCGAGCTACGACGTCGAACCTTACGTAAAACGTGTCGAGAAACCGTGGGGCTATGAGCTTCACTGGGTTCGCGAAGACGCACCATATATAGGCAAAGTGCTCCACGTCAATGCTGGCGCTCGCTTGAGCCTGCAGGTGCATGACGAAAAGCAAGAGAGCTGGTTCATCATGAACGGCAAGGCCCTTGTCATCTGGGAAAACAGTAAAGGCGAGATGATCGAGACGGAGCTGCAACCCGGCGTTGGCTACAGCACAAAGGTAGGGCAGAAGCACCGCCTAAAGGGCATCACTGATGCCGACATCTTAGAAGTTTCCACTCCAGAGGCGGGGACAACCTGGCGCCTCGAGGACGACTACACCCGTCCACACGAGACCCCCGACCAGCGTAGGAAAGAGCGCGGCGAAGCATAATATCTTGTGATATAGTTCAAGTAGATACGAGACGAAACAAATATGAGTGGGAAGGTAGTGGCGGTTGTGGCGTTGATTGTCGCACTCCTCGGTGGAGGAGCTAGTCTTTTTGCCGTGACCCGAGTNAACCAAAGNGCGCAGCCGACCNCTACCNCATCCACGGTTCAAGGCCTCAAAGGTGACACTGGACCTGCTGGCGCACAGGGTGCGCAAGGAATTCAAGGTACCGAAGGCGTGCCCGGAGCCAGCGGCTCCGGAAGCGCAAAAGGTGCGACAGGCAAGAGTGGCGCCGCTGGCACGAAAGGCGATACTGGTGCGACCGGCCAGCAAGGCTCGGCCACCCAAGCAACGTGCCTAAGTGGCAGCGACTGCGTGGCACTTCAAGGTTCGACCGCTACTGCGCAGAGCGGCAACACTGCTATATCTGGTACAGCGACGGCCGACATGGTCAAGACCAACAAGGTCTACGAGCGACCGAATAAACTTATGATCTACTACGGTATTCCGCAGGGCGTAAACGGCATGTGGAATGACGACTTTGCCGCGCAGATGTTCGCGCGCTGGGACTACGTTGTCTTTGGNACTGGGCTGGAAGACCCAGGCAACACATACCATGCCTCGACCGCTAACGTAATTACCAAGATGCACGGCCTCAACGCCAACGCAAAGGTGTTTGGTTACATCAACATCGGCGTGTCGATCGGCAACGAATCGATCAGCTCGCTCGAAACGCAGATGGACCAGTGGAAGGCAACTGGTGCTGATCACATCTTCTTTGACCTGGCAGGCTACGATTATAACGTTCCGCGCTCGCGCCTGAACACATTGCTGGACTACGCGCACAGCAAGGGCATGCAGGTGATGGTCAACGGCTGGGTGCCAGCTGACGTGATGGGATCCGGCGTCGACGCCACATACAACCCGAGCGGAANGGCTTCGCACATGAACTCGGGTGACTTCTACTTGCTGGAGAGCTGGGTCGTGAACACGGGCGCTTACACGAGCCATAACGGCTACGCTACCATGAGCGACATCAAGACGCGCGCTGACAGTGCCGTCAGCTACCGCAACACTCTCGGTGTAAAGATCACGACCATCAACACGGTGGACTATTCATCATATAGCGACGAACAGATCGCCAAGTACTTCAAGATGGTTGAGGCCGCGTCGGCAATTTATTCACTCGACGCCTATGGCCTGGATGCTCACGACTACAGCTCGATCGCGCCGAATGCGAACGCCGTCAAAACAAACGATTACGACTCGGGCTACGCCAGCTACTACAACACGAGCGCGCCGTACACAATCAATGGTCCATGGACCGAGCTGACTCGACCGGATACCGGCATGACATTCCATAATGACTTCAGTACAAATACCTTTTGGTACAGCAACTCGCAGACTAATAATCTCAAGGTCGTGAACATCGACACATTGAACAATAATGTTGGTATCGGCACGCTCACGCCAGGCGCGAAGCTCCATGTGATCAGCAGCGATAACGCGACGCCAACGCTGATCGTGCAGGCAAAGACCGGCCAGACGGCCGAGCTTCTGAACGTGAAGGATAGCAGCGGTGCTTCGCTGGTGAAGGTGACCGTCGACGGCGGCCTGGCGCTGAACAACAACGCCCGCGGTATCAACGCGTCCGTCACGCAAACCGCCACCTCGCTTGCTGTCGCGTTCCCGACAGCCTACCCGAGTGCGACCTACGCCGTGCTGTGCACNCCAAACTACGGTACGACTTGCTACGTGACGAACCAGACTACGAGTGGATTTACGCTTAACTTCGGAACGGCCGCACCATCTGGCGCGACGGTGAGTTGGTTGGCAATCAGATAGACTGCGCAGCGGTCAACGCCTTGTGATCCAGAAACATCCTGTTTCCCAGGCGAACGGAGCGAGCTGTTGCGAGCGCAGTGTTTTCTGGGCACAACGGCGTGACCGCTGCGCTTCCTTTACTGAATCTGCCGAAGCGCCTCAATAGGATCTTTGCGCGCTGCCTTGAGGGCGGGAGTTATGCCAAATACGACGCCAACACCGAGCGCAACAAGCATTGCGATGCCAAATGTCGACCATGTAATGAGCGGCGTGATATGAAAGATATTGCCAACCAGCCATGCACAGCCATAGGCGAGGGCGATGCCGATCAGGCCGCCAACAACGCTCATCACCAGTGATTCGATCAGGAATTGACGAAGCACCTGGGCGTTCGTAGCGCCAACTGCCTTACGGATGCCGATCTCGCGCGTGCGTTCAGTAACAGAGACGAGCATGATGTTCATAATGCCGATACCGCCGACGAACAGCGAGATCGAAGCGATCGCGCCGCTGAACTGGGTGGCGATCCGGAGGATGTTGTTTGTCAGTGTGAGGGTTTCTTCGGGGCGGAGGACAACGAAGTCGTCTTCTTTGTTGTGGTTGGCCAGCAGCTCAGAGGTGACTTTGGCGCCGGTTGCTTTGATGTCCTTTGCCGAATCGACGCGCAGGTTGATCTGTTGGATCTGTGCCACGCCTTGATTGAACCCTTTGCCAGCGTCCAGCGAGACGAAGGCTGTGCGGTTGTAGTCGTATAGGTCGCTGAGGTTGGTCGGGGCGTCGTACTTGCTGAGAATGCCGATGACGGTGAACGGTTCGCCGCGCAGAAAGACAGTGTGGCCGATGGCAGTGTCGCTGCCGAGCATCTGGATGGCGAGGTCGCTGCCGAGTACGACGGTGTTGCGGTCGGCGTTCGGGTCGAGGAAGTCGCCACTATGCACCTTCAGGCCAGCAACTTTATTGAAGTCGACATTGGTGGCGATGATGTTGGCGTTTTTGACGGGCTCGTCGTTCTGGTCCATACGGACGCTCCCGGTGATAGCCATGATAGGGGAGGCGTTTTTAACACCGGGCGTGTCCTGTACGGTCTTGAGGTCATACTCACTGATAGTTGTCGAGCCAAGTGCAGCCCAGAAGTTGTAGTCTAGCAGATTGCCGTTTTGGTCGCGCGTTCCTTTGCCGGAGCGGATTGTCAGGAGGTCATCGCCTAGTTGTTTTACTTGTTCGCGTATAGTTGCTTTCGCGCCTTCGCCCAGGCTCAGTACAGTAGTGATCGCGGCAACGCCAATGACAATACCGAGGATTGTCAGCGCCGTGCGCACACGGGTCGCTCGCAGGGACTTCACGGCAATTCGGACATCGATCATCAGCATTTAGCGTTTCCCTCGTTTTGATTTCTTCTTGGTTTCTTTTTCCTTTGTGTCACGTTCGAGCATTTTGGCCAGCGCTTCGTGAGCTTGGCGATATGAGCTCAGCGGGCGTTTGCGCGATGCGTCGGGAAGTTTGATAGGTTCTTTGGTGTCGCTCGCGATCGTGCCGTCGACCATCTGGATAATGCGGTCGGCATACAGGGCGATCTCTGGATTGTGCGTGACCATAATGATGGTGTTGCCCTTTTGGTGAATCTCGCTCAGCTCGCTCATGATGATTTCGCTGGATTTGCTGTCGAGGTTACCGGTCGG
>FJVY01000025.1_pt1 | contig 15690 bp, 9 predicted proteins | sample 1011871 | NCBI WGS metagenome assembly FJVY01 (sample SAMEA3912450, study PRJEB9761) | metagenome | biome: forest; material: soil | place: USA | collected 2011-06-22 | depth 0.1 m | reverse complement strand
CCGTACTGAAGTGAGAATCGCTCTGCCAAGCGAGCCACCCAGGCCTGTGAGCTGAGCAGCTCCGCCAAAATCAACCACACCAGCGCCAGGAGCACAGCCAACACAAAGTTATACGTGCTGCCCAGGATAATCACGATGACGATCGTCAGCACGAGTACTGCCAATCGCCGAAGTGCATCCAGCAGCGGTCGCTCTGCGCGGAACTCTGCTTCCTGCTTGGCGTTTTCGTTCCCGGCCTTTACTCGCCTTTGCAATTCAAAGTCAGTGAGGTCGTTTGGCGAAAATCGCAGACTCTTGAGCCCGGCCACAGTCGCCACCAATATAAGTACAACAAGTTGAGTAATAAGCTGAAGCATAGTATCCATTATACTACCCCAGAATTTGCGTCGGGCGGGCAAGTCTCCAAATTTCTGGTGACTCGCCCGCCCTATTCCCTAAGGGAACGTGATGACCTGAGCGTGCCGGCGCAGCTCCGGCAGGTACTGACGCGCGACGTACAGGATGTCGTAGTCGCACCGGGTGAGCTGGTCGAGCCGGTCGAAGCGCAGCTCCTCCAGACGATCACGGTTCACCCGCAGCGTCACGACGTGACTGCGGTAGCACGCGGCCTGTACCGGAGTATCGTCCCACGGCGTGGCGTACGTGCCAGCCACCCGCAGCGCGGCCACGAACTGACCGCTGAATACGCCCATCACGGTCAGGCCGATGCTGTTACCGCCCGGCTGGATACGTCCGAAGGCTGTACTCACCAGGCGATTGCCCAGCGAGGTGCCGATCGGCCGCCGGCCGTGGCGCAGCAGCGTGCCCTTGGCCAGGGACTGTGCCCGCGGCAGTGTGCTCATGTCGGTTTCGGTACCCTCAGGAGTCACCCGCAGAACACGCGAGTCGTAGGGGGTCCGCATGTACGTCATCAGATCGCCGACGTCGCAGATGTAGGCCCCCACGGCCACGCCGTCCACTTGCACGCCCAGCATGGCCGAAACCTCGCCGGGCACCGGCTGCCGGTGGGCCTCGATCGCCTTGATCAGCGACCGTGTGCCGTCAGCCGGGTCGATCGTGAGGACGACGGAAGGACCAGTGAGCGTCGACGGACGCCGCAGGCCATTCTCTTCACCGATCAGCCCGACTTGTTCCGGCAGGTATCGCCCCGCCAGTTCCATGAGTCGGCGCTGTGCCCCCAAGTCAGCAGTCGTGACGACGTCGCCGCCAGCCTCGCCTGCATAACTTGTCTTGCGTTGGACCTGAGCCGCGCCCACATCCTCGCGGATACCCCGGGCCATCACCAGAACGGATAGTCGACAGAACCTGTCGAAATCCGCCAGCGACATCCGGCCCACACTACGTATCTTCCTTGGCGTCATCTGGTACGCCTCCGTTCCTGAGAAGGGACTTTGACATTATACCAATTTACATTTCATAGTTTGTAAAATGCATTCGAAGGCGGTATTATAAAATGGTTATGACAAGAACACGATGGATTATTTTTGTACTGCTTTGCCTAGGTATCTTGGGACTCATTCTCGTGACGAACAAGAAAGACAACGGTAGCAACTGGACTGGGGACGCAACTAAAATTATTTCGACCGGCCCTATCGCCGATCACGTCTTCGGGAACACTGCCCAGAAGGTCACGCTCATCGAGTATGGTGACTACCAATGCCCTGGATGTGAATCTGTTTACCCGGCTATCAAGCAGATTACCAGTACATACAAAGACAACCTGACATTTATCTTCCGCAACATGCCGCTGACTACCATTCACCCGAATGCGCTGGCTGCCGCAACTGCCGCTGAAGCCGCTGGCCTGCAGGGTAAGTACTACGAATACCACGACATGCTCTACGACAACCAAGCCGAATGGAAAGACGCTACCGTCAGCGACCGTACCGCCAAGTTTGAAAGCTACGCCAAGCAGCTCGGCCTCGATGCCAATAAATTCAAGAGTGACCTTAGCAGCTCCCAGGTCACCGACAAGATCAACCGCGACCGCTCAACCGCCAGTTCATTCGGCATCACCTCTACTCCGACTCTCATCCTGAACGGCCAAAAGGTCGCCCAGGACACGACGTTCGACAAAGGCAAGCTTACACAGCTGATCAACGACGAATACAGCAAAGCTGGGCTCACTCCACCAGCCACCCCAACCAATTAGTTGACTTCGGGACTCCCCTCCTCTAAAATCCCTTTGTTGCTCGGGCCGTCTATAACTGGCGGCACAGTCACACGAGAAAGGCCTTCCGGGATGGAAGAGCACGCACCGCCATGCAACCACAACGCGTGGGATGTTGTCCTGCGCAAGTGGTGCTACAGCGACGAGAAGGTCAAGGCAACTCTTCAGAGCCGTGAGCCCGAGTGGCTCGATACTCTGAAGTGTCGCGTCTGCGGAAAGACGGATGTGCAGATGCACAACCCCGACCTCCCACGACCGAAAGCCTAGACCGCTCCCATCCCGAGCAGCATCCTCCGTCCTGGGCCCGGACGTTAAAGGGGCCCACCTACTTTGAATTCTACCCACGCGCCGAATCGGCACACCTCCGCCCAGAAAACACTACACTCACAAAAGTTCGTTCCGTTCGCCTGGGAAACAGGATGTTTCTGGGCTGGACGTGTTGCCGCTTGGCTGAGGAACTCGGTCGGTTAACGTCAGCCGGTACTCGTTCGACCGTCATAGTTCCGACGGTATCGGAGCCCGGCGACGAAGGAGCGTCTAGCTCCGTAGGCCCAAGCCGGAGGGAGGGTGACGGGAGGACGAGTAACGGTCCAATTACCAGCAATAAGCGTTCAAAGGGGAATAAAAATAACCCGTCAGATGATCTGGCGGGTTATTTACTAGGCGGCTATATATAGTTGCCACTCGGCGGGAACGATTTCCACCTCTATGCGCTTAGTCCTAGATGGGACCTTGCGAATGTCAATGGGCATAGATGCTCCTTGTTTACTATCGAGTAGCCGGTCGCTACACGGCAACACAAAGACAAATCTAACAAACCTTAGAAAACGAGTCAATCATAAGCACTACGCTATATGGGGCCATTTTATGCGAACAGTGACACTATCGCAGCGACGCCACTCACCGTCATGATGGCCGTAATAGTCCAGCCAATCGCCGTAATAGCTGGCCGATTCGCCCACTCACCCATGACTTTTTTGTTGCTGCTCAGGCGAACAATCAAGAAAAGGACGATCGGCGCCACCAAACCATTCGCAATAGCCGAGTAAATCAACGCCTTAATCGGATCCAGCCCGATAAAGTTCATCGCCAGACCGACAAGCATCGAGATAATAATCGTTCCGTAGAATGCTTGCGCCTGCTTCAGCTTGCGGTACAAACCCTCTCGCCACTTCAGACTCTCGGCCAACGCGTAGCTACTCGAGCCAGCAAGGACAGGGATGGCTAGCAGGCCAGTGCCGATAATACCGATCGCAAACAGGAAATACGTGTAGTCGCCAGCGAACGGCCTGAGCGCCTCAGCCGCCTGTGCCGCAGAGGTGATATTTGTAATACCATGCGTGAATAGGATCCCGCCACACGCTGCAATGATAAAGAACATCACGACATTGCTCAGGAACATGCCGCTCCAGACGTCGATTCGCATGCTCTTCACGTCAGCCTTTGAGGCACCCTTACGCAAGGCAATTGACGTTCGACCGAGCAAAATCTGCTCCTCGACTTCCTGTGATGTCTGCCAGAAGAACAAATAAGGCGAAATTGTCGTACCCAAGATAGCACAGATAAGCAGCAACTGATCCTTATCGAACGTAATACTCGGCAATACCGTGTGCTTCAGTACTTCACCCCAGTTCGGGTGAGCTAATATCGCCGACAGGACGTAGGCTAGCAAAATCATCGCCAGCCACTTCAGATATTTGGCATACTTGGCGTAAGGAGTAAAAATCTGGAGGCCGACGCTCAGAATCGCGAAGCCAACCACCAGCAATGCGAAGTTCGCCTGCGGATATAGCAGCTGCAAGCCCTTCGCCATTGCGCCTAGGTCCGCGCCAATGTTGAACGCGTTGGCCGCAAAGAGCAGCCCCGTACACAGGTACAAAACCTTCTTCGAAAAGTGCGCTCGAATATTCCCAGCTAGTCCGCGACCAGTCACCAGGCCAATGCGCGCGCACATCTCCTGCACGATCGCCATCAGTGGGAACGTCAGCGGCGCCAGCCACAACAGCTGAAATCCGTACTGCGCGCCCGTCTGCGAATACGTCGTGATGCCCGACGGATCATCGTCAGACGCGCCAGTCGTCAGGCCTGGGCCAAGCATTCGCCAGTAGTCTTTAGACTTCTTAAAGGCACGGTCATGCGACAGGATACGTCCAGCGGTTTCGGTCAGTTCAATTGTTTTTTCTAGCGCCTCAGCAGGTAACTCCGCGCTTCGGGTAATAAAGTCTTTCTTTTCAGACATCGCGCTCTTATACTCCTCGTGATGTCTTTACTATACTGGTTATGTTCAGTTTAGAAAATACGTCTCTTCTTCGCGGCGATAAAGACGAGCCAACTCAGGCCCAGGCTCAGAGGAAAAACAAACGCAAAGGCCCANGGCTCGTGCTGAAATGGCAGCGGGACGTTCATACCGTACATACCATAAATAACGTTCGGCAAAGTGATAAGGACGGTAAATGCCGTCAGCACTTTCATGCTGCGGTTTAGATTGTTCGAGTTGATCGTCGAATAAGCTTCGCGGATGTTGATGATCGTCTTGATGTTAGCATTACAACTCTCAATCGACTGCTCGTTGTTCAGAAGCAAGTCCTCGACGAGATCTTGGTCTTCCTCGTACAGCTGCATGTGTTTGCCCAGCAGCAATCGACGCAAGATCGCAGTTGTTGGTTGCAGCGCGCTCAAGAATTCATTCAGCTCGTCCTCGATAAGCACAAAGTCGACAAAGTCTTGGTTGCCGATCTCGTGCCCACGAAGCCTGGACCGGATCATCTTGGTCTGGCGGCTAATGTTATTAATGAAGATCTCGTATTCGTCGACGATCTGGTACAGAATCTGCAGCACGAGCTTGGCACGTTGAGTTGTGGCAAACTCGACCTTACCGGTCATGAAGCGCTGCAGCCGAGGAATTTCACCGTGCGACACCGTGATCAGAATATCTGGCCCGACGATAAATAACAGCGGTGCGGTCGTTAGCTCCAAGTCACTCGTCGTGTAAGCATAGCGCATGAAGATATAACTCTTGTCGGCCTCTTTCTCGAGGCGCGGCATCTCATCTTCGTCCATTGCGTCCTCGAGGTGGCCGGGTTCGAGTTTGAACCGCTTCACAAGGAAAGCAAGCTCATCTTCAGTTGGTTGCTGCACATACACCCAGCAGCCAGGATGATACTCATCCAGCTCGCTGACTTGTTTGCTGCGGAGGTTTTTGTAGTAGTAGGTAATCATAACCCGAGCCCCTATCTTGCATCCAGTATAGCACTAAGCATAAGAAGTTCGCCCGACCAAAGCGCGCAGGATATGGCATAATAGAAGCAACCTATGGATATTAGTTTGTTTGGCATACTCAGCCTCGTCATTGTTCTGGCCGTCGTCGTATCGGGCCTCATGCGCCTTCTGCGTCAGCCATTAATTGTCGGCTATATTTTGACTGGCGTTTTGCTAGGACCGGCATTTCTGCATTTGGTTCCTGACAGCGAAGCGTTCTCGATCTTTAGTAATCTCGGTATTACGCTGCTGCTCTTTATTATTGGCCTGGGGCTGAACACCGCAGTCATCGGACGCCTCGGCAAAGTTGTGCTATTTACAGCATCCATCCAAATGGCCGTAACACTAGGCGTCGGCTACTTAGCCGCGCTGCTGTTTGGCTTTAATCGCACGACTGCGCTCGTCATTGGCGTGGCGTTGATGTTCAGCAGCACCATTATTATTATCAAAATCCTAAACGACAAACGCGAACAAGGTCGTCTCTACGCCCAGATCAGCATCGGCGTCCTTCTGCTTCAGGACGTTGTGGCGAGCATCGCGCTCGTCCTGCTAGCGGCTGGCAAAACCGGCGACATCAGTCCTCCCGATATTGCGTGGCTGGGACTCAAAGGCCTACTGCTCGCCGGAGCGCTTCTGCTCACAAGTACTCAAATCCTCACACGACTGTCACGCTTCGTTGCTGAAAGCCAGGAATTTTTGTTCCTGTTCACGCTCGGCTGGGGCTTTGGGATCGCGACGCTTTTCGAAGTAGCTGGCTTTTCCATCGAAGTAGGCGCGCTTTTCGCTGGCGTCAGCCTGGCCTCGCTCCCCTACGCCCAGGAAGCAGCCGCTCGCCTCAAACCACTTCGTGATTTCTTTGTCGTTGTTTTCTTTATCGCACTGGGTGAGGGGCTTAACCTCGCACACGTCGGCGAGGCGCTTTGGCCGGCCTTTGTCTTCTCCCTCATCGTCATTTTAGTGAAGCCATTCAGCGCGCTCGCCAGCCTTGGCGGCCTTGGCTACACCAAACAAACAAGCTTCAAGAGCGCCTTAACGCTCAGCCAGGTGAGTGAATTCTCCCTGATCTTCGTTGTCCTGGCAGCCACCAACGGTGTCATCGACGAAACAGTCAGCGCGNTCATCACNCTGACCGCAATCTTNACCATCGCCATCTCNACNTACCTCATGAANTACGACGACGAACTATTTGCGACGCTCGAGCACAGCCTTCGATTCTTTGAGCGCAAAGTTGTCCGCGCCGAAAGCTACCAGAACACACAGCATCCGCTGGTACTCTTCGGCTACCACAAAGGCGGCCAGGAATTCGTGAAAGCCTTCCGCTCAATGCGACGCAAGTTTATCGTTGTCGACTACAACCCCGAAGTCGTGGAGGATCTGGAGCGCAAGAACATCGATTTCATGTACGGAGACGCAACCGACCTGGAGCTACTCGAAGAGCTGAACATCAGCAAATCTAAGCTTATCGTCAGCACCATCACCGACTTCGAGACCAACCAAATACTGCTTTCACACATCATACGAGTCAATCCGCACGCCATCGTCATCTGTCACTCGGACAATTACGAAGAGGCTGCGTCCCTTTACCACCTGGGCGCCACGTACGTGATGATGCCGCACCTCATCGGCTCAGAGCGCATCAGCAACTTCGTAAAGCGGGCTGGCCTCAGCCACAAAGAATTTGAAGGCTACCGCGAAAAGCACCTTATGCTGCTTGAGACTCAACTGAAATCTGCGCAGAAATAATTGCGTCGAGCTCTGCCGCTTCCATGCCACTAATCGTCTGGCCTGTCTGGTCGATGTAGATAATCTGCGCGCCGCCTACAACCGTATGTTGCTCGCGACGATAGCTTGCTTCGCCAAGTTCGTAGATTTGGCCTGAGCGAAGTTTTGCGGAGCGCTCTAAGCTCACGACGTTCTGGTTCTCGGTCTCGGTGGCCGATCCCTCATCACGCCTGAGGTTCGTAATGTCACCCGTAGCTTTGTTCAGGACCGTTCGGCAGTCTTCAGCTAGGCACTCGATCGCGGCCGTCGTGTCACGGGCGTCAACTTGCTTGTCGCAGAATGGACAATGCACGTCCCGACGAATCGTGTAGCCGTACAACTGAATGCGCAGACAGTGCGCGGCTTCTTCCTCTTGCGCACGGAGTACTTGCTCGAGCGACATACCGCTNCTGGCAGCTGTCTGCGCTGCGTTGCTGAGGCTGTTGACGCCGGTGGCTGTCTCGCAACCAGCAAACGTCTCGCCCGCCGCTGCTGCGGCCGTACCGTTGCTGCTCGCGGCCTCAGCGTAGGCACCCATAAAGTCACCGCCAGCTTCGTAGACAAGCTGATCAACCTGTCCTGTCTCGTTGTATTGCTTCAGAAGCCTTGTCAGCGTCGCGTGATGGTCGTAGATCAAGAGCTCCCGGCAATTCATCGCCATATCTATCGTGACCTTACCGAGCTGTAGCTGAGTCCGGAGGCGCCCTAGTCGTTCCTGGCTGAGGACGCTCTGGCCAACCTGCTCCTGGCCTTCCAGACACTTCAGCAAATACTTTTGGAGTGGTGGTTGGAGCGTATCGCCGGCCAAATGCCGAGCAAGCAGTTCGTTATAAGCCTTATAGCCAGCCCAGTAATCGGTGCAATGCTCGCGAAAGAATTCATGTGCGTCCACCGCATCGTCCACGCGGCCAAATCGATGGCGTTCGCCGGTTTGCGCCTCAAGCTCGCCATCGTACACCGCAACGCGCGCAGCAATAACCGATTCGACGGGCCGATCCGTCGTTGTGTCGTACGAGAGGAATCGTCCATACTCATGCGAGTTCAAAAGCGCAAAGCTAACACCCTCGTACCCAAACTCTTGGAGAACTTTGGTATGCGCGCTCAGATCGCTACTGTCCAACCGAGTTGCGCTCAGCTCCAGTCGGCCATCGGGCAACCGGCGGGCCGTGTAGTCGAACGACTTTCGCTGATCGAGGTTATAAAATCGTGAGTTCAAGAGTCGCGTCGCTTCATCGTGATCAAACGGCAATTCCTCTGGCGTCGGGCAGGTCGAAACCATATGGATTGTGTCGTGCTCCGTCAGACCGCGCATCATTCGCTCGATCGCCTCGTAGAATTCCATAAACAGCTCGTCGCGGCGCAGTTGGAACGCCAAACCTGGTTCGCCCACGACGTCTTGGCGCGTCTTGTCCAAGCCATTTTGATAGACCTCGCGAAGGGTGAGTTGAGGGTTTACGCCGTCGGTTTCCTTCACGATGACGTCGCGGCCGTCAAAAGCAAATCGATCGACGTGCGTCTGCGGCGCATTCAATACTTCGGCGCCCCACGTCACCTCCTCAACATCGAAACGCTCCCAAGTATCGGCACGAATCTCGCCGTGATCGCGCAAATCCGAATAGAGATATCGCACGCTCGCAAAGCGCGGATCACTAAGCTGCAAGCGCTCCCAATCGCGATATGCTTCGTACCGCTCGTACTCCTGATGCTGACGCTCTCTGACGGCCTGGGGTGTCATTAGATAAAAAGCCTCTTTCCCGTGCAGAGAAAGAGGCCTCGAAAAGACGTCGGTCGGTTCCTGCTCGGGATTACATTTCGATGGGTGTGTCGGACTTCTGGAAAGCTCCAGTTACCGTTGCGGCACAGTTCACGAGTTGCACGTGATTCCGCCCAGCGAATGGAAATTGTTAAGTTTGGTGTCCTTAGTATAACACCACGTCTAGTGTTGCTCGCTGTAAAATACACACTAGACTAGTGGAAAACTACTTCTTGGTTGTGGTGCCTGTTGGCTGAGAAGACTGCTGCCCCGCCGATTGGTCGAGCGCAATCGGACCGACGTTGATCAACTTGTTCTGCGATTCTCGGTACAGCACTGCCATTCGGGCGCCTTGATACACAAGCACGTAATCACCATTCTCGACGTTCTTAAAGAAAGGCTGGCTCTTCACTTTATCCTTGTCGTTGACCTGCGCGACGGTTGGCGTTTCGCTAGTCGGCAAGGCGTAGAGCTTGCTCACTTCAGAGACAAGGCGCTGCGTCGTTTGCTGCGCAACAACATTCGGACTGTTCTTCAGNTCAGTGTATTGCTTAAAGAAATACACAGCCAAACCACTCGCAGCCACAAGAAGCACGAGTGAAATGATCAAAGCTGGTTTGGCGTACGAACGCGGCATAGATATTGCCATAATTCCCCCTCCGGGTGTTACCTATAATCTTAAGCGAGTTACCTCAGGGCGTCAATTCGACCCCGAAGCATCGAGCGCTGACCAGTTGAAGTGCACATCGCCCACTTGCGACTGGCTGAGTTCTATCACGAATTGATCCTGAGTAACGTCCTTCACGCGGTAACTGCCGCCCACAAACTCCTGCGGCGTCACGTTCACAACTGGCGTCAGGGCATGCGACGGGCTGAAATGAACGGTTGCGGTCTTTTGCCCGGCCGGGATAGTGAGGGTGCCGGCAGTGTTGCTGCTGAATGTGACGTTCTTGTTGAATGTGACGTTGCCGTTGAACGAGGCGTCACCCAGGAAGCTGACTGATTTGCTGAATGTAACCAAACCGTTGAACGTCGTGTCGGTCGCAACCAAGCCACCGCTGAAGACGCCTTGGCTCATTGCCGTGAGGTTTGTCCTCACGAAGCTGCCATAGAGGACTGAGATCTTCTTGTGCTTCTTGCCGTTGATCATCGCTGTCTCGCCCGACCAAGTAACCTTCTGAGCCGCACGTGCCACAACGTAGCTGGTTGGGTACTGACCCTTGTCTTTCATAGCCTGGCCAGCAGCGTCGGAGCTGATCAGGAAGTCGCCTGGCGCGATATCTTCACCGTTATCGACAACCCACATATCACCGTTACCAACAGCCATAGTGAGGTTGGCGTTGTCGTACATATCGAACGGTAGATCAGGATTTGTACGCCCAAGGTAGCTGCCCATCACGGCTGGGTCGTTCGGAATGGTTGTTCGTTCGACGCCGTAAGTAGGCTCAGCCTCTTCGTCGGTGCCAGGACGGCTATGGTTTTCGCCCGTCATGCGGACCAACTCGCCACGCTGCAGATCTTGATTGCTCCAGGTGTAGTGCGAGCCAGTAAAAGCATTGTACGAAACGGTCGTACCACTCACCGATATCGAACCCTGAATTGTGCCACTCAGGGCGAAGCCAAGGAGAGTGCCCGCGGTGTTGCGGTTGAAGTCCACCAAGTCGCCAGCCGGGCTTGTCGTCGGCGTAAAGTATGTGTAGCTCGACTTAATATCCAAGCGTGATTGGGTGTTATAGAAGATCAAGCCCGTATACTGCGTACCGGTAAAGTCCGCGCCGCTCCATGCCGAGAAGTACATGTTAGCGCCACCGGCTTCGAAGTCCAGCGAGCCGCCGCTTGTGCGCATGCGGTACTGCTTGCCCGGCGTCTGAATGTTGTCGCTGATCGTCACGCCATCTACGTCGAGACGAAGTCGTTCAGTGTCGCTCGTGCCGTAGCCGAAGTAAACGCCAGTGCGGCCGTACAGATGCAAAGCGTCAGAGTCCGTGCCGCCTTCTTCGTAGATCTCGACATTACCTGAATCGCCAAAGTACAGCTTGCCGCCCGCGCCGAACGAGCCGCTGCCGACAACGTTGACGCCGTAGCTGCTGATAAACATGCGCCTGTCGCCAGTAGTGTCGTTGGTGGTAAACGCGATACCGGCCAAACCGTGAACTTCCAAGATATCGTTGTCGGTCGAACTGACATCTTCACCGATGAAGAGATTACCCGCGCCAGCTCCATAGTCGCCGAAGAAGAGCTTCGCGCCCGCGGTACTGCCAGCGTTTACTTTGCCCACCGTGACGCGACCGTTGGACGTATCGACGCTCAATACCTCAGCACCGTTCGCTTTTTCGATGCGGAAGGCAGTTGTGCTGTTGGTTGTGTTTTGGAGAAGGGTTTGCCCGGTAGTGCTTACCGTCAGGAAGTCAGCCGTCGCGTTTGCCAACTGTAAGGCATCGCTGCTGCCGCTTTCGAATACTCGAAGTCCTACTGTCGTGCTCGTGGCGATGTTCAGCTTTGCAGATGGCGATCCTGCGANNNNGCCGATCGCCACACGCTCTGTCGTCGTGTCGACGCGCAGNACGTCGTTGCCGCCCGAGGCAATCACGCGGAATCCATTCAGAGAGTTGGTGCTGTTCTTGAGCGTAGTGACGCCCGTGCGATCAACGCTGAAGACGCTCGTCCCGCCATTTTGCAGATCAAACAAGTAGTTGTTGCCCGATGGCGCGGCGGTATAGGTCGGGTTCACGAGCAGAGCGGTAGTATTGCCCGCACCGGCGCCGGCAAAGTTGATGATCGGGTTGACCGCAAGTCCGGTGAACGTGGCCGTTGAGCTGGCTGTTGGGTTAAAGTTCGGTGCGATCAAGTTAAAGACCTTCGAGCCGCTCGTATCGGTGTAGTCGCCAGCACCGATAGTGTAGCGATTTGGAGTGCCGCTAGCCGAGCTCACCACTTGGAGTGTATCTGCTGTCTGCCCGCTTATCTGGCGAAGCTTCACCGCAACAGAATCAGTCGCTCCACCCTGAACTTCCAGCGCGCCAGACCCCCAGAACCCACTACCGCCGGTGATGGCGAGTCGGCTGTACTGCTCGTTGTATATAACCTTATCGACGCCGTCGATGCTCTGGATGCTGAACAGTGAGTTGTTGTTCAAGCCGCCTTCGCCATAGCCACGGATGGTCAGACCATAGCTGTTACTAGAAGGTGTCGTCGAGCCAATCGTGACCGGAGCGGCGACAGCTATTGCACCTTCGCGGTATGGCGTNGCTGTCGAGCCAGTTTGAATCTGCACGGCGTCAACGAACCAGTTACGCGCGGTTGCGTCGCTTTGCTTTATATATATGTAGCTGTTGGTGATAGTTGAGCCGGTTGTGAATGTACAGCTATAGCGGCCCCAGCTCGGGTTGAGCTGTTGCGCGGTCAGACAACTGATGTCGGTACCGCTCACATCCGCCCGGCCGACACTAATAGTCGAGAAGTTACCGGCACTCACGCGAGCATTAAACGTCAATGTGTACTGTGTACTTGGGCTAAGCGTGACGGGGTATTTCGCGCCTTCATTTATGTCAGCGTTCGTCGTGATCTTCATCGAAGCAGCGCCGAACATGGTTTGTGTTGTGTCGCGGGCCAGCGTTGGATCGCCGGCAGTGTTGCCCGTTAGCGCCACCCAGCCCGTAGTGTTGGTTTCGAAGCTGGCGTTCGTGATGATGTTTGGCGTGGTTGTGTCGATGTTGAGCACGTCGTTGCTNCCGGCGTTCTGGATTTTGAAGGCCGCGGCTGAGTTAGTTGAGTTCTTGAATGCCGTGGCGCCGTCGGTGCCGATGGTTGCAACGGTGTTGTTGTTTGTCTTTAGCGCCAGCGACTGTGCGTTGGTGGTGCCCAGAGTCATTGTGCCACTTGGCGTGTTGCCGCCCATGCACGCAAAGTTACCGCCCACGTTACAGCTGACGTTCGTGCCGATATCAGTCGAAAGCGCCCACGAACTGCCATTCCACTGCCAGAATTGGCCAGTCGAGCTACCGTTCGCAAAGGCGATGTTCGGATTCTGGCCGCCGCTGCTTGTCAGCGCGCCAGATGCCGTCACACTCAGCACGCCGCTGTTGTTCACGGTGACGTTGCTTGTACCGCTCAGGCCGATGCCCGTACCGGCCGTCAGGAATGAAGCCATGTTGGTGTACTGCAGTGCAGTTGCTGTACCATTGACCGACAAGATTTGGTTTGCCGAGCCAAGCGACGTCAAGTTGGTGCCGCCATTTGCGACCGGCAGTGTACCAGTTACTTCAGACGTAAGGTCGACAGAGGTGCCGAGCGTCGAAGCTAGAGTACCCGCACTGAAGGTCAGGCCCGTGCCAGTCAGGTCGCTAAATGCCTCGCCGTTCACCGTCAGTGTCTGCCCGGTCGTGATTGTCGCGCCAGCGTCCATTGTTTGTCGGGCGGTCCAGGTGTTGGCGTTGCCGAGATTGATCGACAAGCCACTGGCTGTTTTGTTGAGCGTCGAACCGTTCAGCTCCAGGCTGAATGTCGTACCGCTGAGCTCGATGCCGTTGCCATCTGCCGTGTACGTCGTGTCGTTGTCGGCCGCGCAGGCATATTCGCCGCTGACGGCAGTCGCCTTTAAAACCTGGTTCTGCGAGCACACACCCAAGCCAAACTGCGTACCCACGAGGCGTAGGCCGCCATTACTGATAGTCGAATACGTCGTNTTTGTGTCAGTGTCGGCAGAACAGACAAACGCCGTGCCATTCCATTGCAGCTTATCCGTGCCGCTACATGTTGGACTGTTCACGCCGACCGTATTGCTCGTTATCTGCAGACCGTTGCCTGGATTGACCGCCAATGTGTATGGGCTAGCACCAGTGCCGGAACCGGATCGAACAAGACCAGAGTTAGCGCCCGTGCCACCCGTCACTTCGTTGCCGATCACGGCGTCTTGCTCAGCTGGCAAACTCGCCAACGCCCATGAGCTGCCATTCCACTGCCAGAACTGGCCATTAGTCGTACCATTTGCAAACGTGAGCGTCGGTGCCTGCCCGCCCGTGCTCGTGACGGGACCAGAGCCAGCGACGCTCAGCACACCGCTGTTGCTGACGGTCACCGTATCCGTGCCGCTCAACCCTATGCCGGTGCCCGCGGCCAACAGCGAGCTCAAATTCTTGTATTGCAGGCTCGTACCGGCTGAGTTCACGCCGAGCAATTGGTTCGAGGTGCCCAGAGCCGTCAGGCCAGTGCCGCCATTTCCTACCGGCAGCGTACCGATGACTTCGCTTGCGAGGTCAACCGACGTACCGAGTGTGGTTTGGAGTGAGCCGGTGTTCACAGTCAGGCCCGTGCCCGTAAAGTCAGAGATTGCGTCGCCGTTCACGCTCAACGTCTGACCCGCGCCGATAGTTGCGCCGGCGTTAAATGTCTGTGCGCCCGTCCAGGTGTTGGCATTCGCGACGTTGAGGTTGAGGCCACTCGCACCCTTGCTCAGACTTGCGCCATTGAGCTCAAGAGCAAATGTCGTGCCCGTTAGCTCGATACCATTACCGTCAGCGCTGTAGGTTGTATTGTTATCTGCTGCACAGGCGTATTCACCGCTGACAGCCGTTGCCTTCAGAACTTCGCCGGCCGAGCAGATACCCAGGCCGAACTGTGTGCCGACGAGGCGGAGACCACCGTTGCTAATAGTTGAATACGTTGTGTTTGTATCGACGTCGGCCGAGCAGACGAATGCCGTACCGTTCCACTGCAATTTGTCAGTGCCGCTACATGTTGGGCTGTTCACGCCCACTGCGTTGCCNGTCACCTGTAGGCCATTGCCTGTATTTACGGCTAAAGTATACGGGTTGCCACCAGTGCCAGTACCTGAGCGAACAAGACCAGAGTTTATGCCTGTGCCACCCGTCACTTCGTTGCCGATGACCGCATCTTGCTCGGCCGGTAGGGATGCGAGCGCCCATGCACTGCCGTTCCACTGCCAAAATTGACCGTTGCTTGTGCCGACGGCGAATGTCACGCTTGGATTTTGACCACCGCTGCTTGTGATCGGTCCAGAGCCCAGAACACTCAGCACACCGCTGTTGCTGACCGTGACGACATTTGTGCCGCTCACAGAGATGCCTGTGCCACCGTTCACGAGGCCGCCGATATCCTTATACTCGAGCGCCGTACCCGCGCCATTGACGCCAAGCAGCTGATGAGCAGAACCGAGAGCCGTAAGGTTGGTGCCGCCATTTGCGATCGGGAGCGTTCCCACAACTTCGCTGCTCAGGTCGACAGATGTACCGAGCGTGGTTTGGAGCGACCCGCCCGCAACTGTCAGGCCAGTACCAGTAAGGTCAGTCACGACATCGCCGTTCACCGAGATGCTCTGCCCCGCGCTCACAACGATGCCTGCGCCAAATGTCTGCGACGCGGCCCAGGTATTTGTGTTAGCCGTATTGAGTTTCAGGCCGCTCGCGCTCTTGCTCAGGCTCGTCCCATCGAGCGCTAACCTGAACGTCGTGCCATCGAGGATAATGCCTTCGCCATCGGCGGAGTAAGCAACGTTTCCGTCATTGCCATCAGCCGCACAAGCCCAGCCAGAACCAGTGCTCTTCAGAATCTGGCCGTTCGTACATGTCTGCAGTCCCAGCGTGAATGGATCCAACGCCGAACCAGCACCGGAACGCGCCAAGCCCTTACCCGACGTTGCGTCTAGGACCTCGTTGCCAACGACCGAGTCTTGCTCGCCCGGTAGCAGCGCCAGTTGCCATGCTCCCCCGTTCCACTGCCAAAATTGACC
>FJVY01000049.1_pt1 | contig 17474 bp, 21 predicted proteins | sample 1011871 | NCBI WGS metagenome assembly FJVY01 (sample SAMEA3912450, study PRJEB9761) | metagenome | biome: forest; material: soil | place: USA | collected 2011-06-22 | depth 0.1 m | reverse complement strand
TTCGCAAACAGCTCATTCCGTTCTCCTGGGAAACAGGACGTTCTTGGACTGCACAAGAGGAAGAGTCGGCTGTGAAGCTCCTCAGCCAAGCGAGTCCTAGCCCTTCGGCGTTTCCAGCCCAGCGTATCGATCGAACATTGCTTCTTTCTTTGCGAGCCAGTCGGCGCTTTGGCGAACGAGCTGGGCTTCTTCTTCGGTGCTGTGGAGTAGAATCTTGATGGCTTCCTCGGCAAAGACGCGGTTCTGCGAACCTTTGGCGAGGACTGTCGCGTGGGGGTGGAGGACGGAGTGCACAAACGCACCGGCTTCGTACGGGCTCTTGAAGCTGCGGATCTGGCAACCACGTTTAGCGGCGGCCGGCGCCAGGAACTTCTCGGCGTCATCGCCAATTGTCACAACCCAGTCGAGCAAGGTTGGGTCGCACATGGTGCCAACTTCTTCGTGGGCTTTTTGCGAGAAATCACCGAGTTCGTTCATGGAGCCGAGGATGGCGATCTTTTGCTTGCTCGGGAATAGGTAGAGCGTCTGGAGAGCGGCCACGGCAGCGGCTGGGCTGGAGTTGTAGGTATCATCGATGATAGTTGAGTCCAGCAGGCCTTTTAGGATGTTCATACGGCCTTTGACGGGACGAATGGCGGTGAGGCCGGTGACGATTTCTTTTTGGTTGAGGCCCATCTTAATGCCGACCACACCGGCGGCCACGGCGGCCTTCACGTTGTGCTCGCCAGCCAGGCTCAGAACAACTTGCTGTTCGCCAAACTCAGGTGAGACGAATTTTCCGGCAAATCCAGCGCCAGCCTCAAAATCCTCGGTGAGGTAGTGGTATTCGGCCACGCCGCTCGTTCCGTAGGTGTCGATGTTGCTGTTGTTCACGAAGCGCGCGAAGGTTTCGTCGATGTCGTCGCGGTTGATAATAGCCAGCTCGCTGAAGTTGGTGACGGCCAGTTCTTCCTGGGCGACGGCGTCGATCGTCTTGAAGAACTCCATGTGCTCAGGTGTGACCGCTGTGACGACGGCGATATTGGGACGGAGATATTTGCGGAAGTGCTTGATGTCGCCTGGCTTGTCGGTGCCAAGCTCGAGGACGATCACGTCGAAGTTGAGCGGTCGACGAATCTTGAGCTCCATGTACCATAGCTGTTTCAGCCATTCGATAGGACTTTTCAGCCTAGCCGCCGGTGGCATGGGCAGATCAAAGATGGTCATTGGCACGCTGACCTCGGCGTTGTAGTTGCCCTCTTGGCTCAGAACGCGAAAGCGCTGCCGCAGAACAGTAGTGATCGCAAGCTTGGTGCTCGTCTTGCCGACGCTGCCGGTGACAGCAATGATTTTAGCCTTGTGTCGCTTGAGGAAGCGCTTAGTCTGAAACTCAACAAGTAAGAGGACGAAGTTTTTCATTACCCCAATTGTAGCGCAGAGCTACTGCGCCGTCGACTGACTGGCCGGTGCGGGAGCTGCGATGTTGTGGATACCACGGAGAAGTACGCTGGCGCTTTTGGCACTGTCGGGTCTTAGCACGGTCTGGCGTTGGGCGGCGGCGAGTTCGGATTTGAACGTGACAGTCCAGGTTCGGGCGGAGCCGTTTTCGGCTCGACTCAGTTGTAGCTGCTGGAAGGTACGGTCGCTTCGAGTGATCCATGCCTCGATGGTGGCGCCACTCAGGAGGCTGCTCCCTTTGATAGTCTGGATATCGGCATCGGTCAATTGCAGGGACTTGATGTCAGCTGCCTTGACGGCGTGCAGGAATTCATCGAACTTTGCGCCGTCGATTGTCACCTTTATATGCATGGTGTTGATATTGTCGATGCGCTCATCGCTCAACTGAGCAGCGGGCGTCAGGAACGGGTGCTTGATGTAGAACTGCTCTAAGGCCTCGATGTCGGCTGAGGTCGGGCCATTTTTGGCCGTGTGCTGTGGGAATATGTCGTGCAGCTGGTCAACATCATCGGAGGTGAGGGAATACCATTGGCCATCCAGGCTGCCGAGACGCACGAGGCTATCTGGTGATAGCGCGTTGCCCATGCCGCCCAGTGCACTGATAAGCCGCCCTAGGTTGCTGAGGCCGGCGGTCTGGACGTAATTGGCATCGCTAAAGAGTCGCATATTGCCGCTCACACGAGAGGTGTCCTGCCCAAGGCTCGTTGTCAGTGACATGTTATGGGCGTTGGTCGGGTCGGTGTAGACCAGGAAGTCTCCTTGGACTGTAGAGGACTTGCTGCCCTGGCGCAGCTCGTACTTTAGGGCGCCCGCTTCACCTTCGCTGGCGACTAAGTTCTGCATTGCAGCACTGAGCATGTAGCCCGGCGTGTTGCTAGCGTAGACATAGAATGCAAAGACGATAATGCCGGCAGTTGCCATGACGCCAGCGATAATGAGAGTAGTGACGAGCCATTTCTTGGCGCCGCTATTGTCGGGTTCGGTCGAAATAATTACGGTCTCTGGAGCGCCTTCAACGTCAGGCACGGGAAGTTTGTTGCCGCCCGAAGGTGGAGCTGGCGGCTGATTGTTATTAGAGAATGGTCCCATAGTTTTTAGCTGACTTGTAGGGCGTGCTCACTGAGCGCATCTTTAGGAAGAGAGGCTCCCACGTAGCTGAGCTCCCAGGGGCCGACGTTGACTTCCATGTCTTTACCAAACCCAACCCACTTGCCCTTCATAGATTTGCCGTCGTCACTGACGACCAGCTGGATGGCACCATAGTATATGGCACCTTTGTAATAGCCGTCCTGTTCGGTCTGCTCTTGCCAGCTGCCGGTGGCGATGTGGTCTTCGATCGATAGTCGAACGATAAGATATGAGGTGCTCGTCTCTGCGGCACTCTCAAAGATAAGGTGGTTGTCTTTTTTGTGGGCACGGACATAGTGCTGCCCTTCGAGCTCCTGGCCCCGGCCGCTGCTAGGGTACTTGTACGAGCTTTTCCAGATGCCGAGAGGTATAGATGATTCATTCATGACGCGTTTTTTGATCCTTCTAACTCCTTATAGTATAGCAGTCACGAAAAACGACCGACAAGTGCCGGTCGTTTTTTTATTGATAAATTCTGGTGGAGATACAGGGACTCGAACCCTGGACCTCTTCCATGCCATGGAAGCGCTCTAGCCAACTGAGCTATATCCCCAAGTGGGTAACAGATGAGATTGTAACAGAGGGGGAGTAAAAAAGAAACTACCACTTTTTAGGGTCGTAGTTCCTTTATGAGCGGCTCGCGCGCGCCCACCCGAGGCTCTTTTTGTTTTTGACTGTGTTTGTTTACGGGGCTACGCCAAGAGCCAATGGCGCACCAGCTGCTTGTCGTTATCATGCCACAAGCATGAGGGGTTTGCAAGCAGGTTATGTTGTGGTTGTAATAATAGGTGTTTCATGGTAAAGTTTCCTCTGTTATCGATACCGCTCGTGGTGTCGTGTAAGTTACTGGTCCTTCTCACACTGGCGAGGTGCCGTGGCAAATCAGTATTACCGCAGACGGCCTGCCCCCAGGAGAAGAAGCGGGGGTATGGGCGGAGGTGGCATCGCTTTCGCTGTCGTGATCATCCTTGCAGTCGTATTCGGCGGCAAGATCATCGGTCTCGACTTCGGTGGAGGTGGCGGTGGTTCATCGACTGCCGCAGATGCCGCATCGAGTAGCGATGCGGCTGCACTGCTGAAGTCGGGGCGGACGCACGACAGCGAGTCCTACGTCTACGGAGGTGGTCACCCGCCGGGTGCCTATTCCAAGGGCGACGGTCTGGACTGTAGCGGTCTGATCGATGTTGCCGTCATGGATGTAACGGGCATCAAGAAAGACGTGGTTGCCCGCGACTTCCGTAATGACGGCAACTGGACGAAGATCAGCTTCAGCGAAGCGCGCGCTGGCGACATCGTCTACCTCCTCAAGGAGAACCACCCGGGCCACTCGGACGACCATGTGGCGTTCGTGGTGAAGAACGGGGGCAGCGGAAAGCTGACGGTCTTCGAGGCCGCTACCTCGCACACCGCTCAGTCCAACCAGATCCGAGAATCATCGGGTCGCAACTACAACGAATGGGATGGAGCACTCCGCTTCCATCGCTAAGCCGCCTTGCGTGGCGGGGAAAGCATCGAGCTTGCCCCGCCCGGGGCGGCTCTTTGCTTTTTTAGCGCTCCCAGAGGCGGGCATTATACAGTATGCCTTGAGCGATACCTATTTTTACGCTATAATATTGCCAAGTTACATCTATAAAGTTTAAAAGGAGCTTTTCCTACATGGGTAAACCAAAGAAGCAAACCAGCCCACGCAAGACCGGCCTGCGCCGCAGCCACCTTGTCGTGAAGCTTGCCCGCATGGTCAACGCGACCTCACCTGTTAAGGCATTCACAACCAAGCGCGAAAGCGGTAAGAAGAAGACCGCCGAAACCGCTAAGCCTGCTGCAAAGAAAATTGCAGCCAAGAAGTAGTCGAATAATCGACCATTGTTCGATTATTTGTGATAGTTTAAAAACATAACCTAAGGGAAGCTACCATGGCATCAAACCGACACTTGGGCCGCATTATAGCCTTACAGACTCTCTACGAATACGACTTTCGCGAGAATGCCGGTGACGATAGTGTTGATTTGGACGAAGTCCTGGGCCGCAATCTAGAGCGTTACGCTGATACGATTGACGACAAGGAGTTTGTGAACAAGCTGGTGCACGGTACAGCCGCTAAACTCAAGGAGTTGGATGAGACCATTCAGCCGATTGCTCCCGAGTGGCCGCTCGACCAAATTTCCCGTATTGATTTAACTATCCTACGTTTGGCACTATTTGAGCTCCTGGACCTCCAGGATCTGGTGCCACCTAAGGTTGCCATCAACGAAGCCGTGGAACTTGCCAAGGCGTTTGGTGGTGACAATTCATCCAAGTTTGTAAACGGCGTGCTCGGTACTGCGTACCGCACGTTGATCGAAGGACAACCTAATGCCAGCAGCGAAACCGCCAAGAACACCGAACTTTGATTCCATCGGGAAGTTTGGCGAACAACTCAACGAACGATTTAAGAAATACTTTGGCCGTCGGAAACCGTCTATCCAAGAGGTAGTACGCGAGCCGACTGCTGGTGGTATTGTATTTCGCCGCAACAAGAAGACAAATGATGTCGAAATCCTCCTTATTCAGGACGCCAAAGACCGCTGGACTATTCCAAAGGGTCACATCGAAGAAGGTGAGACCGCCAAGGAAACAGCAGCGCGCGAGATCGGTGAAGAAACCGGTCTGACAGAAGTAAATGTGATGAGCTGGCTCGGCAAGATTCACTTCCGCTATCGCCGTCAGCAGAGCTTAGTGCTTATGACAACCCAGATTTACCTTGTCCATGCAAATGGCGCTCAGAAGCTCAAGAAAGAAGAGTGGATGAACGGCATCGGGTGGTTTAATGTTCACGAAGCCCTGGATATGATCGAGTATGAAGACATTGGTAAGCTAATTCTGCTTGCCATGAAGAAAATTCGAGATGCAGGACTATAGCAAATACCAAGAATTCGCGAAGGAAACCTTTGGCTTTGAGTTTAATGACCCAGAGCTGATTCTGACTGCCTTCACGCACCGCAGCTACATGAACGAGCACAAGAAGAGCGCGAAGGAGCACAACGAGCGCCTAGAGTTCCTCGGCGACGCCGTTCTTGAGCTGGTTGTCACTGAATACCTGTTCAACAACTATTCTGAGCCAGAAGGCATCCTAACCAACTGGCGCTCTGCGTTGGTTCGCACCGAATCGATTGGTGCCGCATCAGTTCGTCTGGAATACGAGAAGATGCTTCGACTGAGCCGCGGTGAAAAGCAAGGCTCCGAGCGCGCCCGCCAGCAGATTCTGGCGAACACCTTCGAAGCGGTTATCGGTGCTGTGTACCTAGACCAAGGCTACGAGGCATCCAAGAAGATCATCATGGACCACATCTTGAGCACATTCGAGGAAATTCTCGAGACTGGCTCATGGCGCGATCCTAAGTCTCGTCTGCAGGAAGTCGCGCAGAGCATCGACGGCATGACCCCTGTGTACAAAGTTTTGGCCGAAGAAGGTCCTGATCACGACAAGATTTTCACACTTGGCGTGTACGTTGGCAAGACGCTTCTCGGCAAGGGTACTGGTAGCTCCAAGCAAAACGCCCAGCAGAAAGCTGCCGAAGCCGCACTGAATAAGTACCAAGAACGCTCGAAGTAGTCGACTTCGGTAGGCCGTTGACAACAGAGGCCATAAGAGGTACAATTGTTTAAAGTTTGTGAACTAAAAGTTAATTTTACGAGGAATATATAACAACATGCTCGCTATTCGTCTGCAACGTCTGGGTCGTAAGGCACTGCCTATCTACCGCCTAGCTGTTCAAGAATCTCGCCGCCACCCTAGTAGCGGCCGCGTTGTTGCCTATGTCGGCAACTTCAACCCACACACCAAAGATGTTACTTTGGACAAAGAAAAAGTAGAATTCTATCTGAAGAATGGTGCCCGTCCTACTCCTCGTGTAGTACGTATCCTGACTGACCAGAAGGTTGAACTTCCAATTTGGGTAAAGGGTGTATCTGGCGACAAGTCCAGTAAGATCCGCCACCCAGAGAAGCTCCGCAAGAACCAGCCAAAAGAAGAAGCTCCCGCTGAGGCGCCTGCAGAAGCAGAGGCCGCAAAGCCAGAAGAGCAAACCGAAGCCTAGTCACCGAAACATCCGGCCGTAAAAAGCCGGATGTTTTTGTATCTGCCCAGGAGAAAAGCATTATCTCATTGCCGAGCTACGTGGTTATGGGTACAATATGGTTAGTAAGTAGAGAGGCGAGGAGAGACAGAAATGCCAACTATCGATCAGCAGTTTGTCGAGTTTATCGTAAAATCACTTGTCAGCAACCCCGACCACGTTACTATCGAGCGTCGTATTGATGAAAAAGGTGTCTTGCTTGAGCTAACCGTCGATCCTGACGACTTGGGCCGTATTATCGGCAAGCGAGGCGCAACCGCGCAGAGCCTCCGCACCCTCCTTCGTGCCCTTGGTACTAAGAATGATGCACGTTACAACCTTAAAATCGTCGATAATGACCTTCCAAGCGGTGGAAGCGGTTCTACCTCTGGTGGAACGACCAAAAGCGACGATGACGAGGAGGAACAGCACGAAAACAGTGGAAAAGTTGTGGATGACGCAACAGATAAGCCTGTGGAAGAACGGGAATCTGTCGCGAGTCGTACGAGAAAAGAGCTTGCCGAGCTCGACGACCTCGATATATAATCATAGATAAGTTCAGCGGGCGAACCGCGAACCGTAAAACAAAAATTCAAAAAGCTCATGCGAGCAACCTACAACTTCCGGAGTGATGTCCGAGAAGCATAAAGTTGAGAGCTTTATATGTGCTAAGAAACCGACCTCTGTGGTCGGTTTTTTGGTTTACAGAAGTTCGCAGCCTAAATGCTCAGGTAAGTAAGCGCTTGGGCTGCGAGACAGAGGAGTCTCCGCCAGTGGGGCCGCGACGACGATGCCGCGGCCCCACTTGGGGTGGTGCGTAGAACGCTCAGCCGCGCAGGGCCTCGGCGAGCGGCCGGGTGGCCCGCTCGATCAGGGCGAAGTGCTGCGGGTTGTCCCAGTCGATGGCGCCGTAGTACGGCTCCAGCGCCAGGCACAGGGTGCTCTGGGTGATGCCGTAGGCGTCGACGGTCAGGCTGCGCTTGTTGGGGCGCAGTCGCGTGCCGCCGGCCAGCATCCACGTCAGCCACGCGGTGGCGTCCTTCTGGACGCCGGTGAGGCCGAAGTTGATCTCCTGACCGGCGACCTCGATGACCAGGCCGGCGAAGGCGGGGTCGGCGAGGTTGCTGAGGTCGAAGCTGGCGCCGATGGTGCGCTGGGTGAGCGTCATGCTAGACTCCTCTGTCGGTGTTTGCCTTTATCCCAAGGGACGGAGGCAGGACTTGCATATTTTATAACATTTAGCTTAACAAGTCAATAATTCATGTGGTATACTATCACTACTATGTCTAAGACACGACTTGTGCAGGTTATTACTCTTTTCCCGGAAATGTTTACCGGTGTTTTCGGCTCGTCTATGTTGTGGAAAGCTCAGGACCGCGAGATCGTGAAGCTGACGACAATCGATCTACGCCAGTTCGGGCTCGGTCCACGTCGCCAGGTTGACGATACGCCTTATGGCGGTGGCGACGGTATGCTTCTGAAGCCAGAGCCACTCTTTGCGGCCGTTGAGGCTGCACAGCAGAACGACCCTGATGCCCAGGTACTACTCATGACTCCCAGGGGCGAACGCTGGCACCAGGCGCTCGCGCAAGAATTCGCCGACGACGGACGCGGCATGATTATCATCTGCGGTCGCTACGAAGGTTACGACGAGCGCATCACGACACTGGTCGACCGACAGATTTCGGTCGGCGACTATGTACTGACTGGCGGTGAGATTCCGGCAATGACGGTCGTCGATAGCGTCACACGTCTGATCCCAGGCGTCCTGGGCGGCGAGCAGTCAGCAATTATTGAGAGCTTCAGCGATGGCGAAACACTAGAGTTCCCGCAGTATACACGTCCTGTGGAGTTTCGAGACATGAAGGTTCCTGACGTGTTACTGAGTGGTAATCACGGCGAAATTGAAACCTGGCGCAAAGCCAACTCTCTAAAAGCAGATAAGTAACGTACTCCTTCCGTCCTCGAGAATTCGAGAAAGGGAGGAGCACGACAAGCAAGCGCTGGCCGTGCCCCGCCATCATGCGGCGTAGGTGTTCAGTCGGAGCCCGAGAGCCTGGCAGAAGTCCGCGTCGAACTTCGTGACGCGGCTGCAGATCTGTTCGAGCTGTGTACGGAACATGAGGTAGGTCCTGAGGTCTCGGTCGCACAGCCCGATGACGCGGCAGGCTTCGCAGGTGGCCGCCTCGCGGGTGTGTACCAATCCTTCGGGCGGCATGGGCGGCTGAAGTCCCATGCTCTGGCGGATATCTGCTGCCATGAGCATCGCGGCCGCGATGCCACCGTAGCCTCGGGTCTTGACCAGGACCTGCGTCAAGCGCAGTTGCGCGAGGGTGACCTGGTGCTTCGCCATGTAACTGTTGACGTTGGCTGCCGTTCGCGGGACGACCACCACCCCTGTAACGGGGTAGTCGACGCTCATCGATAGGCTGCTGACGTAGTGCCGCACGTAGATGCGGAACAGGTGGATCTGTATGGGTGGAGGCATCGTGTGCTCCAGTTGCTTGCTTGTCGGAGGGCGCTACGCAAGGGCAGCGTTAGTCGCCCGGGGTAGAATTAAGAATTATATAATGTTTACGGGTAAAAGACAATTACTACATCCAAAAGCTCGACCAAATAAAAAGAGGCAAATGCCCCCTCTATGCCGTTAAAGCCAGAGTAAACATCTTTCGCCTGGTGAGGGCCAGACCCGGATGTTTACTCGGCCAAACAAGACTGGTTGTTGTGGTGGTCGAGCGAAAACTTCTTCCAACCGTTACGTTTTGATTGGTTTTTTGTTTTGGATATTCGCTTGTCTATTACTTTATCTGTTGGCCAGATAAAATGCAAGTGGTTATAATTAAATTACAACAAGTGCAAAACGGAGGATTTACAGATGAATTTGATCGAACGTTTTATCAAGCCAGTAAGCGCGCATTGTGACGTGCCATGCGGAATTTACGAAACCGACACAATGAAACACGCCGCAGATACATGCCTGAGGATGATTGAGAAGATCGAGGCCCTTGAAGGCGCAGACCAAGAGAAATCGGACGCACACAACAACTTTATCCGTATGGTCATGACCAAGGAAAAGCACGCGCAGCTTTGCAAGGAACAGATTTACGTACTCTGGAGCGATTACTTCAAGCCTGAACACCTCGAGAAGTTTCCTGACCTTCACGACCAGCTTTGGCAAGCCGCCAAGCAGTGCAGTAAGGTGAAGCAAACTATCAGCAAAGACGAAGCGCAGAAGCTTGTCGACATGGTTCACGAGGTCGCTCATGTCTTTGCGGATTCTAAGCAGGCCTAGGTGATTACGCTCCGCCGCGTTGTTGGCCCGAGTATGCAGCCGAGCTTTCGCCCTGGTGCAATTGTGCTTGGGCTTGGATGGCTGAAGCCTCGAGCTGGCAGCGTGGTGGTGGCTGAACATAAGGGCCTGGAGATTATTAAACGAGTTGCCGAGGTGGGCGAGCGAGGGCTGTACCTGCTCGGCGACAATCCAGCGCAAAGTACCGATAGTCGAAGCTACGGATGGTTTGCGCCAAGCAGTATCAAAAGTGTCATTATTGGGAGTATCAAACGATGAGTATGTTTGCTGTTGCGACGAAGCCTACGCCGATAGGTAATCAGAATGTGCGGTTCCTAAGTTACGCCTTGGGATTTTGGTCTGCCGGCCTGGCGGTGGCGCAGATGGTAAGCTTCGAGGATTTTGTCGGAGCACTGCGCAGTTACCATGTAGCGGGTGAGCGCGGGACGGTGGCGATCGCCATTCTGTTACTGACGCTCGAGGTTTTCTCGGTGCCGTTTCTCTTTAGGCTGTCGTTGAGCCGAGCGGCGCGGTTCGTGAGTGCATTCTTTGCGGTTATATTGCCATACGCCTGGACGGCCATGACGGTTACGGTCTTTCTGAATGGCAGCACTGTCGAGAACGCCGGCTACTTTGGCCGTTTTCTCTCGATGCACGTCGGCGGTGTGGTGCTGACGCTTGATTTGCTGTGGATGGTTGTGGTGGCGCTTACCTTCGGCGCAATCGGCGGCAAGAAGGCGCTGCGCGGACGAGCCTAGGCGACGTGTCTTCGCTTGGCCAAGTGGTGAGACGCGAGCTTGTGTAGGTCGATAGCTACAAAGACGGCTATCACCGGGAAGACGATGGCGACAAGGGCGTCATTCAGTTCGATGGGCACCACGTCTAGAATGTGACCGAGCGGCCCCAGGAAAACAAACAGCTGTAAGATAATAGAGCCGCCGATCGCTATCAGAAGTTTTACGTTTGGCCGTGCGAAGTTATGCACCCACGATTTATATTCGAAGTTAGCGTTCAGCGCGTTTGCCCATTGCACAACGATGAGGCTGAGAAAGGCGAGCGTCTGGGCGTATTCGTGGCCGCGGTGAAGGTTGGCGCTGTAGATGAGTAGGACACTCGTGCTCATGACGAGACCCATCAGGAGGACGCGGCTGAACTGACGAAAGCTAAGGAGCGGTGCTTGTGGCGCGCGAGGCGGAATGAGCATTTGGCGCTCCTCTGGCGGGCTGAGGCCGAGTGGGATGACGGCAGCTCCGTCGGTAACGAGGTTGATCCAGAGGATCTGGACGGCGGCAACTGGCAAAGGCATGCCGAGTAGCAAAGCCAAAATCATAGTGAGCACCTCGCCCATGCTTGTGCCTAGGAGGTAGACGATCATCTTGCGAATGTTTGCAAGGGCTGTGCGGCCGACGCGGATCGCCGCAACGATGGTGTGGAAATTATTATCGAGAAGCACCATATCGCTGGCATCCTTAGCGGCGTCGCTGCTGCTGCCCATAGCGATGCCGGCATCTGCTTCGACAAGCGCCGGGATATCGTTGACGCCGTCGCCGGTCATAGCGGTAATCTCATAGTGTTTGGTTGCCTTCAGAAGTGCATATTTGTGCTCGGGCAGGACGCGGCCAAAGACATGCGCGGTACGAAGCTTATCGCGAATGTCGTCGACATTGCCCGACTGCAGTACGGCGCTGTCGGTCACGTCGTCGCCGGTAGAGATGCCAACTTGGCGGGCAATGAACCCGGCCGTCGCCACGTGGTCGCCTGTGAGCATGATCACCTTGATGCCGGCTCGACGTGCTTCCTCGACAGCTTCGGTAACTTGCGGGCGGATTTGGTCGCTCATACCGACAAAGCCATCAAAGCCGAGATCGCTCAGTATGGCGTGATTCAGCTCTTCTGGCGCGTGCGCAAAGGATTTGTGGGCGAAGGCAAGCGTGCGGTAGCCGTTGCCGGTGAAGGTCAGTAGCGCGTCTCGGGTTTTGGCGTCATTCCGGTGTCGCAGGAGGCAGTGGTCGAGGATGGCTTCGGGTGCGCCCTTCAGAACCAGGAGGAAATCAGCATCACGCTTCCACAGCACCGCGCTCAGCCGCAAGTCTTGGTCGAATGGGAAGTCGCGAACGCGCTCCCACGACTCGGGCGTGTGTGCATGTGCAACTGACTGGGATAGGAGCGCATCGAGCGGGTCGCTCTTGTGCCCCGCGGTATCGTTAAGGCTGGTGCGAATGACTTGGTCAAATGTGGCGTGTGTGGGATGCGTGGTGTGTTTGTCTGCGACGGCGAGCCTGTTTTCGGTGATGGTGCCTGTCTTGTCGGTGGCTATGAGTGTGATGGCGCCCATGGTCTCGATGCTGTTCATCTTTTTGACGAGTGCATTCACGCGCGCCATGCGACGAGCGCTCAACAGGAGTACGATGGTGAGCGCGACAGGCAGCCCTTCAGGGATGGCGGANACAACNACGACAAGCGCAAAGCGAATGGCATCTTCGAGCATAACGCCCCGAAAAATCGCGAGGAGCAGCGTGAAGGCTGCCACGATGGAGATGATAATGATGAGCCGTCGCATGAGGCTGTCGATCTTCTGTTCGATGGGCGATTTTGTCTGGTCAGCACCCGAGGCGAGCGTACTGATTTCGCCCAGTTGCGTGTCCCGGCCGATTCCTGTCACGAGCAGCAGGCCGCTGCCAGCGTGCACGTAGGTGCCTTTGAACGCCATGTTCTTCTGGTTATAGACGGGCGCTTCTTCGTGCATAGCCGCGGCGTGTTTGTGAACTGGGAGCGATTCGCCCGTGAGGAGCGCTTCATCGCACTCGAGCTGGGAAGCTTCGATGAAACGTCCGTCAGCCGGAAGCTTCATACCTTCGCTGATGTGCACGATGTCGCCGTACGTCAGTTGTTCGCTCGGAAGCTGCACCGTCTGGCCATCGCGGAGCACCGGCACGAGCGTGACGTCGTGGCCTTGGAGCGTGCGCAGTGCTTTATCGACGGAGTATTGCTGGGCATAGTAAATGATGGCGTTGACGCCAACGATGACCGCGATGATGACAGCATCTGATCCGTGTCCTTCGAATAGGCTCAGCACAAAAGCGATCAGCAGGACGCCAACGAAGACGCTGGAGAATGGTTCGATGATGCGCTTCAGCAGCGATGGCTTTTTGGTTGGGATCGCATTTGGTCCGAACTGCTGCAGGCGCCGCGTAGCCTCATGAGAAACAAGCCCTTTGCGGGATGAGTGAAAGACGTCGAGCGCCTCTGCTACTTCGAGTGTATAGACGGGACTGGTTGGCTTTTCCATGTTTGTTTTTGCCTGGTGTCCCTCCTATTGTAGCACCCCAGAGGCGCTCGGTGGATGGTTCAAGAAGCTAGGAAACGACGCGTTCCCACGGCAGGCCTTCGCGGCCAAAGTGTCCGTAGGCTGCGGTCTGCAGGTAGATCGGGTGGCGCAGATCGAGCTGCTCCACGATGTTTTTGACTGACGGTACCAGGAGCCGCTTCGCAAATTCGTAGAGCTCTGATTCGTCCTTTTTAGCACTGCCAAAGGTGTTGATAGTGAGCATCACTGGTTCTTTGGCGCCAATGTAGTAGGCGATCGCGACTTCGGCTTCGTCGGCTAGGTCTGCTGCCACGATGTTCTTTGCGATGTAGCGTGCGGCATATGCGCCGGAACGGTCGACTTTACTCGGGTCTTTACCGCTAAATGCACCGCCACCGACGCGAGCGAAACCACCGTAGCCGTCGACGACGATTTTGCGACCAGTAAGGCCGGCGTCGGATGACGGTCCGGGAATGTACCACAGGCCGGTGCCGTTCACGATGATTTTGTCTTCGGCGATCTCGTAGCCGTATTTCTTGAGGACTGGCGTGATGATCACACGATAAATTTCGGCGCGAACTTCTTCTGCCTGTACGCTTTCGTCGTGTGCGGCCGCAATGGTGACGTGCTCGACACTGACCGGCTTGAGTCCGTCGTAGTTCACGACGACTTGCGCTTTACCGTCAGGTCGGAGCCAGGCTATTCGGCCAGACTCGCGAGCTTCATCGACCGCGCGGGTCAGTGCATGCGCCAATGTGATCGGCAGCGGCATGAGCTCAGGCGTGTCCTTGCAGGCGTAGCCAAACATCATTCCTTGGTCGCCGGCACCGTGATCGTCCACGCCGATGCTGATTTCTGGCGATTGCTGGTGAATGAAGTTCTCGATCGGCGACTGATCGCTAAAGCCCCAAGCCGGTTCGGTATAGCCAAGTCTTGCGATTTGCTGCCTGGCAACCTGGGCGAAGTCGACGTTGGCTGAAGTTTTGACTTCGCCGGCTAGCACGACACGGTCGTCGGCGAGCAGCACCTCTACGCCAGCGCGAGCGTTCGGATCTTGCTCAAGGCAGGCATCCAGGATGGCGTCACTGATCTGGTCAGCGACTTTGTCGGGGTGTCCGGCACAGACTGACTCGCTGGCGAACTGAGTTAATTTTGGCATTAAAAATATCCTTTCTGTACGCATGGCGACGGGAAAGGATAGAGTTGCCAATATCTTCCCCGTGCTTAAACGCAACGGGCTAGATGGAGCACCTTACACACAGCGCGTGTAGGTTGCCGGCAGGTCGACGAGCTAGATCTCTCGCTGCACTCTTTATATTTAGATTGTTAACTTTATTACTATACCAATTTGTGAGCGTGATACCAAGCCTGCAGGTCTTTTTGGGCTTCAACTTGCCAGTAATCGAATGAAAGTTCGTCGGCATTTGGGAGGTCGTCGATGGACCGCCATACAGGTTCGCCGCCGCTCATGTCGTCGCCTGGTTTGATGTCGCCGCCTTTGTATTCGGCGATGAATACCACGTTCAGTACGCGCTGGTTGCCCTCGACATAGTGGGTTGCGTATGACCCGAGGTAATCGGTGATGTCGACGTCGATACCAAGCTCTTCGCGAACTTCACGCAGCGTTGCAGTCTCGGCACTTTCGCCGATCTCGAGAAAGCCGCCAGGAGTGTTGAGCTTTCCTGGTTTTGGCTCGCGGCTACGCACCCCGAAGAGAACTTGGTCGCCGCGCAGAACGTAGGCAACGCCAGCTGGTACAGCATCAACATAGTTGTGGTGCCCGTTGGGGCAGATGAAGTGGTTTGGCGCTTGGGGGCTAGTAATTTGACCGCACTCGGTGCAATATCTTGAGCTCATGCCTCAGTATAGCACTAGGCCTCAGCGGGTTGACGGTTGCGTTTGCGGTCTGTTTCGTCTTCGATTTCGTGACCGACGATTTCTTCGAGGAGGTCTTCGATAGTGACGACGCCGACGATTTTATCATCACGTTCGATCGGCACAAGGTGCACGCCGTTACGGATAAACTTGCGAAGCAATGTGTCGAGTGCGGTTTTGCTACCTACAACCTGAGTGGCATGCAGCGGCAGGTCGTGCACGTAGACAGCTTCTTCGTCGAAGTTCATGTCCACGAGATCTTTCATGAGCACGAGCCCGAAGCAGATGGTTTTCTGCTTGTTCAAGACAGGAATACGACTGCGGCCGTGGAGTTTGATTTCATCGATCTTTTTGTCGTCGACAAGAGCGTTTGGCTCGAGGAAGTAGACGTCCTTNATGGGCGTCATGATGTCGCGGACGCGCTTCTCGCTGAGGCTCAACGCGCCACGGATAATTTCGACTTCGTCTTCGTCGAGCTCACTTTCATGATGGCCAATGTGTTCGCTAATGACCATGCCGAGTTCTTCACGACTGTGCAGCTTGGCGGATTCACCGTGGCCAAATAGCTTGTCGAGAAGGAGCTGCAGAGGCTTTGAGACGGGGTAGGATAGGATGATCATCAGGCGGAGGGCTGGCGAAAGCTTGGCCGTTACGGGCAGAGCTCGCTTGGCAAAGAAGGCCTGCGGGAATACTTCGCCGAAGACCACGATTAGCAGCGTACTCACAATACCAGCCATGAAGCCTTTCAGGTGGGGCTCGAGTACGAGCGAGCTGGCAGATACGGCGCCAATGTTCGTAAAGAGAATTGCCGCGAGGCTCAGGTGACTATTTCGGCGCAATGGCAAAACACGCTTCGCGTTTTTATCGCCAAGTTTTGCCTTACGGCGCAAGTCACTGATGTCGAGTGACATCAGTGCAATATTCAGACCTGAGCAGATTGCCGACAGGCCTAGAAGTAGAAGTATCTCTAAAATGAGAGTTGCTATATCTGGGGCGTTCATAAAGGGTGCCTCGCCGTTTAAAACGAGCACATAAGCGCACATTATAAGCTAAAGTTTATTAAAAGGGAAGGGCCTTGCTATTTCTTCAATAATTCCAGGAGCGTCGCTACGGTGCCCCAGCTACGAATGGTCATGGATTTGTAGGGGAGCGTGCCGATGATTTTGCTCAGGCGACTCCTGACGCGCTCGGCGCCCAGACGCTGCGAGTAGATAACGCCATCGCCTTGCCACACTTTGTCGACCCCTTCTCGTGGGCTGAAGACGGACATAGCCTCGGCTGCGTCGATNCCCATGAGGAAGACTGCGTCGCTGTAGTATTCCTGCGGTAGTTCGCCAAATCCTTTAGGCTTGTTGTCGACGATGTCTTGGAGCTGTTTCTGGGACAGTGCGAGCACCTTGATGAGCTCGCTGTCGAGCTTGAAGACCTTGGGCAGGTCCTTCTCGATAAGTTCTTGGATGTCGCTGGGGGTTTTGTCGGATTCGAGAATGACGTTGCCGCTCGCAATGTAGGTTGAGACGCTCCTGAAACCTAATTTCTCGAGGCACGTTCGTAGATCGGCCATGGGTAGCTTATTCTTGCCTCCGACGTTAATGCCACGCAGGAGCACGACGTATTTGGCCATGGACTAGATTTCTTGTTTTGCAAACTTAAGACGAGCGGCCACAATGGCGGTCCCGACAACACCGAGATACATCAATCCCGACACGCAGGCGGTTGCCAGATGGGCAGGTGCTGATACNACAAGATACGTGCCTGTTGCGAGTGTTGCCGCGACAAGGCCATAGGAAATGTTCAAACGCTTCTGGCTGGGGCGGATATAGGCGAGGCCGCTTGCGAGAATGCTCGAGAATGCGATAAGAATATGGAAAAGTAACATCATACGTTTAGTATAGCAAATTGCTTACGGTAACCATGGATCAATTGCGATTATTGCGCAGAATACCAGGAGGGCTGTCAATGAAAACTTAAACATCTTTCGCGCCCACGCGCTACTGTCTGGGGCTTTGAAGCCCTTCGCTCCCAGCCATAGCCAGTACGCGCCGATCGCGATCATGACGACGGTGTACGTCCGGCCGCCGTAGCCAGTAACACCGAGTAGGACAGTGAAAGTTACGAAGAGCAGCGTGTAGACAAAGATCTGCATGATTGTTTTCTTGACGCCCCTTACGACCGAGCTGACCGGCACGCCAGCCGCGGCGTATTCCTCGCGGCGATAGATCGAGATGGAGTAGAACTCGGGCATTTGCCATACGAACAGCACAAGGAAGGTGAGCACTGCGCCGAGGTCGATCATGCCAGCTGCACCGACGTATCCGGCCAGGATCGGCGCTGCGCCCGATAT
>FJVY01000075.1_pt1 | contig 17594 bp, 20 predicted proteins | sample 1011871 | NCBI WGS metagenome assembly FJVY01 (sample SAMEA3912450, study PRJEB9761) | metagenome | biome: forest; material: soil | place: USA | collected 2011-06-22 | depth 0.1 m | reverse complement strand
GCGCCGGCGGCCACGGCGGCCAATCGGTTAACACGACCGACTCTGCTGTTCGCGTGACGCACCTGCCATCTGGCATCACCATCAGCATTCAGAACGAGCGAAGTCAGCTACAAAACAAAGAAACGGCGATGAAGCTCCTCCGCTCCAAACTCGCGCAACTCGCGCAGGATCAACACCAGGATCGTATCAACGAGCTCAAAGGCCCGACTAAGTCAGCCGAATGGGGCGCACAGATCCGCAACTACGTTTTGCACCCGTACACAATGGTCAAAGATACGCGCACCAAATACGAAGAACACGACGCTCAGGCGGTTTTGGATGGCAAGATTGACGGTTTTATAGACGCCTATCTCGAACATGTTGATGTATAGCCTTTTGGCCTATATTCATGAGCGGCATACTGCTACAATGGGAGAGTGATTTTACTCGACCGAGTGACCAAAATCTACGGAAAAGACAACAAGCCAGCGCTAAACAGAGTCAGCCTGCATGTCGAGCCAAAAGAGTTCGTCATATTAGTAGGCACTTCAGGCGCAGGTAAATCGTCACTCCTCAAAATCCTGACTCGCGAAGAACGACCGACGAGCGGCAAGATTGTCGTTGGTGGCATCGACTACGATACTTTGAAGGATCGCAATATTCCGTTGCTACGACGCAAGATCGGCGTTGTCTTTCAGGATTTCAAACTTTTGCCACAGCGAACAGTCTTTGAGAACATCGCTTTTGCGCTCGAGATCGTGGGCATGAGCAACCGTGAGATCCGTCATACTGTTCCAAAGGTTATCGATCTCGTCGGTTTGACTGGCAAGGAAAATAAATTCCCGAACGAACTATCCGGTGGCGAGCAGCAGCGCGTCGCGATCGCCCGTGCGGTTGTTCGTCAGCCAAAGATCCTCATTGCCGACGAGCCAACAGGCAACCTCGACCCAAAGCACAGTTGGGATATCGTCCGTCTTCTGGAAAAGATTAACCGCTACGGTACGACCGTTCTCCTGACCACGCACAACCAAGATATTGTGAACAAACTTAAACGCCGAGTGATTACCATCGACCACGGCAAGATCATTTCTGATGTCGCGCAAGGCAGCTACAACCAAGGATAAAACAATGAGACGAAAGCTAACGACCATTCTTCGGATATTTCGGTTCGGCATGGACAACTTCCGCCGAAACGCGTGGCTGACGACTGCCGCGACTATTGTGATGACCATCACGCTATTGATCGTCATTATCACGCTATTTGCGCGCTTTGTATTCAACGACACCATCGATCAAGTCCGCCAGAAGATCGACATCTCGGTGTACATGAAGGACGAAGTCACGCCAGCTCAAGTGCAAAGATTCGTCGGCGATATCAAGCAAGTTCCTCAAGTTACCTCTGTTCAATACATCAGCAAGGAACAAGCCCGTCAGGCATTTGAGCAGCAAAACAAGACAGAGTTTAGTAACCTTCAGGCGCTATCAGAGCTTGGCACGGACAACCCATTCCCAGCGAGCCTCAAGGTCAAGACGAACGATCCAAATAAACTTGATGGCTTGAACGCTGTCATCAACAAGAACAAATCGCTCCTCGACTCATCCACGCCGACATCATATTCTGGCGAGCGCAAGGACGCTATTGACCGCATCGCACAGGTTTCGCAGTTCTCAGAAACAGCAGGATTAGTCGCCGCCGGTGTCTTTGTGGTCATTTCGATTATGATCGTCTTCAACACCATTCGCATGGCCATCTTTAACCGTCGCGACGAAATAGAAATGATGAAGCTGATTGGGGCAGAGAAGCTCTTTATCCGCGGGCCATTCGTGGTTGAGGCGGCAATGTACGGAGTATTGGCCTCGATTGTTTCGATTATACTGGTATACGCGGTCATTCTGACCCGCGTCAATGATCTGTCCCAGTACGAAATCGTCGTAGGCAGTACAGTTCATTTCTTCCAGTCATGGCCGGTGTTGATTTTCCTGGCGCAGCTCCTTGTTGGTATACTTATTGGTGTCTTCTCGGCCCAACTCGCCATTCGAAGATACCTTAAGCTTTAGCGAATTGACAGACGTAACGTTATAGGATATTATGATGGTACTCAGCATGCACACGAAAACAAAAATCACCGTTCTGAGAAGTCTAAAGAAAGCTGCCACAGGCACTTTTTTGGCTGTTCTTATGGCGATTGCGCCGGCTTTGAGTGCAAGCGCAGATAACTTCGACGATCAGATTAACGCTTTGCAGCAGCAGGTCAGCGGCTTTCAGGCTCAGGCCGGGCAGCTTCGTGCTCAGGCAGACTCACTGCAGGCTCAAATCGGTGCCATCGACGCCCAGAAGCAGGCGATTGAAGCACAGATCTCAGCAAATGAGCTCCAAAAGGAACAACTCGACGGGAAGATTCAGGATACTTCCAACAAGATCGCGACCCAGAAGGACGGCCTTGGCAAGAACCTTCGCTCAATGTACGTCGAAAACACCATTTCGCCACTTGAGATGGTCGCTTCGAGCAAGAGCATTAGTGACTTTATCGATAAGCAAGAATACCGCAACAAGATCCGCGATGCTATTCAGGAAAGCCTGAAGCAGATTAAGGATTTGCAGGCTCAGCTAACTAAGCAGCGCCAGGATGTAGAGAATGTTTTGGCAAACCAGAAAGCTCTGCAATCAAGCCTAGCCGACCAGGAAGGCCAGAAGAATCAGCTGCTCGCCGAAACGCAGGGCCAGGAAGCAGCATATCAGCAGCTTACGTCAGAGAAGAATAGCAAGATTTCTGACCTTCGTGCTCAGCAGCGTGCAGCCAACGCTCGCTTCATCGGTTCGGCTGGCAGCGGCCCAGCTTGTGGCGGTGGCTATCCAGGCTCGTACTGCAATGCACCAATGGACACTGTCGTCGACAACTGGCTGATGTACAACCGCGAATGCGTGAGCTACGCTGCTTGGAAGACATACGTCACGCACGGCTACAACCCAACTGGTTGGGGCAACGCTAACATGTGGCCAGGCGCTGCACGTTCAGCTGGTCTCTCAGTTGANGGCACNCCTCACGCCGGCGACATCGCCGTCTGGAACGTAGGCTACTACGGTCACGTCATGTTTGTGGAGTCAGTAAATGGCAACGGTACGATCAACGTCAGCCAGTACAACGCTGACTGGAACGGTACATTTAGCTACGCTAATAACATTAGCGCCAGCGGTCTTCAGTTCATCCACTTCTAAAATAGATATTTACTCAGGTCAGCATCGGCTATATGATTGCTGAAGAGCGGAGCGCTCCAAACGGAAAGGGGCGCTCTTTTATTTGCTTTCAAGCAGACGCTCACGGCTACAATCCCGAGGGGACGTCATGAAATTCGCAATGGTAGGGCTCGGCAAGATGGGCGGCAACATGGTTCGCCGGATCTACGCCGAGTCGAACCACGAGGTCGTCGTGTACGACCGTGACCAGGCGATCGTGGAACAGTTCGTGCGCGTCGGCGCCACCGGCGCGTTCTCGCTGGAGGACATGGTCAGGGACCTGAGCGGCAACGGGCCGCGGGTGGTCTGGATCATGGTTCCGGCCGGCGACGCCACGCAGCAGACGGTCAAGGAACTCGCGGCTCTGCTGGAGCCCGGCGACGTCATCATCGACGGCGGCAACTCCAAGTGGACCGACGACCGCGATCGCCAGGTGGCGCTGCGAGCCAGCGGCATCCACTACGTCGACGTCGGCACGTCCGGCGGCGTGTGGGGTCTGGACAACGGCTACTGCATGATGGTCGGCGGTGACGACGAGGCGATCGGGGTCGTTGCGCCGATCCTCGACGCACTCGCGCCGCCGTCTCACGAAGAGCACGGGCCGGGCTGGCTGCATGTCGGGCCGACTGGCACCGGACACTACGTCAAGATGATCCACAACGGCATCGAGTACGGCATGATGCGGGCGCTCACCGAGGGCTTCGCGCTGCTGGACGCCAGCGAGTTCGACTTCGACCACGCCGGCATCGCGCACCTCTGGATGCAGGGGAGTGTGATCCGCTCGTGGCTGGTCGAGCTGATGGCCAGGGCCTTCGAGGCCGAGGGCAATGATCTGGCCGACCTGGAGCCGGTGGTGGCCGAGTCCGGTGAGGGTCGCTGGACCGTCGACGAGTCGATCCGGCTGCGCGTGCCGGCGCACGTCATCGCCGCCTCGCTCTACGCGCGGTTCGCCTCGCAGGGGCGGGGTGACTTTGCCTCCAAGGGCGAGGCCGCGCTGCGCAACCAGTTCGGTGGGCACGCCGTGACGGGGCAGGCCTGACCGATTTCGGGGTGGCAGGAGTTCCGCGAGTGCGCGTAAAAGCGCCCCGGACTCCTGCCCTCCGAGAAGATACGTTTGGTATTATAAGGGGGATGGAAAAATTTCTCCCCGGCATTCATAAGCTTCCTCGCACCGCGCGCCGTGTGCTGGGTTGGAGCGTTTTGTCGGTTGTCGGTCTGACGCTCATCGTGTCGACTATCGCGGTTGCCAGCATGGGCCCAGCATGTGGTGGTGGCTATCCCGACAAGTGGTGCGGGCGCCAATTGGACACCGTCGTTGACGATTGGGGCATGTACAACCGTGAGTGTGTCAGCTATACAGCCTACCGTGTTGCCATGAGTGGTCGACGCATGCCGTATGGCTTTGGCGATGCCAACAGGTGGCCAATGGCNGCAAAGATAAGTGGTATCAACGTCGATATGTCGCCAAGGGCAGGGGACGTGGCTATCCACTTGGACAATAACCACGGCCATTCGATGTACGTCGAAGCGGTAAATGCCGACGGTACGCTCAATGTGAGTCAGTACAACAAGAACAAAACAGGCACCTATAGCGAAGAGACAATTGGCCGCGAAGGCCTGGTATTTGTTCACTTCTAAGTGATCTCTCAGCGACCGAGCGGATACTGCGTTTTAAGAAGCAAAGTGCTCATGATTTGGGGTACAAACATGGTAGTATCTAAGGTAGACGTTTCAACATGAAAGACAAAGGAGCAGACGTGGCCGCTAGTGAAGTCTTGCCCCGCCCGACTAAGAAGGCGCGGACAGTTAAACTCAATAATGTTATTTTGATTGGCGTGATAGTGCTGGTTGTCGGATTCGTGGGCGGTATGCGCGCCAATGATCTGATCGTAGCCTTTGGCAACAGCCAGAACAAGAATGCGCCATCGCAACTCAACTTCTCGAGCGTCCAGGCGGTCTACGACCAGCTGCGCGAGAAGTACGACGGGAAGCTTGATATCCAGAAGCTCATTGACGGTGCCAAGAAGGGCATGGTTGAGGCGACTGGCGATCCGTACACTGTCTACTTCACTGACAATGAAGCCAAGCAGTTCTTTGGCGACTTGGAAGGTAAGTTCCAGGGCATCGGCGCTGAACTTGATAAGCGCGACAACCAACTCGTTGTCTCATCGACATTGGACGATTCTCCAGCNCGTAAGGCTGGCCTCCAGGCGGGTGACGCGATTGCGAAGGTCAACGACGAAGATGCTTCGACTTGGAGTATTGAGCAGGCTGTCAGCAAGATTCGCGGTGACAAGGGCACGACCGTTAAGCTCGGCATTATCCGCGACAACAAGCTCCAGGAGATATCGATTGTCCGTGACGAAATAGTCACTCCGAGCGTGACTTACAGTGTCGGCGCCGACAACATAGGCTACTTGCGCATCTCGCGCTTTGCCGAGGGCGACACCTCTACGCTGACCGCAAAGGCAGCTCAGGAATTTAAGGATAAGGGCGTAAAGGGAGTCGTGCTCGACCTACGCGGCAACGGCGGCGGCTACCTTACGGCAGCTCAGGACGTTGCGAGCTTGTGGCTGAAGAGCGACAAGACAATCGTACAAGAGCGACGCGGCGACGTAGTCCAGGAGACTCTGAAAGCGACGAGCGACAGTCCAGTCTTAGCTGGTATCCCAACGGTTGTATTGGTTGACGGCGGTAGTGCCAGCGCTAGCGAGATCGTAGCCGGCGCGCTCCACGATAATGGCGTAGCCAAGCTCGTAGGCATAAAGACATTCGGAAAGGGAAGTGTTCAGGATATCGTGAACCTCCCAAGTGGCGGCGAGCTCAAGGTGACAATTGCNAAGTGGTACACACCAAGCGGCAAGAACATCAACAAGGAAGGCATTCAGCCTGACGTGAGTGTCACCGTCTCTGATGACGATCTCAAGAACAGCCGCGACCCCCAAAAAGATAAAGCCTACGATCTCGTAAAAAATCAATAACTCGTGCTACACTGAGAGGCAAGATGGACGCAAAGAAAAAGATTCTGTTAGTCGAAGATGATACGGCACTCGCGAACGTGTACGTGTCTCGTCTGCAGCTCGAAGGCTTTGACGTAAAGCATGTTCAGAACGGTGAGGACGCGCTCAGTACGGCTATTGCCTACAAGCCAGACCTCATCGTGCTGGACGCGATGATGCCAAAGATCAGCGGCTTCGACGTTCTGGACATTCTACGCAACACCGCGCAGACCGCAAATGTCCGTATTATTATGCTGACTGCTCTCAGTCAGGCAAAGGACAAAGAGCGTGCCGAGCAACTTGGTGTCGACGATTACCTCGTGAAGTCTCAGGTCGTCATTGGCGACGTTGTAGCTCGTATCAAGCATCACTTAGGTCTCGAATAGAAGTAGGAAGCCGAGCATCCTTCGCCGCCTAGGCAGGACACACTCGCTCGCAAGCAGCTCGCTTGGTTCACGCGGGGAACGCTACGTTCCTGCCTCAGGCAACGAAGAATACTCGTCACATTTCATACTAAAAAACTCCCGAACGGGAGTTTTTTAGATTTGTGAGGCGAGGGGCCTTACTTCTTGGCTGCGGCAGCTGGCTTCTTAGCCTCGACTGCTGGTTCGACTACCAGAACCTGGGTACGAACGGTGGTCTTGCCGGTAAAGCGCTTGATCTTTACTTTAGCGAAGCTCACGATGCCAGGCTTGGCTGCGTGAATAGTGAAGTCTCGGCTCATGAATGTGCCTGGACCTGCGACTTTTGTCTGACCTACCTGACGAACGAGGACTTCACCTTCGTTGACTTTTTGGCCACCAAAACGCTTTACACCAAGGCGCTGGCCGGGTGAGTCATGTACGTTTTTGGCTGTACCGCCTGCTTTGACGTGTGACATATATTAGTTTACTCCTTGACTGTTATCACCAGTAGCTCGCGGGCAACCACCTGATTCTCACGGTGGTAGATCAGTTCAGTGTTGCTCGCGTGTTTAAAACTTACCCGATTATAGCCCATTTTCTCGAGGTCGTCAACAACTGGTAGGTGTTTAAATGTTCGGCCTTCGAACCACGCCGGTACGGCGATGGCACAGCGGGTTCCTGGCGCGAGCTGTTTGCGCAGGTTTGCGAGAAATTTTGCGGTGATGTCATTGCACTCGGCTACGATAGCATCGAGCTTTTTGGGCTCAGGGAGATAGGTCATCGGTTGTCCCAGGTACACTTCGCACGCAACGCTGCTGATAGGCTTTTGCCAGGTAGCTTTTGTGGCGTCGGCAGGCTCAAGCTTGGCATCGAAGTCGATGTTGTAGGTGCTTTTGAGCCACGCGAGATTGTGCTGAGTATATTCAACCATGCGCTCGCTGATGTCAGTGCCATAGACGTCGGCCGCCATAAGTGCAGCTTCCTGCAAGAGAACGCCCGTTCCGCAGAATGGGTCGAGAACGCGGTCGCCTGGGGCGATTTGCGCGAGGTTGAGCATTATCTGAGCGAGCTTGGGCGGAAGCATGCCCACGAATGAATCACGCTTTGGGCGACCGAAGTCACGCTTTGCGTAATCGTCGATGTCCTGCACGTACAGGGTGCGGGCGAGGTGAGTCTTACGACCATCGCGGATGAGGAGAAGCTCACAGCCAACGTCGGTGGTTAGTCGGTTGTGGATGACCTGGGCGCTGTTGAGCTCAAGCGTCGTGTTGGGCACGACGCGCACAGAACGGCCGGTGCTGCGAATGGCTTTTTTGAGCTGGAGACCGGAACGCTGTATGGATTTGAGGCTCACGTGCATGTCGTAGACGCTGATGCCAAGTTTGATTTTGCCCTCTGGCATTGAGTCGAGGAGCTCGGTGAGCTTTTCGCCGGTCAGCGTGACGAGTGTCGACCATTCGACGGTTTCGAATGTTGCGATCGGCTGGGCAAATTTCATCACGCTTCCGAGAAGATGATAGGGGACAGCCGCCGCGTCCACATCAATACGAGCCGCCACTTCGCCAAGTGGCGATAATCGCGCTTCGCCAAATCGACTCTCGAGTTCGGCCATGCCAAATGCTGGCTGGCGGCCAAGGATACAAATAACCATAGAATCAGTATATCAGTGTTTTAAGCGTAAATGGGTGAGCCTGGCCTGGCGCGCACCCACACATTGTTCGCGTGGGGCGCGCCAGGCCGCGGCGCTAGTCATCCGGCAGGTCCGGTACGGTGGGTTCGCGGCGGACCTTGGCCTGGAAGGACTCCAGGATGGTCGTGCCGCTGGTCGGTCGGTGCACCACGTGCAGGCTGCCGGTGGTCGGCACCTCGCCGGGGCGGAGAACCTTGAAGTACCAGCCGCACCGGTTGTTGCTCATCATGGCCCTGGCGGTACCTTCTCCGCGCAGCATGTCGAGCTTGAAGCACGGGCGGCGGTAGCTGGTCACTTCCAGAAGCGCATCGCCCCATTTCCAGACCTCGCCGATGAGAACGTCACCTTCGAGAATGTCGTCGACGGTGATGTTTTCGCCGAACATGCCCGGCAAGAGCGCCTGGTCGAGTTCGTCTGCCCACAGCGCGTAGTGCGACCTGGGGTAGGCGTAGACGGCCTTGAGCGGACCGCCATGGATGCGCTTGCCGTCGCTCATACGTTTGTCTTCTTGCTGGTCGCCGGTCAGTCCTTCGGGGCCCAGCCACAGGTGGCTTTGTCCGAGGACCGGCGACTTGAGGATGCCGGAGTAGACTTTGCGGCCACGGCGCTCGCCGAGCAGCGCGACGCCACCGACGTTGACGGACACCAGGGAAATTTCACGATTCACGGAGCACCTCCGGTTGTACGGATAGATGACGTGCTAGTTATACTATGAAATGTGCTTTTTCTCAATGCTACGACTGAGATAAAGCTGACGGAAACGGAAAGACATGCTATATAATGAAACAAGTCTGTTATGAAACTAAAACTCTGGATCAACATTCTTACATTTGTGGCAATTGCTGTCGTGATTGTCTTTGCTCGGCACGATATCTTGCTGGCGTTCCAGAAGATGCAGCATCTCAACTTGTGGGTGCTCGCGCTCATGATTCCAACGCAGTTTTTTGTCTTCTGGGCTATCGGGCGAGTGTATTACCACTTTTTCAAGGCGACTGATTCGCCGCTTCCGATGAAGACACTGGTGCCAGCCGCGATTGAGCTGAACTTTGTGAATCACATTTTTCCGAGCGGTGGTATTTCTGGATTCTCGTATCTGACGCTTCGCCTCAAGCACGATAATATTTCAACCGCTAAGGCGACGCTGGCGCAGCTGGTGCGATTCACGATGGCATTCGTGACATTCATCGGGCTGCTACTACTTGCGCTTGTGCTGCTTGCGATGGAAGACAAAGTGAATCGATTTATCATGCTTCTGGCCGCGGCGCTGACCTTTACGATCTTGTTTGGCACACTGATCGTGACGTACGTGATCGGGAAGGGCGACCGTATCCGCGAGTTTACGCAGGCATTGAGCCGCGCGCTCAACCGTGTTATCCATGTTGTCCGCCCGCATCATCCAGAGACGATCAACCTGAAGCGCACCGAAACGGTGTTTAATGAGCTGCACGAAGATTACATCTTGCTTCGTCGGGACTTCCGCAAGATGTGGCCTGTTGTGGCCTGGGCGCTGCTGGCGAATGTCGCTGAAATCGCGCTTATCTATATCGCATTTGTGGCACATGGGGCCTGGATCAATCCTGGTGCGCTGATCATCGCGTACGCTATTGCGACGACGGCGGGGTTGGTGGCGATTTTGCCTGGCGGACTTGGCGTGTATGAACCATTGATGGCAACGGTGCTGCTAAGCGCTGGCGTGCCGGCGGACTTGGCATTGAGCACGACGCTNGTGTCNCGCGTNGTCACNCTGGTTCTNGCGCTTGGATCTGGCTATGTCCTTTATCAACGAACATTGAGGCGGTATGGAGACATTGACCCTCGGAGTTAGTGACCTTATTGCGCTGGTAAACCAGACGCTCGAGTACGCCTATCCGACGGTGGTTGTTGAAGGCGAGTTGAGCTCGTTCAAGGTGAGCAAGGGCAAGTACGTTTTCTTTGATCTGAAGGATGAGAACAGCGTGGTAAGTTGTTTCATGATGGTCTACCAGCTGCGCACCGCGCTCGAAGACGGCATGAAGGTGCGCGTGGTGGCGCAGCCGAAGCTGACCGCGTGGGGTAAGTTTAGCCTGACCGTTCGGGAAGTCGCGCCAGTGGGCGAGGGGAGCCTGAAGCGTTCGTTCGAGTTGCTTCGTGCCAAGCTTGAGAAGGAAGGGCTGTTTGATCCAGGTCGCAAGCGACTTTTGCCACACACACCGGAGCGCATTGGTGTTATTTCGTCGATTGAATCTGCTGGCTACGCTGATTTTGTGAAGATTTTGAACGGACGCTGGGGCGGCGTCGACGTGACGGTCGCCGATACGCTCGTGCAGGGCGCCGATGCCAGTTCGCAGATTGTGGACGCTATTCGGCATTTCAATGAACAGGCCCAGCCAGTTGAAGTGCTCGTGCTGGTTCGCGGCGGCGGAAGCGCCGAAGATTTGTCGGTCTGGAATGACGAACCGCTCGTCCGAGCGATCGCCGCCAGCCGCATCCCGACGTTGGTCGGAGTGGGGCACGAAGTGGATACTAGCCTCGCCGATTTGGCCGCTGATATCCGCGCAGCAACGCCAAGTAATGCCGCACAGCTTCTGGTGCCAGACCGCGAAGCGATGATTCGGGAATTACACCACCGCCAACAACGCATGCTTACGAGGCTGTCGGCTCGCCGTGAGAGCGAACAGCGGCGGACACGAGTCGCTATCGAACGGTTGCTGAGCCGCCTTCAATCGACACTGACTTCAAGGCGGCGACACGTGCAGTACGCCCGCCAGACGCTCCGCCAGCTCGATCCGAAAGTANTCCTGGGCCGTGGCTACGCGATTATCCGCGACGCGAAGGGTGCGCTTGTGAGCGACGCAGCCAAGCTAAAACCGAACGACCAGATTGCAATTGAGCTGCAGAAGGCGATAATTAACGCAGGAGTACAAGATGTCCGTAGCAAAGAATGACAAACCGTTGAGCGAACAGCTCAAAGATCTCGATGAACTTATTGCTTGGTTCGACCAAGACGACTTTGATCTCGATGAGGCGCTGAAAAAGTTTGACGAAGGCGTTAAGCTGACGAGCGAAATCGAAGCCCGCCTCAGCAAACTCGAAAACAAAATTACCGTCCTGCGCGAACGGTTCGGCGAAGGTGGGACAGGGAGCCGAGCGTGATTCTGGTGTGGGCGCTTGGCATTGCCGTCGGGCTATTTCTGGTAGTGGTGCTTCGTGGCGCGCCGTATGTTCCGACCCACAGAGCCTCCGTGCGCCAGGCGCTCAAGATGCTGGATTTGCCGAAGGGGAGCACGATCGTTGATCTTGGCTCTGGTGATGGCGTTGTACTGAAGCTTGCGGCCGAGCAAGGCTACAAGGCGATTGGCTACGAGCTCAATCCTATCCTTTGCGTCATAAGTTACCTGCGTTGCTGGCGATACCGCGACCAAGTCAGTGTGCGCTGGGGTGATTTCTGGTTGAGTCCTTTGCCGAAAGAAACAGATGCGGTTTTTGTATTCTTGGCAGGCCCGTACCTCCGCAAATTGCACAAGAAGCTCGAGAGCGAGCACACTCGACCACTGAGTGTCGTGAGCTACGGCTTTGTCATTCCGGGCATGAGTGAACCCGTCGAGACAAAGAGCGCAGTACATCTCTATAGATACCAGTGAGTCTTTTGCCTTTACAAAACGCTCACGCCTTCTTATATTAAGAGTAATATGTTACGTCANTACGACCAACGGGGCGAAGTAAATCCACTGCTGCTGATTAGCATTGTGTTGACTATTTTAGTCCTGGGCCTGGGCTCATTTAGCATTTGGGCTTATGTTAACTACACCGATCAGAAGAATAATGTCGATCAGAAGATCGCCGCCGCGGTTGCGGACGCGAAGCGCCAGCAGACCACCGACGATCAAGCTAAGTTTGCCGAGCAAGAGAAGCAGCCGACTCGTCAGTTTGCGGGCCCGGACGACCTCGGTCGCGTGTCCTTCAGCTACCCAAAGACCTGGAGCGTGTACGTCGATAAGGACGGAAGCGCGAATGGGAATTACGAAGCTTACTTTGCCGCTGGCGTCGTGCCGCCAATTACCAGCAAGACTCCTTACGCGCTGCGTATTACTGTCGAGAACAAGACATATGAAGATGTTCTGAAAACGTATCAAGACACTGTGAAGAAGGGCGACCTAAAGTCTAGCTCAATCACGCTGCAAGGTCAGACCGGCACTCGCCTCGACGGCAAGTTCAGCAAGGATATCTCTGGCTCGATGGTGCTCTTCAAAGTCCGTGACAAGACGCTTGAGGTCTATACTCAGTCACCAACATTTGTTCCTGACTACGACAACATTATCTTGCCTGGTTTGAGCTTCAATAAATAGGAAGCCGAGCGCTCTTCCTGCGTCCCGCTGCCCAGAGAGTCGAAAGCCGACGCTCCTTGTATGCTACACTTGAAATAGAACAAAAGTGAGGGTATAAGTGGCTTCGACCATACTTCAGACCGACTCCGATGATTACATGCAAAGCCTCGTCGCCGCAGCGCACGAACTCAAAACTCCACTGGCAATCATCGCGCATCTCGCCTCCGCACTCGAGGACGATGCTTTTGCCACGCCCGAGCAACGGCGCATAGGTCTGCAGCGGATTCAGCTGTCGGCGGAGCGAACCATGCGACTCATCCAGGGTCTCACCACGAGCTATCGACTCAACGAACAGCAGCTAAGCCTGGCGCTCAACCTCCAGCCGGTTAACCTCACGCAGATATGCGAAGAAGTTGCCCACGAAATCGAACCGTTTGCNCAGGTGCAGGGCCAGGACCTGCAGCTAAACTTGGGCCAACGTTCGCAGCTGGTAGTAGGGGACAAGGAGCTGCTCCATAGCGTGCTGTTTAACTTACTGGACAATGCCATTCGTCACACGCCACCAGAGACGACCGTGCGCATGCATGTTCGCAGGCGTACCGAACTGGTGAGAGTGTGCGTGCACGATAGCGGGCCGGGCATTCAGCCATCTGATATGGCCAAGCTCAAACAGCGTCTTGGCAAACAGCCCCAGCCAATCGTGACCCGCAGCAGCGGAAGCGGCTTAGGCCTGTACATCGCCGAGCAACTTGCCGCAGCCATGGGCGGTCGCTTGGGTGTCGGCACGGTAAAGAGCGGCGCGGATTTCCATGTCGATCTGCTTCACTCCGCCCAGTTGAGCTTCATATGAGCCGGGTGCTTTTGATCGAGGACGAGCCTTGGCTTGGCGAATTGTACGTGCAGTTGCTCGAGGGTGAGCATAGCGTCACCTGGCTACGAGACGGCTACGAGGCCATGGATCACATCGATCAGCAACGGCCAGACATCATCGTGCTAGACATTTTGCTGCCATGGGCAAGCGGCATTCAGCTGCTGCACGAGCTGGCGGGATATGATGACACGGCGCGGATACCAGTGATTTTATTTAGCGCGGCGCTGCCAGATAATCTGAGCGAGGAAGTGCTTCAGTCATATGGGGTTGTCGCGACGCTCGACAAAACTGCGGTGAAACCACGCCAAGTTCTAAAAACAATCAACGGAGCTTTGCGCGTTCATGCAGACCTTTAGAACTGAAGCCATCATCCTAAGGCGCACCAACTACGGCGAGGCAGATCGTATTTTGAATCTGCTGACGCCCGAGCAGGGGAAGGTGAGCGCAATCGCAAAGGGTGTGCGTAAACCCAAGAGCAAGCTTGCCGGCGGCTTGGAGCTATTTGCGACCTGCGATCTCACAATTCTCCGAGGTAAGAGCGATATGGGCACAGTTAGCTCGGCGCGATTGGTGAAATTCTATGGCGATATCCTGAAAGATTACGACCGCATGCAGTTTGCCTACGAACTCGTGCGGCTCACCAATAAAGCCACCGAAACCGTGAGCGAACCGGAGTTTTACTACCTGCTGCGAGATAGTCTAGCGTATCTGAACGAGCTGAGTGTGAGCGAGCATATCGTTGAGCTGTGGTTTCGGCTGAGGTTTGCCTCGGCACTTGGCGTAGGGCTAAATTTAGCCGCTACCGTCAATGGCCAGCCGTTGCAGGCCGACCAGCGCTACAACTTTGACTTTGGCGATATGGCGTTTGTGCCGCACCCGAGCGGAAAGTTTGGCGCGGCTCATATCAAGCTGCTCCGGCTTACCCAAGCGAAAGATCCTGGCGTGCTGCGGCAGGTGAGTGGGCTAGGCGAAGTGCTAGATGATTGTTTGTGGCTCGTCCGAGCGTTGAATCAATAAGTTCATAGATCTGGCGTGCGCCCGACGCCACCACCCTGAATAGGGCGGGGCGCCGGGCACGCGAGAGAGGTGTCCTAGGTCACCAGTCGAGGTCGTCGAAGCTATAGCGACGACTGAGGAGAATCCCGTCGTCTTCGTCGTAGTAGCCGGCACCGACAGGGGCCAGCGCGGGCTCGTACGGGTCGAAGAAGCCGAGCTCATTCACGAGGTCGAAGCCGGCGCTGTCGAAGAACAAGTCTTCCCAGNTCGGCTGGAAGTCTTCCTCGAACCGGTCTTCCTGCGTACCCCAGGTCACGAGATCGTTGTGGTAGTCGCGGATCTTGTGGTCGGGGGTGTAGTGCCTGGTGTGGCGGTTCTTGCGTGCGACCCGCTTGCGGCGGCGATCCTCGGCGACGCGACCCTTGCGGGCGGCAGCGGTGCCGTGATCCTGCGCGAGCTTGTATCGCCGGAAGAAGGCCATCGGGAGCGTCCACTGCATGTCCTGCAGCTTCTGCTCCAGCTCCTTCAGAGCAACGTCGTTTTCGTCTTCGGGCTGGTCCTCGGGCTTGCGGAGGGCGTCGTACGCCTCCCACATGTCGTCCATGTCGGTTGCCAGCTCGTTGCTGCGCTCTTCGCCGGGGAAGTAGACGTCCCAGCCGTCGTACTCTTCCTTCTCGGTCCCATAGGGATCGAAGTCGTAGGAGTAGGGGGCGTACGGGCTATACATGCCCAAGGGGTCGTACCGACCCAGATCGGAGTCGCGGTCGAACTCGTCGTAGGACGTCAGCGACAAGGCTAACTCCCTCTCTCGGCCGTCGATTTCTTACATCAACGGGTTGGGATATATTTTAAACTATTATGAGATAAAGTCAATATTATAAGCTCAGTGCGGGTTGCCGCCCCGAACTCGAGACTTCTCGAGCCGGGGCGGTCCGCGTTCACGGGTGCATCAGCGGCGGCGGGTCGCTTGGTCGTGGAGCCAGTTGCCCACGACGGGCATCATGATGACCGTGGCCTCGATGCCGCGGTTGCGGCTGCCAGGGCAGCCACGACGGATGTCCTCGACCAACCACTTGGCCATCGCTGCTTTGCGGCCGTGGGCCGCCACGATGGCCTTCAGCCAGTGGACCTTGTTGTTGTAGATCCACACCGGGTCGGCGCCGCTGGTCATGTCCATCCAACCCTGGTGGGCCTTCTCATGGAGCTTGACGGCGTCGGTGTAGCACCGGCGGGCGTAGGCCAGCCGGCCCTCGACGTCGAAGAGCACGGCCAGTCGGTTGGGGTCATCGGCATGCTCCTTCTTGCGGAGGGCGGCGATGACCTCCTCGGCCATCTGGAGCTCGACGTAGTCGAAGGCGAAGCGGATCAAGCCGATGGCCCGGTCGCGCTTCATGTCGCCGACGATCAGCGTGATCTGGTCCGACGGAAGGTCTGTGCAGCGGCCAGCGCGGGCAATGACATCGGGCGAGGAGAATCGTGCTCCGCCGCCCTTGCCGCCCACGCAGATCACGTAGTTGAGCCGGAAGTAGGCGAGGGCCATCTCNGGGAAGTCCCGTACGAGCTGCTTCGCGGCGTCGTGCGCGAGGTCCATGTCGCGATGGTCCGCGAGTTCGCGGACCTCGGTGTCATGCTCGGCAAAGGTTTCGGCCCTTGTGGCCATGTATGCCTCCAGGTTGTGGGGTGCTTCTTGGCGATGCGCCTCTGTGAACGCAAAACATATTTTATAATTTATTGGATGCATTTTCAAGTTACGCGCCGCTGCGGCTAATCTGTTATAATCAGGGCATTATGGATAGCACTGAGGTAAACCTAGAGACACTAGTTAGTTTGGCAAAACGCCGTGGTTTTGTATTTCAAGCCAGCGAGATGTATGGCGGTATTGCTGGATTCTGGGACTACGGCCCTTACGGCGTCGAGCTGCTGAACAACCTCAAGGCGAGCTGGTGGCAGTTCTTTGTACGCGAGCAGCCAGACGTCGTCGGTATCGACGGTGCGATTATCCAGAGCCCAAAGCTGTGGAAGGCAAGTGGCCACATCGATGGCTTCAACGACCCTCTGGTCGAAGATGCCGTGACACACAAACGCTACCGCGCTGACCACCTGGCCGGTGTCGACACGAACGACATCGACAAACTCACCGAGCTGCTCAAGGACAAGAAGTCTCCTGACGGCAACCCGCTCGGCCCAGTTCGTACCTTCAATATGATGTTTAAGACATTTGTCGGCGCGCTCGAGGACGAAGAGAGCGTTGCNTANCTCCGCCCAGAAACCGCTGGTGCGATCTTCGCCAACTACAAGAACGTGCTCGACACAGCCCGNGTAAAGGTGCCATTTGGTATCGGCCAGATTGGTAAGGCTTTCCGCAACGAGATCAGCCCGCGCGATTTTATCTTCCGCGTGCGCGAGCTCGAACAGTTCGAGCTCGAATACTTCGTCGCGCCAGANCANGGCGCCGAAACACTCGAGCGATACAAGAAGCTTTACGANGAATGGTTTGAGAAGCTGGGCCTTGATAAGAACAAGCTTGCCTGGCGCCAGCTCAGTCCTGACGAGCGTGCTCACTATTCAGCCGACAACTGGGATATCGAGTATAAGTATTTCAATGGAGACGCCAAAGAGCTCGGTGGCATCGCGAACCGCACCGACTACGACCTCACCCACCATGCCGAAGCAAGCGGTAAAGACCTGCGCTACTTCGATCCAGAAAAAGGCGAGCATTTCTTGCCGCATGTCATCGAACCAACGATGGGCGCCGGCCGCCTGCTGCTGGCTGTCATGGATAGTGCTTATCACGAAGAAGAAGTGAACGGCGAGAAGCGCGTCGTCCTGAAATTTAAGCCATCGATTGCGCCAGTCAAAGTTGCTATCTTGCCGCTCAGCAAGAAGCCAGAACTGAGTACTCTCTCAAGAAAAGTGTATAACGATCTTGTTCGTAGCACCGGCTACAACATCGAATATGACGAGACGCAAAGCATCGGTAAGCGCTACCGCCGCCAAGACGAAATCGGCACGCCATACTGCGTGACCGTCGACTTTGAGTCGCTCGAAGATGGCATGGTCACCGTCCGAAACCGCGACACGATGGAGCAGAAGCGGGTGAAGATTGAAGAGCTCCG
>FJVY01000046.1_pt1 | contig 18319 bp, 19 predicted proteins | sample 1011871 | NCBI WGS metagenome assembly FJVY01 (sample SAMEA3912450, study PRJEB9761) | metagenome | biome: forest; material: soil | place: USA | collected 2011-06-22 | depth 0.1 m | reverse complement strand
AGCACGATGGTCGCGCCTTTCTTGTTGATAGCGCGGAAGAGTTTCATGATCTCCTCAGAACGCTTTGTGTCGAGGTTGCCGGTTGGCTCGTCGGCCAAGATGAGCGATGGGCTCATCATGAGCGCGCGGGCAACTGCAACGCGTTGGATCTGACCGCCTGATAGCTCGGCGCCAGTGTGCGTGGCGCGGTCGGCCAAGTCGACGTCCTTGAGGAGCTTTTCAGCTCGTTCGTAACGGTCCGGGAGGTCGCCGTACACCGTGGGCAGCATCAAGTTTTCAAGCACGGTTGTACGTGGCATGAGATTGAACTGCTGGAACACAAAGCCGATCTTGCTGTTACGCAGGTCGGCCTGGGTGTTCTTCTTTTGCTTGCTGACATCCTGGCCGTCCAGCATGTACGTGCCACCACTTGGCGTGTCCAATAGGCCAAGGATGTGCATCATGGTTGATTTACCCGAGCCGCTCGGACCCATGATCGCGACGAAGTCGCCGTTTTCGATCGTGAGGTTAATGTCGTGTAGCGCGATTGTCTTTTCCTCGCCAGACTTGTACGTCTTAGCGATGCCCGTAAGGGAGATAACCGGCGCGCTGTTGCCTTTGCTCATAGAGGCGTGTGCTCCTTGTTAGCTTGGCCTCTGTTATATCAGCGACAACTGATGTGAAGCTGAGGAATTAGTGGAAAAAATAATAGAATTATGGTATAAAATGCATATCGACCAACGCAAGTGAGGAAGGTGTTATGACCAGGGGGGAGTCCCAGTTACAACCCTATCGTGGCAGCGTCCTGTGTCTGAGCGGTTCATTCATATCCCCGTTCAGATGGATGCTGTCGGTGACGACCTGGGAGGGTGGTCCACGCCGCGCCCGACCGGCGATCACGGAAGTGTTCGTCGCGAAGACGCTGCACGGACAGCTCATCGCCGCTCAATTTCCGCTTCGGCGGATCGTGATTGAGCGTGGCGAACAGGAACTCACGCTTCATGCAGTTCGAGGCCCAGTCCCCGCAAGTACGACAGCTCAGCTACTTGTCGTCCTGCGCGAGCACTACGATGTGCTCAAGGGCCGTCCGATCGCCTGGACGCTCACCCGACCGGGAGCATAGGCGAAGTCGATGCGGGTGCCCGACCGAGAGTTTTTCGGTTGGGCNCCCCACGCAACATGGTTTTATAAAGTGTGATTTAATAGAGTCAATGCACAGGCTTGTTGTGACGAACGTGGAGGACGCAACTAGGGCAATTGCTCGAGGTTTGGATCGTGCGCTCCAAAGCAAGCTCAAGGTTCTGTGGCTTATCTCTGGTGGCAGCAATATTCCTATCGAGATGGAAGTGCTTGCGCGGCTCAAACACGCGACGCACCATAATCTCACCATAAGTCTGATCGACGAACGATTCGTACCGCTCGATAGCCCGAATAGCAATTGGCATGCGTTGCTGGACGCTGGACTGACAGGCGAGAAGGCTCGACTGGAGCCGCCGATCATCAACTGGGACCTGAGCCTGCACGACGCGGCTGCCGATTGGGCGAAGCGTCTGAGCGGCGTGATGAGCGAGGCTGATGTGGTCCTGGGCCAGTTCGGTATCGGTGCAGATGGGCACACGGCTGGCATCTTGCCGCATACCAAGGGTGTGCACGAGGACGAACGACTGGTGGTGGGCTACAAAGGCAAGGACTTCGAGCGCCTGACAACCACGGCGGTGCTATTCGCGAAGCTTGATCTCGCGACGGTGGTCGCAATGGGCGAGTCCAAGAAGCCAGTGCTCGAGAGCATGCCGAGTGACATTTCCGTCGAGGACCAACCGGCACAGCTCCTTCTGCAAACTGACGAACTTATTGTATATACAGATCAGGAAGTGAGGTGGTCATGAGGGTAGGATTTGTAGGGTTGGGAAAGATGGGCTCGCAGATGGTTGCGCGTCTGCTGAACAATAGTCACGAAGTTGTGGCGCACGATGTCGATCCCGCGGCGGTCAACAGGGTAAAACGCCTTGGCGCTATTCCAGCCGTCGAACGAAGTGATATGGTCGCTGCGCTCGGCGCAAAGCCTGTTGTGTGGCTGATGATTCCATCAAAGTTTGTCGACAACGAGATTAGCGAACTCCTAAAGCTCTTGCCGAAGGGCAGTATCATTGTGGACGGCGGCAATTCTGATTATCGCAAGACTTTGCAACGCTATAGCCGCTGCCAAGAAAAAGACGTCGAGCTTGTCGACGTGGGCACATCCGGCGGGGTTTTAGGCCTGAACAANGGCTTCTCGATGATGGTCGGCGGTACGGCCGCAGCGGTACGTCATGTGGAGCCACTTATCAAGTCATTGGCTCAGACGCAGGGTTACAGGCACTTTGGTCCGACTGGCACGGGACACTACGTCAAGATGGTCCACAATGCGATCGAGTACGGCGTGATGGAATCGTACGCTGAAGGCTATCGATTGCTTCACGAGGGTCCGATTAAGGATATCGATCTCGCGGCTGTTTCGGCCGTATGGCAGCGGGGAAGTATTATCGCTTCTAGCCTGAACGGCATGGCTGGCGACGTGCTGCGAGGCCGTCCACAGCTCGATCATACCGACGGCGTCGTGTTTGAGACCGGCGAGACGGGTTGGGCGCTCGAGGTCGCGAAAGAGACAGGCATAGAGCTGCCTGCTATCGAAGCGGCCGTGAAGGTCCGCAAAGAGTCCGAGAAGGGCTCGATCAACTTTGCCACCAGACTTTTGGCAGGGCTCCGCAATGCCTTTGGCGGACATCCGCTCAACCGACCCGACGCGTAGTATGCTACTATAAAATGTATAGTAAGGAATCTTCATCATGACCCATTCTCTTGCCCCTGCGGCGCTCGTTATCTTTGGCATTACTGGCGACCTGGCACACCGTAAGCTACTGCCTGCGCTCTATCATCTCGCTGAGGACGACTTGCTTCCGGAAGGTTTCGAAATCATCGGCGTCACCCGCAGCGGCACGACTGTTGACGTGCTTCTGACGGACATTCGCAATCGCGTGAACGCTACGGACGAAAAGTGTGACGACGAAGTGCTGGAGCGCTTCGGCAAATCCATCAGCATCGTGACTATGGACCTGTCGCAGAAAGAAGAATACACCAAGCTGAAGCAAGCATTGGACGACCACGAAAAGCGAGTCGGCGCTTGCACGAACCGCCTCTTTTATCTGGCAGTGCCTTCACAGACATTTGGTTCTATCTCGGAAATGCTCGGCGAGGCTGAGTTGACCGAAGGCTGTATGCACAAAAAAGGCGAGAGCCGACTGCTCATCGAGAAGCCATTTGGGTACGATCTTGAGTCAGCGCGTGAGCTGATCGACACACTCGGCAAACAGTTCGACGAGCAACAGATCTACCGAGTTGACCACTACTTGGCCAAGGAAACTGCGCAGAATATCCTGACATTTCGTTTCAACAACCCGCTCTTTAAGGCCGTATGGGACAGCGACACGATTAGCTCGGTGATGGTGACGGCTGCGGAAAGCATCGGTATCGAAGGGCGCGTGGCATTCTACGAGCAGACGGGCGCGCTTCGCGATATTATCCAAAGCCACCTGCTGCAGCTGCTATCACTCGTGACTATGGAGCGTCCGGACGAGATGAACGCCGAATCTATCCACCAGAGGAAGCTTGAGCTGCTCCGTGCTATCCAGCCAATCACGCCCGATAAGATTGCCGAGCAGACTATTCGCGGTCAGTACGAAGGCTATCTGGGCGAAGTGAACAATCATTCATCGGTCACCGAAACGTACGCGGCGCTTCGCCTTGAAATCGACACACCGCGCTGGCGTAACGTGCCAATCCTGATTCGCACGGGCAAAGCCATGGCCGAAAAAGTGACTGAAATTACGCTGACGTTCAAGGATAAAGAAACCGAGCATCAGAATACTTTAACGCTCCGGATTCAGCCAAACGAAGGCATCTCTATCGAGCTTCAGGCAAAGAAGCCGGGGTTTGATTCTGAGTCTGAGACTGTCCAGATGGATTTTTGCTATGTACAGAGCGGCGACGGGGTACACCCTGATGCTTACGAGCGTGTGCTTGTCGATGCGCTTCGTGGCGACAAGACGCTCTTCGCGACAAGCGACGAAGTAATTGCCGCCTGGGAAGTTGTCGATCATGTCGTACGCGCCTGGGCGATGAGTGATACGGATTTGCATACCTACGCACAGGGCTCGTGGGGCCCCGATGCGGCCGAACAGCTCGCTCGGGATGCGGGAGCTGCATGGGTTTCGCAGCGACTGCGCATCTGCCCGGTCCACGGTTTGGATCACGACTCAAAGAAGGTACAATAAGGACATTCATTCCACAAACAAAAGGACGACAAACGTGACCAAAGCAACCTGGAACGGCCAAGTTCTGGCCGAAAGTGACCAGACTATCCGCATAGAAGGCAACCATTATTTTCCGCCGGAAAGCGTCAACAGAGAATTCTTTACCCCGAGCGAAACGCACACGATCTGCCCATGGAAGGGCGTGGCCAGCTACTACAATGTAGTCATTGGTGATGATGTAAACGACGACGCTGCATGGTACTATCCCGTCCCAAAGGATGGTTCGATTAAGCGTGTGGGCAAAGACTTCAGTAACTACGTCGCCTTTTGGCACGGCGTGGAGGTGCAGTAGCTGTGGGCCGCGAGAATAAATCTATCGTAAGTATTTACGCCTTTTCGTTCTTGGTGACAGCTTTAGTCTTTCTGGGCGTCGGGTTTTACAGTGGTCCGGCAGCGCTTCTGACGGTGCTAGTGCTGAGCGCGCTGGAAATTACCTTTAGCTTCGACAATGCCGTCGTGAATGCCAAGGTCCTCCAGAAGATGCCAGAGTTCTGGCAGAAGATGTTCCTGACGGTCGGTATTGTGATCGCTGTGTTTGGTATGCGTTTGGTGCTGCCGATTCTGTTAGTATCGCTGACGGCTGGACTGTCGATGGGCGATGTGGTGCGTTTGGCATTGGAGCACCCAAGCGAATATGCGCGTTACCTGACCGATGCGCATCCAATTATCGCGTCGTTTGGCGGTATCTTCCTGCTGATGATCTTCATGGAATTTATCCTCGACTATGGTCGCAAGATTCACTGGTTCCGTGCGTTGGAGCGTCCGCTGATGAAGATCGGCCGTCTGCGACAGGTTGCGCCGCTTTTGAGCTTGACCATATTGGTGGCGGTAACCGAATTCCTTGGTGGGGAGCATAAGTTTACAGTACTGATCGCCGGTGTGCTCGGTATTATTACCTATCTAGCAATCCGTAGTTTGGCTGAAGTCTTTGAGCTCAAGCAAGAGAAGGAGCTGAAGCACACTATTATCGACCGTCGCATGTTGATGCGCGCCGGGTTTGTGAACTTTCTATACCTCGAGCTTCTGGACGCAAGCTTTAGCTTCGACGGCGTGATTGGCGCCTTTGCGATCACGAATATGGTGCTCCTGATCGCCGCGGGCTTGGGCGTCGGCGCTATGTGGGTTCGCTCTATGACGATTCATATCGTGCGGCACAATACGCTCCTACGCTATCGCTACCTTGATCACGGCGCACATTACGCTATTGGTGCGCTGGCGGTTATGTTGCTGCTGGGTATTCGCTACGAAATTCACGAAGCCATTACGGGTTCGATCGGTATCTTGATTATCGGGTTTGCCTTCTTTAGCTCATGGCGATATAACGTGACGCACAAGCCTGAGAAAGTCGAAGGCTTTAAGCACCACGCCGACCACGCCTGATCGGATCGGTTCGTTCGACGGCGCCTTTTGTCGGAGGAATGATTTGATTCTTGAGCTCACAGAGCTTTACAAAGCCATCGCTAATGACGGTGACGCCCAGCGTCTGCCCGCGGCCGCGATATGGTTCGTCGGCCTTGATATCGCCGAGCGAGCGCAGCACACCAGCACGTTCCATAGATTCGATGATGAAGTCACGCTCGAAGTTGGCATCGGGATGGATCTGGTGCGTGATCTGGCCATTGCGCCAGCGGATGGCGACAGGACCTGAGTCGTAGATAGCGGCGCCAACCCACAGAGAATATTTACGCCTGAGGAAGCGCTTGAAGAGCGTACGCCAGAACCCTTGGTGCTCGTTCCATTTGGTAGGTTCTTCGGGGTTGTTGCGGGCGTCGACGCGCCAAAAGCGGACGTGGTGGCGGTGCCGTGGACTATTGCCGACGGGGATTTGAAAGCCCAAGTCCTGGCTACGGCCAAAGAGATACAGACGGCTGAACGGCGCGGTGGGGTACGAACGGTCCATTAGGAGCGCCCAACCTTCACGGAGGCTATTCTTCCAGGTGTTCTTGTCCGCAATGTGCCAGCCGGCTTTTTCCATTGCCCACACGAAATCTTTCTCGGAGTGTGCGAGCACCGCAATATTCACGGGGTCAGATGCCCAGCCATCGCCGGTCGTGGTGAAGAGCGGCACGTGATTTGGCTTGTAGACGAACCTTAAAATGCGAACCGCGGCAGGGATGCCGATGTACGCCATGATGCTGTAGGTGATCAAAGCCGCCCAGAGCGCGGGAATTCGTCGGTCAAGGAAGGGAAACAGTTCAAACGCAGTAAAGTGGGCGAGCGCAACCACAGCGACCAGAATGCCAAGACGGCGGAGCACCAGCACGAAAAACGGAACCATATTACTTTATTATACCTGAGAGATTCGACTTTAACGTATTGCAATCGTATCCCTGCGAGCTATGCTAGATATGATGCAACACATCGGCGACATTATTATTCGGATCATGGCAGATGGATTGGTTGTGCCGATCGTATTGATTGCCGCATGGATCGGGCTGCGACTGCCAAAGTCAGTATGGTGGGACCGCCTGAGCAAAGGCCTTCTGACTGGTTTGATCGCTCTGTGGCTGGCTAAGATAATGAGCATCTTCTACCAGGAGGGTGAGCGGCCGTTTATGATTCTCGGCGTCCATCCNAAGGCGGCGTATCTGAATAATCCCGGGTTTCCGTCCGACCATGTGTTGTTTGTCTTCTGTATCGCGTTTGTGATTTGGGCGAGTACCAAGAACAAGCCGTGGAGCCTGACGCTTCTCATTCTCGGCACCCTTGTGGCCGTTGGCCGCGTGGTCGCATTGGTACATACGCCACTCGATGTAGTGGGTGGTTTGTTCGCGGCGCTTGTCGCGGCAACTATCGTGTACGGTCGCGACTTTTATAGTACCCGTTTGCCACGCTAGGACTATTTCTAGTACAATAAGCAAAAATATGGTAAATGAGGTAGGCCCGATGGTAGTTGAAACCGTTCCAGAAATTCCGACCGTAGAAGATGATTCAAATGTGCTGATCGCGCCAGAGTGGATTGACCTTATTCGCGTGGGGCTCCTTGGCCTGGCGATCGGGCTGTTTGTGCCGACGCTATCCTGGCTACTCCAGAAGTTCCTTATTGCGCCAGTCTTTTGCCGCGAAGCGACGACACTGGCGGTTTGTGGTGGTGGCGACCTGACGACATACTACATCTCGACTGTCATTCTGTCCGTGGTGGCTGTGGCGCTGATGGCGAACTGGCAAGTCTTCCGTCCGCTCCTTGTGGCGGTTGCGACGGCGTCTGCTTTGTGGGGGCTGCAGCGCTATCTTGGTAGCACCGTGGCGCACTCTGGCGTGGAATACTATATTAGCTCCGGTGTCATCTTTGCGCTGACGTTCTTGCTCTTTTATTGGATTCTGCGACTCAAGAGTTTTGCGTTAAGCGTGATTTTGACTGTGCTCTTGGTGGTACTTATCCGCTGGGCACTACTGACGTAAGCATTTAACAGGTATAATGGTGGGATATGATAACGACTATTTTGATTGTGATATTGGTGCTGGTTGTGGTGGGTTTTGGTTTTGTGGTGTATATCCTCGATCAACGGATGAAGGAACTGAAAGATAACGCCGGCGCGGCCATGCTCAAGCAAGACATGATGAGCCTGACCGATGGAATCTCGCAGCTGCAGGATGGACTGAAGACACACCTCACCGATCGTCTGGACAAGAACCAGACCATGATGCGTGACTCGATCATGAAGCAGTTTAGCGAGAGCTCGAAGCTTATTACTGAAGTCACCCAGCGATTGACCAAGCTTGATGAAACCAACAAGCGCGTCGTCGATGTGGCTGACGAGCTGAAGCTTCTCCAGAATGTTCTGCAGAATCCAAAGCAACGTGGTGTGCTTGGCGAATATTATCTTCAGACTGTGCTGCAGAATGTCCTGCCGCCGGATCGTTTCCAGGCGCAGTATAAGTTTAGCGATGGCGAGATTGTGGACGCCGTAATTTTCCTGGAAAAGGGAAAGATGTTGCCGATCGATTCGAAGTTTAGCCTCGAGAACTACAACCGCTTTGTGGAAGAGCCTGACAAACTCAAGCGCGAGGGGCTGGCCAAGCTAATTCGTAACGACCTCAAGAATCGCATCGATGAAACGAGCAAATACATTCGTCCGCACGAAGACACGATGGACTTTGCCTTTATGTTCATTCCGAGTGAGGCGATTTATTACGATTTGCTGACTGGCAAAGTCGGCGGTATTGTCGGCAACACACGCGACCTTATCGAGTATGCCTTCCGTGATAAGCACGTGATCATCGTGTCGCCGACGTCATTTATGGCATATCTTCAGACCGTGCTGCAAGGCTTGCGCAGCCTGCAGATCGAGGAGCAAGCTAAGGATATACAGGTTCGTGTCGGCCAGCTTGGTCGCCATCTGGAAACGTACAGCACATTCATGTCAAAGCTCGGCGTTAGCCTCGGCACAACCGTTGGTCACTTCAATAATGCGAGCAGAGAACTGAAAAAAGTCGACAAGGACGTCGTGAAGATCGCCAAGTCGCAGCCGGTTATCGAAGACGCGTTGCCGCTTGAGCGACCGCTCGTTGACGAGTAGACTTCAGGCGCCGAATCGGCACACATACGTCCAGAAAACACTTCACTCGCAAACAGCTCGTTCCGTTCGCCCCGGAAAGGGGATGTTTCTGGTCTGTATGTGTTGCCGCTTGGCTGAGGAACTTTGTCGCCAGCCGACACTCGTCCGACCGTCACCTTTCCGACGGTATCGGAGCCTGGCGGCGCAGGAGCGTTAGCTCCGTAGACCCAAGCCGGAGGAAGGGTGACGGGAGGGCGAGGGTACGGTCTACGCTAAATCTCACCGCGAAGCCGTGCGAGATAATCTTGGTTATACGATTCAGCCGTGAAGAACTTGGTCGCTGGCAGCACTTCTGTCGCGACGGGGTTGTCGTAATTCTGTTGCAACGTATCCTTACTCTCCTCGGCCATGTCATGCTGTTGTCCGTCGAGGTAGAAGATGATCGATCGAAAGCGATTCTCATATTCGGCCGTTGGGTCGTGCAGATGCCAAAACTTTTCCAGCAACTGTTCGTAGCTGATGACATGCGGGTCAAATTCAATCTGCACCGCTTCAGAGTGGTCGCCGATGTCGTGATACGTTGGGTTGGCGGTCGTGCCACCAGTGTAGCCGGTCTCGGCGTGGACAACGCCATGGAGCTTGCCAAACTCATATTCTGGCTCCCAGAAGTTGCCAAGAGCAAAAAGGGCGGTTTCGGTCGATTGGTTCATGCATTTTATTGTAGCAAATAGCTCATCGGTGCGAACTCTCAGAAACCCGTGTTATACTCTGGAGTATCATATATAACCATTTCATGGAGGGAATTTCCACATTATGGCTAAGGCTACTATAAAAAAATCAGCTGCTGCCGCTTCGACTGGCCGCGCGTCGCTCCGTAAGGAGCTAGTGCTTGGTTCACTTGTCGCTGAGTTGCTCGCTAGTGCTGCATTGACCGTTACCGCGCTGATGCTAAGCAATAACCCAATCGTGGGCGCCGTCGCTGTGGTTGTGCTCGTGCTCGTATTTTCTGAGCTTTCAGGTGCATACATCAACCCTGTTGTTGTCGCTGCCGCACTGGCAATGCGTCAGATCAGCTGGGTTAAGGCTGTCGGCTTTGTCGTCGTACAGGTACTTGGCGCAATGCTGGCCTACGTGATTATCACTAAGTTCATGCAAGACAACAGCGTCTTTACGCTCTTTACTCCTGCAAACCAAGCTGCAGCGTTGCAGCAGTACGGCCAGGAAGTACACACACCAGGCCAATGGAAGCCTATCTGGGGTGAGCTCATCGGTGCGATTGTCTTTAGCTTTGGTATTGCCAGTGCGATGCTGAACAAGAAAGTCGGCTTTGACCGGGCCTTTACTATCGGTGGCGCCTTGATGCTTGGTCTGTTCGCAGCCCTGGCTGGCAGCTACGCTGTACTGAACCCAGCTGTCGCGACTGCGCTGAGCGCTTTCGCACAGGGCGGTTGGTGGTCATTCGGTGCTTACGCCATTGCTCCACTTGTTGGCGGTGCGCTCGGTGGTTGGGTCTTCAAGCTTCTCAAGCAAGACGTCGACGCCTCTGCCAAGAAGGCCTAGCAACTCTTTGTCTCAAACAAGTAGCCTCCGCATCCGCGGGGGCTATTTTTGTGCTACGCTAGTAGATACTATGGGGTTATTTCTGAAGCAAAACGAACCAAGGTCACAACTGCAAAGTAAAGTAGCAGCTGATTTGGCTGAGCGCATGAACAAGCGTGCGATAGAGACGAACGACACCAAGCCGCAGCCAGCGTTCCTGGACAACCAGCGCCAGACGAGTCCATTGGCATGGCTATGGATGCTGCTTGGCGTTGTTGTGGTCGTCGGCGTGATAATTATATTAACTCGGTAAGTGTACGACGTCTTACGCGGGAGCCTTCGGGGCCGGGTAGCGATTCGTTCGCTCCCGGCCCCGTTCGGCGTCCGGCTACTGCCAGAAGTGCAGGCCGCACTCGCTGGGGTCGCCACCCCGGAAGCCCACGATCCAGGCCGTGATGGCTTGCTGGTCGCTTGCGCTCGGTGAGGTCACCGTGCCGTTGACTTCGCTGGGGATGGAGAGGGACTGGTAGAGCGCGGTTGACAGGTCCTTGTCGGTGAACGCGTTCTGGGCGTAGACCGCGTGAGACCACACNCCGGCCATGCAGAGGGCGGTGTACTGTCGTCCGATGTCGCCGGGCTTCGGCAGGTTGAGCTGCGCCTGGAGCGAGTCCAGGATGAGTAGCGATGCCTGCCGGCTGGTGCTGATCGCAACGGCCAGGTCGGCCAGCGGTCGGCTGGTCTTCTTCCAGACCGGCGTGATCACCCCGGTCGGCAGCGCGATCGCGCCGTAGGGCTTGTTGTCGGCCGAGCAGTAGAACAGCTTGCCGTAGGTCGGTGTGACCACGATGGGCTCACCGTTCCGCGTGCAGGCGCTGGTGTAGCGGTCGCTGCGGCTGGTGATGTCGTAGGTCAGCGTCGGCATCGACACGCTAGTGCCCTGGAAGACCTCGCCCCAGATGGCACGGTTGCTCTGCAGCACCGTCTGGAGGTACCCGTCGACATTGACGGAACCGCTGAGGTCTGTGCTGGCCGGCGCGGCGTCCTTGCGGTACTTCGCGACGGTCTTGATGGCACTGAAGTCAGCGGCCGTGAACGTAGGCGTGACCGCCGGTGCGGTGCCCACTCCCGTGGGGACAGACGTTGCCGGCGAGAAGGTCTGCGCCGGAGTTGCCTCTGCCTGGACGGTGGCCGTGGGGCTCTTTGTGGTCTGGGCGTTCTGTGAACCGCCCGAACTGCACGAAGCTAAGAGCCCACAGACCGCGACGATGACGGCCGAGGCTGCCAAGCCGCGGGGTGTAAATCTGGGAACATGCATGCGCTGTCCTGCCTTATCTCTCGATGTGCGTAAAACGCCGTACGAAATATACGATACAATGATTTTAGATTAAAATCAACGATAATTCGTAAAGCTGAGAGGGAAATCGAAGTCTTGTTGCTCGAGGAGCCGCATGGCTGCCTGGAGCTCGTCTTTCTTGGAGCCGGTGACGCGGACCATGTCGCCTTGGATTTGAGTTTTTACCTTCGGGAGGTCTTGGCGAATAAGCGCGGTGAGTTTTTTGGCCTTGTCTTGGTCGAGACCTTTGCGAAAGGCGACGTCTTGCGTGACCTTCATGTTACTTGTAACTGGTTTGGTCGAGGTGTTCAGAATCTTCTGACTAACCCCGCGCGTGGCGAGTTTCTTGCGAAGAATATCCAGGATAGAGTCGATGTGGAAATCGTTGTCGCCTGTAATGGTCAGGCCGGTCTTGTCGCCGTCGCGGAATTCGACGTTCGCACTCGTGCCCTTCATGTCGTAGCGAGTTTGGATTTCGCGCTTGGTCTGATCGACAGCGTTAATAACCTCAGCGAGGTTGTAGTCGGAAACAATATCGAATGAAAAATTTGAAGCCATACTACTAAGTATACCCTAGGAGGGAAGGGCTCGGCGCCCGCAGTCCAGCACCAGCCGGACTGCGGGCACATGGCGCAGGGCGTCAGGCGAGTCGGAACCCGCGAGTGGGATCTCGGGGGTCGGCATAGATCACCGTGATGACCTGGTCCTTCACCAGGGTGCCGGGCTCGATGGGCAGCGAACTTGGAACCGGGCTGCTGCCCGGCGTGACCGTGACCAGGATGGCGGCGACATCTTGGTCACGCATGCTGGAGTGCTCGTGGTGCGCAGGTACTACCTGTGTAACGCGTGCTTGCATGGTCATCCCATTTGGCTCGGCCCCATCTGGCGTGGGGCGCCTGTTATTTTTTATAGCATCTAAGATATATACTTACTACTATTTTGTGAACGCACTACAGTTTTTGGGCCGGAGTGGGTATACTGTTATTCAGATATGGATACGTCAATTGCCGCTACCCGAGACGAGCTTTTGAAGCGACTACAAACGCTGGAGACAAAGCGAGATATTTTGAAGGCGCCTGAACTGCGCAANCTGTACGGTGCTATGAAGGATTTATCAGCCGATGAGCGCCCAGCTTACGGCCAGGCCATTAACGAACTCCGCCAGGAGCTTGAGAAGAAAGTCGCTGAGGCTGAGGAAGCAGAATCTTCGGCGAATGTGACGGCTATCGACGTGACGGCGCCGTACGATGTCAGCGTTCCTGCCGACAAGCGTCCACACACATTACCTGCCGCGACGGGAAGTATCCACCCACTGATGCGCGAGCTGGATACGGTGCTCGATATTTTCTATCGTATGGGCTTTACGGCTGTCGAGAGCCGTCAGCTGGATGACGATTACCACATGTTTGGCGCGTTGAACTTCCCTGAAGGGCATCCGGCACGCGACGACTACGACACATTCATGACCATCGAGACCGACAAGAATGGTAAGCAATTTATTGCGCCCGCTCACACCAGCACGATGCAGAACCGCGTCCTGCAGCAATACAAGAGCAACCTCGATGAGGGTAAGCCAATCGCAGCTGTCATCCCGGGCCGAGTCTTCCGCAACGAAGACCTCGATGCTCGCCACGAGCACACCTTCTATCAGCTTGAAGGTGTGTACGTCGACAAGGGCATCCACGCCGGCAATCTCCTTGCTACGTTCAAGACGTTCCTGAGCAATTACTACCAGCAGGATATCGACATCAAGAGCCAGCCATTCTACTTTCCGTTTACCGAGCCAAGCTTTGAGCTCGCGCTGAGCTGTCCATTCTGCCAGAAGCAAGGCTGCAATGTCTGTAGCTACTCTGGCTGGATCGAGTTGCTGGGTATGGGCATGATTCATCCGAACGTCCTGAAGGAAGCTGGCATCGATCCGAACGAATACACCGGCTTTGCCTGGGGTGGTGGCATTGAACGCCTGGTGATGATGAAGTTTGGCATCGAGGACATCCGGCATTTCGAATCTGGCAAACTAGAATTCTTGAGGCAATTTTCATGAGAGTCGCACTATCACTATCCAAGTTTTACACCAATATTGACCTGACCAAGAAGCCAATCGCTGAGCTCGTGGACCGAATCGGCTCGCAGCTAGGCGCTATCGAGGAAGTCATCAGCCTGCAAGAGCAGTATGCAGGTGTGTTGGTTGCGCGCATCGTGAGTTGCGAGGATCATCCTGATTCTGACCACATGCATGTTTGCATGATCGACGATGGCGGCAAAGCCGAGGGCGCTGAACGTGACGAGAATGGTCATGTGCGAGTTGTCTGTGGCGCACCAAATGTTCGCGAGGGCTTGCTTGTTGCATGGTTGCCCCCAGGTTCAACCGTGCCGAGCACGTATCACCACGATCCATTCGTCCTCGAAGCCCGCAAGCTGCGCGGCGTCGTGAGCAACGGTATGCTCGCCAGCGCCAAGGAGCTCGGCATTAGCGACGACCACGATGGCATTCTGGAAGTCGACGAAGACGTCCAGCCAGGCACGGCATTTGCCGAGGCATATCACCTGAACGATCACATTATTGATATTGAGAACAAGATGTTCACGCACCGTCCAGATTGCTTTGGTGTGCTGGGCGTGTACCGCGAGGTTGCGGGCATTTATCACCAGGCTTTCGAAGGTCCAGACTGGTATACCAGCGATAAGTACTCGCTGGATTCTGAAGCAACTGCTTTGCCGCTCGAGGTGACGAACGAGCTTCCTGAGCTTGTTCCGCGCTTTGTGATGATTCCGATGAGCGGCATCGAGGTCAAGCCGAGCCCAATTTGGCTCCAGGTTCACCTGATGCGTGCTGGCATTCGTCCGATCAATAATGTCGTCGATATTACGAACTACCTGATGTACCTGACTGGTCAGCCGCTGCATGCCTACGACTACGACAAAGTGAAGGCACTGACTGACGGCGATGCGGCAAGCGTCACCGTTCGCTACCCGAAGAAGGGCGAGAAAGCCAAGCTACTGAACGGTAAAGAGATCGAACCGCGCGAGAAAGCAATCATGATCACGAGCGGCGATCATCTGATTGGTGTCGGCGGTATCATGGGCGGCAGCGAGACAGAGGTTGATGACTCGACGAAGAATATTATCCTGGAGTGCGCGACCTTCGACATGTATTCGGTTCGTCGTACGAGTATGGCGAACGGTTTGTTCACGGACGCTGTTACGCGCTTCAACAAGGGCCAGTCACCACTTCAGAACATCCGGGTGATCGCGAAGGCAGTACACGAAGTACGCGCCCTCGCAGCTGGTAAAGTTGCTGGCGATCTCGCCGACGATAACCACGTGCAGGAAGCAACCGAGCGCGGGAGCCTCTACGCGCCAGTTGTGGCCGAGCGTGAGTTTATTAATGCGCGCCTTGGCCTGCACCTCACTGCCGACGAGATGAAGCTTTTGCTTGAAAACGTCGAATTCGTCGTCGAAGTAAACGGCGAAGAATTGACCATCAAAGCACCATTCTGGCGAACAGACATTGAGATTCCTGAGGACGTCGTCGAAGAAGTCGGCCGCTTGTATGGCTACGACCATCTCCCGCTGGATCTTCCGAAGCGCAGCATCACGCCTGCCGTAAAGAATGAAATGCTCGACCTAAAGAGTCGTGCGCGTACCGCGCTGGCTCGCTCTGGCGCAAATGAAGTCCTGACATACACATTCGTCCACGGGAATCTGTTTGATAAGGCTGGCCAGGACAAATCCCTCGCATTTCAGCTGAGCAACGCGCTGAGTCCAGACCTCCAGTATTACCGCTTGAGCCTGACGCCAAGCTTGCTTGACTTGGTGCACGCAAATATCAAGGCAGGCTACGACGAGTTTGCGCTGTTTGAGCTGAACGCCGTCTACGGCAAGTCCGAGCTAGACGAAGAAGGCCTGCCGACCGAATTTGCTCGCGTCTCGCTTGTCGTCGCTGCCGAGCCGAAGACCGCCAGCAAGTCATACGCCGGCGCTGCATATTACCAGGCTCGCAACTACCTCGAAGCTTTGATGAGCGAATTCGCACTGAACGGTCAGCTGACTTACAAGCCACTTGGCGATACTGATTTTAGCGAGCATAAACTATTCGACCAAATGACCAAACCATTCGAGCCAAAGCGCTCCGCAGTTGTCTTCAATGGTAAATTCCTCGTCGGCGTCGTCGGTGAGTACAAGGCGAGCGTCGCGTCGGCACTGAAACTGCCGGCATTCACCGCGGGCTTTGAGATCTTCGGTTCGGCCCTCAGCAAGGGCGGTGCCAAGCCGTATGTTCAGCTGCCTCGTTTCCCTAAAGTCGAACAAGACATTTCATTGAAGGTTCCGATTAGCCTGTCCTATGGCGAGCTGTATGAGTTCGCGAATGCTTCGCTTCAGGAAGTTTTGCCCGAGCAGGCCCGCGCCGCGCTCAATCCGGTGGACATCTACCAGCGTCCGGATGACGCCGAGCACAAGCAAGTCACGCTTCGTTTGCGTGTCGCAAGCTTTGAGCGCACACTGAAGGCTGAAGAAGTTAACGGCATGCTCGACGCAGTTGCCGACAAGGCTAAAGAGCGCTTCGGCGCAGAAAGAATCTGAGCATGAAACCGGGTGGCAAGATTGGTTTCTTTGACTCAGGTCTGGGTGGGCTAGTCATTTTAAAGGCAGTCGCCGCGCAGCTGCCGCAGTACAATTACGTCTATTTGGGCGACACCGTCCACAAACCGTACGGTTCAAAGCCTGCGGCCGAGATTCGCGGCCACGTGCAGGGCGGCGTGTCCTTTCTCTTTGACCAAGGCTGCGAGATCGTGATTGTTGCATGCAATACGGCCACGGCCCAAGCATTGAGCTTTATCCAGCGTCAGTTCTTGCCAGCCTACGCCCCACACCGCACGGTGCTTGGCATCATTGTGCCAGCGGCCGAGGCGGCAGTCATGGCGACCAAGAACAACCGCATTGGCGTGATCGGCACTCAGGGCACAGTCGAAGCGCGCTCGTTTGCCGAGGAGCTCCAGAAGCTTCGCCCTGAGGCGACCGTCTACCAGCAAGCTGCGCCCGAGCTCGTGATGCTCATCGAGGCGGGCCTTTCGCACGGCCAGGAAATGAAGATGATGCTCAGGCATTACCTCAAGTCGTTGATCGAAGTCGGCGTCGATACGTTGATCTTGGGATGCACACACTATGAACTTATCGCACCGCAGATTGCGGAAATCGTAGGCCCGCAGGTGACGTTGATTCACGAAGGTCCGGTTGTGGCCGAGCGCACGCAAGATTATTTGTTTCGCCACGCCGAGCTCAGCCACAAGTTGGTTTCTGGTGGCGAACGCAAGATTTTCTTTACGAGTAATGCGACGGTATTTAGTGGCCTCGCCCAGGATTTTTACGGCTCGCCAGTCAGCGCCGAAGAGGTTACAATCAAGTAAGTGAAAGACTTACTGAAGATACTGCTTTTTGCCAAAAACCTGTGGCCGTACTACCTGATCATTACCGTCACGTCGGTTCTTTTGGCGCTCAGTAATCAGGTCGTCCCATTTGTCGTCAAGGCAGTGGCCGACCTAGTGACGCATGTGGTCCAAGGTGGGCAGCCGGACTATACGCAGGCATTGTGGCTGGCAGTTGCGCTTTTTGGTGCGGACGTTGCAGGTACGCTGCTGAGCAACTGGGGCGGCTATTACGGCGATATCATGGCGGCAAAGCTCAAGAAGCAGCTGAGCGAGCGCTACTACCAGCATTTGTTGACGTTGCCGCAGAGCTATTACGATAGCGAGTTGACCGGCAAGATCATCAATCGCCTGAACCGTACGATTTCCGAGCTGACGAACTTCATGAATTTCTTCAGCAATAACTTTTTCCAGATGATTCTGACCATGGTCTTCACGCTGGTCGTGGTCGCGTTCTATAGCTGGGAAGTTGCGGCATTGCTATTCATCATATATCCGCTGTTCCTATGGCTGACGGGTATCACCAGCAAGCAGTGGCAGGCGCAACAGAAAGAAAAGAACCTGCACACCGACATCGCCAGCGGCCGCTTTGCCGAGGCTGTCTCGCAGATTCGGGTCGTGAAATCGTTCAACCAAGAGCCACGCGAGCTTCGACACTTACGTCACCACTATCAGAAGACTATCGACATTACCCATGCGCAGTCACGTCAGTGGCACCAGATGGATATCCTGCGTCGCCTGACTTTGAACTTTATTTTCTTTGTCATTATGGGCTTTGTGTTTTGGCAGACGCTGAGCGGACGATTTACGGTTGGCGAGATGTTTCTACTGATTCAGTTTGCGAACCTTATGCGCATCCCGCTGTTCAGTATGAGTTTCATCGTGGACCAAACGCAGCGCGCTATTGCGGGCAGCCGTGATTTCTTTGAAGTGATGGACCTGAAGCCAAGCATCATAGATAAGCCGCATGCGAGGGAGCTGCGCATCACGAAGGGTCGTATCGAGTTCAAGAACGTTATCTTTAGCTACAACGATGAAGAGCAGGTACTCAGAAAAGTGAACTTCGACGTTGCTCCAGGCAGCAAGGTGGCGCTTGTGGGCGAGAGCGGTGAAGGCAAGTCCACAATCGCCAGCCTGCTGATGCGACTCTATGAACCCGAGAGCGGTAAAGTTACGATCGACGGCGCCGACATC
>FJVY01000089.1_pt1 | contig 25474 bp, 29 predicted proteins | sample 1011871 | NCBI WGS metagenome assembly FJVY01 (sample SAMEA3912450, study PRJEB9761) | metagenome | biome: forest; material: soil | place: USA | collected 2011-06-22 | depth 0.1 m | reverse complement strand
CGTGCTTTCAGTTGCTTCAGGTACACAAAGTAATACGGTATGTAGCCAGCCATGATTTCGTCGGCGCCCTGTCCGTCGAGCAGAACGGTCACGTGGTTGGTCGCTTCCTGCATAACCTTGTACTGAGCATATGGGCCGGTGCTGATGAGCGGCTCTTCCTGAGTTCGAATGAAATCTTCCAAATCTTTCACAAACATGTCGGCGTCGGGCTTGATCTTGTGCGCGGTTACGCTGTCGCCGACTTTCTCGAGAAGCGAATCAACGTACTTCTCTTCGTCGTTGGCTGAACCTGGGAAAATAGCACTGAAAGTATTCTGGCGAGCACCGACTGATTTGGCCGAGCCCTTGTCGTCCTTCATCAGTTGATTGATAACCGCAACGACGGTCGAGCTGTCCAAACCGCCAGAAAAGCTGGTGCCAACCGGCACTTCACTCTGCAGACGAGCCTTGATCGAGTCGGTCAGGCGCTGCTTGTATTCAGCTGCTGTCTCCGCGCTGTAGGGCTTGTTCTCGCTGGCGAGGCGCTTGAGGTCAGCTTTGAGTGTTGTGTAGCTACTGAGCTTTTCGCCACTCTCGCTGAGCTCCAGGACTTCGCCTGGCATAAGCTTGGTGATACCTTCAAAGAACGTTTCGCTCGAATCCTCGTGGATGCGGAAACGAAGATAGCGATAAATCGTGCGATCGTTTGGCTTCTTCTCGATCAAGCCGGTTTCGAGCAGCGGTTTGATTTCTGATGCAAACATCAGCTGACCCTTGGCGGGGCGAGCCATATAGAGTGGCTTGATACCGAAGTGGTCGCGGGCTAGCACGAGCTTTCCGGCTTTCTTATCATGAATCGCCAGTGCGAACATACCGTTAAGCTTGTCGAAGGCAGCATTGCCCCAGGCTGCATAGGCCTGCAGCACGACTTCAGTGTCGGACTGAGTCGCAAATTCAAAGCCTTCAGCCTCGAGCTCACGACGAAGCTCCAGGTAGTTATAGACCTCACCGTTATAGATGATCACGAGTGACTTGTCTTTGTTATAAAGAGGCTGCACGCCATGTTCGCGGTCGATAATAGCCAAACGCAGCTGCGCCAAACCAACCGGACCGTCCACGTAATAGCCCTCGCCATCAGGTCCGCGATGGGCCTGCGCAGCGTTCATGGACTTTAAAAGTTTTTCGGATCCATCATCAAGATTATAGTAACCAGCAATTCCGCACATACTACTGTAACTTTACCATTTATGCTGTTGGCTGGCCAGCTTCGAGGTACGCCAAATCGCTACTCCTGCAGACCAGAAACATCCCGTTCCCCGGGCGAACGGAGCGAGCTGTTGCGAGCGAAGAGTTTTCTGGGCGCAGGAGTAGCGATTTGGCTGAGCTATTTCTTCAGCTCTTCCAAATCACGAATAATCTGCAGGGCGTGCTCCTTCGGCGTCACGTCGGAATACTCCCTTGCGATGTTGCCATCCGGATCAATGATAAATGTTTTGCGGAGCGTGCCTAGATACTCGCGGCCAAACATTTTCTTTGGCGCCCACGCACCATAAGCCTCAATAACCTTGTGATCTACATCACTCAGGACAGTAAAGTTCAGATTGTACTTCTCAGCGAATTTCTTGTGACTCGCTACGGTGTCTTTGGAGATGCCGACTATCTCGGCACCGTGCTCTGCGATAACTTCCCGCTCGTCACGAAACGAACACGCTTCGGTCGTACAGCCTGGCGTATCATCCTTCGGATAAAAATAGAGAACAACCCACTTACCCCTGTAGTCGACGAGACTGCGAGGCTGTCCGTTTTGATCTGGCAACGTAAAATCAGGTGCTTGCTTCATGACTCTACTATACCGCATATATCGTCTCAATCAGCCATGCCCAGGCATGACGAATTCAGGCGATACTCGGAGGGCGCCCCTGGTGTGGGGCGCGCCTCCGAGACGCTCCTTGCTGNGAATCGATCAGGCGACTTCGTGTAGCGCCTGCAGGCCGATGGCGCCAGCACCGAGCAGGTTGAGCTCGTTGCAGTCCGCATCGGTCTCGTCCTGCTGGATCGCGTAGGCCGCCATGGTAGTGGCGACCTGTCCCAGGTTGCGCCGATCGCGCATCGCGGCCTGTAGCGGGCCGACACCACCCTCGACGCCTTCGAGAAGGTAGTCGAGATTGGCGCTGACCGGCCGTCCGCCGATGACGGCGGGCGTGAGGTCCATGCCGAGCGCGCTGATGGCGAAGCCGAGAGCCCGTCGGAAGTTGGACATCGCGTCGCGGAACAGCGGGTGGCCGTCCGTGAGCTGCGACTGGACCGCGATGAAGCGAGCCTGGTCGTGCGACGGGACCTGGTCCAGTAGGACCTTGGCCTCCATCCCGTGCGGCGTGCTGTCGATCAACGCTTGCGCGCCGTTGACGAGGCCGAGACCGGACACCATGTGTTCCAGCTCGACGGCGCCCCCAAACGCGTTGTACAACCACTGGTCGACGTAGCCGGACATGCCGCGGCGGAGCCACAGGTGACCAAGCTCGGTGGCCTTGACCGTCCAGACGCCGTCCACGCGGGTGAGCTTGGCGACGGCCATGCCGCTGCCCAGAATCACCACGGTGATCTCGTCGAACTCCCACAGCTTGGTGGGCACGCCATTGAACTGCCACAGCAGCTCGTCCGGCAGCGTGATGAGACCGGCCGCTCCGCACAGACCGTCGTTGGCGATGATGACAGGCACCTCGCCGCAGTTGTCCGCGACGATCTGTCGGACTTCGGCCCCGACGACCGTGAGGTCAACGTTGGTGAACGAGACGCCGGCGTCCGAGACCGGACCCGCAGCCGCGATGACCACGGCGTCGGGTTTGTCGGTTCGCACTCGCCGCGTCAGCCGTGACCGGAAGGCATCACTGGGAGTGATGTCTGTGGACGGCGACGTGAACGAACGCTGGACGTTGCAGAGACGGCCGGACTCGACGAGACCGAAGCGCGTGTTGTACGCACCCAGGTCGACCGTCGTGATCCGTGCCGAACTCCGCTCGGCCCATTCGGCCACGCGAAGACTGTTCATGGAAGCGCCTCCTTGAATCGATGATGGGAATTGTGGCGCGTTCAAACCGAATCGCAAGCGATGCGGACTGAACGCGCCCAACTCAAATCTATGGCAAAGAGCAATAGTCAAAGGGGCATCACTGCCCCTTATCATGAATATATTTTAGAATATAAGCTAATTATAGTCAATTACTGCGATGGCGTTGTACCGCCACCGCTCGTATCTGCAGTGGTCGTGGCAGCGACGGCCGAGCTCTGAGTTGAAGCGTTGCCTGCCGCATCGACAGCGATAATCGTATAACTGTACTTTGTAAGTGGCGTCAGACCAGTATCTTTATAGCTTGGCGTTGTGACGGTCGCGACCAAGTTGCCATTGCGATAGACCTTGTACCCGGTCACGCCCGTGTCGTCGGTGCTTGGATTCCAGGCCAACGAAACGCTCACGGCACCAGGCGTTGCGACCAAGCCGGTTGGCGTGCTTGGATCGGTCGTGTCTTGCTTGGTTGTTTCCTGTTGCTGATTCTGAGTTGTGTCTGGCTTCTGTTCTTGCTTGGCTTCGTTGCAAGTGGCAGTCGGCAGTGTGCCCGACAGGAAGACTTCGCTATAAGTGTTGCTGCCGGAAGTCTGCGCCAATGCGCCGTTGTTCTTGCAGACATCGTGCGAGACAACAGTTGATGGCTGATTGAATTTCTCGACTGCTTTATTGGTGAGCAACTGGCGCATCAGGTTAATCCAGATCGGACCCGAACCGCTCGAACCGGCGACTGCGCTCATCTGGCTGTTGTCGTTGTTACCGATCCATACGCCGATGGCGAGGCTTGGTGTGTAGCCAATTGTCCAGGCGTCACGGTAATCTTCGGTCGTACCTGTCTTNACCGCGACTGGGCGGNTGCCCGATACGGTGAGGCTACTGCCAAATACTTCGGATCGAGCGCTATTGTCGGATAAGATGTTCGAAATAATATACGCCGTACCAGATGACCATACCGAGCTGCTAGCGACCTTTTCTTCGTAGATCTTCTGCTTGTCTTTGTTGACGATGTTCAGCACCAGCTGCGTCTGTGCGTGATTACCTTCGTTCGCAAAGGCGCCATATGCGCTCGTCATCTCGATCAGCTTCGCCTGGCCGCTACCGAGTGCCAGCGGGAGGCCATATTCGTCGGCAGTTTTGTCGAGCGTCGTGAGGCCAGCGGCCTTGGCATTCTGGATAACGTTGTTGATGCCGACCTTTTGCATCGCCTCAACGGCCGGGATGTTCAGCGAGTTGCTCAGAGCCCGCCTGAGCGTCACATCACCGCGATATTTCAGGTCGTAATCTTTTGGCTGGTAGCCGCTAAAGTTCTGCGCAGTGTCTGAGAAAATCGTCGCTCCTGTCATCTGGCGATTCTGGATACCAGTCGCGTAGACAAATGGCTTGAAGGACGAACCTGGCTGGCGCGAAGATGTGGCCATATTAACCTTACCAAAGACATTGTTGCTCCAGTCCACACTACCCACCAGGGCAAGCACCTCGCCAGTTCTAGGATCGATTGCGACTGCGCTACCATTGGTAACTTTGCTGGATGCGAGACGATTCACTTGGCTCTGGACGGCAGCCTGCGCTTTGGACTGCGTATCGAGGTCGAGCGTCGTGGTTACTTTGTAGCCGGAACGGGCAACTTTTTCTTCGCCATATTTGTCTTCCAGCCACTGTTTCACCATCAGCGCAAAGTGCGGCGCGTCTGGAGCTTCATCCGCCTTGGCTGGCTGGTAGCTCAGCTGTTCGCCTTTCGCGGCAGTCACTTGATCTTGGTTCAGCACGCCATCGTTCTGCATGCGGCCCAGGACGTATTCTTGGCGGACCTTTGCCTTGTGGGCGTCGCCAGAGATTGGCGAATATGCGCTTGGAGCCGGAAGGAGGCCAATCAGCATCGCTGCCTGCGCGTTATCCAGGTCTTTTGCCGACTTGCCAAAGTATGTCTTGGCTGCGTCCTCGATACCAAAGGCGCCCTCACCAAAGTAAGCTGAGTTGAGATACATCTCGAGGATCTCGTCCTTGGAATAACGACGCTCAACCTCTATCGACAGCACGAGCTCTTGGTACTTGCGGAAGATGCTGCGCTCCTGGCTGAGCAGCGCGTTCTTCACCAGCTGTTGGGTCAGAGTCGAACCACCACCAGCGCCACCACCATGCGTTATATTCTGCAGCATAGCGCTCGCAATTCCCGCCACAGAGAAGCCTGGGTGCTTGTAGAAGTCCTTGTCCTCAGATGACACAACTGCTTTTTGGGCAATTGGAGCAATATCTTTTAGCTGAACATATGTATCATTGTGGGCATTATTGAAGGTATAGAACACCTTGCCATTGCGGTCGAGCAATGTCACACCGGTGTTGTTTCGGTTCATCAGTGCGTCTTTGTTACCGAGCGCCCCGGCAAACGAGATAGTCGTGACAACCGCAATAAAGACCAACAGAATAACCGTTGGCCATAGAACTACAAAAATCTTCTTCCAAAGAGGCAGCCGACGATATGCGGCTATAAGATTACCAATGCGTCCGCCCTTCTGCCCATAGGCAGGACGGCGAATACTCGATCGACGTGACGATTTCATCTTCATCGTTATCCCCTATAATACCATTATTTTGCTGAGAGTTTGCGCCATCCGCCCACGCGATTGTTGGCGACAACGGCCTTTATGAGGTCGACAAATGCACGGTCATCGAGCTCATCGGCTTCATAGATTTGGATAGCTCGAGCTGTCGCGTTGCCTTCGCCNTGGTTGATGATCTTNTGAGGATCCGGCGCAATCGGATCATAAATGAATACATTCAGATGATCCTTGGCGCCCAGAAGTGCGCACACGTTACCGTCGAGGGTGAAGTATGGTCGATCGCCGCGCTTGATCGTCTCTTCGATCGATGGTTCGGCTTCGTGGATAAGCTCGCGGACACGCTCAGCCAGTTCTCGCTGCCAATCTGGAAGCTTTTGAATATACTCATCTATTCTTGCGTCTTTGTTCGCGGTCATTATCGGCATTATAGCACCGTGCGCTTGCCCATTCGTCGCAGCTCGGGTAGCCTAAACCAGTAAGTCCGCGAGCGTAAGGAGCATCATGGACGAACAGGCCAGACGACGAATTCTCCTCGTCGAGGCTCGGCTAGCAAACGCACGCCCGATCTGGCAGCGACACAACGGATGGCAGCTCTACCGATCAAGTGACGGCTACTACGTCGTACGCTACCAGGGCAACGCCGGGACGACCTATCTCGGAATCTCTGTAGCTACCGGCGAGGTCAAGGACATCTCCGGCGCTGCCGTCGACATCGGCGACATTCAGATCGTCACGAGCAGTCTCTCCGGCGCCGGCCTGAGCCAGGTACGCGATCGCGTTCTTGCGTGGAGCGCCCGGCGACGGCCAAGCTAGGCCGCATGTGCGGGCGACTTCGGGCACACGTCCGAAGTCGCCCCTCAATATCCCTAATGTATAATGACCAGCATGAACGACATCAAAGCATCTAGAAGCGAAGACCACGGCATTGAGCTGCTCCAAGACACCGACCGCGAAATACTGAGCGTCGGCATCAGCACCGGCGGCGTTGCCGAGATTCGCATGGCTCAATCTGACCCTCAGCGCCACATTGTTGCAACCACCATCGATGAAAAAGGTCTGGCCTTTGCGCAGAAATACATCACCGAACAAGGCCTCGATAGCCAGATCGAAACCAAGCTCGAAGACGTCTCCGAGCCGCTTGCCTACCCGGACGAACACTTTGACTATGTCTACGCTCGCCTCGTTCTGCACTACCTGCCAGAGGATAAGCTGAAGGCAACGCTTCTCGAACTTCGCCGCGTCCTGAGGCCCGGTGGCAAACTCTACATCGTCGTACGCTCCACAAAATGCCCCGACGCCACCCGCGAAGGCGCCCAATACGACCCGACAACCCATCTCACCACCCACACCGATGTCGACAAGAAGACCGGCAAGACATACAGCTACAGTCGCTACTTCCATACCGAAGACTCGATTCAGGACTACGTGACCGCCGCCGGGTTCACTGTCGAGCACGTCAAATCATACGACGAACAGCTCTACGTCGACTTTATGCGCACCGAACTATCCGACAACACCGATAACGTTATCGAACTCCTGGCCACAAAGTAATGGAAGACTCGTATCACCTGGGCATCAAGGGGCTTATACGAGACGCAAAGGGCAAAATTCTGCTCCTTCAGGTCAACCCCGCCAAGCTCAACGGCAAAAACTACTGGGACCTGCCCGGCGGCCGCGTCCAGCAAGGAGGTAGCGTCGAGGAAACACTGCAACGCGAGATCGCCGAAGAGATAGGGATCACAGAGCTGACAAGTATCAAACCACTAGCGATGGTCCTCTCAAACATCCGCATTCCGGTCGGCGACGGCTCGGTTGGACTTATTCTAGGCATCTACCAGTGTTCTATCGCACCAACCAGCGACATCATTATCTCGGACGAGCACATCGCCTCCGGCTGGTTCGAACCAGCAAAAGCTGCTGAACTGCTCAAAGAGAAGTACCCCAAAGATTTCTGCGAAGTCATCGCCGCAATTTGACAGAGAAACGTTCGCCTACTAAACTAGCCCGGTCAGCACACATCCGAGGTGAGGGAACCGACGTGTCGAAGCTCAAACGAAGCGTTCTGGTCGCGCTTCAGCAGAATGCCGGCTGGATGCTGGTCGAGGAAGTGGCCCAGGCGATCAACCCGAAGCCCACAAAGGTGTTCACGGTTCGGATCCGGGCCAACCTCGAATCGCTCAGATCGGACCGCGCGGCACTGCACCGCGTCCACCCCCAGACAGGGCGCACGCAGTACAAGTTCAATAACTTCCGGCCCTCCGGGAGCGGCGGCGACAGGATCCGCGCTCGGGGCTGGCAACTGCCGTCCCTCGCAAGACCACAGGCCGCAGGGGCATGACACGCGCGTGAGCTTGGGGCGCCTCTTTGGTCGCCCCAAGCTCACCGCACAAACTGACTGAAATTATTTCAATGAAAAAATACCATCGAATTGATGGTATCTTTTCATGGTCGGGGTGAAAGGACTCAAACCTTCGACCTCTCGGTCCCAAACCGAGCGCGCTATCAACTGCGCCACACCCCGGTATAGCCGGCGACGACAATCGTCGCCTTTAACAGACCAAATTATACCCTAGTATACCTCTGTACACAAGGGGATCTATACCAGAATTTTCTGCAGTGCCGAATGAAGCGTCGAGCGCTCTTCGCTGGTCAATTTGTCGCAGCCAAGCTGAGCTGGAAGCAACGTGGTCATTTCGTCCACAACCTTTTTGCCCTCTGGCGTCAGACTAATCGTCTTAGCTCGGCGATCGGTTGGACATTCTTCACGAGTGACGAGTTTGCGCCCGACCAATCGGTCGACAATGCCCGTGACATTCGAAGGATCACAGTGAAGCACATGCGCAACTTTGCCCATTGGCAATTCACCATGGCGATCAACCATGTAAAGCGCCGCCATCTGCACAGGGGTCAGGTGGCGTTTTTCGGCAGCCATGGCAACTTCTTGCTTAAAGCGGCCCAGAAGGGACATGACGTCTTGGCAAATTTGTTCTGTGGTAACTTCCATACTAGACGTATTATACATGAAAATGTAAATACTTGAATACCTCAAATATTTATGTATACTACTAGTTTGGTGCTTCAAATAAATTAATAAGGAGAAACAATGATTGAAAAGGTAAAACATAAAGGCCTGGCGCTAGCACTGCTCGCGACTGCGCAGTTTATGGTGATCCTTGACGCTACTATCGTCAACGTCGCCCTACCTGCCATCCAAAAGTCGCTTGGCTTTGCTTCTGCCTCTGACCTTCAATGGGTTGTGACCGCCTATGCGCTTGTATTTGGTGGGTTCCTGCTTCTTGGTGGTCGCTTGGCTGACCTCTTTGGCCGACGCCGCATGTTGCTCATCGGTACGGTGATCTTCGCCAGTGCTTCCCTGNTGGGAGGCTTCGCGCAAGGTTCAACCGAACTGATCGTGTTCCGTGCACTGCAAGGCCTTGGTGGTGCATTACTGTCACCTGCCGCACTTTCACTTGTGCTCACTATCTTCAAGGAAGGCCCTGAGCGCAACCGCGCACTTGGCATCTGGAGTATGGTGGCCGGTGGTGGTGGCGCCGTAGGCTTGGTCCTCGGTGGACTTCTAACCCAGTACGTTGACTGGCGCTGGACGTTCTTTATCAACGTGCCAATTGGCCTCGCCGTGCTGTTCCTAGCTCCACGCTATGTTCCTGCAAGCTTGCCAGTTGCGAAGCAAAAGCTCGACATCGCTGGCGCACTGACCATTACTGGTAGCCTGATGGCTGCCGTATACGCACTGGCTAAGGTACCTGAATTTGGCTGGAGTGGCGCAAACACCATTTGGATGTTTGTCGCGTCAGCTGTTCTGATGGTTGCCTTCATTGTCAACGAACGAATGGTCAAGCAGCCGCTCATCGACCTCAGCATCTTTAAGCGACGTAACGTGACTGGCGGTACTTTACTGCAAGTCCTGTTGCCTGCATCGCTGTTTAGCATGTTCTTCTACCTGTCGATCTACTTGCAGGGACTCTTGCACTACACGCCAACTGAAACTGGCGTCGCGAACGTACCGTTCACCCTTACGGTTATCGTTATCGCTGGCCTCCTGTCACGCAAGATTACTAAGATCAACACGAAGCCGTTCCTCGTCGCCGCACCACTGCTGGTCGCCGCTGGCTTGCTCTACCTGTCACGACTGCCACTCACGAGCAACTATTGGATTGACCTGTTACCTGGCATCGTTACCATGGCAGCCGGTATGGCAATTGTCTTCGTACTAGTCACCGTGACCGCAACAAGCGGCATTACGCACAAGGAATCTGGTCTGGTCTCTGGACTGCTCAACACAGCCCAGCAGATCGGTGGCGCACTCGGCCTTGCCGTACTCAGCGTCATCTCGACTCAGGCAACAAACGACAAAATGGCCGCCGCCCACGGCAACCCAGCCCTCTTACCGGAAGCACTGGTACATGGGTTCCAGCAAGGGTTCCGCGCCGCTGTCGTATTCGCCATCGCAGGCAGCATTGTTGCACTCGTCGTGCTCAAGTCCAAGAAACCAAACGAATCTTTGGACGAAGAACGCGAGAACGAAGCAGAAGCTCTGGCCGCCATTCCTGGCGCCTAGGTCGACGCTACAGCGATTCAACAATCTTTTGGACAGGCTCGATCTTTCGGGCCTGTCCATTTTTTGGATCAATTTCAATCAGCACTGCATTGAACTGAAATGGCGCGTCTTCGGCGATGTCATTTTTGTTTGCCACGCCGTCGCGCCAACGATCGATAATTGTATTAACCCCTACACCGAGCGACGAGTGGAGTGTGCCAACCATTCCAACATCGGTGATATGTGCGGTACCTTTGGGCAGCACCATCGCATCGGCAGTCGGCACATGCCAGTGATCGCCAATCACGGCGCTGACTTTGCCATCGAGGTAGTAGCCGATAACTCGCTTCTCGCTTGACCAATCAGCGTGGAAATTCACAATGCGCGCAACATACGGACCAGGCGTTCGAGCCAAGAGAGCATCCATGGCTTGAAGTGGATTTTGCATAGGAGCGTTGATGTTCGGGAACACTGTACCGAGCAGGCTGATTACCTGCACGATCCCGTGCTTTGTCTCGATTGCCTTCACGCCCCATTCTGGCTGTATGCCGTGCTGGTTAATCGGTGCGATAACTGGCTCGGCCGGATCCTCGAGCAGCGGTCGAATAGCCGGGCGTTCGATAGTATGATTGCCCCCGCTGAAAAACTGCACGCCGGCTTCCTGCAGCTCACGCATGTGGGCCGGGCTCATGCCTTTGCCGTGCGTGACGTTTTCGGCCTGCGCGATAATAAGGTCTGGCTTCAGCTCGGCGGTCAGCTCGGGGAGAAGCTTCTTCGTCACTTCCCGGCCCGGCTTACCCATAACATCACCGATATAAAGTACTCGTAAATAGTTTGCCATCTGAAGATAACGATACCATAGCCGAACAATCTTTTACTACTGAACGTCGATATCTAGTATTTTATTATTTTTATGATATAGTTTACCGCTGGAACATTTCCAATCCTGGGGAGAATGTCTATGCCTCTTCGAGGCGGTACATCCGGCAGTAATCCGTTCAAGACCGCCTGTGACAAGATCCGCAGAACTGCGGATCGGGTCTACGGCAAGGATTCAGCCAAGGCGCAGGCGTGCAAGCGTGTGGCAGATCGGTTCGAAACAACCGTCGCCCGTGAGGACTACGCGCCAGGTTACAACCCCTACCAGGTTTTCGCGGACCGCCTGAAGGCGGACTTCCCCGAGGTCTGGGTGGGAGATCAGTTCAACAGCGGCCGGCAAGCGCTGGCCGCATGGAGCGTCTCTTAGGCGTACGCCCAGAGACAAAGCTCCTCGCACTTCCCCCACCCCTCGGCGTGCGTCGAGGGGTGGGNCATCTAACTCTNAACTTATTTTGCGTATTCGATCGCGCGTGTTTCGCGGATGACATTCACCTTGATCGTACCTGGGTACTGCATTGTGCTTTCGATCTTGGTTGCGATATCACGAGCGAGCTTGATTGCGCTAAGGTCGTCAATCGATTGTGGCCTCACAACAACGCGAATCTCGCGGCCGGCGCTGATGGCGTAGGCTTTGTCGATACCCTCGAAGCTTGTCGCAACATTCTCGAGCTCACGCATGCGCTCGACAAAGTTTTCGGCGCTAATGTTGCGCGCGCCCGGACGAGCGGCACTGAGCGCGTCGACAACACGGACGATGAGAGCTTCAGGCGTTGTTGCTTCGACATCGTCATGGTGCTGCTCGGCAGCGACAGCCACTTCCTCTGGCACACCATACTTGCGGGCCATCTCACCACTAATGTGGTGATGCTTGCCTTCCATCTTGTGCGTCAGGGCTTTGCCCATGTCGTGGATCAGTGCAGCGTACTTGGCAGTACGGACATCTGCGCCAATTTCTTCAGCGATTAGCCCCGCGATGTGAGCCATTTCGGTCGAGTGCTTCAGGACGTTCTGGCCGTAGCTGGTGCGGAACTTCAGCTCGCCCAGGAGACGCAGAACTTCCTTAGGAATACCGATGATGCCGACTTCGCGTGCAGCGTCTTCACCAGCTTGGTCGATTTCCTTATCGATCTGTTTGTGTGCCTTGGCAACGACTTCCTCGATGCGTGCCGGGTGGATACGGCCATCTTTCATAAGGAGTTCGAGGGCGACACGAGCAACTTGGCGGCGGACCGGATCAAAGCTGCTCAAGATAACCATGCCTGGCGTGTCGTCAACAAGTACATCCACGCCAGTCTCACGCTGGAGCGCCTGAATGTTGCGACCTTCCTTGCCGATGATGCGGCCTTTCATTTCTTCGTCGTCGAGCTTGACGGCGGTCACCGTCTTCTCAGCGGTCACTTCAGAAGCCATTCGCTCCATGGCGCTCACCAGGACGACTTGCGCTCGCTCTTCGGCATCACGCTCAGCGTCAGCCTGCAGCTTGGCGACCAAGCCAACGAGGTCGTTCTTAATGTCACGCTCGGTCATGGCCATGAGCTTGTCGGCTGCATCTTTTTTGCTAAGGCTGGCGATCTTCTCGAGCTTTTCCTGCTGCTTGCCTCTGATGTCACGAATCTCTTGCTTTAGATTATCGACTTCAGATTCAGCTTTGCGGAGCTTCTCGGAGCGCTTATCCAGCTCGTCCAATTTCCTATCGAGAGCCTGCTCGCGATCAGCTGCACGCTGCTCAGCGACCTTGATCTCTTTGCGCCTAGACTGTTCGACTTTGTTGGCTTCTTCGGTCGCAGCCAGTGCTTTATTTTTAGCTTCGAGGACAATATCCTGAGCTTCATTTTTTGCTTTCGATATGAGCTCATCAGCCTTGTGTGCACCAGAGGTACCCTGGCGCTTGGCTAGTAACGTTGTTCCGCCCACGCCAGCAGCAGTACCGGCTAAAATGGCGGCAATTACAGCAGCTATTTCCATAGCATTCCTTTCTGTTCGACACATCCGCCTGGTGAGTAGCGGCGTCGCAGTTGCAACTATCAAAGCCCGCCTGGGGTCCAAGGGTGTATCAGAAAATTCTTATATATGTAATGAAAAGCAGTCAGTCGGTTTTACTCTCAAAGAATAAGAGAACCATTTTCATTGTACGCGCGACAACGAAAATTAGTCAAACAAAATTGCCCCAAGGGGTTCGAACTACTTTTTTTGCTGTGTGATATGTGCTTCGGCGCCATATTCAGGCATGACCAGCTGGTCGTTGCCGCCATCTTTCAGCTTGGCAAGGCCGCGCTCTAACCACTCGTGTTCGTCGATGATACCGACAATCGGCACAGTCAAACCATGGCTCAGTGTGTTTGCGACAGTAATGCCGATGCGCAGTCCAGTAAACGAACCAGGCCCGCGGAAAACAAGAACACTGCCGATATCGTCAAACGTCGCGTTTTGCTTCTTCAGCTCATCACGGATAACGCCTAGAATTGTCGAGCTCAGCTGTCGATGAGCCAACCACGTGTGGTAGCTCAGCTGCTTCCCGTCCATATCATAGACACCGATCTCAGCCTCAGGCTTGTCGGTGCGAACCGTCAAAATATAGCTCATGCAATATGTCTCGAACTTGCGTAGGCCGCCAAAGCGTCATCGACGTACGTTAGGCCCGCAGGTGTTGTGATGCTAATCTTACGTTCTGTATCGCCAAGGCTAGTCAGATGAATAGTAATGCGGTGCGGCGGAAGCACATCGTGGACAATCTCGCCCCATTCCACAGCCACGATAGCGTTCGGCTGCTGCAACGACTCGGCCAGCTCATCGGCAACGATGCCCGCTTCGTTCAAGCGGTAGAAGTCAAAGTGGTGCAGCTCCAGGTCATCGCGTCCACTATAGAGACGGCTGATCGTAAATGTCGGGCTCTGGACGGTATCGTGGATGTCTAGACCTTTGGCTAGTCCCTTTACGAAAGTCGTCTTACCACCGCCAACATCACTAATAAATTCAATTACTTCTCGACCCCGGAGTACCCGGCCAAGCCTTTCGGCTAGCGCCTGCGTGTCGTCGAGATTATCGCTCTTAAAGGTAAATTCTGCCATATTGGTTACCATTATAGATCGCTCTTGGTCAAAAGTCATGAGTGTTGCCTCCAGAGCGAGGGCCGACCGCATGGCCAGCCCTCGCTCGGAGTTGTACTTCGGGGTCTCGCCTCGCTGGGCTACTCGGGGTAGCCGCGGAAGGCAATGCGCTCGAAGGGCACGTCGGCGGGCAGATGCGCCTTGATCAGCGTCAGGATCTGCTCGTCGATGGGACCCTGCTCGACATCCCGGTCGAAGGTGACCCACATGGCCACTCCCTCGTCGAAACTGCCGTCGACACGCTTCACGCCGGACAAGGCGCGAACGGCGTCGCGCACCTTATTCCACCGTATGCGGGGCACGCCACCGAAGGTGTAGACCTTCAGGCTGCCGGCACTGTCCTCGACAGTGATCTTCGCGGGGTACAGCGGTTCGGACATACTGATTCTCCTTACAAGCAGGNACTCGTCTTGAAGCAGACAAATTATACCATCGAAACCCACTTTTTTCCATTCACCTCGCACGTAAACCATTAGCATTACGGCCAAAAATTCTTTACAATAGAAAGTAACTATGGCAAAAGGGACCACGAGCGCAACATTAGGTAAGCTACTCAAGCGAGCAGAGAAAATTTCGCTGAGTGACCTTGCCTCGAACTCGCACAGTAAGAAAGGCGCACCAGCTGAGGTAACAGAGCTAGTGGCCAGTGTCTTGGCTGGCGGTATTCGAGCTGGAGCCTCGGCGATTCACATCGAGCCAAGAACCGAAGACGTACGTGTGCGCCACCGCATCGACGGCGTTCTCATTGAAGCCCAAGTTTTGCCCCGTGCCGTGGCGCCTGTACTCATAGCTGGCCTTAAGCTTCTCGTCCATGCCCCTGTCGACGAAGAGGAAACCCTCCCGCGCCTGGCCGCCACTACTGTCACCGTCCAGGGCAAGCCATACAAGTTGCAAGTCGCGACCATCCCCGTAGAAGACGGCGAAAAGGCCGTCGTCCAGCTCACGAGTCTCAGCGGCAAAGCACCTAAGCTCCAAGAACTCGGCTATTGGGGACCAAGCCTCAAAGCAGTCAGCTCAGCCATCACCAAGTCACGCGGCCTGGTGCTCCTCGCCGGCCCACACGACGCCGGACAAGCCGAAAGCGCCTATAGCATGCTGTCCCACCTCAATTCTCCGCAGGTAAGCATTGCGACCATCGAGGACCCCATCACATACCGCATCTCTGGCGCCACACAGACACAAGTGAATGCTCGCATTGGCCTCAACTTCCCAACCGGCCTCCGCACACTACTCAAGCAAGATGCAAACGTTCTCCTGGTCAGCAACATCCAAGATACCGAAACAGCAAAGCTGAGCGTCGAGGGCGCGCTATCTGGTCGTCTCCTTCTAGCCGGCATCTATGCCACGAGTGCCACTGGTGCAATAAGCTATCTACTTGCCGCTGGTATCGAGCCTTACCTTGTCGCCCACACCGTCCAGGCCGTTGTCGGACAGCGCGCAGTGCGTCGCCTCTGCGAAAACTGCAAACAAATCTACTCGCCGGATGAACAAGAGATGATCGGCATCCTCAAAAGCCTCGGCATNCGTACAGCCGCCCANCTCCAGCGCGTTCGTGAGCTCGAGCGACAAGCACTCGAAGAGAAGGTCGTCGTTGGGGCATCAGCCACCGACCAAGGCCCTATCACTAACCTCTATCGCGCCTCCAAAGATGGCTGCGCCGAGTGCAGCCACACCGGCTACAAAGGTAGCATCGGCATCTACGAAGTACTTGAGACAAGCGAAAGCATCCAGCGGCTCATCCTCAGCAGCGCCGCAGCTCAGGTAATCCAAGACCAAGCAGTACAGGAAGGCATGCCGACCATGCAAATGGACGGACTCGTCAAAGTACTGCTCGGCCTCACCAGTGTCGACGAAGTCGCTAGTGCGACAGAGATATAGCGTGTCACAGCGACGTCTTGCTGGCTTTACTATGGTAGAGGTGATTATCGTACTGATGGTGTTGGGCATTTTGGCCCTCCTTATTCTGAACAGCCTCCAAACCGTCCAGGCCAAGTCTCGTGATGCGACGCGTCGTAGCGATGTAGACAACATCGCTCAACAGCTCGAAAGCTGCTATAACGACAAAGACAAATGCAACGGCAGCTATCCTTCCCTCCTACAGCTGACCGATACGTCGCCAAGTGGCTTTGCTGTGACGAACCTGCCCAACCTCAACAATGACTGGCTCTACGACAGCAGTGCCGGGGCTATTCAGGGCCGCAGCGCCTCCGCCGCGACACAATACCAATATACCGTGACACCCGACAGCTGTTCTGGTACTGGCGGCAAAGTCCTCTGCCAAGGATTTACGCTGAAAGCCTACCAAGAGACAAATCCTGAGCATCCCTATGTGAAGGAGAGTTTCAACAAATAGCTACTTGCGGGTCACAAGTCCTGCAAGTGTATCCCAGCGTCTACGCACAAACCCACCGATCTCCTGCCTATACTCGAACAACGCATAGCCCGTTCCGAGCACGCCGGCACCAGCCAACACCCACATNCCGGCTTGGTTGCCCGCAGGTTGCGCACTCGCTGCCTGACCTGATGAGGTGGTGAGTCCCTTTACCGCAGAGCTGGGCGACTTAGGCGTAGAAGCCTTCTTGGTGGCGGTGGTAGTTGATTTAGCGGCAGGCTTTTTGGTCGCTGCGACAGTCGTCGTCTTTTTAGCCGTGTCCGCGACCGTAGGAACTTCGATGCTGTTCTGCTCGCCAGGCGTAGGCTTGGTCGTCCAGGCCCACTGGCCGTTGCTACCCTTTGCCCAACTGTTTCCGGTCTGAGCTTTACCATACGACGGCGCCTCGTAGAGCAAATTGCCGGCAGGATCATAGAGTCGCACGCCACTGCCCGAGTTGCTGAGCGACAAATGTGTCCGCGCTGCGGTGAGCGCCACATAGCCATATGGATCAAGAGTAACTTGGCTCAGTGTATATTTATGCGTCCAGTCAGTGCCAGTCTTCAGCACATAGCCGGTTAAATCAAGCTGCTCGGCATAAGGATTGTAGAGTTCGATAAACTCGTCGGCGCTATCGAGCTGCGGACTCGCAGGATCTGGTAAAACCTCTGTTATCTCGGCGTCTCGATATGAAGTTGGGGAGCCCGCGCCCTGACCGGGAACCACGTCGCCAGGGTTCTGTGGTTCGCCAGTCGGCGGCACAACGGGCGGGTCTGCGTCTTCGTCGACCGTGAGCACAAAATCGACGTCGTTGTGATCGGTGTCGATATACGCGCCAAGCTCATTCTGAGCCCGCACTATACCGCGCCCTGCCTTTGGTGTCGGCGCAGCCTTTTCTCCCTCATGGTCTGCGGCCGAGCCATATCCGACCTTGTCTTGGGTAGTCTGCGGTTGAGCGCCCACAGCTGGTTGCACTAGACGCAGTTCACCTCCGGTCGTGGCCATTCCCGACGCAAGTGGAGCTATACCGTCGCCGGTCTCGAAGCTCGACAGCCGAAGCGTCTCGCCAGCCGCGATCACAGTNTTGGTCGGGTCGGCACAGTCGCTCGCCTTGGTCGACTGACATCCTATGATAGCTTTCGTCGTCCAGCCGCTCGTATCGCCACTAGTGTGGCTCGCACTACGATATTGCAATTGCCAGCCAGACACGTCCACTTCGGCCGCGTCGGGATTATAGAGCACGATATACTCCTTGCTCGCAGAATCTTTTGCCTCCGGAGACACCTCCGCGATGAGTATATGTTTTGGGACTTCGTCTGCGGCTACTACCGGGGCTGCGCTTGCTGCGACCAGAAGCGTCGTGGCTCCCAGTAAGGAAATGATTCGGGTGGGGTACTTCATGGGCAGGGATTATTCATAATGTTGCCCCGGCATGTAAAGCACTTTCCTTCGTTCTGCTTAAATTACAACATTCTACCAATGTTTAAAAAATCATTATCTCGCTTCTACTTGACCAAGCGGGCAGCCCAGCATATTCTGCCAAACGCAAGCTTCTATCCACACCCTAAAACAGGTATAATTAAAAGGAAGAAAGTGAGGGATTTTCAATATGGCTGATAAGAAAAAAGCTGAAGACAAACAGACCGAAAAAACCGCTGCCCCAACTGCTGATGCTGGAAAATTGAAGGCCCTTGGCCTCGCGATGGAACAGATTGAGAAGCAATTTGGTAACGGCGCAATCATGAAGCTGGGCGAGTCCCACAGAGCAGACGTCGAACTCGTTTCATCTGGCGCGCTAAGCCTAGACCTAGCGCTTGGTGGCGGCTACCCAAAGGGTCGCATCATCGAGATCTACGGACCAGANAGCTCAGGCAAGACAACGCTAACCCTGCACGCAATCGCTGAAGTACAGCGCAATGGCGGCACCGCGGCATTCATCGACGCGGAGCACGCGCTTGACCCTGTCTACGCCAAGAAGCTCGGCGTGGACACCAGCAACCTGCTGATCTCACAGCCTGACAACGGTGAGCAGGCGCTCGAAATCGTCGAGACGCTCGTACGAAGCAACGCCGTCGACCTCATTGTCGTCGACTCCGTAGCTGCATTGGTACCTCAAGCGGAAATTGAGGGTGAGATGGGCGACAGCCACATGGGCCTTCAGGCTCGCCTGATGAGCCAGGCACTGCGCAAGCTGACCGGCGTCATCAACAAGAGCAAGGCAACCATCATCTTCATCAACCAGATCCGCATGAAGATCGGTGTGATGTTTGGCAACCCCGANACAACCACCGGTGGTAANGCNCTNAAGTTCTATGCATCGGTACGCCTCGACATTCGCCGCACTGGCCAGATCAAAGTTGGAGAGGAAGTCATCGGTAACCGCACCAAGGTAAAGGTGGTCAAGAACAAGATCGCTCCGCCATTCCGCCAAGCCGAATTCGACATCATGTACAACGAAGGCATTTCTGCCAGTGGTGACGTGCTTGACCTCGCTGTCATTCACGGCGTCGTCGGTAAGTCTGGCGCGTGGTTTGACTACAAGGAAGGCAAAATCGGCCAAGGCCGCGAAGCCGCGAAGGTCTACCTCAAAGAGCACACTGACGTCATGGCTGAAATCAACAAGCAGGTCCGCGCGAAGGTTGCTGCCGAAACCGCACTTTAGGCCTAAGCCATGCGCATAACCGCCATCAAGGCACAGATCAAGAACACCGAGCGAGTCTCGGTGTATCTTGATGGCAAATATTCGTTCAGCCTGACGCAGTCGCAACTCCTCGAGCTAAAGCTTCACAGTGGTATGGAGCTCAGCGAGCAAGAACTTGAGGATCTGCAGAAGGCCAGCGACTACGGCAAACTTCTAGAGCGGGTCATGAACTATGTCATGATCCGCCCTCGCTCCATCCGCGAGGTACGGGACTACTTATGGCGCAAGAAGGCCGACCCTGAAGTGGGCGATCGTATCATCCAGAAAATGGAATCAAGAGGCTACCTGGGCGACGCCGCTTTCGCCAAGAGTTGGGTGCGCTCCCGCCAGCTCACCAAACCAGTGAGCAAACGCCGGCTGACGGCCGAACTCAGGCAAAAGGGCGTCACAAGCGAGCTCATCGAACAAGCTTTGGGCGGCGAAGAAGCATACGATGAGCTTACTGCCCTGCGAGAAATTATCACCAAAAAAAGCAAGCAAGCTCGCTATCAAGACGAGCAAAAGCTCATGCAGTATCTGGCCCGCCAAGGGTTTAGCTACGACGTTATAAAAAGTACGCTAGCGGAAATTGCCGACGAAAGCTAAACTAGTCGCACGAGTGGCGCCTTTCGCAGTGCGACCTCGTCTATCGGCCGGGCTGGGTGGCTTGCCAAAGGGCCCACCCAGTCCGTGCCCCGACCGCTACTGCGCTGTGTGCGGATCTTCGGCTGTATCTTTTTTCTTGTGCGCTACGTGCGCCTCGGGCATCCCATGCGACGCTTTGCGGAATGGGTTGTCGATACTTGGGACAGGGGCGAAATGCGCTCGCTCTTCTTCCTGAATGGTAGCCCTGCGTACGACAATCTGCTTGTCGTTTACTTCGCTTATCTGGGTACGGTCAATGAGTAGCTCGGCACGGCCAAAGCTCTGCAGGAGCGTCGGCTTAACGTGAAGTTTCACGATATAGAATGATTCGCTATCGAGCGTATAGCCGCCAACCTTGCCAAGCTTGTGACCGCCCTCTTCAATAACTTGCTTACCTTCAAGTTCGAAATGATAATCCAGAATCTCTTTCAGTCGAACCAGATCATCTGGCGGCATAATATTATCAGCGCTATCGACAATAAGACCAATACTACTAAACTCCCGAATGTCCGTAGCGTGCAGAATCGCTGGGCTAAAATCTATCAGCGGCCCCTCACAATAAAACGCCACAATGTTGAGTCGTCTCGGGTCAACGACGTGGCCCACTGCCGTGCCTATCTGTGTGCCGGTCTGCAAACTCATGATCGGCAAGTTCAATAATCGATCTCGCGGAAGTAACATACACCCATTATAGAACAAACGGCGCTCACTTTTGGGCAGTTTATGGGTATAATGGAAATAAATACAAGGAGTACGCCCTATGGCAACTACATCATCGCAGCGTGGCTTTACTGTCCTAGAACTGATCATCGCAATTGTCTTTGTACTGATCGCAGGCACCGTCTTCTACGTGCAGAAGCGTGACCTCGAAGTTCAAGCACGTGACTCAGCTCGCAAAACCGCTATGAACGCCATCTACTATAATCTCGAAGACGTCTACTACACAGCCAACAAAGCATATCCCCAGAAACTCACTGCCGATCAACTCAAAGGTCTCGACCCTAGTCTCCTGAAAGACCCAGAAGGCGTCGCCGTTGGTGAACAGAACTCAGACTACAGCTACGATCCGAAGGACTGCACCGACGGTAAGTGCAAAAGCTACGCTCTTCGCGCCAATCTCGAGCACGAAGCCGACTACCTCAAAGCAAGTCGCAACCAATAGCGTAGGGTATACTGGATGTGGCCTCGAGTGCTGAGGTCAAGATTCCGAGTTCCATCTTCGATTTGAGGAGGCGATCATGCCTATAGCACCACGCCATGCGCAGCTCGTTCGGTTCTTCCAGGGGGAGTTCGGCGACCAGCTCTTCGCCCGGACGGTCCTTCGAGGGCCAACTGGACGTGCCAAGTCCGAGATGCTCTCTTATCTCGCGCTGTACGCCGACCGGGACTTCCCCTACGTCCAGCTCGTGCCCACCGGTGCGCCCACATCACGGCAAGCGGCTCGTGATGCGCTGAACATGCGCTTTCCGGACGAAATGGCGCAGGCCGAAAGCAAAGGTGCACGCGCCGTCGTCGCTGGGTCGCCGGCGAACGTCGACGAGACCATCTGGGAGCTGGGCGCACAACAGGTCGGTCGCTTCGGACTGCCTGTCATCTTCATGTCATGGATGCGGGTCCTGCAAAACAGCCAACCGAGGGTTGAGCTGTGGTACCCCAGTATGACGCAAGGTCGATGGGCGCTTGCCAGGTTCCAGAGCGGACTGCGGCAGCGCCGGTAGCACCAATAAGACGCGGCGGGGACGAACATCGAAGATTCGACCCCGCCCGTCGGTTTAGCTTTTAGAACTTTTCTGGCGGTGGAAGCGTTGGATCGGCTGAATCGATATTTTGCTTGTGCTGGCGGTAGCGAACGGCAAAGCCAGTCGCTTCTTCCATGGCATCATTGATAGTACGAACCACAAGTTGTGGCCTCGCCACAAAGTAGAACACATACGGATTACGCTCGTCGCCTTCTGTCGAAACACGAACCGTCCCATAGTTGAGCACTTGCTGAAGGATTCCCTGCTGGCGATAGCTAACATCGTCGATGTTCACCAGGTTGATCTGCTGCTCCTTAGTCGAGAAGATACTCGACTGGACATACTGGATAATACTCTCGTTCGTCAGGTAGAACAGATTGCCATTATAAACATACACCGCTACCAGGCCACCAAGGAGGAAGAGCGCGGCAAGGCCAAAGAGCGGCAACGTCATAGCTGCGGCGGTGGGAAGATCATTGACTGCAATCGTAAGCGTGGAGGCAATCGCATCTCGATTCATCGCGTAGAAAGGCAAGATCGCCAAAGTCAGGATGACCAGTACGATGATAAGTGACCAGATCGAGATGAGGCCGATCGGGTGACGCCGAACTTCCATCGCGACGTACTCGCCCCTACTGAGGTGAACGCGTGGATACTTGCGGAGTGACTCCTCGTGCTTTGCCATAAGGTCGGTAGGAATGGCAAGTTCTTGGCGACTCGAAAGAGTATTTGCAGACACAGGACGCTGGGCGGGCGGCATATTATTTTGGCTCGCCTGCTGGTGCGCTGTCTCGAAATCGCTACGTTTGGTTGTGAATAGTCCCATGTCGCTTCCTTGCTTGTACCTATATTATAGCAGTTCTGACTGACTAATTTCACCGCCGACCGGTGGTTTGCCGAGGTGTTGGTATGCCTTTGGCGTTACTTTACGCCCACGCGAAGTGCGCTCGAGGAAGCCAATCTGCATAAGATAAGGCTCGTACATGTCCTCAATAGTTGTTCGTTCGTCGCCCGTCATAGCTGCCAATGTCTCGACGCCGACCGGGCCACCTCGATAATTCTCGATAATAGCCAGGAGCAATTGGCGATCAGCCGGGTCAAGCCCAGCGTCGTCCACCTCGAGGAGTTTAAGCGCCTGCTGCGCAAGATCGATGCTAATCAGGCCATCGCCATGCACTTCGGCGTAGTCGCGCACGCGCTTGAGCAGGCGGTTCGCGATGCGCGGAGTCAGGCGAGCACGCTTGGCGATCTCGGCTGCCGCTTCGGGCTTGATGCGTACACCCAATATATCGGCAGCGCGCACGATAATCTGCTGAACTTCGTCGGGACTATAAAATTCGAGGCGGTGCATAATGCCAAATCGGTCACGAAGCGGCGCCGCAAGACTACCCGTGCGAGTAGTCGCTCCGATGACGGTAAACTTAGGTAGGTCTAGACGCAGGCTTCGTGCGGACGGACCTTTCCCCAGCATAATGTCGAGTTTGAAGTCCTCCATCGCGCTGTAGAGAACTTCCTCGACTGTGTGGCCCAGCCGGTGAATCTCGTCGATGAACAGAATATCGCCATCAACCAGGTTCGTCAGAATACTCGCCAAGTCCCCAGCCCGCTCGATCGCTGGCCCGCTTGTCACCCGAATATTTGCGCCCATTTCGTTCGCGATGACCGTGGCCATCGTGGTTTTGCCGAGTCCTGGTGGACCAAAAAGGAGCACGTGGTCAATCGGCTCACCGCGCTTCTTAGCAGCGGCGATTGCCAGCTGCAGCTGCTGCTTCAGGCGCGTTTGACCGATGTAATTCGTAAAATCACGAGGACGCAGCGTATTCTCAAGCTGCTGCTCCTGCGGATCCTCTTCTTCGGTAGCGCTGGTATTTACAATTCGCTCAATCATGCGGTAGCCAGAATCTTTAGCGCCTGCTTAATGCGTATCTGGATATCTTGCCCAGCATCAACCTTACTGAGTGCCAGCGTGGCGTGCTGGAGGGTATAGCCTAGCGCCACGAGTGCATCGAGCGCATCGTCGCTGCCCATAAATTTGGCTGGCGATCCAGCAACTTGCAGCGTAGGTAGACCAACCTTATCGTGCAGTTCATTTGTGACGCGTTCGGCAATTCGCTTGCCCACACCAGAAGCCTGCTGTACATATGCAACATCGTCGTTTGCGATGGCGCTACGAACCTGCTCTGCCGAGCCCAAGCTCAGAATACTCAGCGCCATCCGCGGGCCGACGCCGCTGACCGTGATGAGCATCTGGAATAATTTCTTACCCGCCAAACTTGTAAACCCAAAGAGNTCGTGCGCATTCTCGCGCAGATGGTCGTGTGTATAAAGTTTCACCGAATCGTGCAACGTCGCGTGGTCAAAGTCGTCTGCCGCGACCAGTACTTCATAACCAAGCCCGCCGACATCGATTATCAGCGTGCTATCAAACTTTTCTACCACTTCCCCAGAGACATGTGCAATCATAACTTCACTATTATGCCATAGTTTATGTCCGTTTGCACTGGTGGTATACTAGCTCGGTCCATCCCCCACTTGGAGGCATTCATGTCACAACAAGGACAACCCAGCCGCGCCCAACGCAAGCTGGAGTTCCGGGAAGAGATCCTGGGCAACAGCAAGGCCGACCTGACGAAGTGGGCCGGCGAACTTCGGGCCAAGCTTGCCGGCGGGCAGCTCGGCCTACCGCAGAGGCAGGACTACGAGCTGGAGCTGGAAGTGATCGAAGCGCGGCTCACTGAGCTGCCCTAACGATCCTCCCGAAGAGGACGACGCATGGCGCTGGGCCCTTTCGCGGGCCCGCGCCGTGCGTAATCACAAATGAGCTTATCTATACCGTAGGATTGTGACTACTCACAATAGACATGGTGGAATGGGTCAACGCCGCCGCGATAGCATCTGCGCAGTCGTCTGGTTTTGGCACTTCGCTCAGGCCCAGCATGATGCGGACCATTTCTTGGACTTGCTTCTTGTCAGCTTTGCCGTATCCGGTGACGGCCTGTTTGATCTGCATTGGCGTGTATTCAAAGATTGGAATGCCGCGCTGCTGACCGAGAAGCAGCACGACGCCACGCGCGTGACTAACCGAAATCGCCGTCGTCACATTGCGCGCAAAGAATAATTTCTCGACAGACATCGCATGCAGTTCATGCATGTCCATCAATTCTGCGAGCTCGTCGTGGATCGTCACCAACCGTTCCGCCAATGGCTGGTGTACGGGCGTACGAATCACACCGGCATCGATAAGCTTCGTCTTTCCCTTGCTATGTTCAATNACNCCAAAGCCGAGGATGCCGGTTCCTGGATCGATGCCCAAGATCCTCATGTGCGTCCTATTCTACAATCTCGGCGTTGCTGTGCACGTTGGTTACATCGTCGAGATCTTCAAGTGCGTTCAGCAGATTTGTTGCNTTGCGAGCGGTTTCCGCGTCGTTGATTTCAACCGTGTTGTTCGGGATGTATGTCAGCTCGGCTTCCTTAATATCAAAGCCACGAACCTTCAGGTCATCACGGACCGCGGCCAATTCTTTAGGATCGGTGTAGACGATAAGCTCTTGGTCGCCGATGTCCTCGGCGTCTTCGGCGCCTGCATCGATGACCGTCAGCATGGCCTCATCGACATCATTGCCGAGATACCCAGTCCGAATAATACCTTTGCGGGCAAACTGAAACAGAACCGCGCCAGTCTCGGCCATGTTGCCGCCGGTCTTGCTGAATGCCAGGCGAACTTCTGGGAGCGTGCGGTTCTTGTTGTCAGTCGCACACTCGACGATAACCGCCATGCCACCAGGACCATAACCCTCGTATGTTACTTCCTCGATCACGGCGCCGCCAAGCTTGCCGCTACCACGGTCGACGGAGCGCTGAATGTTGGCAAGCGGCATGTTCGCGGCGCGC
>FJVY01000061.1_pt1 | contig 27158 bp, 29 predicted proteins | sample 1011871 | NCBI WGS metagenome assembly FJVY01 (sample SAMEA3912450, study PRJEB9761) | metagenome | biome: forest; material: soil | place: USA | collected 2011-06-22 | depth 0.1 m | reverse complement strand
TGGAGGTTCGGGTTGTTGGAGCTTAGGCGGCCGGTCGCGGCGACGTCCAGTGCGAATGTAGTGTGCAGTTTGCCTTCTTTATCGACGAGTTTTGGAAGCGGGTCGATGTATGTACTCTTCAGCTTGGTGTATTCACGGTACGTCGTGATGAGGTCCACGATCGGATGCAGGCCGCGAACCTTGTCGAGCTCGCTCGCGCCGGTGGAGTAACCAGTCTTGCCCTTCTTGATACCAGTAGTCGGCAAGCCAAGCGTATCGAATAAGATGTTCCCGAGCTGCGACGGTGAGCCGATATTAAACTCAGTGCCAGCCAGCTCGTAAATCTTTTGTTCAAACTCATGAATGCGCTCGTCAAACTTCTTGCCCATTTCGTTCAGATACTCACTATCGAGGTGAATGCCGCGGTGTTCGATAGTGGCGAGGAGCTTGATCATCGGAAAATCCTGCTCACGCGCGACCTTCAAGAGGTCAGGCGCTTGGTCGAACTCCAGCTTTTGGTCCTTGTAGGCTTCCCAGATACTCGAGGTTACCTGTGCTGGATCGTTCATGTCGATAGTCATGCCGCGCAGATCGCTCAGCTCGCGCGATCGCTCGAGCGAGTTCAAAATAAATGCCGCGATACGCGTGTCGTGCTCTACCTCGCCCGTCCACTCCACGCCTTCGGCCAGAAGCGAGCGAAAAATCGTCTTGAGGTCGTGGCCGATAACCGGACCGTTCATCACGACCTTCAGCATTTCGCGAGCCTCGTCGCTCATGCCGCCCTCGCCGTAGGCAACGACCGATATATCTTTAAGGAGTGGCAGCTCAGAGTCCTCGCTACTACCGCTCTCCAGGATCGGCAGCACGCTGAAGTGTTCCTTATCTGGGCTCACCCACAGTGTCGTTCCTTCTGGATTGAGCGCGATCAGGCGGGGGGCGCCAGGCTTGTAGTCGGACTCTTCGAACTTCTTTTTGTCGATTGGCGGCATCTCAGCCTGTTCGATGTTCTTCTCGGCCTCGGCAAGCTCAGCGCGGCTCATGGCACTCTCGACCTGGCGGAGGAGGTTGCGGAACTCTAGCTTGCGCAGCATTGCCACAAATTCGGGCGTGGCACCATCGTGGAGCTTGGCTTTCTCGAAATCAAACTCGATCGGCGCGTCGACCATCAGCGTGATCAGCTTCTGGCTGAGGTAGGCCATGTCGTGATCNTTCTCGAGCTTGGCCTTCACGGTTGGCTTGATATCGTCCAGGTGTTCGTAGATACCGTCGAGCGTCTTGTACGTCTTGATAAGTTCGAGTGCGGTCTTCTCGCCCACGCCAGCGACGCCAGGAATGTTGTCGGATGAGTCGCCCTTCAGCGCCTTCACGTCGACCCATTGATGAGCATCGACGCCGTACTTTTCAAAGAATGACTCTTCGCTGAACTCCTCGATGTTGGTCAAGCCTTTCTTCAGCGTGTAGATGTGCGTGTGCTTGTTCACCAGCTGCAAAAGGTCGAGGTCGCTGCTGACCAGATAGCTCTCGATCCCCTTCTCGCCGGCTTGCTTGGCGAATGCGCCCATCAGGTCGTCGGCTTCGTAGTCGTCGGCTTCGTACATCGGCCAGCCAAGGGAATCCAGTAGATCCATGAGGATCGGCACCTGCTCGTAAAAGTCTGGCGGCGCAGGCTTGCGATTACCCTTGTACTGCGGGTATAGCGCCAGTCGCGAACGGATATTTGTGTGGCGCTTGTCCCAGGCCACAGCGACATAGTTTGGCTTCAGTCGCTTGATAATTTCAAGTGCCATCACGGCGAAACCATAGACGCCGCCCGTTGGCGTACCGTCCTTTGTACTCAAATTTGGCATGGCGTAGTAGCCACGATAAAACACAGATTTTCCGTCGATAACAACAAGTCGCTCGCTCATACCCACCAGTATAACAGTTATCGCTCTCTGGGGCGGATTGACAATCCAATGAGTCCTGATAAACTATCGAACTGTTCGCGGGGAGTTATACCGCGCTTTTTCATGTTCGCATTCCGGAGCGAGGTGCAGCATGCTCGACAACTTCTGCGAATGTACCTGCCGGCCCTGTACCAACCGTCGTGCATACAGCTACTCGGGGTGGCACTGCGGCGAAGGCTGGTACTGTTGGTATCCGCCAGACAAGAGGCTTCGAAAGCCCTGTCGCTGCGNGCAGTGGGTCCGCGCCCAACTTGCAAAGCGCTTAGGCTAGACCGTAAAGCGCAAGGGGCGGCCCGCAGAGTGGGCCGCCCCGACGAATATGAAATAATTTTGCCTATGCGGGGCGGGGCGAAGGCTTATCGCCCTGCGCCCCGCCACCGTCCTTACCGATTCAGAGAACACTTGCCCTGCTCGACGCAGCACTTCTCAGCCCAGAACCCTGCGCAGATCGTTGAGTTCACGAATGAACTGATTGACGATGGCCGTTGTGGTGCCGGCCATCCCCTGGTGCTGGTCCTTCAGGGCGCGCAGTTCGCGTAGTCGCGTCTCGACTTCGGACCGAGTCAGTGCGCGCCCCTCCCTGAGCCCAAGGTAGGTCTGACTGAGGTGTCGTCGGAGCAATCGCAGGACAGCGGTCTCCGCAACCTGCTGCGCCGGCGTTAAGCTAGCCATTTCCCCTCCTCTGTTCGTCGGTAGACAACGCGCATTATACATGATGCGGCCGTAGACCCTAGTAAAAATGCGGTTTCTACTGTATAGTGTGCGTGAATATGGCACAAAATCAGCCCACACTTATCGCTCTCGTAGGCATGCCCGGCTCCGGCAAGGGTACCTGCACCGACCACCTCTCACAAAAATATAAGCTACCCCTCATCCACTTCGGTCACATGGTCTACGAAGAAGTCGCGCGCCGCGGTCTCGACAACGTCATCGACGAGAAATTCGTTCGTGAAGACATGCGAAAACAAGAAGGCCCTGCCGTCCTCGCCAAGCGCGTCGCCGAGAAAGCCAAAGGCTACATCGCCGACGGCGCAAACGCAGTCGTCCTCGACGGGCTCTACAGCTGGACCGAGTACAAATACCTGCGCAGCGTCTTTGGCGACAATCTCATCATGATCGCCGTCACCGCCCCACGCCGAACCCGCTACGAGCGAGTCCTCTCCCGAACTGACACTCACCGCAAGTACACCGACGCATCCCAGGTTGAGGCTCGCGAGATAGACGAAATCGAACACCTCGAAAAAGGCGGCCCAATCGCCTTTGCCGACTACACACTCGTCAACGACCAAGAAGGCAAAGAAAACTTGCTCCGCCAGGTCGACGAGCTGGTCGAGCGCATCGGCATCTAACTGCCATCCAATCTACAAATCAAAAACCGCCTCGATAGCTGAGGCGGTTTTTCGATAGATGAAAGGCCGGGCCCTTTTCTACTGCAAGTATTCGTACAGCTTCTTCGCGTCCTTGTGCTTGCGGAGCTTACTCAGCGCTTTGGCTTCAATCTGGCGGATGCGTTCACGAGTAACGCTAAATTCCTGGCCAACTTCCTCGAGGGTGTGGCTCTTGCCGTCTTCGAGGCCGAAGCGCATTTTCAAAATCTTTTGCTCGCGGTCGGTCAGTACGCCTAGCATGTCCTTCACCTGCTCCTTGAGCAGCTGCGTGGTTGCGGCGTCTTCTGGACTGACGGCGTCATCGTCTTCGATGAAGTCAGCAAGAACTGAATCGTCGTCGTCATCGCGAACGTTGGCATCGAGCGAAGTAATGTCCTGCTTGATCTTCATGACGTACTCAACCTTGTCGACTTCCATTTCCATCGCAGCAGCGATTTCTTCGTTGGTCGGCTCGCGGTTGAGCTCCTGCGTCAGGCGACGCTGAGTTCGGAGCAGCTTGTTGATGGTTTCAACCATGTGCACCGGAATACGGATGGTACGGGCCTGGTCGGCAATCGCACGGGTAATCGCCTGGCGAATCCACCATGTCGCGTAGGTACTAAACTTAAATCCNTTGTCTGGGTCGAACTTCTCGACAGCACGCAATAGGCCGGTGTTGCCTTCCTGGATAAGGTCCAAGAAGTCCAAGCCACGACCGCTATAACGCTTCGCAATAGAGACAACCAGGCGCATGTTGGCTTCAGCCATCTTGTCCTTGGCGTCCTTGTTGCCTTCCTTGACCTTGTGAGCCAGGGCAAGCTCTTCCTCTGGGTTCAACAGCGGAATTTTACCAATTTCACGGAGGTACAGACGAACTGAGTCGTCTGAAATGTCGTCGAGGTAGCTTGGGTTAGTGGTGACGTCTTCCTCTTCCTGCCACTCTTCCTCGCTCTCGAGCTCGTCAGGGATTGGCTCGGAAGTTCCGTCTGTCGTTACTGGCAAGCTGCCATCGTCGACAGTTGTGTCGTCGGTGGTATCGTCAAAAGGACGCTCGTCGGCAACAACATCGGTGTCGTCTGGTACTTGGGGGGCTTTTTTCTTTGGCATTGTAAATTAGCTCCTTAGTGCTTAAGATCTTGTATTTCTTGAATTAATGTTTTGTACTGCTCATTTTTGGCTTTGAGGTCCTCAGGATCTTCCAGAGTACTCATGACCCGAGCTAATGCGTCTTTTTGTTTTGTTTTGGTCTCAATAATGACCTGTTTTGATAGTTTGGATGCTTCATAGTAGAGCGAGTCGTCGTAATCGGCGTACTGTTGCTCTTGCAAAAATTGTAACTCTCTTATTTTGACACGAAGTTCGTCAGATTGCAACTTCTCTAGAATATCGTCTGCTAGGTGTTTAGGGCCCAGCCATCGCACGAATTCCAGCACCTTTTGGCGAACAGCGCCCTCGAGGCCGTCTGCTTCGAGCTTGATGAGCGTGTCGCGTAGCTCGGGATACCCAATTGCGAGCGCGAGTAGCCTATCCTGATACAGATACTTTGTATCGTTCTTAGCATTTGAAACTTTTACATCCTTGAGAGATTTAGTTTCTTGTGGATTCTTTAGACTTTCAAACTTACTGTCCAAAGCGCGTAGTGAAGTATCAACTCTCTCCCCCACAATTTTCATGTAATGCTCCCTCATCACGGAGTCGTCTATCTGGGCAATAAGCTCGAGTGCTTTGGTCGTCACGACGCGTTTGCCCTCTGCGGTGTTCAGATCGTAACGTGTGGCGTAATCGTCAAGCAGCCATTCCACAGCGTCTTGAGGCTTTTCGATGACGTCCAGCCACAGCTTTGGATCGGCCTGAATAACTTCGTCGGGGTCCTTGTAGCCTTCGGCAGTTGTGATGATGCTGAGGTGAAGACCAAGTTTGCTCGCGATACCGATAGCGCGTTCGGTCGCAGCGATACCGGCCTTGTCGCGGTCAAAGCTCAAGCGAATGTCGTTTGTCAGCCGAGATAGGCTGCGCAGATGGTCCTCGGTCAGCGCCGTGCCAGCCGCCGCAACTACTTGTGCGATCCCGGCCTGGTGGCTCGACACCACGTCGAGGTTGCCTTCTACGATCACCACGTAGCCCACGCGGCGAATTGCTTCTTTGGCCAAGTGAAGCCCAAAGACCTGGCGGCCTTTGTCGTACAACAACGTCTGTGGCGTATTGATGTACTTCGGCGCGTTTGGTTGGTCATCGATAAGGCGCGCTGTGAAGCCCACAATTCTCCCCTGCCGGTCAGACAGTGGCACCATCATGCGACCACGGAACATGTCGCTCGCCCGACCCCGGCGCGTCACGACGAGGCCTGCGTCGCGCAGATCTTGCTCGTTGTAGCCACGCTTCAGAAGCGCCTTGAGAAGCGGATCATCCATGGTCGGCGAATAGCCAATGCGAAATTGCTGCACAACTTCCTTGGAGAGGCCGCGTTTCTTGAAGACATACTCGACTGCTTTTTCGCTGCGTATCATGCTCTGCTGATAAAACTTAGCTGCAAGGTCGAGTGCTAGGTACAGGCGCTCTTTCTTCTGAGACAATCCTTTGTTCACTTTGGAGTCGAACTGACTGAGGTCGACGCCGGCCTTGCGCGCCAGCAGCTCCAACGCGCCACGGAAATCAATGCCTTCGACTTCCATCACAAAGCTAAATACGTCGCCCCCACGGTTACTGCTAAAGTCGTGCCAAATATGTTTGTCCGGGCTCACCATGAAGCTCGGCGTCTTTTCGTTACTGAATGGGCTGAGGCCCTTATAATTTCGGCCGGCACGCTTAAGCTGGACGTACTCTCCGATGACGTCCTCGATGTTCAATCTCGTGCGAATTTCCTCTTTGGCTTCCATATGTTCTACTACTTCTATTGTACACTAGTCCGCCTCTGATAATTCAGCGTGCCCAAAGTCGCGTCGGCTGGCGCAAACCAGACTTCTTATGCTTAAATGTGAGTAATTATGGCATTCAAGCAACCAGGTCTCGGCTACGGCACATACTACAGCAATCAGCCCAGCAAGCAGGTCGTTAAAAAACCAGTACTTATTATTGGGCTTATTCTCGCTGTTATTCTTGGCGGCGGCATGTTGGTCCTAACCCTTTCGAGCAGCAGCTCCAGGAACGACATCACGATGCTGGCCGTACGCGAAAACAGCCTTCTCACGCTTGCCAATGCGTCTCAGCCAAGTATTCGTAACCCCGACCTCTCGACCGCGAACAGTAACGCCACGCTCCTCCTCACCAGCGACGTCGCTAGCATGGTGACCGACACCGGCATCAAGAAGTTACCAGACGACCTCGTAAAGAAAGAGGCCGACACACATGCCGATGCCTTGAAGCAAGCAAGCCTCCTCAATAAATTCGACACCACCTATCGCCAGCTGGTCATGGAAAAAATCTCGGCACTTCTCAGCCAAGCCCAAACCGTTCGCACATCAACGACCGGCAAGAAAAGCCGTGCTGTCGTCGATCAAACGATCGAAAACCTGCAGAGTATCAGCAAGCAATTTACTGATCTGACTATTCAGTAACCAGTCGATACGAGAGTCGCACCAGATCGAAAATCTCTTCTTTGTCGAGCTGACCGTCGTGACCAGTGCAAATAATTGTATTCCAGTGCTTTTTGTTCAGGTGGTAACCGGGTAGCACCGTCTCGTACTTTTCGCGGAGCGTCGTTGCAAGAAACGGATCGCACTTCAGGCTGACACGCACAGGCTGTGACTTTTCGGCAATGATCGCAAAGATCTTCTCCCCTACTTTGTACACGGCGGTGTCCTCGCCAAATGGATACTCAAGACGAGCATTCGGCATGCTTAGGACATATTCTTCGAGTTCTTTGTGAGACAACATATAATCTATAATAGCAAAATTTTAGTGAGAGTAGGTGCGGACCTGACTCTCCTGTTATGTGTGCTAGTTAGTGCTGGTTGTTACGTGGTCAGGTGTTCCTGCGCTTCGGGGGACGACTCCCCCGCCCGTGCATACGGGTTTCACTCCGTCGAACCGGCTCCGTGAGGAAGCCTCGCTCGTGAGCCACCTTGAGCAGCTCGTCGATGTCGGCACCCTTCGGGACGCCAACTCGCTCCTTGATCTGTTCGACGCGCGTACGCACCGTCTCGGTGCTGATACGCAGCTCTTCGGCGATCTGCTGCCGGCCCTTGCCGGCGTTCATCAGCTTGAGCAGCTTCTTGTGCATCGCCGAAAGCGGCACGCCTGAAGGCTGCACCCCGTCACTTGCCATTGGATCACTCCCCTATGCTGGGAGGTCGGGTCCGCACCCAAGTGACTATGGTACCATATTTGACTGTTTTTACAACCCTAAACGTTCAGCTTCGACAGATAGAATTCGAGCTCGTCGATCGATTCGCGGATATCGTCCAGTGCACGATGCTTCTCGAGCTTTTCGTACTCTGTGCCATACTTGCCGATCATCACAACTTTCCAGGCACTGACGTCGAGCATACGGTAATGCAGGTGCTTCTCTACCTCGGGCCACCAGTGACGGATAAACTGACGATCCATATGAATCGAGTTACCAGCAAGCAGTGCCGGCTCATCTGCTTCAAAATGCTTATTAATAAATTCTTCAAGCTTCGCCTGCACGAATTCTTCGGGCTGCGACTCGCTGGATTGCTTGAGCAATGTTTCTGTTAGTTCTGGGTGGTCTTGCGCCCATGGATTCGCGTCCATGAGAAGCTTGAGCGCAGCTGGATCGTGGCCAACGCCACTTTCAAAACGCCCGAGCTCGTTAAAATCCCAGTCAGTCACGATAGCGGCCACCTCGAGGATACGGTCTTTGGTTGGGTTTAGGCCGGTCATTTCTAGGTCGACCCAGAGAATCTTTTCAGGAGTAATGTGTTTCAGATCTGTCATATCTATCAGTGTATCATTTCTTGCCGGGCTGAAAGACGAGGCAGGCCGAGTTGATGCAGTAGTGCTTGCCTGAGGGCGAATCGTCAGGGAAAATATGCCCCAAGTGGCTCCCGCAGTTTGCGCAGGTCACTTCGATGCGCTTCATGCCGTGCGAGTTATCGTCCTTGAACTCAACCGCGCCCGGCTTGGCGTCGTAGAAGCTGGGCCAGCCAGCGAGGCCAGGCTCGTTACTCTCGTACTTTGTGTCGCTATCGAATAGCTCTACGCCGCAGGCAACGCATGTATACATGCCTGAATCTTTGTTGTGCAGAAGCTTGCCAGAATATGGCGCTTCGGTGCCGCCCTCACGCAAAATCTTGTACTGTTCGGAGTCGAGTTGCTTCTTCCATTCTTCTTCGCTTTTCTGCACTTTTACCATAAGGTTATTATACGCCTTGCTTTGTCATTGAAAAAATGTTGTAAGAATGTTACCCTCAAGGCGGTAACACTACCGACACCCGTAGGGGGAATCATGCACATCCGCGCTCGCGNAGCAGTGCCTTTGCTGGCGGTCCTAGCGTTGTCCGCCACCACCGCGTGCGGGGGCCTCAAGATGCCCGGCACTTCGCCTAGTGGCGACACGTCGTCCGTCCTGATCCAGCACGTCCAGTCCAACTGGGGCGCTGGCGGCAGGACCATCAAACCGACGGCCATCGTGCTGCACTGGTGGGCCGGCTGGGGCGGAGGCCACGACATCGGCCGACTGGTGTCGGACGCCAAGTCCAACATCAGCACCTACAACCCCGAGCTGAAGAGCACGGACAAGCACCCGCCTGTCGGGCACGTCACCGTCCAGGTCGGCGTCACCGGCGATGGGAAGGCGTACCAGCTCACCCCGACGCTCGACACCTTCGCCCGTCACGCGAAATGCGCGAACACGTGGGCGATCGGCATCGAGATCGAGGGCTTCGGCCCGGGCGATTCGCACGGTCACAACATCGGCGACAACAAGACGCAGTTCAACGGCGTCGTCGCGGTGGTAAAGGAGCTCATGGCCAAGTACAACATCAAGGCCGAGAGCGTTGTTGCCGACGACGGTCGCAGCGGACGAGGGATCGTCTCGCACAAGAAGGTGGACAAGCAGTGCAAGTGGGCCGACAACGTCTACGCCGGCAGCGGCAAGGACGACGTCGACGACGCCTACCTCGGTCGTGTCCTGACGGCGGTTGGCGGCTAGCCAAAAGCATTGCCCAGGGCCTACGGCATGTGGTATAGATATGAGATCGTCCGCACTATCCGGGAGGTCACATGAGCTGCATCCGAAGGCTTCGCCGACGGCGATCCGAAGGCGGAGAGCCCATCAATGTGGGGTTCGGCGAGCACGCGCCCCCACCAGACCGACGTGTTCCGCTTGTGAGATTTCAGGGTGGTGATGGCCTCGACTTCGATGGAGTCGTTGCTGCCCTCTCTCGAGGTGGATCGATCGCTGTCGTTGTCCAAAGCGCCAGCCGCATCTTACGCGGCTACGCACTGGAAGTGGACGCTAGCGAGATCATCCGCGTCCAGCGGACCGCGGAGGCCACGAGCGGCACGATCGCACTCGTCTCACGCGAGGGCGACACACTGTACGGCGAGTTCGTGGATCAGTGAGTCCACAAAAANGCGGGCGCCGGTCGGGACCTAGGGTCCTGGCCGGCGCCCGCTCGCACCATCTATANGTGTAAACCTAAAGCTTATTCGGCGCTGGAATATTTAACGCATCCAGGCCGTTTTTTAATACCTGCACGTAGGCGCTCACCAGTGTGGCACGGAGATCCTGACGATCATCGCCCACGATGCGATTGCGTTCGTAGAAACGATTAAACTGCTGAGTCAGCTCGTAAAGATAGGTACAAATATGGTGCGGCGCAAGCTCTGCGACAGCCTTGGCGGTAGTCGCCGGGTAGCTCAGAAGCTTAACGGCCAGCTTGTGCTCGTCTTCGTTCAGATCCTTCAGCTCGACAGGCTTCAGCTCGCTAAGCTTACCCAGGATACTCTGACCACGAGCATGCGCGTACTGAACATACGGACCGGAGTTACCCTCGAGGCTGATCGATTCGGCGATATCAAAAACAATGTCGCCACCGACGCGTTGCTTCAGGAAGGCATATTTAAGCGAGCCGAGTTTGACGGCATCGACTTCTGGCGTATCGTAGCTCTCGCTGATAGAGTCACGGATAGTCTGCAGCACGTCGACTGCGCGAACTACCTGCCCTGTTCGGCTGCTCATCTTGCCGGTGGTCAACCTCACCACGCCGTGCGAAACATGGCGCATCTTGCTGGCAAGCTCCTTGTCCATGTCGCCAATGGCGGCGATGAGGACTTTGAAGTATTCGTCGATTTCATTTGCGGTAACCACGACCGACTGGTCAAAGTTGTAGTCGCGAGCTTTGGCGAATGTCAGGCCAAGCTCCTTTGCTTCGTATGTTGGGAGGCCTTGGCTGTTGATAAATACACGGGTATGCAGGCCGACTTTCTCGCCCTTGTAGACGATCGCGCCTTCGCTACTATCGAACACGTCGCCCATGTGAGCGCGAACAATTTCGATGCCTTCTGGGCCAACTTCGCTTTCGAGGTACTGTTTCTCGAAGGCAACGTGTAGCTGCTCGTAGATTTCTTCGAAGTACGCAAAGCTCCAGCTCTTGCCTGTTTCGTACATCTCGTCGATGTCTTGCTCGTCGTGGGCGTAGACGTGGCGGTTGATCGCCTCGATCTGTTCCTTAGCTTTTTCATTTTCCTTATAAGCACTCGCACCGCGGGCGTATGCCGCGCCAAGGAACGCCGTGCGCTTCGTCTCGTCGATATCAGCGAGCGTCAGGTCGCCTTCGGATTCNCGAACAAACCAGTCAGCGTCGGGCTCAACCAAAAGTTGTTCAATGCCCCAAATCGCCATAGCAATGTGCTTCCCGACATCGCCATGATAAGAGACCTGATGCACTTCGGCGCCGCCAAGTTTGTAGAGACGACCAAGTGCTTCGCCTACTGTATTGCTGTAGGTGTGACCGATGTGAAATTCTTTGAATGGATTCGGATCGGTGTGCTCAATTACTACCTGCTGGCCTTTCAGCGAGTCGTGCTGACCAAAAGTTGTGCTCACCTGCTTCATTGCGTCGGCAATCACAGAGTCGCTGAGCCAAATATTTACAAAACCACTCACCGCCTCGGCCTTCGCGATCGACTTGTGCTTGAGGCCATCCGCTAGTGCGGCCGCAATCTCCTGCGGACTCTTGCTCAGTTCCCGCGCAAACATAAATGTCGGAATAGCCAAGTCGGCTCCAAATTTAGGTTTGGCAGGCTCTACAATTGGCGCGCCAGTAGTACCCAGAACGTCCTGGGCCTTGGCGGCAATCGCAGCAATAGTTTCATCGAGCAGATATGTCATTATGAAATCAGTATAACAGATTGGCATCAGGGTGCCGCCGACGAAAAGCGTTCGGCGGCACCCATGGGGCTACAGGTCAGAGGGCAGCGATCGCTCGCAGCGCCTGAGCGTGAACCACTCGGTTGGCGTAGAGAACGCCACGGCCGAGGTCGTCCCAGTCCAGTCTTCCTCCTCGGAGGTCAGTCACCCGTCCGGCGGCTCGGAATACCACCAGTCCGCCGGGGGCGATGTCGTGAATGGTGTTGCCGGGGAAGGCCGCGAAGGCACTGCGCCCGGTGGCCACCATGCACGCCTGGTAGATGGCCGAGTAGTGGCCGATGGGCCGACCCAGGACTCGTTCCAGCCCTCGCAAGTCGTACGGCGCACTGTCCCAGTGAGCGTAGTCGTAGCGCATACCTCGACGCCAGTCCGCAGATGAGCATGTGATGGCTCGACCGTTCAACTTGGCCAGGCCACCTGCCTGTGCTGTGAACATCTCGCGTCTGAAGGGGTTGTTCACCACCGACAGCGTCAACCGTCCCTGTACAAGCAGACTGATACCGACACACGTCGTCAGTTGCCTGTCTGGAACGGAATCGTCGACGTACTCGCCTGTGCCATCGACCGGGTCGATGACCCAGACTCTGGCCGCACCGGTCATCTTGGACCGCTCTTCACCCTTGACGGAGGCGTTGCTGCCTTCGCGACGCTCGACAGCCTGGATGAACTCATCGTTGAGGCTCTCGTCGGCGTCGGTCACGTCCGTTCTGTCCAGCTTCTTCCTTCGACCGGCCGTCTTACGCAGGGCGACGATGCGCCCTCCCGCGTGCCGCGCAAAGCGCTCGGCAAACTCTAGATCTTCCACGGTCTGCAAACCCCCTTCGGGTCGCTCTGGAGTCTTTCTGTAACCGCACCTAGATTAACAGATCAGGATAAAAATACAACAGCACGGGTCCGGCTGCTCGCTCACCGCACCCCGCCTCCTGCTCGGGCCTACGGAGCTAACGCTCCTTCGTCGTCGGGCTCCGATACAGTCGGCAGGATACGGTTGAGCGAACGCCGGCTGACGCTATCTACTAGACTTTTGCGCCCTTGGCGACGNGTTCCTTCGCCGCAGCGAGGAAGCCATCGAACAAAGGATGTGCACGATTTGGTCGTGAGCGGAATTCTGGGTGAGCTTGCGTCGCGATAAAGTAGTCATTGTCGGCGTGCTCGATCATCTCAACCAAGCGGCCATCTGGTGACAGCCCTGTAATACGCAGTCCNGCTTGCTCGAGCTGATCTCGATATTTCTGGTTNACTTCGTAGCGGTGACGGTGACGTTCGACNATTTCGCGCGCGCCGTAGACCTTCTCGGCCAATGAGCCCTCAGTAACCACGCATGTATAGTCGCCAAGTCGCATCGTACCGCCCGTCGATTCCTTGCCCTGCTGACCTTCCATAATGTAGATCACTGGATTTGGCGTGCTCGGGTCAACCTCGCTCGTGTTGGCGTCATCGATGCCAGACTTGCGGGCCGCAGCGATAGCCGCAACTTGCAGACCAAGGCAAATACCAAGGTACGGCTTGTTGTGATCCATGGCGTAGCGGGCGGCGGCAATCTTGCCCTCAACGCCTCTTGCGCCGAAACCACCAGGAACCAAGATAGCATCGTATTGGTCCAGACCGTCAGTTCCCTCTTTTTCCAAAGATTCAGCATCAACCCACTGATAATCGAGGTTTACTTCCTGGTGCCACGCCGCAGATTTAAGCGACTCGATAACAGAAAAGTATGTGTCTTCGTTGTCCAGGTACTTTGCGACGATGCCCACCTTCACGGTGTGCTCGCGCTCGGTTGTCGCAGCAAGCACGATGTCGTGCCACTGCTTCATATTGGCCTGCTCGGCTTGCATGCCAAAACGGTTCAATACAAACTCGTCCACGCCGTGTTCCTCGAGCGTCAGAGGAACTTCGTACACAGTGCGTGCGTTTGGCAGCATCACCACAGCTTCAGGTGCTACGCCGCCGAACATGCTGAGCTTGCCGACGATGTGATTCGCGCTTGGGCCTTCGGTACGAGCCAATAGCAAATCAGGCATCACGCCCAAGCTGCGTAGCTCGCGAACAGCCATCTGTGCTGGCTTGGTCTTGTACTCCTTGCTGGTGCCGAGGTACGGGATGTACACGACGTGCGCATAAATACAGTTGTTGCGGCCGACTTTGCCGCTGAGCTCGCGAATAGCTTCGATAAAAGCCAGTCCTTCGATGTCGCCAACCGTACCGCCGATCTCGACGATATGCACGTCACTCCCCTCACCGGCAGTCATGATTGCGTTTTGGATCGCATCGGTAAAATGCGGTACCATCTGGACGGTCTTGCCCTGGAACTTGCCAGAACGTTCGTCGTCGATTAATTGGCGAAGGAGTCGCCCACTCATTGTTGAACTCGCCTGGGTGAGTTCGATATCTAGAAAGCGCTCATAGTGTCCGAGATCCAGGTCTGTCTCGGCACCGTCTTTGGTGACATAGCATTCACCGTGTTCAGCTGGGTTGAGCATACCGGCATCGACGTTTAGGTAAGGGTCACACTTTTGAACAGTGACCTTTAAACCGCGGGCTTTTAAAACGGCCCCCAAGGATGCGGCCGTAATTCCCTTTCCGACGCCGGAAAGCACTCCTCCAGTAACGAAGACATAGCGCGTGGTGTTTGTTGTACGCTCCATGTACATTTATTATATACAATCTATAGCAAAATAGCGAGCGGTTATGCTCTAGTAATGTCGTAAAAGTTGCTTCATAATAAGAGTAATGTCAGCAAATACACACAAAACATTCACTCTCATCACNGGTGCGAGTGGAGGGTTTGGTGCAGAATTTGCAAAGCTCTGCGCGGCCGACGGTCGCAATCTGATTCTCGTCGCTCGGCGCGGCGACAAACTCACTCAGCTTGCAGCCGAGCTCGGTAATGACGTCGCGGTTCATACTATCGTGCAAGACTTGACCGAGCATGGTGCCGCACAGAAGGTCTACAATCGGATTCGCCGGCTGCGGCTGACTGTTGATCAGCTGATCAACAACGCAGGCTCGGGCGACTACGCTCCATTCGCCAAAGCCAATCCGGTGCGCCAAGAGTCAATGATCACACTCAATATCACCGCCCTGACACTCCTCACCAACTTTCTGTTGCCCGATATGATCAAACGCGGTCGCGGTCGTATCCTCAATGTCGCATCTGTTGTGGGCTTTGTGCCGCTCCCCAAGATGAGCGTCTACGGCGCCAGCAAAGCCTATGTCCTCTCCTTCTCTGAAGCGCTCAGCGCCGAGCTGAAAGGAACGGGCGTGACGGTCACTTGCCTCTGCCCAGGCGCTGCCAAGACCGGCTTCAGCCGAGCTGCGCGCCTTGTCAGCAATCACCCGATCGCACGGACAAAGGTCACGCCTACTTCGGTGGCTTCATTTGGATACGACGCGATGATCGCCGGGCTGCCTGTCGCCGTCCCCGGCATCAAAAATCAGCTCTTTATCGAGCTCACTACTCGCCTTCTGCCTCGTGCGCTCACGCGCAAACTCATGCTCGCCTACGGCACGCGCGCATAGTCTCCCTTTGCAAAACACTCAAACTCGTTGCATAATAAACTCAATATCTCGGGAACTCCGACGATATGCACGCCCCCCTTCGAGCAAGAGAGATGAGGTGAGAGCAGTGAGTCAGCAAGCCCAACGATACCCGAAACCAGCCGTCGGACACATCGTGATGGCGGCGTCGGGCTGGGTGCTTTACCTGTTCGCGCCCTACACGCCCGTATTGGTACTCGCGATCATCCTGAGCGTTCTGATCATCCCCCGGTTCCTTCGGGGATCGCAGGCAATGGCGGATGCGCGCGTCACCCACGAGCTGGAGCGAACAATCAAGCCCAGCCCGCGCGTCGCCAAGTGGATGCTTCCGGACGAGAGGCTGCGGCTGGAAGTCACCGACCACCCGATCAGCATGCTGGTCTGGTACCTCCTCGGAGCGCTGCTGACGGCCGCCGCCGGAGCGCTGCTCTTCTTCATCCCCTTCTCCCACCTGCAGGGATGGATGATCTGGACGATCCTGATCATCTGGATCGTCGGCATGGCGTACGCGAGCGTGCGCCTGGTCCTGTGGCACAAGGGCAAACTCTGCATCACCGACCAGCGCATCTTCGTGGTTCGTGGCATCATCAAGATCCGCCACGAGTTCATGCCGCTGAGCAAGCTGGCCACCGCCAAGATCCAGACTCCATGGCACAGCACCGTGCTGTCGGCACTGCGAATCATCCGAGTGCCGTACGGTACGCTGATCGCAGACGCCGCTGGCGAGGAAGACGAGCTGAAGAAGAACCACTTCGTCCCCTACATCAACCAGATCACTCGGATGCTGGGACAACGCCCTAAGGGCTAACGGCTACACCCGGGGCGTGCGGCCCTGGTGGCGAGGAGAGATCCTTGCCGCCAGGGCCGACCCCACCTAAACTAATCTGTGCGCCGGCGAAGCGTGAGCGAAGCAAGTAGTAGCGTGCCCGCGACCCAACATCCTAGCACTAATAAATCCTTCTGAAGCGTACCCGTCACATCGGTGTGGGCAATCAGTTCCTTTACCGCCTCGACCGCGTAGGTCAACGGGAAGATATCGCTCAGCCAACGCAGCCATTCCGCCATGCTGTCACGTGCAACCAGCAGCCCGCACAGAAGTAGCTGCGGAAAGATAAAAGCCGGCATAAACTGCACTGCCTGGAATTCGCTCCGTGCAAAAGCACTCGTGAACAAGCCAAGCGCCACACCGAGGAGCGCGATGAGCAACCCCGCGCTTGCCACCAGCCACGTTGGGCCAGCAACGTCTAGGCCCAGCCATGTAAACGCCACCAGACTAATAAGCCCAATCTGCACCGTCGCCATCACCCCAAATGCCAGCGCATAACCCAGGATAAACGATAGCTTGCTCAGTGGCATTGTGAGCAGTCGCTCCAACGTCCCGCGCGTGCGCTCNCGCAGCGTCGATATAGACGTCACGAGGAACATCGTGACAAATGGGAAAATCACCAGGAGCTGCGGACCAACCGAGTCAAACACCTGCGGCTGGTTGTCGTACATATAGCGGAGCAGCACGAGCAGGAGTGTCGGCATCAGCCAGAGCAGCGCGATGGTACGGTGATCGTGAAGTAATTGCTGGAGCACGCGCCACGCCGTGGCAAACATAGGCCTAAACATTTTTCTTCCCCCGAACTAATTGCAAGAACGCTTCCTCGACGTCACGCGTATCAGTCGCCTTCAGGATATTTGGCACTGAGTCATTCGCGATGAGTTTACCTCCGCGCAGCAAGAGTAATTGGTCGCAGTGCGCCGCCTCGTCCATCACATGGCTCGAGATAATCAACGTCACACCGTCTTCGCCCAGCGCCCGAAAGAGCGCCCATAGCGCTTGTCGCAGCACAGGATCGAGTCCGACCGTCGGCTCGTCCAGCACGAGCAATGCCGGCCGGCCGATCAGCGCGATCGCCAGCGACACTCTCGCCCGCTGCCCACCCGAGAGTTTCTCGACGAGCTGGTCGCGCTGCTTCTGCAGATCAACTTGCTTGATTACCCGATCGACTTCGCTCCGCGGATAGCCCAAGATCCGCGTAAAGTACGCAACGTTCTGGTGCACGGTCAGGTCCTCGTACACGCTCGGCGCCTGGGCCATATACCCTACTCGGTCACGAAGCGGCGCGCTTCCGGCGTCCAAACCAAGCACCGCAACATCACCGTCAGTCACCTTCTGCAGGCCGACGATACTTCGGATCAAGGTCGTCTTGCCGCTACCGCTCGGGCCGATCAGCCCCACCACAGCGCCAGGTTGAACTTCGAACGATACGCGTCGAAGCGCCTGCACGCCACCACGTACGATGGACAGGTTTCGGACGGCAAGAGCGTTATCCATTATTCGCTCCTGAGTGCCTCAATTGGGTTCAGACGAGAAGCCTTCAGGGCTGGCAACGTGCCGGCGAGGAAAGCAATCAGCATAATGAGAAGTACTACGTAGACGGCGTTCATAGGCGTCACAACAAGTAAGTCAAAGCCTTGGAAGTCCTTCAGGAACGAACCACTCGCCCACTGCGTCACGACTTTACTCACGCCGTAGCCGACGCCGACAGCAAGGGCCGAACCCCAGAAGCCAACCAAGACGGCCTCGACAGCGAACAGGCTAAAGACCTTCAGGCGACGCATGCCAAGCGCCTTCATCAGACCAACTTCCTGAGTACGTTCGTAGACGCTCATCAGCAAGGTGTTGATGATACCGAAGCTGGCTGCGAACAGCGCGATGATACCCACAACATTCAGCGCGGTTGTGATAGCCGAGATGATCGTCGTGATCGTCTTGATCTGATCCTTCATAGAAATTGCGTCGTAATTCCCTGCCTCGGTCAGCTGCTTTTTCTGGGCCGCCTCGCTTGCTGGGTTTCCGTCCTTAAACTTCACCATGGCCGCCATGAAGCGCAGGTTTTGACCCTGAGCAACTGCGATATCCTTCACCGTTGCGTTGTCGATATAGATGTCAGACTGCGTTATGAATGACTTCTTCATGACACCAACGACCGTCAGCTGACGTTCGATCGTCTTCTGCTGGAGGTCCTGGTAGGCAACGGTAATTTTAGTGTTCACTGCGTCGCTGGCGTTCGCGAAGCCCAACGGCGCAAGGTAGGTGTCTGGCAGAATGATCGAATTGTGGTCGTCATTAGTCAGCAACCGACCAGCGGCGAGGTCCAGCGAGAAGTCTGTGTAGGTTGTCAGGCCAGTTGCGACGTATTTCTTCGCGTTACCACCCCTGGTGATGTATGCGCCATTGATGCTGTAGTATGGCTTCACGTTTTCGACACCCTGGACGGTCTTCAGCTTATCAATGTCAGAGCTCGACAACGTAGCCGTGAACTGGCTGGCAGCACTCGTCTTATTGGGGTCGTATTCTTTGACGTCACTTGTGCCAAAACCACTCTCGGCCTTCGGGGTCACATAGAACACGCCTGGTGCGGTGACATTACCGAGCTGGCGATCGAGGTACTGTTGCGCGCCAGCGCCCAGCGCGGTTGTGAGCGTCAGCGTAAATGCACCGACAAAGATTGCCGAGATTGTCAGGAACGTGCGGAGCTTAGAGCGCGATAGATTTCGGTTTGCGGTGCGCAGCAGGTCGAGCAGCTTCATTGGTGTCTCCTTCCGTTAAAATTCCATCTTTCATATGTAGGCGACGGTCGCATTTCGCAGCGAGGTCTTCGTCGTGAGTGACGATGATCAGCGTCATGTTCTTCTTTTTGTTCAGCTCGAAGAGCAAATCTTCGACGCGCTGGCCGTTCTCGCTGTCGAGGTTACCAGTTGGCTCGTCGGCAAAGATCACGCGAGGCTCAGTCACCAGCGCACGAGCGATACAGACACGCTGCTTCTGACCACCAGAAAGATCGCTGGCTTTGTTGCCTGCCTTATTAGTCATGTCGACTTCAGCAAGTGCCTCCATGGCGCGACGCTTTCGCTCTTTACTGCGAATGCCGGCAATCTTCAGCGGCAGCATAACGTTCTCGAGCACCGTCTCGCGGTAGTTCAAGAAGAATTGCTGAAAGATAAAACCAAACTGTCGGTTACGGAGCCTATCGAGATCTCGATCCTTGAAACTCTCGACATTCTTACCACTAAACTCAAGCTCACCGCTGTCGGGGCGATCCAGTGCGGCCAAAATATGCATGAGCGTTGACTTGCCAGAACCGGACTTACCGATGATGGCAATGCTCTCCCCTTCTTTAATGCTCAGCGAAATGCCCTTTAGCGCAACGAAGGTATTCTCCTTCTTGCCATAGGTTTTCACCAGTTCGCGAGCTTTGAGTATGATTGATGTTTCCATGTACTACTCAGTATGGATCTTTTAGCATAGACGAGCAAGCTGCCCTTATGGCAAACTGGCAGTAATGATTGCTATTATTGCAGCCCAAGCCAAAGATCGTGTCATCGGCAAAGACCACCGCATTCCGTGGCGTCTCGCCAGTGATCGTGTGCTCTTGAAGCGTCTGACCTCGGACAGCGTCGTCGTCCTCGGCCGCAAGTCGTACGACTCGATGGCCTGGTACTACGACCGCAGCGGCCGACCAATGCCCGCCAAGGTATACATTGTCGTCACGCGTAACAAAGACTTCGCGGCCACCCGCGATAATATTCGCGTTGCCCTATCGCCCGAGGACGCACTAAAGATCGCGGGGGAACTCGACGAAGATGTATACGTCATAGGTGGCGAGAAGATCTTTGACGCCCTCCTCCCTGCCGCTGATCGCGTCTACCTCACCGACATCGACGCCGATATCGAAGGCGACGCCAGGTTTCCCGAGCTCAACACTGCTGATTGGATCGAAGTAGAGCGCACGCACGTGCCACAGGACGAAAAGAATGAGTACGCCTCAGACCAGATCGTCCTCGACCGCAAGCGCTAGTCGCCCTCGACGAGCGCTTCTATCCCGAACACTTTCCCGAACTTCTCGGCCGGGAATGCCTTTAGTAGTTCCGTTGTCTGTGACGGCATAACCTCGAGCGCGCGGTACTTCTGAACAAGGCTACGATGCGGCACCTCAAAGTAGATGGCGCAATCGTCATCATCAGCCAGCACCGGCTGCTCGGTCATAAAAAAGATGTTCAATTCGTCGTCGGCGTGTTTCAGGTACCGTTCGTATGGTTCACGTGGTTGCACAATGTGATACACGCGGGGCTTCCGCGACGAAATGTGCACGGCCGCATCGGTCCAGCGCGACATGGTCTGGTGGTCAGGGTGGCCGGTGAGCCCATCCGGGCCGAACGTNAGAATCGATTGAACCTTACAGTGTTCGATAAGCCGTGCGATCGCCTGGGCGGCATCGTCTTCTGGCGCTTTATCGCATTCACCGTCGCGGTAACCTAGCCAGTAGTGTTCGGTAATGCCAAGTACTTTAAGCGCAGCTTCCAGCTCTTGCTCCCTCGTCTCACCCATGTGTTCACCCGACCAACGCTCAGGGTCCTGGACGCCCTGCTCACCCCGAGTAGCCGTCACGCAGACCACGCGTTGGCCATTGCGCACAGCCGTCGCCAGCAGACCACCACAACAAAATGTCTCGTCATCAGGATGTGCGCCTACGAACAAGATCGTGCCGAGTTGCTTCACATCTGACGTGCTGCAAATTTGCTGGGATTTTTCCATAAGCTTTATTGTAATGCAGACTCCCCCCGCGAATATAAAAAATAGCCCTGCGAGGGGCGTAATCTACGAAAGTTGTGCGGCCGTGGGGCCGGTCCGGAAATCAATCCGGTCCGGCCTCCACGGCTGTTGTTCACTGGATGGTGACGCGCAGGCGCGTCGCGATCTCCAGTGCCATCACGGCGGCCGCCGTCTGCTGCATCAGGGACTGGGGCAGCGAGTGCTCCGGGTTGATGTGCAGGGCGCGGAAGCCGATCTGCAGGCCGGCGCTGTTGAAGCGCATGCCCTGAGTGGCAATGGCCTCGCGCTCGGCCGGGGTGAGTGCCTTGACGGCGTCGCAGATGTACTGGGCGTCGCCCACCATCGAGGGGCTGAACTCCAGACGGCCACGCGGGTGCGTGATGGTCTGGGCGTCCATGCGCCGCTCGGCGATGATGCGGTTGGCCAGGGCTGCGGAGTCGAACTGGGTCATTTTGGTGACCTCTCTGGGAAAGGAGCGGACGGCCCGCTCGGCAAGCCAGAACGAATCTGACGCTACACATTATAGCATAAGCGTCATTATTGTCAATACCCCCAGTTACACCTGGCTTACTACCCCTTTATCCTTCGCTGTTAGGGTCGTGGCTTTCTTTAATTTCACAAGTGTATCAACGTACGATTTAATCTCTTGGAGCAGTTCCTTGGGCGGACGAGGCGGCGGCATGACACTGTCATCAACGCCCAAGATAGAGTAATTCTTGCCAAAACCAATAGTCTCTAGGCTCACACCGGTCGGCAGGCTCAATAGTCGCTCGGCGTCGACATGCTGAAAGGCGCGAACATGAGAGGTCGAAGAAAGCAGAACATGCCTGCCCCTCCCAATGCGCGGCCCAGAGGCGGCGCGCAAAAAGTCATAGGTGTGACCAGTGTTAGCCTTAACGTCNCCGACNGGGATCGGCGCNTTAAAAACCATCACCAACATGCCGCTCACATCCTTGTAATAGCGCACATGTGGCTGCGTTTCTCGATCATAGGCATAGCCGACCTTACGCATATTCGCGTCGCGCACCAATGTTAGCTCTAGAAGCTCCTCGGCAGCGGCCACCATAAGATCAAACTCGGTCCTGGCCTTCGGTGCATACATCTTTACTCTCTCGCGTTCCTGTTTGTCGACAGTACGATCGCACCCCAATAGGGCAATCCAACCAAACTCTACCGGGCGGCCACTTGGACCCGTCTGCCCAAGTGCGAACTTCAGCCGAAGAAAGGGCGAAAGCCCGGTCCCGCCCGGAACGATCAGCCCGTCGTAGGAGTCACGGCTTGCGTGCGAGGGTGCCGCTAGGCCGAAGCTCGCTGCTGCATCCTCTATAACTCGCTGATTTTTGGGGCTCGCGAGGTCAATAACACTCTCATCTGCGGTCACCGTCGCAAAGTCGACTTCGTGACGCATTTTGCCCTTCCGAAAGTCCCAGTGAGTAGTCGCTAGCTCCTTCAATGTAGCCAAACGACGCCCAAAGTTATTCTTTGGCAGCGTCACTCCATACAGAGCTGCGAGCTGATCAAANCCGGGATTATTGACTCGCCGTTTTACCTCACGAGCCAAAGCGCGCTTGCGTCGGCTGAACAGAGAGGTATTTGGCATCTCAAATTGCCAGGGCTCTACCGCCTTTGGCAGGCGCCTAAACTTCAAAGCGCTTTTTAACCGAGCATAGACTCTTACCCTCACAGAGAAACCCCCTTGTTTGAGACATATATAACTCACTAAAGTATGCCTGAACAAAAAAGGAGTATCAATGCAAATCACACACCAAACAATTGCCGTTGAACTTCGTCGGCATCGTCGAGTAGGTCGATATCTTCATGCTGCAATGTGCTTCGCGTCGATAGATCGAGTACTTTTGATTGTTCAAAGATCTCCAAAATGCGAGTCTCGAAGTCATCCCGAGCAATTCTATTGATCGATAGCTTGCCGCATCCGCAACATTCGTGCACCAACATCAGCTCGCCGACGCGGCCGTAGCCGTCGTGTTTCAGGGTAAGGCCAATTGGCCGCATCCCGCCACGACACTCTGCCCTGCGGTCGCCCTTCTTCTCGTCGACGTGTTTCGACCAGAGACATACGTTGCAATGATTGCGGTTGGCGGTGCCCATCAGGTGATTGATCACAACCCACTGGCGGCAATGCGCGCACCTGAAGCCACCGGATTTTTGTTCGCTGCCTCGGGATCGATTCTTCTGCTTTTGTTCATATCTAAAATTGTCATGATAGTGTTTCACTTAAAACTTCCTTGCATCAAAAAACCAGCTCTACTTGGCTGGTCTGCTGGATAGTTCTAAGCGACTATTTTTTTAGTAGTTAAAATTTGATGACCAACCAAGATAGACCCGTGGTAGCAAGGGCTCGTGTGTTCATCTTGGTTAGGTTGGTCATGTGTAACATGCCCGCATAGCGTAACAGGTATGATCGACAGGCGTCAAGGAGTAAATTTGCAAACAAACAAAAAATGTTTAATAATACACCCAGTTCCGACAAGACCGCACACGACACTGAGAGGCACATCGTGAGGATAAGCGTGACGGGCTTTGCCCGCATACGTGACGACCAGGGGCGCTACGCCGTTCTGGTCAACAAGGGTCGGCTCACCAGAGGTAAGGGTCGCATCCTGTCGCCAATCGGCGGCGGGCTGGAGTACACACCCCAAGGACGCCGCTACCTGGAGAGCCTGGGCGCCACTGACTTCGAGGGCGACAGGATGTCCCCCGTGGTCCCCGACCTTCGCTTCCGCGTACCGAACGACCAGGTCCTGACCGTCGTGGACTGGTTCGAGCGACGGCGCAACCGTGAGACGTCCGTGCGCCGCGAGATGACCGAAGAGCTGACGCATGAAACGCGCGTACTGACCCTGGGCAGCCTCCGGAGTGCCACCGAAGAGTTCGTCGGCTTCTTCCGCTACAACGCGACCACCACTCGCGATGTGCCTGAGAAGGAGACCGTCTACCTCATCGAGGCGTTCAACGTGATGCTGAACGAGCGCGCCATGCGCACCATGAAGGCCGCGTCCCAGATCGACATCATGCGGCGCTGGGTGTACTTCGTCACCCGGACCGAGATCGAAGCCGGCATCACGCGCGACGGCATCGAGATCGGACCGATCACGCGCTACATCCTGTAGGTTCGTCGGATGTCAGGCGGCGCCCCACCGAGTTGGTGTGGGCGCCGCCTGGCGAAAAAAATGAGATTATTATAGTGCATGCTACAATGCGGCCATGACTTACAAAGCAATCTTATTCGACATGGACGGCGTGATCGTCGACACCGAACCCTTGCACGTCGCCGCATTTCAAGCTTCGCTCAAACATTACGGCCATGACCTTTCCGAAAAAGATTACAAACAGCACTTTGCGGGCAAAACCGATGAAGACGGCTTCAAGCAGTATTTCGCTTTTATTAACGAGGAGATAGACCTGCTCGTCATCATGGACGAAAAGGCAAAGGCATATCTGAAGCTCGCCGCCGATCAACTTGTTCCCTACCCTGGCATTATCGAACTCATTCGCACCGTCAGCCAGCACGTACCTATTGCGCTGGTCACTGGTTCGCTTCGCATCGAAGCCGAAGCTGTNCTGAATGAATTTGGGATCACTAACTGTTTCACTGCTGTTATCTCAGCCAACGATGTTCAACATGGCAAGCCCGACCCAGAAGGCTACCTAAAAGGCGCGCAGGCAGTCGGCGTCGATCCCGCAGACTGTATTGTCATCGAGGATTCACCGAGTGGCATCGAGGCTGCGCGCGCCGCCGGCATCCGTTGCGTCGCAGTTACGACCACGCATGCTCCAGATGAACTAGGCAAAGCAACGCACGTCGTGGAACAGTTGCGTGTCGAGGGTTTGGACTCACTCTAGAAAGCATCGCCCAAGAAAAAGAGACCACGCGCGGTCGTCTCTTTTTCTTGGCGGAGAGAGAGGGATTCGAACCCTCGGTACCCTTGCGGGCACACAGTCTTTCCAGGACTGCCAGTTAAACCACTCCTGCATCTCTCCAAAAAATAATAGGGGTGGCGTCTCGCGGGGCAGCACCCAAAAAATTTTCTGTACTCAGAAAATCTTTTTAGGGGCGGACGAGACGACAGGACCCCGGTCCTTATTTATTGTAACAAAAACGCCGTGAAAACAGCGTTACCCCTCAGCGAGCATTTCACTGAGTATCAACACGAGATCTTCAATGTACTCTTGCTCGGCCATGGCCAGCGCGTCGTCCAAATCCTCAAGATAAGCGTCATATCGGCCTCCATCTCGTCGCATGAGAGCAATGCTCACGAGCATGCCTATCCGCAGGCGGCTGGAGTTCTCGCTGTCGTAGTCGGTCAACTTTTCGGCCATCAGCCGATAGCGTAATGCGAGTTCTTCGGTGTCCTCCCCTGCCTTCATAGCTTCCACAAGCGTGTGCCTTATCTCAAGCATTTCGTCGGTCTCGATATACTCCAAAGCCGCAGGTAGCGCCTCGAGTGCGCGGCGGCGTTCTTGCTCTGGATCGCCTTCAGAAATATGTTCCATACCAGGAGTATAACTCACGACGATTGGGGCCTTGCAGCGGCAACATTGTCAATAATGTTGTGAAAATAGGACTATTACTCCTTACGCTTGGCTCCTATAATAAGGACAAGTTAGTTTATGAAACCTGTTATCGAAATATACAACCTCAGCAAAATGTTCGGGATCGGCGACGCCACGACTGTCGCGCTCGATAACATCACCCTTCGCATCGATCGAGGCGAGTTCGTATGCATCATGGGGCCAAGCGGTTCCGGCAAGACGTCGCTCATGAACATCATCGGCCTCCTCGACACGCCGACTCGGGGCGAATACTACCTCGAGGAGAAACCCGTTGCTGAGCTATCTCAGAGGAAACGCGCCAAGTTCCGACGCGACAAAATCGGCATGATCTTCCAGAATTTCAACCTCCTCAATGGCGTCAACGTCATCGAGAATGTCGCCTTGCCGCTCACCTACAAAGGCATGCTACACACACGTCGCCTCAAGCAAGCCAGCAAGCTCCTCACTACTTTCGGCCTGCAGGAGCGCGAATACTACATGCCCTACCAGCTCAGTGGCGGCCAGCTGCAGCGCGTTGCGATCGCTCGGGCGCTCGTGAACAAACCAGCTATCATCCTGGCTGATGAACCGACCGGTAACCTCGACAGCAAATCCAGCGAGATCATCATGAGCGAGCTGAGCGAGATTCACCAAAAGGGCAACACCATCATTATGGTCACGCACAATCCAGAGATCGCCCTGTATGCCGACCGCATTATCCAGATGGTCGACGGCACGATCGCGAGCGACACCAAAGAACCTATCAAACTTCCCGACGCATCGCGCAAACGCCCGCTGAGCTCATATCGCCAAGCTCACGAAGCGCTGGCCAAAATGCTCGAACGTGACACAAAGGAAAAAGAAACCAAGAAGAAATCAAAACGAGGGAAACGCTAAATGCTGATGATCGATGTCCGAATTGCCGTGAAGTCCCTGCGAGCGACCCGTGTGCGCACGGCGCTGACAATCCTCGGTATTGTCATTGGCGTTGCCGCGATCACTACTGTACTGAGCCTGGGCGAAGGCGCGAAAGCAACTATACGCGAACAAGTAAAACAACTAGGCGATGACCTCCTGACAATCCGCTCCGGCAAAGGAACGCGCGATCAAAACGGCAATCTGCTAGACTACAACTTCTGGGCTGCACTTGGCTCGACAACTATCAGCGAATATGACCTCAAGACCGTACAGGACACGCCCGGCGTTAAAAACGCCTCCCCTATCATGGCTATCACCGGGAGCGTCCGTATGGACCAGAACGACGAGCCCGTCAAAAACGCCAACATCATCGCCACCAATGTCGACTTCAACAAAGTTGCTGGCCTGAAGGTGCATAGCGGCGACTTCCTCGACCCGAACGCCGACCGCAACACCGTCGTACTCGGCAGCGACCTCGCCATCCAGATGCTCGGCAGCGACACTGCCATCGGCCACACTGTCTTTCTGCGCGGCGAACCGTTCACCGTCATCGGCATTCTCAGCAAGTACGACGCCCCGACCAACCTCAGCGACCTATATGACTACAACCGCACAGCCTTCGTCTCGCTGGACGCTGGCAAAGGGTTCAATCAAGGCGTGGCACAGATCCAACAGATCAACCTGCGCGTCGATTCGGCAAAGGACATCAAAGCAACCGGCGCCAAAGTCACCTCTGAGCTGCTGGCCAACCACAACAAAGAAGACGATTTCGTTGTCCTCCGCCCCGAAGAAACCCTCACACTGACAAACAACATCCTCCGGATCGCCACCCAGTTCAGCGGCGCGATCGCTTCGATCTCGCTGTTCGTCGGCGGTATCGGCATTATGAACATCATGTTGGTATCTGTTACTGAACGCAC
>FJVY01000050.1_pt1 | contig 34409 bp, 35 predicted proteins | sample 1011871 | NCBI WGS metagenome assembly FJVY01 (sample SAMEA3912450, study PRJEB9761) | metagenome | biome: forest; material: soil | place: USA | collected 2011-06-22 | depth 0.1 m | reverse complement strand
GTCAGCACAACAAGGCCGACCTTCTCGGCTGGCGTCTCACCAGTACCGGTTACGACAACAGGAATTTCGGTTTCAACTTCTTCGTTCTGCTTCACGACGTGGAAGGCAACGTGTCGTACTGCCCGCTTTACTGGGTCGAGGTCAATCGACTTAATCATTGCCAAGCGAGTCTTACCGTCAAGCTGCAATTCTACAGGATGATGCTTGCCCGCTCTATGCACCGCCTTGGCCATCGGTACCTCAAGAGCCATTACAGCCTGAGCTGGAAAATCATGTCCGTACACAATCGCTGGCACATAGCCGTCATGACGCAAATGCGCTACCTTCTTACCGGTCACTTCTCGGTTCTCTACTGACAATTCTACTTTTTCGCCCATGGGTCCCTCCTGGAGTAAGTACTTCTAGTATACCATTAACGAACTCGGGGCTTTGCCCCACCCTAAGCGTACACTATAAATCTTGGGAAAAGATGAGAACGCTCTGTGGAGCGACGGTTACTTGGCCCACAAAATGCTCGTCGTCTTCTGGGTGGACCTTCGCCTCGACAGATTCGAGGTCAGCACCCGTAAAGTCATGGCCATAGCCCTTCCAGTCGGTGTTCAGACGAGTCCACCATGTGCCTACAGCTGGGAACGAAATTTCGTAATCCTGCAGTGGCTTGTCTGAAAAGTTCACGACTACGACGACATCGTCAGCCGGGCCGCTCTTGTCCCAGCGGTGATAAGCAACAACCTTCGCCTTCGTATCGATCAAAAAAATATCAACATTCGGACCTAGTAGTCCCGCGGTATTCTCGTACTTGTTGAGTCGCAGCGCAATGAGATGTTTGTGGAGCGTCAGGATACCCTGGAACTTGTCTGCTTTGCTCCAGTCCAANGCTTTGTAGTGCGAAAAAGCGCCAGCCTCCTCGAACTCCTGTCCCTGAAAAATCATCGGAATACCCGGCGAAGTAAACAGAACCGCTGCCGCCAAAGCCGCACGCTTACGCGCCTTCACGCTGGCCGACTCGCCTGGCGCGATGGATTCGTCGAAGCGCATGCCGCCGCTCGCACCAGCATCAATGTCATGTGATTCGGTAAAAATCACGCGTTCGAATGGATTGTCGTTGGTTCGATTACCAACCACCAAGCGCATCTTCTCGATGTTCGGCTCGTCGTGCGCCTGCGGTCCAAGCTCTTCGCGCAAAATTCCGCCAAACACCGGATCCCATTGCGCACCAAATCCAGCACCTTGGTCCTTCGTGGGCTTGGTTATCCACTCATTTCCCTGCAGGTCCTCGGCGATCATGAGCGCATTCGGACTCACCTCGCGTGCGCCATCATTCAATTCTTGCAGCATCTTCCAGCCATCAGGGAGGTCATGCTCGGGATCGTTGTTCTTACCCTCAATGTTGCGCAGATGAATCACCGAGTCGGCGCGCAGGCCATCAACGTGACAGTCGCGCAGCCACATCTGGGCGTTCTGGACAATATACTTGCGGACTTCCGGCCGGCCAAAGTCCGGCCTGGTATCGCCCCANGGTGTATGAGCGCGTTCATCGTTATAGAAATAAATACCGCCTTTGTCGTCGCCCTCGCTCCAACCGTCAAACTTCCAAAGATCCAAACCGCCGTCTCTGTTGAGGTGATTGTAGACCACATCCAAAATCACGCCCAGTCCATGCTGATGCGCCGCCTTCACAAATTCCATAAATGCTCGNCGACCACCGTAAGCTGCCTCGACAGCGTAGATGTTGTCTGGCGTGTAGCCCCACCAGCGATCCATCCAGACCGCGTTGCATGGCATAATTTCGATAACGTTCACGCCCAGGTCCACCAAATAATCCAGCTTGCTCATGGCCTCATGGAACGTACCCGGCAGTGTCGGGTCATTACGAACAAACGTGCCGACGTGTAGCTCATAAATAACCGCCTGCTCCACGGGCGGCAGCTCATACTTGTCATCGCCCCAGTCAAAGGTCGAATCCACGATAACCGAACTATCCTCGGAGGCAGTCAGCTGCAGTGCCCGTGGGTCATTCCGCCAGAGGACTTCGTCGCCATGGGTTATCAGGTATTTGTATTCTTCACCGCTGGCAGCATCCTTCACATCGGCATACCAACAACCCTCGATGCCCTTTGCCATCGGGAGCCCTTCATCGGTCCAGTTCGTAAAGTCGCCAGTGACCGCAACTTTATCGGCAAAAGGCGCCCACACGCAAAAACGCACGCCGTCCTCGCCGAGGTGTGCGCCGCAATCATCCAGTCCTGGAAGTGTGCCACCCATTTGTCTTAATTATGCCATAAGCGTGATAACCCACCAAGCAGCAGCTGCACGCCAAAAAAGTGTGCGTTTCACGCGGCGTACAATCTGTCGACACAGACTGTACTCCGGCTGCACTTCGCTTAACCCACTTTTTCTGACGTCCAGCTGCTGCCTGGGCCATGATAGAATATGAGCATGCTTCCAGGAATTGATCTTACAGAACTCATTCGTGCCGTCGGTGTTTTGGGCGTCATGACTATTATTTTCGCAGAATCAGGGCTACTCCTCGGCTTCTTCTTGCCCGGCGACACGCTGCTCTTTAGCGCAGGCTTCCTCGCAACCAAGGGCGTCTTCGGCGTCAGCATTCATGTACTCGTACTCTATCTCGTCGTTGCCGCCATCCTTGGCGAAGTTGCGGGATATTGGTTCGGACGTAAAGTCGGCCACCGTATCTTCCGGCGTAAAGATTCACTTCTGTTCCACCCGGACAATCTCGTGCGTGCCGAGAAATTTTACGACAAGTACGGCCCCATAACCATCTTGCTCGCTCGCTTCGTCCCGATCGTGCGCACCTTCGTCCCGATCGTCGCTGGAGCAGCCAAAATGAACCAACGCGTCTTCACTATCTTTAACGTACTCGGTGCCGCCCTATGGGTTGCCATTATCACCTACATCGGCTTCTTCGCAGGCGATTTCCTCGAGCGCCACGGCATCAACATCGATAACTTCATTCTGCCGATCATCGCCCTCGTCACTCTCCTTACCATGGGCTCGCCACTCATTCACATCTTGAAAGACAAAGAATCTCGTACACAATTCATCCAGAAGTTTCGTCGCGGCAAAGTTGCCAAATAAGCTTATAAATGTTATAGTAATGAACAGTCGAGGCCGGCACCCAGCCGGTCTTTGAAGATTCTGGGGAGACTCCCATGCGTGGAAGCAAGAACAGTCGAGCTCTGGACCAGGCCGCAAGGACGGTCACACAGATCGGCCTGTCCTACGGGGACGGCGCCGAGGTGCCCGTGGCGACCGACCTGAAGGTCACCGTTCACGGCACGCCCGGCCACGGCCGGACCGTCACCGTCAAGACCACCTCCGGACAGCACGTCGGAGACCTGTACACCGACGGCAATGGCGTCGTTCTGCCGCGTACCTGAACCTCAACGAACAGGACAAAGATGATCGCTTTCGTATTCCGATACCTGATCCTGCTCCTCTCATCTGAGGGCAGGGCCACGATCGGCATCATGTCGCAGGCCAGGCGCTACGTCACCGAGGCTCGGGGTAACCCGAACAACCTCGGTACGCGCGTCAACAAGGTCTACAACCGACCAGGTCGTCCGTCGATCAACTACCAGATCGTCGGCGCAGCGGAGACACAAGGCGGAACCGCCTCGCTCGACCCGCTCGGCAAGTTCAGCGTCATCCGCAGCGGCCGCACCATCGGCACCATCAGCAGCTTCCTGGAGAGCTACGACCACTGGGCCCCGCCCACGATCCGCTCATCCTGGTACTGCGCTGCCGCATGACGTCGCCCCAATCAAAGACCCCGCTCCGCGGTGCCCAACCAGGGCGCCCGGCGCGGGGTCGCGTCATTTCTAGGACTAAACTTATACTTTCTTGTCGTTGGTCAGGCGAACTTCCTTCTTTAGGAGTTTGCCTGTGTCGTCGATTTCATACACGAGCACTTCGCCCGTCATGATTTCGACTTTGTGCGCTTCTTCGTCGCTAACTTCTTCGAGATACTTCATCAATGCACGCAGCGAGTTGCCGTGCGCGGCCACAATCACGTTCTTACCATTCTTCAGGTCGTCCAAAATATGCTGCTCGTAAAATGGTAGGACACGCTCGGACACGTCCTTCAGAGTCTCACCGCCCGGAACCGGGTGATCCCAGCTGCGACGCCACGCCATGAACTTTTCCTCGCCGTATTCTTCCTTCACCTGCCACTTATTCTTGCCGGTCAGGTCTCCATAATCGCGCTCGTTGAGCTCTTCGTGCTCGGACCGCTCCAGATCGTGACGATCGAGATGTGTGACGATTTCGTCCAGCGTGTGCTTCGCGCGCATGAGCTTGCTCGTGTAGGCGCGGTGAAGGTCGATGTCTTCCAATGTCTGAGCCGCGCGGCGGGCTTCCTCGCGACCATCTTCAGTAAGCTGCACATCAGTCAGGCCGGTCCATTGACCAAGCAAGTTCCACTCTGATTGTCCGTGACGGACGAGAACGAGATATGCCATTACAGTGCTCCGAGTGCGCTTGCACCAGCGTATTCGGCCTTCGCTCCGAGTTGCTCTTCGATACGAAGGAGCTCGTTGTACTTCGCCACACGGTCGGTGCGGCTCATGGAACCGGTTTTGATCTGGCCGGTTGCCAACCCAACGACCAAGTGCGCGATTGTTGTGTCTTCGGTCTCGCCAGAGCGGTGCGAAATGATAGCACGCCAGTCAGCCTCGTGCGCCATATTAACGGCGTCGATAGTTTCGCTGAGCGTACCGATCTGATTGAGTTTCACGAGGATCGCGTTGGCGGCTTTCTCCTCGATACCACGCTTCAGGAACGAAACGTTGGTGACGAGCAAGTCGTCGCCGACGATCTGAACTTTACTACCCAATCGCTCCGTCAGTTTCGTCCAAGCTTCCCAGTCGTCTTCAGCGAGGCCGTCTTCGATTGAGGCGATTGGGTATTTCTCGCTGAGCTCAACCAACCAATCGACCATCTCGTCGCTGGTCAGGCTGCGGTTCTCGGTTGCGAGTGTGTACTTGCCGTTCTCGTAGAGTTCGCTGGCTGCGACGTCCAGCGCCAATACGACGTCAAGACCAAGGCTATAGCCAGCCTTGGTGACTGCCTGGCTAATCAGCTCGAGTGCTTCGGCGTTGCCGTTCTTGACGTGTGGCGCATAGCCGCCTTCGTCGCCGACGGTCGTGCCGTAGCCATTGTCTTTCAGGACCTTGGCCAGCGCATGGAAAATTTCAGCGCCCATGCGAATCGCATCGGTGAACGTCGCGGCACCAACAGGCATGATCATAAATTCCTGAATATCGGTCGAACCAGCCGCATGCTTGCCGCCGTTGATGATGTTCATCATCGGGACAGGTAGCAAAAGCTTGTCGCTCGCTGGGGCAAGGCTCCGGAAGTATTCGTAGAGCGCCAGCTTCTTGCTTTGTGCGGCAGCTTTAGCAGCCGCAAGCGAAACAGCTAGGATAGCGTTCGCGCCGAGCTTGCCTTTGTTCGGCGTGCCGTCTAGCTCAATCATCGCCTGATCGATGCCGCGCTGGTCGCTGACATCGCGGCCGATCAAGGTCTTCGCGATAATATCATTTACATTCCCGACTGCGTTCATGACTGCCTTGCCGCCGAAGGCAGCACCGCCGTCACGCAGCTCAACTGCTTCGTTGCTACCAGTCGATGCGCCAGATGGAACTGCGGCGCGGCCAAGCGTGCCGTCAGCCAGCATAACGTCAGCTTCAACAGTTGGATTGCCACGCGAGTCGATAATCTGTCGGGCGCGGATTGAAGTAATTTCCATAATACATTCCTCCTTAGGTTTCGGGTCCACAGTGTAGAGGGGCCACAGACAATGGTAGCGCGTTTAACGCAATCTGAGTAGCGCCTCGCTCCGCCGCCACACAAACTTCTGGGGCAACGGAGCGAGGGTTGGGCTAGTGACCGCCGAGCCGTTTTGCCACGGCAGTCAACAGGGAAGCGTTGAAGTACGCAGCGTCCGACATGGTCGTTCGCTGCCACCGCAGCCGCAATTGGGCCTCGCACTGGGTGGCGAGCTCTTCGATTCCCTTCGCCGCCTTCGGAGACGGAGGAATCGCGACCATCACCTGCCCCGCNTGCGTCATGGAGTCGGCCATGACACAGCCTTCCGGGATATGTCCCGCTTTCACCACCTTTACAAAGAGNTCACCGAACAGCAGGAAGTACCGATGTCCGGGCAGATCCAGGTACAGGAACGACCAGCCGCCTTCCCGGACGCCCACCATCACTTGTACGGTTCGCATATGATTCTCCATGGTAGATCGGAGGAACGCGCCCTCCCGCCACACGTCAGTAGCGGGAGGGCGACGCTCAGTTGTCCTGCGAACGAGCCACCCTGGCTAGCAGGGCGTGCGGCTCGTAGTCATTCGGTGACATCTCCCGAGACCGAACGTTGATCGACAGACGTTCACGACAGGCTGCGACTATTGCGTCGATCTGAGCGTCGTGGTCGCTACCGACGGCCAGCGCCAGGAGCATCTCAATGCCATGTGACACGCACATGCAAACAACCACGTAGCTGCGCGAATCGAGCTGACCCGCTTCGGACAGAGCATTCAGCACGCGCCAAACACGCTTCGCCTCGAACTCGGTCCGAAAACGGAACGAGACGAAGGTCTCGCGACCAGTGCGACGTCCGACTCTTGCGGTGAGATCGGGCACGGTCCACTCCTTTCATCAGGGGCAGCCCTATTATACGACTCTCGTGTGAATATCAAAATATAGCGGAAGGATAGCGCTTACGCTACAATAGATATAAGTATTTGGGAGAAACAAACAGAGAATGGCTCGCCTACCGACACCCGGCGCGGACAACGGAGTCTGGGGAACTATCCTCAACGACTTTTTAAGCGTTGAGCATAATACAGACGGTTCGCTCAAGGCGTCCGGCTCCCTGGGCGCAAAAGCGGACAATGCGTCAGTTGTGCACCTTGCCGGCGGCGAAACCGTTACCGGCGCCAAAGATTTCACTGGCGGCCTCACTATCAATGGCTCCAACATTCTCGTCGCTTCGACCGTCACCGCTAAAGGCGACCTGCTTGCCGCCACCGCTGCCGGAAATGTAAGTCGTCTGCCAGTAGGCGCGAATGGCAAATATCTGGTGGCCGATAGTGCCCAGGCCACTGGCCTCAACTGGGCCAGCAGCACCGACACTGTCCACGTAACAGGGCTGGCGGCTGATGGCGTCACCGACGACGCGCCCACCATCCAGGCAATTCTCAATACCTTGGGCGTCAGCAGCACGCATTCATTTGAAGTTGTCGTTGAGTCACCCCCAACAGGCGTCGTCTATATCAACAGTACCGTTCAAATCGAGAGTGACAATGTGACGCTCCGTTTCGGCTCGCCACTCCTCTATGGCCCGCTCGGACGCATCCGTATTCAGGGGGAGCTGGCCGAGACGCCAACGACCAACAAACCCGTCCTGACCGCCGACGCCTCTTCTGGGGCAACCACCATTACAGTTAATAATGTCGGGCCATTTGCCACGGGCAGCTACATCGTCATCCGCGGCGCCCGCGATGCGACAGGGAATCCATCTGGAGACCAAAAGGAATACCACACGATCGCAAGTATCGCCAGCAATACGCTCACCCTAAACGAACCGCTGGAGAACACCTACCTGGCGTTTAACGCAAATCCCAACGCGCCAGCCGGCACATCGCACAGCAGTGAAGTCACCCGAGCCATTAGCTCCACTATAACCAGCGCAGCAAACCGAGGCGATCGTACTATAACAGTTGGCGATACCAGCGTCTTTACCGCTGGCGACTATGTGCAGGTTTTGGACGATGCCCACACCACCGACCCGACCGGCGCAGATGAAACCACCAACTACAAGCATCACGAGATTGCTGAGGTCAAACAAGTCGTTTCGGCAACTCAAGTGCGCCTGTCCCACGCTCTGTATCACACCTATAATTTAGCCAAAAATGCGCGCCTGGCCAAAATGAATCCGGTCAAGCACTCCAGCATTCGCGATGCCAACGTGACGTGGTCGGCTATGTCGACTGTTAGCAACGCCTTCGAAGTCCGCAATGGCGTCCAGTGCCAGCTCTTTAACTGCGTTGTGGCTGGTGATGGCGCCAAAACAAAATCCTGGCGCAACCAAGCCTTCCGTCTGACNGACAGCTATATGAGCGAGATTGCCAACTGTTACGCAACCGACCCCGCCAGCACGGACTCGGGCAAGGGCTACGGCGCAACCCTTTACGGCGCGACGCACTGCATTGTACGCGGCTCTCGCTTTTCGTCGCTCCGCCACTCAGTGCTTCTCTTTACAGGCGCAGCTGGCAACATTGTGACCGATTGCGTCTCAGAGGACGTATGTCTTTCTGACTACGATCTTCATGGCGCTGAGTGTGTCGACAACCTCATCACTGGGTGCACAGCCATTGGCGGGGATAGCGCGGCGACTGATGGCGCAACCAACAAAACAGCATGCAAGGTCGGCAACACGACCCACACCGACGGCGACCACCACAACGTGTTCAGCAATATGCTTATCGTGAACTACCAGGGCGCAGCCTTCGAGGTAGTTCCGCAAAGCACAGACAACACCTTCCGTGATAGTCGCGTCACCGGCGCCTGGACGGGGGTCAAGCTTGTCAGTAATTCGAGCAACACCAACCTCATCACCGCCAACACGTTCGTCGAGAATGTCGACTTCGCTGACATCAGTGTCGGCCTCACTAATGTAGCCGGCGGCGTCAATAATATCGTTCAGGGCTTATCGATCGAAAATTGTCGGTTTATCCGCGCCACAACCGGCCTCGCGCCAAGCAACGCAAGCAAAGTGCGCATTCGCCGTAACTCTTTCTACGACCCGGCACTTACCTCTGGAACCTACGCCATCAACGCTAATACCGTTACGACGTTCTCGGCCAAGCTCAACGATCTCACCGGCTGTGCGCGCGGTATCAAACTTACCACATGCGTCAGCGCTCGCATCTATGGCAACATCATGCATGACCTGGCCGAAACGACCGTTTTTGAAGACGCCGGCGGCAACACAAATGCGCTGTTTGCCCGCAATGAAATCTACGGCTTCACACCGGTCATCAGCAACACAGGCACCGGACCTAGCACCGGCATATTGGTCAGCATCGACACGCTCTACCAAGTCGACACACCGGCGCGCCACACCTACGCCGAGTGGAACTATGACCCAGTCATCGGCGGATCAGGGTCAGCGCCAACCAGCGGCTCGATCTTCCTCATGAAAGTCAGCGCTCAGACGGGCGGGACCATAAATAATATCGTTATCGCCATCACGAGTGTCGCTGGCATCAGCCTGACATCGGGCCAAAACTTCGCCGGCCTGTACGACTCAACCGGTGCTCGCGTCGGCGTCACTGCCGACCAATCTTCCGCATGGACCAGCAACGGCCTCAAAAGCATGGCGCTCACTTCACCAGTCACTATCCGTGGCGGCAGCGAATACTACGTCGCGCTCCTGTGTAACGGTGCGACACCGCCATCATTTATGCGCAGCGGTACTAACCTCACCGCGCCCAACGCAAACCAATCAAATGCCCTCCAGCGCTTCTCCGTAAACGGCACGGGGACATCGCTGCCAACGAATGTTACACTTTCAAGCAACACCAGCACAGGCGCCGCAACCTTCTGGGTCGCCTTGTCTTAGATCAGGGTAGGTGTATTGCCATAAGTACGATAGAATGGTATACTTTGCGTCGTCACACACATCCGTCTGAGAATGGAGCTGCTTTATGGCTGGCAATGAGATTGACCGTCCGGACCGTCAGCCCAATCGCCGAGAACAGCAAGGTGATCCAGACGTCATCAAGCGCCTGTGGGTCGACCGCGGACAGCGGTTCATCGACGAACAGCCTGACGGCATCGACACCTGGGCCCCTGACGGCAAGCGGGTGCCGGTCACGACACTGGTCAACGCCTACATCACGATCGCGGCAGTCCTCACAGAGGGCGACGGTTCGGACGTCGGCCGCGTCGTCGAGTTCTACATGATGCCACGCGGCGCGACGGCGCACGAGCACATGGCCTCGATGCTGTACGGACCGCCTCGCGAGGGACGGATCTTCCGTCGCAAGCGCAGACACCTCAAGACCCGGTACTACGTGTGACGCGTCGCCCGCCCTCTGCGAGTCAGCAGGGCGGGCGACACCGCAAGAACTTATATACATCCGGCATTCCCTCGTCTATAATCGCCCACATTCCACGTACGAACCGCCAATCACCAGGAGGAACCGTGGAGACGACCGAACGCAAGAAGTTCACCAGTGCTGCTGATGCCATCGCTGGCCAGCGCGCCGAGAGCTTCATCAAGGGCCAGCAGAACGGTGCTGGCACCTGGCCCGACCAGACCGATGTACCGATCGGACACATCGTGCCCGGCGCCACCCTGCGGATCACCGACAAGGTCGGCACCGACCGAGGCGGACCGCTGCGACACATCGAACTACGTCGGGGCAGCCGCGTGGCCGTGACGCTGGTCTACAGCCACTTCACGCGCCAGCTCGTCCGGACGTTCTGAAAGCCGGAGCCCGCCTGTGTTGCCTTCTTCCCCAGGCGACCAGGCGGGCTCCCACCCCTACAACATTCGTTTCAAATATTGACCAGTGTAGCTAGTAGTATGTTTCGCAATCTGCTCAGGAGTACCTTCGGCCAGAACCATGCCACCGCCTTCGCCGCCTTCTGGACCCATGTCGATCACGTAGTCCGCAGCCTTCACGACATCGAGGTTGTGCTCAATAATAACCATGCTGTTGCCCGTCTCAACCAACGCCTGGAGAACATGCAGGAGCTTCTTCACATCGGCGCTGTGCAGCCCCGTGGTTGGTTCGTCGAGAATATACAGCGTACGACCAGTCGAACGACGGCTGAGCTCTGTGGCCAACTTCACGCGCTGTGCCTCACCACCGCTCAGTGTCGTGGCCGGTTGGCCGAGCTTGATGTAGCCGAGGCCGACTTCGACAAGGGTCTTCATCTTGTTGCTGATTGACGGGATATTGTCGAAGAATTCAGCAGCCTGCTCGCAAGTCATTTCGAGAACATCGCTGATCACCTTGCCCTTGTAGTGGATCTCGAGTGCTTCGCGGTTGTAGCGCTTGCCTTTACAGACTTCACATGTCACATACACATCAGGCAGGAAGTGCATTTCGATCTTGATGACGCCGTCACCCTGACAGTTCTCGCAGCGGCCGCCCTTTACGTTAAAGCTGAAACGACCGGCCTTGTAGCCACGAATGTTAGCTTCTGGTGTGCTGGCGAAAAGTTCACGAATTGGCGTAAAGACGCCGGTGTAGGTGGCTGGGTTACTGCGAGGCGTACGGCCAATCGCCGACTGGTCGATCACAATAACTTTATCGAGCGCGCTAATGCCTTCGATATCGTCGTGACGTCCAGCAACTTCGCTAGCACGGTGCAAGCGGTGGCTGAGTTCTTTGGCGAGGATGTCGTTTACGACGGTTGATTTGCCCGAGCCAGACACGCCAGATACGACGACGAGTTTGCCGAGCGGAATAGTAACGTCAATGTTCTTAAGATTGTGCTCGCGGGCACCCCGAATGACCAGCTCTTTGCCGTTCCCGGTGCGACGCTTCTTTGGCACGGCGATCGATTCGGTACCCTTGAGGAACCGACCAGTGATACTGTTCGGATTATCGGCGACTTCGCTCGGCGTACCCTGTGCGATGACATGTCCACCATGAATACCAGCACCAGGACCAATGTCGAGCAAATGGTCAGCGGCACGGATCGTGTCTTCGTCGTGCTCTACCACGATCACTGTATTCCCCAGATCGCGGAGGTGCTTCAGGGTAGCGATCAAGCGATCATTGTCGCGTTGGTGCAAGCCAATGCTTGGTTCGTCCAGCACATACAGCACGCCCTGCAAGCCAGAGCCAATTTGCGTTGCCAGGCGAATACGCTGGGCCTCACCACCACTCAGCGTGTTGGCGGCGCGCGATAGTTCGAGGTAGCTCAGGCCGACGTCGTTCAGGAAGCTCAAGCGAGCATTGATTTCACGCAAGATTTGCTTAGCAATAAACATCTCGTGCTCAGTCAGTTTGAGCGTGTTGGCAAACAATTCAAGGCTGTCGGCGACACTCAGACCACAAACATCCATGATGTTCAGATCGTGTACCGTTACGGCAAGCGCCTCAGGCTTCAGGCGAGCACCGCCGCAGGCGTGACACTTCTTCTCGCGCATGAAGCGTTCGATGTCACGGCGAACAAAGTCGCTGTCTGTCTCTTGATGGCGACGTTCGAGGTTCGGAATAACACCTTCAAAATCAGTCTGGAAACTACGGCCGCTGCCAAGCTCAACAGTGTATTTCTGCGCGCCCGTTCCGTACAACAGGACCTTCGTCTGGTCTTCGGTCAGCTTGCTCGTTGGCTCATGAAGAGAGAATCCATAGGCTTCAGCCACAGCGGCGACCTTCTTCATGTACCAAGTATCGATACGCACGCGGTTCCATGGGCGGATCGCGCCTTCGCTAATAGTCAGGTTACCGTTCGGGATAACCAGCTCAGGGTCAACCTCTAGCCGGGTACCAAGACCAGTACAGACTGTGCAGGCGCCATGTGGGCTGTTGAAGCTAAAGAGACGAGGCGCGAGCTCAGGAATTTCAATCTCCGGGTGGTCGATACAAGCGTAGCGCTCGCTGAGAGTACGCTCGGTTTCGTTATCGACGTTGACGATCTGCACGACGCCCTCAGCAGCTTCGAGCGCCTGCTCAACCGACTGCGTAATACGACTGCGATTCTCGTCATTGTTNACGACACGGTCCACNACGACAGCAATGGTGTGCTTCTTTTTCTTATCCAGTTCAGGGAATTCTTCGAGTGCGTAGATGACGCCATCGACACGTACGCGAGCAAAACCTGCTCGCTGATACTGCTCGGGAATGTGCGCAAATTCGCCCTTCTTGTCATTCACGATTGGCGCCATGACCATCAAGCGAGCGCCTTCTGGCATACTCAAGATCTCATCCACGATCTGCTGCGATGTTCGACGTTCGACTTCCTTGCCGTCAATCGGACAGTGTGGAATACCGATGCGCGCATACAGAAGACGCATGTAGTCGTAGATCTCTGTAACGGTCGCGACGGTCGAGCGCGGGTTACGGCTGGTCGACTTCTGGTCGATGCTAATAGCAGGGCTCAGGCCGTCGATTTGGTCGACATCCGGCTTCTCCATCAGTCCCAAGAATTGGCGGGCATAGCTACTCAGACTCTCGACGTATCGTCGCTGACCTTCGGCATAAATCGTGTCGAATGCCAGGCTTGANTTGCCAGAACCGCTCAGGCCAGTGATTACAACAAGACTATCGCGCGGAATGCTCACGCTGATATCTTTAAGGTTGTGCTCACGTGCACCTCGAACATCTATACTGCCGCTCATAACGCGAGTTATTATACACTGTTTCATCTGTTATTTCGAGCCTTTTAGGCAACAAACCCAAATATCGATGTTACACATAAAACTTGAAACATCTACGCACCCAGCGTACAATTTGCAAGTCCCCAAAAGTACCTCAAGGAANNGGAGCAGCCATGGCCGCGCAACCGTCGCGTAAGGCACCGAACGTCAGTGCAACCCTCAGCGGAGATTCGGGATTCCCCTGGATCACCCTACGAAGCGTGAACATCCCGCTCGTCGCCGCCATCAACAACCTCGGCACCTGGTTATCGGCCATCGATGCCGGGCTCGAGATCGTCGAGGAGGCTGACGGGCTGGCCATCCGCGTACAGCCGAAGGCCGGCACATCGCGAACCAGGTCGGAGCTGTTCATTGCAACGAAGAAACTGGCGAGCGCCCAGAGCGGGTGGCGCGTGAAATGGGAAGACAACTAGCCCAAAGGAGGGTGCCGCCATGACTCAGCGGCGAGAAGGACCGATGCCACGGCGCGTCGTGCGCTACCGAATGAGTGGTGACGCGCTCGGGCGTTTCATCACCTTCCCGCTCGACGTGGNGGTATTGCCCGATGGTGTCCCACCGCACAAACTCCCGATGGGTGCAACACTCAGATGGGAGCGGCTGAGCTGCCGCTTTTCGGGTGACCCCAGTCTCGGGGCGCACGAACTNCGNCGGCTCTTCATGGAGTTCGCNGAGGCCATGAACTGGGACGCGCATCTGGACCCCTAGGTCGGGACCGCCCAAGTCGTATGCCCGCAGCACATCTGCGAGGCGTACGACTTGGGCGCTTGTCATATCTGGCGCACNCATAGTAAGCTCACTCCATGAAGATTGCTATCCAGGGACAAGCCGCATCCTTTCATGACGTGGCCGCACATCAGTTTTTTACTGAGCCTATTGAACTCATCTGTTGCGAGACATTCACCGATACATTTGCTGCCCTGATGGACGGCTCGGCCGACGCCGCCATGGTCGCTATCGAAAATTCGCTCTACGGCCCCATCAATCCCGTCTACGATCTACTTCTCAGCCGGCGGCCATGGATATGTGGCGAAACATATGTGCGAGTCCACCAATGTCTCGTCGGGCTACCTGGAACCAAACTCGAAGCTGTCACCGAGGTATATTCGCACACCGCTGCGCTCGCACAGTGTGAAGCTTTCCTGGAAGACCAACTCCCGCGCGCAAAGCGCTTTGAACACGCTGACACGGCCGGTGCGGCCGCAGACGTGGCCGTCTGGAATGATCCAACCAAAGCCGCGATCGCCTCGGCTGCAGCCGCAAAGCACTACGGCCTTGAGGTCCTTGCTCGCGACATCGAGACACACCACCACAACTACACGCGCTTCGTTGCGCTCAGCCGCACCGAGCGATCAACCCAAAACGCCAACAAAACATCGATCGTCCTTCGAACCGCCCACCAGAGCGGAGCGCTCTACCGCGCACTCGGCGTGTTCGATGCGCATCATGACAATCTCACGCTCCTCACCTCTCGGCCCATTGTCGGCGAGCACCAAAAATACATGTTCTACCTAGACTTCGAGGCAGGGCTCAACAGAGAAACTCGAGCCGCCCTCGACGAGCTCAAGCAGCAAGGCTGCGACGTTACCATTCTCGGCAGTTATCCAGCCGCAACGCTGCCGGAGTAAAACAAGGTATACTTGGAACTATGGATCAATTTAGAAGCACCTGGCGCAAAACCCCACGCACTGCGCGGCGCGTTATCGTGCTGATCGTTGGCATTATTATTATCATTGGCGGCATCTTTATGCTCGTCCTGCCCGGACCTGGCTGGGCCACTATCTTCCTTGGATTGGCCGTTATAGCGAGTGAGTTTGAACGCGCTGAGAGGCTTCGCGCCGCCATTGTTCGTCGCTTCAAAAACGTCATCGCCAAGGCTCGCCCATCCTCAAAGCGTTAGCGTCTTCTCATATACTTGTACTGAGTACAACTACATGTTAGGATACAAATAAGTTTTAGTTTTTTTATAGGTGGTTGATGTATGAGGTACGTGATTGGGCTTAGTTTTGCTGCACTTGCCGTCTGGGTTCTTCAGGCGACAGGCATCTTAATGGCCTTTATGGTTTTCCTAATGGTCGGTGCGGTCCCAGGCACAACCATTAGCGTACCGCCAACACCTATGCTTATCATCCTCACGCTTCTCGCGTTTGTCGTCGGCTATTGGATCTACCGNCANCGCCCAGACCAGCAAATCCAAGAAATGAAACGCGCCTACCACGAACAAGTCGACCCAGAGCCAAGTGAGCCAATCGCAGTCGCAAAGCAACCTCGTGAATCAATCTTTGCAGCGGGTTTCACTCGCAGCTTCGCGAGCACAAAAGCCAAAACGCATCACTGGCGAAGCCGCACCCTCGCAAACGCAAAGCAAAAAGTGCGCACCGCAGGCACGGAAATCGTAGAAAACACACGGTCGGTACGACTTCTCATCGCCGCTCTCGCGATGATCATCATAATCGCCGGACGCGAACTCGTCGTCTGGACGCGACCACATCTTCGTCGCATTGCTGCGTGGCTCCGCAAACAGGCCGGCTATTCGCTAAAAGGCACGATGCTTTCAGCCCACAAGTGGAGCTCGCTCAGAAGGAAACTCTTCTCGTCAGCGACTTCTTTGCTCAAGCGCGCCAGCTCTGCGCTGAAGCGCGGCAAATCACTGTTGATCCGCTCTGCTCGATAAGCTTCCCAGCCTTCGCGCTCGTTCTGATTGAGACTCTGTGGGTGGTTGCGCGCCTTATAGCGAACGAGCAGTGCCGCCAGTCGCTCATCAGCAAAGCCTGGGTCAAAGTCAGATAAATTCTCACGGTCGGCTGCTCGAACGGCGCTCATCTTTGGCTTGTCGCGGTCATTCACAAAGCCGTCGTACAGTGCCGCGTCCACGTCCTTAGACTTTGGAAACGCCCCATCACGAGCAAAAACAGCAGTCATCGTATCGACAATGCCAGCCCGACGGAGTGCCGCGAAATGCTTCTCGATGGTCGGGATATCGAGCTTGAGGCGCTTTTGGGCTGCTTCGTCCAACACGCCAAGTGGCGCGATGGCCGGGCACTTGTTGAAGGCCAGTTCTTTCACCGGTAACGGCACGTAGCCTTCCTTTTGGCGATCCTCCCATTTCGTGAAGCGAATTTTCTTCAGATCGTCCACGCTTTTGCCTACCCACTGCGCCGGATCAGAACGCAAATCATAGACTATGACAGAGCCGGGATTGGTTCCGGGGCCAATTGGCAACACCGCGGTTGTGTGCAGAAATTCTTTCGGATAGCGGCCCGACGCGTAGAGGAAGGGCTTTGCGTCATCCAGATCCGCAAGCTTGGCGACTTCTTTCTTGTCGCGCATCTTGAGCAGGTAATCAAATAGCTGCGGCTGCTTGGTCTTAATAAGCTTCGCAACGGCGATCAAGGCAACAACGTCGCTCAAGGCATCGTGCGCTTGCTCGTGGTCCAAGCCGTTGACCGCAGACAGTTTCTCGAGGCGGTTCTGCGGCTGACCATTTTCGTCAAATGGCCATTCGATACCGTCAGGCCGGAGCGCCCTGGTCATGCGTACAACATCCAACATGTCCCATCGTGAGCGGCTATCCTTCCAGGACCACTCGTATGGGTCGTAGAAGTTGCGATACAGCGTGTAACGCATAAATTCATCGTCAAAACGAACACTATTGAAGCCCAGGATGATCGTACCTGGAGTCAGGACTTGTTCGTGCAATAATTTCAGAAAATCAGCCTCGCTATAGCCCTCCTCGAGCGTCTTCTGCGGCGTAATACCCGTCAGAACAACGGCGGCCGGGTCTGGTAAAACTTCATCGCTTAGCGCCACGAGCACATTGATAGGATCACCAATAGGATTCATATCCATATCTGTTCGCTGACCCGCAAACTGCATAATGCGCTGGCGCTTTGGGTCGAATCCGGAAGTCTCAAGGTCGTAGAAGAAAAATGTATTCACCCCACTAGTGTAGCGCAGGTTTCCGGGCAAAACAAAAACGCCTTTCGGCGCCTACAGCAAAAGTTGAATTAAGTTAGGTAGGTTGAAGGCCGGAGCCCCCGGGCGGTGTTGCTGCCCGGGGGTCTCGCGGATGGATCGACTCGTGGTCGGGGCCGGATGTCCGGTGCGCACGGATCGCTGTGCCCGCATCTGTGTGCGGTGGTCCGTCGACTGTCCCCAGTCTCCACGCCGCCGTCCTGAGTCGAGGACGGCGGCGGGTGATGTGCCGATGTTCAGTTGTCCGCTCCAGTCCGTGGAACGGTCGTGCACTCCTCATGCAGGGTCGCAGATCACTCTGCCTCTGCACATGGATCTACATCTCGCCCGACCGTAGCCCGCGCTCGCGGCGGCTCTGACGGTGGCGACGATGAAGGTTAGCGCCGGTCGCGGCGGCAGGTCAGTGACTGTGGTTGGTGTTGGTCGCCCCGGAGGGCCTGGTACTCAGCACGATCGATCTCCTAGAGGTCTTGAGAATTTGCAGGTGATGCTCTCCGTAGGAGGCTTCAAGGCACTAGGGTTGTCGCACGATCACTCCCGAAAGGGTATTGAATCCCGCTCATACGGCGCCTGTCGACGGGGCCGATTCTTCGCTTTGGCGGGGCTTGTACATGGCGCTCACTCGGAGCGACACATGCAAGCCCTGCCAAATTCCTACCTAACTTGTTAAAAAACGTCAGGGCAGTTTGCCGCTGACAATGAAAGTATTCTACAAGGATTATAATTATAAGTCAATAGTTTGATACACCGGTGGCGGGCTGGAGCGAAGTGCCCCTGCCCGCCACCGATTGGGGCGCTGAACGGCTCNGCCGAGGCGGATTAGCCCAGCATGGCCAGGACGGCCGTGACGGTCTTGTCCGCCAGCGGCGCCGACCCCATGGGTCCGAACGGCGCAGCCTGCGCCACGCGGAACCTGGCGAAGTCGGGGTGCTTGCCCGCGGGCTTGCCGGATGCCGGGTACTTCTTGTGGTGCATGTAGGCCGCCTTGACGTAGTTCTCGCCCCGGTCGCGCTCCACCCAGCACACCAGGTCGGTGACGTTCAGGGTGTCGTCCCGCTTCAGCAGAACCGCGCGCACCAGCGCAACGACCCCCAGCTCGTCCAGACGCGCGTGCATTTCCTGCGCGCCAGCCGGGACGATGGACTGAGATGCCATGTCAAACTCCCCTCGATGGTCGCCCGTGCGGCGACAACTTTTACATTCTACACATATTAGCGCATTATGCAAGGATAATATCTTATTTGGTAAGACTATTTACTGACCAAAAGTCATAGTGTGACCACTGTTGCGGCCGATAGCAACGACGTTACCTTCCTTCAGACCCTGACGGTCAAGCTCGTGCATGATACCCATCTTGGCCATGATGTCCCACAAGCGTCGCCTACCTGGCTCACTGTCGAAGTTGGTGCGGGCACCAAACTTCTCGATCTTGAGCCCCGTCACCACAAAACGACCACCATCGTGTACTACCTTCCAGGCGTCACGCTTCTGGTCGTCACTCAGGCCGATAACTGGCATGGATTCGCCTGCTTCCTCGAGCTCAGCAGTCACAGCGCGGGCCTCGACAACCTCGGCATTCAATTCGCGCAGCAGCTCTTTCAGGCCGCTATGGGCTGACGAAGAAATAACAAACAAAGGCGTGCCCTCTGGCACAACGGCGCGAAGCTGCTCTTTCTTTGCCTCGATGCCATCCTCGGGGAGNCCTTCGATCTTCGTAAGGGCAACAATNAGCGGACGCTTAGCAAGNTCNGGGCTGTAAGCCGCGAGTTCGTTCTGAATAGTCGTAAAGTCTGTCGCGACGTCGTCATCGTATATGTCTACCAGATGCAGGAGCACGGCGGTTCGCTCCACATGGCGGAGGAAGGCATCACCTAGGCCTTTACCCTCGCTGGCACCTTCAATAAGTCCAGGGATATCGGCGATCAGAAGCGAGCTACTGTCCACATCAGCCACGCCCAGATTTGGCGTCAAGGTCGTAAATGGATAGTCAGCAATCTCTGGTCGCGCGTTCGTCACGACAGAGAGAAAGGTTGACTTACCGGCGTTTGGCAAACCAACCAGACCAACATCAGCAAGAAGCTTCAGTTCAAGCGTCAGATCAAGCTGCGCGCCTAATTCACCAAGCTCGGCTACCTTTGGCGCCTGGCGAACAGATGATTTGAAGTGCGCGTTGCCAAAGCCGCCATCGCCACCGTGAGCGATGATAGTGCGCTGAGTCGCAACAGCCAAGTCAGCAAGCAGCCTACCGTCCTGGTAGACCTGCGTACCAACAGGAACCTTTACGATGAGATCCTCACCGCTGCGTCCCTTGCGATTGCGCTTTGATCCGGCTTGCCCGTTTTCAGCGCTAAGTTCTTGTTTGTAGCGGAAGTTTAGAAGTGTGTTGAGATTTTGGTCGGCAACAAAGATGACGTTGCCGCCACGGCCACCGTCACCACCGTCTGGACCGCCTCGGTCGACGTATTTCTCCTGGCGAAAACTGACCGCACCATTGCCGCCATTTCCTGCCTGAACCTGTACTTCTACTTTGTCTACGAACATATATCGATCCTATTATACCGAAAACCGCCCCATATTGACAGAGGCGGTTTTCTATTGCCTTTATTAGCAGCTGATGTACTAGTGAATGTAGTTGTAGTTGCCAACTGACGAGGCAGGAACCGAACGTGTTGAAATGATGTTCCAACCTGCGTAGTTCATGTCCGACACCAGCAAACTACCGTCGCTGTTAACGCGCTCTACGATACCAACGTGGCCGTAGCCGCCCCAACCACCACCGTTCTGAATAACGGCGCCGGCTTCAGGGGTATGGTCTACAGCGAAGCCAGAGGCACGAGCCATAGCGGCCCAGCTCACGGCGTTACCCCAGTTGCCACCAATTGGCTGGCCGATTTCGGCACGACGGTTGTAGGCGTAGTAGGTACAGTAGCCATAGGCGTAGCCGTTACCTGTCGCAACTGACACCTTCAGAGAGGTTGCCGTTGCGGCGCTAGAGCTTGTGTAGTTGCTTGTAGGTGTAACATACCCAGGACGCTCGTTCTCAGGCAGGACACCATCAGGGATGATGATCTGCTGGCCGGTCTTCAGACCAGTCAATTCGGCGTCGTTAAAGGTAATGATACGGTCCTTATCAGCCTGGTACTTGCTTGCCAGTTTACCGGAGTCATCGCCATCCTTCACGGTGTATACGACACCCGTGACACTTGGAATCGTCAACTTTGTGCCTGGCTTCAGAGAATCAGAAGTCAGGTTATTGGCCCAACGAACTGTGTCTTCTGAGATGCCAAAGGCAGCAGCGACAGACTTAATGTTGTCGCCGTCCTTCGTCACATAGGTCGTTACACCCTTGCGACCAGTGGTCTGGCTGACAATCTGTGGCTTGCTGATGAAACTGTTGTCAGTTTGGGCAAGCTCAGTTTTGCTGTTGAGCGAAATAGCAAGGCTTGCGACGTTCGCGCTCACCAACATGTTGGTGCTTTGCGCAACAGAGGCGGCTACGTCAGCAGCCGCGACTTGGTCTACGCTTGGCTGGTCTTGTTCGAGAATCGAAGAAGCGCCAGCAGTTTGAGTTGCCTCAACAGGAGCGCGATAACCAATCGCTACGATAGCAATGATAAAGGCTACGACCACTACTTGAGACGTAACCAGAGCAAAATTCAACTTTTTTGTGCGAGCTTTAAGCTTCGCTGCATTTTTAGTAGCAATCTCTGTTAGTTTTGGATTGGTTTGAGGTGCGGTGGCACGTTGTGCCGCCTGGCCCAGAGCAATATTGTTACTAATATACATCTCCATTATCGCTTGTCACCAAGCGATTTAAGCTTCCGTTCGTGTCTTTCTTCCAATGTTTATTTTGGAACAGAGATGTGTCGACCTTGAGTGCTAAGTGATGTTTCCATTTACTAGCATCCCGTACGACACGACTTGGGAAGAACACTGGTGTACGGTAAAGTGCTTGTGGCAATTTACCCACCCAAGCGTACATAGATATTGTACCCAAGCTTGCAATTTGTGTCAATTGGTTGCGAAATATGCTTTTCACTCTACTCACTGCAGAGTTTTGTGCAATATTGTTTGATATTTTGTTGGTGCTCCGCCTCTGTATGCGCAAAATAGACAGCCCCATCATCGCCGGCGACAAAATACAAGTAGTCGCCAGAGGCCGGCTCGGCAACAGCCAGCAGCGAGTCAACCGTAAAGTTTGCGATTGCCCCAGGTGGCAGCCCCTTGTATTTGCGTGTGTTATATGGCGAATCAAGGCTTGGAGAAGCCGTTTGGCCAGTTACTTTTGCCGCGTACATGAAAGTTACATCGCTTCCAAGCTCGATACCATCCGTAAGACGCTTCTCGAAGACCTGTGCGACCTGTTTGCGGTCAGCNCTATGCGATGCCTCCATCTGGACGATGGACGCCAGTGTGATGCCCTGGTGCAGGTTAAAGCCNTTTGCCTTAAGCTCAGCCTGAAGGTTTTTAGCCTGAATCTGCGCATAGAATTCATCAAATGTACGCACCAGCAATTGCTCGACGCTTGTCTGCGAGCTGATCTGGTACGTCTCAGGATAGATATAACCCTCGAGGTTTACGCCATCAGGCTTGTCAGCCAGCAACGGATGATCGTACTTCTTCGCGAATGCCGCGTCGATGTCCGCCGCCACAAAACCATCTTTGACGAGCTTCTGCTTGATGCCGGCCAATGTCTGGCCTGGCAGAATAGTTACGTTAAAAGTGTCCACTTTTCCTCCCACGAGCCAATCGAGCACTTCCCGAGAGGGCTGTGTTGGCGAAAATAGATATGCCCCAGCCTGTAGTTTATCGCGGTCGCCACTTTGTTTGATCAGGATCTGGAATGCAAAGGCGCTCTTGATGACACCCTTATCTTCCAGCGTTTTAGCGATTTGATCAGGGGTAGAGCCCTGCTCGATACTGACGCGAATGCGGTGATTGTCGCTGGAGCGCGGCTGCAAAGCGTCGTTATACCACCAGAAAGCACCCACAGTAGCCACGACGGCAATAAGGATGAGTGCCGCCAGGCCGCCCAAAATCCACCACTTCTTGCGTGAGCGCTTCGGCGTCTCGGCCGGAAGAAGCGGCGTCTTCGTCCCTGGTTCGAGCAACTCTTCGGGCACCTTTAGGGGCGTACTATCGTCGTCGGGTTGCGTCGGCTTGGGAGCCTGTGGCTTTTGCGGGGTTGGCCCTGATTTCCTGAATGGTCGCATTGGTTTAATATCCATTTTCAAAGTGCCTCCATATAATCTTGCAAAATGTACGTTGCAGCCAGCGCGTCAATATCGCCTTTGCTAAATGGCTTCTTGCGGGCCTGCAATTCCTGCTCGGCCTTGACCGATGTCAGCGATTCGTCCTGGTAGCTGAGCGGTAGNTCGAATGCACTCAGACGACGCACGGCAAACTGCTTCACGTAATCTGTTTGTGCAGTTGGTTCACCAGACATATTGCGAGGCAAGCCCACAACGAGCCCCGTCACATCGTGCTCCAGCTGCAAACGCTGCAAACGAACCATCTCTAGGCCATCTACCTCAAGCGTGGTCAGGGGCGATGCCAAGCGCGCTATCGAATCGCCAATGGCGACGCCGATCCTCCGCTCGCCCACATCCAGGCCTAGCAGTACATCTTTATTTGCCGTCATTGCTGATAGAGAACTTAATGTCTACTTTCTTCGGGTCTCCAGGCGCACTACTTACCCAGAATGGTGAGAACTTGATATCGACATTGTCTACGTTTGGAATTTGATTCACGATGGCCTGAATCTCACCATAGCGCTTGCCGGCAACTTGCTTAGCCAAAGCGCCGGTATCGATCTTGCTGCCGATATAGCCAGTCGTCGTGAGGCGTGTAGAGTAGGTTCCGTTGTCAAACTTCTGGAAGTTCTGGAAGGAAATATTGTTGCTGCCGTTGCTAAAGATGCTTTGATTTGGCTTGGTATCGAGGGCCGATTTCAGCGCAGAGTTCAGGAGGTCGTTGACGTCTTTACGTGCGAGGCCAAGGAGTGTGTAAGTAGTTTCAACGGTCAATTTAGCTTGTTTAGCCTGCTCGTCTACCCCTGGGCTGACCGATGGCGAAGCCTGGTCGTAGGTGTAGCTCTCGTCGACGACGATGTAGTCACCGCTGAATTGCTTCTTTAGCTGAGTTTTAACTGCGTTGGTGTCCTGCTGTGCCAGCTGGGTCTTTGCCTTGTCGACGTCAGCCTGAGATACAACAGTGACTGTTTGCTTGTCGCCGCCGCTCATGGCTGATCCTGAGGCGCTCAGAGAGTCGTAGCCACTGACGGAATAGCTCTGGGCTGCGATATTGTAATCGGTTCCGATACTGGTCGCTTGAAGTGAGGTTTGGGCGCTCCCGGCGTGAATACTACCACCAGATACAGTGGCGCCAGGAATTGTAACAGCGGCCGTGTTCGTGAAGGTCTTACCGTTCGCCGAGGTAAATACCGTGCCAGCCGGGACAGTTTTACTGTCGCTATCGAAAGAGTTTGTGATGCTGACCGTACCGCCAGCTTTGCTGCCGACGTCCTTGGTGCCTGTCGCGGTGAAGTCAGCTGAGACTGACTTTTTGATCTGTTGTGAACTGGCTTTGAACTTCAGATCTGAGGTGCTCGTATTCTGCAAATTGGGGTCGAGTGCCAATGTCTGATCGATACTGATCGGCGTCGTCTTGGCGCTAATTGTAACCGTCGCGTGCGGCGCAACACCAAACATCCACCACAGCAGTATGATAAGCAAAACAGCACCGCCGCCGATCAAGAAGAACTTCTTGCGGAAGGTGTTAAAGTTCGGCACCTTGATGAGTGATTTCTTGTTCTTGTTGGCTGGTTTCTTAGCGGCATCGGCGATAGCAGCGCCAGCAGTCGGCTTGCTGTTCAGCGTGCGCAAATCAACTTGCGAGCTAATGGCGTCTGCAGCCGAAGATGCGGCAACAGCAGGCTTCGCAGCCTCTGGCTCGTTGCCAGCGGCAGCAGCGAGTTCGCCAACTGGCAATTCTTCGCCATTGATAATTTCTTCTTCGGCTATTTCGGGTGCTTCAAGCTGCGGGATCTCTGGTCGAGACTGCAAGTTCTTGGCCACAGGTATCTTGAGCCCGGCTGCCAGTGCGGTCAGAGAGTGATCGCTGGTAATCAAAACAATACGCTTGTCCGTCTCGCCGGCACTCTTCTGAAGGAGCTTCAAGTTTACAGCGCTCTGAAGCACGCCAATACGCTTTGGCGGAACAAGTGCGACGATCTTAGCGCCAGCTTCTTTTACTTTGCCGATGATACTGGTGATATCGTCTTCGATGTCGATGTAGATTACATCTTTTTTCATGAGGTTACTGACTGAGAATTCTATTAAATTTGTCTTTTAGGCCGTCACCGCCTGCGCTTCCTACAATCGTATCATATCCAACCCGCAAAAGTCCCATAGGGGTGATGAAGGTGTGGTCGGTGACATCGCCAGTCATATCGGTGATACCAGCCACCTGGCTTGGATGAATACGCTGTACGGTTGGGCGCTTGGTAAATGGCAGGCCCTTGTACCAGTCGCGCTCCTCGAGCGCTTCAACCAGCTTGCCGAGACCGGCACCACCCCCACAGAGGAAGATACGGTTGGGCAGATGGTCGATAGCATCGAACTCGCTCAGCGCCAGCTCGACGCCGTTGAGCCAGACCTCTAGCGTTTTGTCGATGGCATTGTTCAGGCTTTTTTTGACGTCGGCCTTCAGATTTGGCTCCTCGATAGAGAGCTTCAGCTTCTCGGCATCTTCAAATGCGACGTCCAATTCACTGGCAATCGTCTTCGTGAAGCTACGTCCACCGATGCCAAACATCTTGGTACCCTCGACACCACCGTCGTTCACAACCGCAATGTCGGTCGTGCCGCCGCCGATGTCAGCCAGAATGGCCGTAAAATTACTACTCGCGTCGACACCGAGTACAGAGCGGCTCACCGCAAAAGGCTCAGCGGCCACGGCCAGCAGATCAAGGTCGAGTTCGCTCGCCGTTCGCTCCAACGCACCGATATGCACCATCGGCGCAAAGGCAGTATAGATCTGGATAGCAACGTCCTTACCCTGGAAACCAATTGGGTTGCTCACCTTGTAGCCGTCGATGTGGATACTAACAATCGCGCTGTTCACGAGCTTGATCTCGACGTCGGCATTGCCCGTCTCCCAGGCAATTTCCTTCTGAGCTCTTACTTGCGCGCGCTCTTGGACCTTCTCAATGATAAATTCCATCTCGTTCATGTCGAGAGGCTTGTCGGGCTGCGGACGCTTGTAGCGAATAGTCTGGGTGATACCTTTCACAAGTTCACCGGCAATGCCGATAACCGTACGTTTCGCCTGGAGTCCAGCCTGCGCCTCAGCATCGCTGAGCGCCATTTCGCAGTTACGAACAACCCCCGCAATATCCGAGATTGCACCAGAGTGCATGTCACTGAGCGCCTGATGTGCCCGACCCACGCCAACAATCTTCAGCTCGTCGCCTTCTACCTTCGCGATGAGCGCTTTTACAAATTCAGTACCAATATCGAGCGCTACAAGGTGTTGATCACCATTGCTGGAACCTGGCAGCGCTGCCTTGAGTTTACTTAGAATCATCTCGCTTAAGTATACAACATATTTCCAATCAGTTTCTATGGGTGAATCCTTAGTTTTGAAAGCTTATGGTTATATTGACTTTTAGGACCTAAAGTGTTACTATACCTATACGCCCAATTGACCTATTCGACTTCCACGGGAGCACATAATCATGGCTACAACGCTTGACACCACCGCCCTGTACGGCGGACGTCCGTCCGGAGGCAGCATCCAGCAGCGTGCGCGCGAAGCACACACCTGGAACGCCTACAACGAGGCTCGCCACAACCGCACCATGTCCACCATCTGGGCGGTCGTCGCCGTCGCCCACATCATGATCGTCATCTTCGCCTTCGGGGCCCGGCCGACGCTCATGCAGGAGATCAGCGCCAACCCCGCCCCCGCGATCGGCCTGGCAATCTGGATCTTCGGCGACCACCTCTACCTCTGCTTCTACCAGCAGGTCCACGCGCATTTCCAGGCGCAGATCGACCGGCTGGAGGGCAAGACTCCGCACAACCGGCGCTGACCAGCGTCAAGCAAGCTACTGAAAAATGACTACCCACGGGAGGCCGAAAGGCACGTAACGGGCGAAGCCAGGATAGCAAGAGTGTGGCGTCTACGGACGCCCTCGGTACCACAAGTGCCCTCTCGCGAATCCTGGCTTTTCGCTTTCTAGAGAAATTATATGTTTTAAGATGAGTTAACTAGTAGTATAATAATCCGATGATCTCGGCAACCCGGCCGGGACAAGACCATGCGGGAGTGTGACACATGTTTGGTGCACTGGTCGTAGTGGCTCTGGCCCTTGCCGGAGTCTTCTACGGTAGTTCCGAGAAGGACGGGAAGAAGCGGAGCGTTGGGATCGCGACGATCTCGGCGATCATCGGGGCCATCGCGGTCCTCATCGCCTTCCCCAACCTTCTGTCGATCGGCGGTGAGCTGTCGATCGTCGCACTCGGGCTCACCGCTGCGGTGGGAGTGATTCTGCTGATGGCCTCCGGGAGCAAGAAGTTCCCGACGGGTATCGGCCTGATCCTGGGCGCGACACTGGTGGCGTGGGCACTGTTCCGGTGGCTGCCCACCGGGCCTGCGGCCTTCCAGTTCCTGGGCGAGCACGCCACCACGGCCGGCAACGCGCTGTGGGACGGCATCACCGGCTTCGCCAAGATCCTGGGCGGCAGCCCGCCGCTCAAGAAGAAGTAAGCACGAGGGCCGCGTCGTCCACATCCGGACGACGCGGCCCCGTGCCGCAAAACTGAACTTATTATTTATCGCTAGACTAACGCAGCCTTGATGCGGCGCACACCAGATGAACTGGCTTCTTCCTTCAGGATCTTGAAGCGCTTGCCATCTTCGGCAAGCTGCATCGTGTGGTCAACGTGTGGACCGCCGCAAATTTCGAAGCTAAATGGCTTGTCGGCGCCGTCGGCGATCATCTTGTAGACTTTCACACGATCGCCGTAGCGGTCGCCGAACTGTCCAAGCGCGCCTTTTTCTTCGATCGCAACCTTGGTTGGATATTCTTCCCAAGTGACGGTGAGGTCTTTTTGAATCTGTTCGTTAACGATGTCTTCGACTTGCTTGAGCTGCTCAGGCGTTACTTTCTCGGGATGAGAAAAGTCAAAGCGCAGACGCTCCTCGGTAATGTTGCTCCCGCGCTGGACAACGTGATCGCCGAGGACCTCGCGGAGTGCTTGGTACATCAGGTGCGTAGCAGTGTGGTATTTCTTGTGCTGAAGAGTCTGGCCACCGAGGCCACCTTTGAAGGTGCCTTTGGCGGCGGTTTGAGAGCGAGCGCGTTGCTCGGCCATCTTAGCGTCAAATTCTTTCTGCCAGGTGTCGCTTACTGCCACATCCTGCAACGCAGCTTCTTCGACGCTCAGTTCGACTGGAAAGCCGTAGGTGTCGTACAACGTAAAGACATGCTCACCGGTCAGTGCACCAGCTTCGCCCATCTTCTTGAGCTCATTCACGCCCTTGCGGAGCGTCTGTCGGAAGACTTTTTCTTCGCGAACAAGGATTTCGATAACTTCTTCACGGCGCTGCTTGACCTCTGGGAAATCATCGGCATACAGGTCGGCAATAACTGGCACGATCTGCTCCAGGAAGTTCTGTTCGATGCCGAGTTCAAACGCAAAGCGAATCGCACGGCGCAGCAAGCGACGCATGACATAGCCCTGCTCCTTGTTGCTTGGGCGCACGCCGTCGACAGCCAGGAAGGTTGCACCACGGAGGTGGTCGGTGATCACGCGCATGGCGTTGGTGTGAGATTCGTAGTTCTTCTCGCTCAGCGCTTCGAGCTTCTGGACGATTGGCCAGAGAAGGCTGATGCGGTACACGTCTGGGCTGTCGATAGCAGCGGCAGCGATGCGCTCTAGGCCTGAACCGTGGTCGATGTTTGGCGCGGCAAGAGCTTCAAACTTGCCATCGCCGACTTTCTTATAGCCCATAAAGACATTGTTGCCGATTTCGAAAAAGCGAGCTGAGTCGCTGGCTGGATGAGCTTTGCCATACTTTTCTTCGTCGTGGAACTCTTCGCCGAAGTCAAAGAACATTTCAGAGTCAGGGCCACAGGGGTCGCCGATAAGCGTGCCTTCTTCGTTGCCGTTGCGGCTCCACCAGTTTTCACGGCCGTCGTAGAGGAAAATGCGACCGCCCTGCATGCCCAATTTATCGCCGTTGCCGGCAGGGCCAAGCTCGACGACTTTTGCCTCGATACCGCGTTTCTTGAATTCAGCTTGCCACAGTTCGATGGCTTCGTTGTCTCGAGGGATATTGTACTTCTCGTTGCCAATGTAGCAGCTGATGTATACGCGGCCCGGGTCGAGACCAACGACGTCAAAGAGGAATTCGGCGATCCACTGGATCTGCTCGGTCTTAAAGTAGTCGCCTAAGCTCCAGTTCCCGAGCATCTCGAATGAAGTCGTGTGCTTGTCATCGCCGACATCATCGATATCNTGTGAACGGAGGCACATTTGGCTGTTCGCGATGCGCTTGCCAGCCGGATGTTCTTCGCCCAACAGGTAAGGAATCATTGGCTGCATGCCAGAGCCGGTAAATAACGTCGTCGGGTCGTTATTTGGTACCATCGGCGCGCTCGGCACGACAACATGGCCGCGCTCGGCATAAAAATCTAAATAAGCTTTGCGGATTTCTTGGGCATTCATATCGGATTTAATTATAGCAAACAGAGGCGAAATTGGAAAAACAAAGCCACCGACCTTTGCGGCCGATGGCTTTACTTGGAGAAACTAGACAAAAACCGGCGTGTGCCGGTCCTCAACTATTTTCTTACCACTTAGCTCCGTCTTCTTTGTCACCCTCTACTGGAGCTGGNGCCTCAGGAGCGTCGCCTGCTGGAGCTTCTGGGGCTTCTGGAGCCTCAGGTGCTTCTGGCATGTCGCCGCCTTCTTCACCACCTGCTGGTGCCTGTGGTGCTGGAGCTGGAGTCTGGTCGTCACCGGTACCTGTAGTAGGCGCTTGTGGCAAACCGTTCTCGTCCTCGGTTGGGTTTTGTGAGTCTGGGTTCATAGACCCTCCATATTTTTAAATGCTTGTGTTTAGCATTATAGAGAGAGTCAAGCGATTACACAACAATTCCGCCGCCGACAACCCGATCGCCCTCATATAGAACGGCTGATTGGCCAGCGGTCAGTGCCCGTTCAGGGTCATCCAGGCTGACGCTCAGACCGTCGCCCTGAAGGCTCTGGAGGTGTCCGTTAATCAATGCCGCACGATATCTTGTGCGCACATCGTAGGACTTTCCCTCGCTTGGTGCTTCGTTGATCCAATGCAGCTGCGAGAGATTAAGCTCGTCACGCCACAAGTTCTCGTCGTTCAGATCAGTTGTGACATACACGATATTCTTGCCCATGTCCTTGCCGACGACGTAAAACGGCAAGCCGCCGCCCACGTGCAGACCCTGACGCTGGCCGATGGTGTAGTAAATCGCTCCGTCGTGCTGGCCAAGTACCTTGCCCGTTTTCTTATCGATAATATCGCCTGGCTGGGCGTCGACGTAGTTCTGGAGGAACTCCTTGATGCCGATCTTGCCCACAAAGCAAATGCCCTGCGAGTCTTTCTTTTCTGCCGTTGCGAGGCCAAGCCTGCGAGCCTGCTCGCGAACTTCTGGCTTTGTGAGCTCGCCAATCGGTAGCAATGTCTTTCGCAGTGCGTCTTCGGTCACGCGGTACAGAAAATACGACTGATCTTTATTCTTATCGAGGCCAGTCAGCAGCTTGCCATCCTGCACACGCGCGTAGTGGCCGGTCGCAATCATATCTGCGCCGTCGCTCAGGGACGCTTTCAGGAACAGATCAAACTTGATCTCTTGGTTACACATAATGTCAGGATTTGGCGTGCGACCAGCTTGATACTCGGCGATCATGTAGTCCACGACCTGTTGCTTGTACTCCTTCTGAAAGTCAAACACCTTGAACGGAATATCGAGCTGCACCGCCACACGCTTGGCATCGGCGAGGTCATCGGCCCACGGGCACACAAAACCAGGCAAATCGGTCGTCCAATTCTTCATGTAGACGCCCGTCACCTTGTAACCTTGTTGCTTGAGCAAAGCTGCCGTCACCGAGCTATCGACGCCGCCGCTCATGCCCACGTAGACGTGAATCTGGCTCTTATCCATGGGAGATACTCACAAATAACACTTTGACCAGCTCACTGATGCCCAACCACAGACCCCACGGCGTTGCCCACCAGCTTTGCTCGCTCCAGTAGCGGTCGGTGCTGGTCGGATGGTTGATGATAGTCGCAACATCACCGAGCCGACGATTAAATTCAATACTTGCGCGCCGCTGGTGATACGGAGAGGTCACGAGGATAAGGCGCTTAAAATCATGCTGTAGGACGATTGAGCGAACTTGCGAGGCATTGTCGGCTGTATTGACTGAAGCTTCATCGAGCAAAATAGCGCTCGACGGAACATGCGCGCCAACAGCCTGGGCAGCCATCGCGGCGGCGTTACTGATACCGGCCTTGTCCTGAGCTGCGCCAGAGAAGATGATGTAGGGCGCCCAGCCTTGGTTGTAGAGTTGGATCGCTTCACGCGCACGAGCGTCCGTGTCGCCACCGCTGATAGCTACAATCGCATCAGCACCCATACAGTGACCATTCACCTGTTCGGGGCCGCTACAGCCGCTTAGGTCGTCGATGCTCAGCACACGCGGTGTGAGCATAATAAAGCCCAACGCCAAGATTACCGGCGCGAGAAGTACAAGAGCGAGTTTGACGAAAAATCCTACCATCCTACTCCTAGTATGCCCGCTGAGCGAGAGAGCGTACACTCCGAATAATAATTTCAGCTGCTTTTTCGACTTCTGCAGGGGTGGTTGGTGCGCCCACTGTCAGCCGCAGGCTCCCCTGCAACAGGTCATCACTGAGACCGCAAGCGACCAGCACGTGCGAGGCAGTCTGCTTGTTCGCGGCACAGGCTGAACCAGTTGCCGCCATAACGCCCTGCTCGTCCAGAAGCATCACGAGGCGCTCGCCGTCCACACCCGCCCACGAAAGATGCAGGCTATTTGGCAGGCGCTTTTTGAGATTGCCATTTACGACCGTGTCGGGCAGTGCGCCCACGATGCGACGCTGCAGTTCATCGCGCAGCCCTGCATACTTTGCGATCGCTTCCTTACGGTCCTCCTGAACAATATCGAGCGCAGCAGCAAACCCCACGATGCCTGGCACATTCTCAGTGCCGGAACGCAGGCCGCCCTCTTGGCCGCCACCGCTGATTGGCGAAGTAATGCGCGTGCCAGCCTTCACGTACAGGAGTCCCGTCTGCTTTGGGCCATAAATCTTACCGCCGTTTAGCGTCATGAGGTCAAAGCCAAGACGTGAGGCATGCAGATCCAGATAACCGGCCGCCTGCGAAGCGTCGGTGTGGAAATAAATCGGCAATTCGCTGCCGGCCGCCTGACGTTCGTGGCGAATCGTCTGAAGCAGCTGGCTGATCTGGTTGACCGGCTGAATTGTGCCGACTTCGTTATTGGCATAGCCGATGCTTACCAGAACCGTACGGTCATCGATAAGCGACTTCAGCGCCTCCATGTCGACGGTACCGTTCGGGTGTACTGGCGCGATCTTGTGGTCATAGCGAGCAGCCGATGCGAGCACCGAGTCGTGTTCGGTCGCGAGGACGACGATGTTTGCCTTCGGGAAGACACCCATCACGCCGTGAATGGCAATATTGGTCGCTTCCGTTGCGCCCGCGGTAAAAATAATTTCTGTCTGCCGTGCGCCAAGCCAATGAGCCACGCGTGACCGAGCGTCGCTCAGGTCGCGACGTACATTTCGCGCAGCCATATACGGACTAGAGGGGTTATAAAACTCCTCTTCCAGATACGGTTCCATAGCTAGTCGTACGCGGGGATCACACGGCGAGGCCGCCGCGTAGTCCAAATAAATGTTCATGTATGACTATATTGTAGCAGCAGAAGCTGAGAGTTTTTGGCCACTTACTGGATCGCGATGGTAAATCTCGCGCATGACGCGTTCGCGGTACATGCGGGTCGCGATGGCCAGATTGCGAAGTTCATCGCCTTCGACCAGCGCATATGGTTGGCCGTCTTGGACTTTGAGGACGCCGTGAGGGTGTACTTCGTAGCGGGTCGTCATTTCGCGGCGAACGCCGGTTGCTTCGTCGATCCACTCTTCGTACCATACCCAGGTGTGTTCATCGAGACAGAAGAATTCTCGACGGTGGTTAGCCGCAATAGGCCCAAAGACTGTTGCGCCGATTTTTGATTCCATGCGAATAAGATCACGCTTCGTTAGCTTGCGAAGTCGAGGAACGATCACCTTGGTTGATGGCTCAACACCGGTGACGAGTTTGATTGTTTTACTCCACATGCTCATGGTGTTTCTCCGGCTATAAGCCGTTAGCCTCCACGTAGTCACGAGTTGCTTCCACAGCCGCTGCGTTCCAGTCGATAGCCTGGGCTAGCTCTGCATCGGTAGCGCCGTGCTCTACAGTGCGAGCGGCAGCGTCATTGCGAGCAGTCTCAGCTTCGCGGTAGGCTTCTTCAACCATCGCGTTAACTTCTGGGCTGTCACCACCGATAGGGCGGATTTGTGTTGTAGGCGTGGCAATATCAAATTCACGGCCGTGACGGTCGTTTGGGTCAACAAAAACGAGTCGTTCTTGAGGACTCTGAGGGGTTTGGTCGGGTCGGTAACCGGTGAGTTCTGTCATGAGAAAAAACCTCTCACATTCTTACGTGATACGTGTTTTTTGTGGTGTTGGTTTTAGATTGAAAAGAGTTGTCGCGCGTTAGTCGTGGTGTGTTGTGCAAGCTCATCAAGCGGTTCTTGGCGTAAATCACTCAAAAACCGTGCAGTGAGGAGCACTCGCGCAGGCTCGTTCACATTACCACGGAGAGGCTTAGGTGTCAAGAAGGGCGCATCTGTTTCAAGAAGTAAGCGATCCTTTGGAATCGCCTTCGTGACCTCTAGTTGCCAGTCGTTCTTGGTGAACGTCATGATGCCATTGACACCTATGTAAAGTCCTCGTGTAAGTGCTTTAGAAAGATTAGTAGCGTCATCCGTAAANCTATGCAGTTCACCCCTGATGCCTTGGTAGCTATCAAAGATCGGCCAGAAATCATCAAACGCCTCTCGAACATGAAACACCATGGGGAGATCATACTCGAGCGCCAGCTCTATCTGGTAGCGGAGCGCTTTCTCTTGGTCTTCTTTGGACGAATGGCCGTAGAAGTAATCGAGGCCGCATTCGCCAATTGCAACAATCTTGCGCAGGCCCGGCTGACGCCGCTCATCCTCAGACGCCTTTTCGCCCCCATTCTCTCCCCCTCCTAACACAGTCGGGGCTCGAGAAGGGAGCGAGCGGCGTCCACCGGCCTGATCTAGCTTGACAAGCTCGCGCAGTCTCTTGAGCGGCNCTACGCCGTGTTGAGCCTCATGCGGATGCTGACCGACAGTCGCGAAGGAATTTGGCCTGTCCTGCACGAACTTCACCGCCCGTTCGCTATCAGCAGCGTCGCATCCAACACATATCAAATATTCCACGCCGGCTTCGGCATTATGCTCGTCTACCTCTGTAATTGGCGTCGAATAATCGACGGAATGAATGTGACAATGTGTATCAATGAGCTGCATCGGTAGGTGCCTCAGTCTGCAAAGGAGCAGCAGCGGGCGCATGTGTGCCAGGAGCTGGCGTGTGGTTGTAGATCTTTGGGAAAAGTACACCCTTGTAGACAGAGACTGAGCCGCCTTCGAAGATCTTCGTGATCGCCTCGCTGGTGGTCGGAAGGAATGGCCAAAGCATGTGTGCAATCTGCGTCAGGCTGGCGGCCGCGTAGGCTAGGATTTCCTGGAGGTGCTCTTCGTCGCCTTTCTTCGCGACTTCCCAAGGTTTTACTTCCTCGAGGTAGACGTTCAGCCCACGCACCTTCATCCAGAGGTG
>FJVY01000009.1_pt1 | contig 37668 bp, 46 predicted proteins | sample 1011871 | NCBI WGS metagenome assembly FJVY01 (sample SAMEA3912450, study PRJEB9761) | metagenome | biome: forest; material: soil | place: USA | collected 2011-06-22 | depth 0.1 m | reverse complement strand
TCAACCGTGCCGAGCACGTATCACCACGATCCATTCGTCCTCGAAGCCCGCAAGCTGCGCGGCGTCGTGAGCAACGGTATGCTCGCCAGCGCCAAGGAGCTCGGCATTAGCGATGACCACGATGGCATCCTGGAAGTCGACGAAGACGTCCAGCCAGGCACGGCATTTGCCGAGGCGTATCACCTGAACGATCACATTATTGATATTGAGAACAAGATGTTCACGCACCGTCCAGATTGCTTTGGTGTGCTGGGCGTGTACCGCGAGGTTGCGGGCATTTATCACCAGGCTTTCGAAGGTCCAGACTGGTATACCAGCGATAAGTACTCGCTGGATTCTGAAGCAACTGCTTTGCCGCTCGAGGTAACGAACGAACTTCCTGAGCTTGTTCCGCGCTTTGTGATGATTCCGATGAGCGGCATCGAGGTCAAGCCGAGCCCAATTTGGCTCCAGGTTCACCTGATGCGTGCTGGCATTCGTCCGATCAATAATGTCGTCGATATTACGAACTACCTGATGTACCTGACCGGTCAGCCGCTGCATGCCTACGACTACGACAAAGTGAAGGCACTGACTGACGGCGATGCGGCAAGCGTCACCGTTCGCTACCCGAAGAAGGGCGAGAAAGCCAAGCTACTGAACGGTAAAGAGATCGAACCGCGCGAGAAAGCAATCATGATCACGAGCGGCGATCATCTGATTGGTGTCGGCGGTATCATGGGCGGCAGCGAGACAGAGGTTGATGACTCGACGAAGAATATTATCCTGGAGTGCGCGACCTTCGACATGTATTCGGTTCGTCGTACGAGTATGGCGAACGGTTTGTTCACGGACGCTGTTACGCGCTTCAACAAGGGCCAGTCACCNCTTCAGAACATCCGGGTGATCGCGAAGGCAGTACACGAAGTACGCGCCCTCGCAGCTGGTAAAGTTGCTGGCGATCTCGTCGACGATAACCACGTGCAGGAAGCAACCGAGCGCGGGAGCCTCTACGCGCCAGTTGTGGTCGAGCGTGAGTTTATTAATGCGCGCCTTGGCCTGCACCTCACTGCCGACGAGATGAAGCTTTTGCTTGAAAACGTCGAATTCGTCGTCGAAGTAAACGGCGAAGAATTGACCATCAAAGCACCATTCTGGCGAACAGACATCGAGATTCCTGAGGACGTCGTCGAAGAAGTCGGCCGCTTGTATGGCTACGACCATCTCCCGCTGGATCTTCCGAAGCGCAGCATCACGCCTGCCGTAAAGAATGAAATGCTCGACCTAAAGAGTCGTGCGCGTACCGCGCTGGCTCGCTCTGGCGCAAATGAAGTCCTGACATACACATTCGTCCACGGGAATCTGTTCGATAAGGCTGGCCAGGACAAATCCCTCGCATTTCAGCTGAGCAACGCGCTGAGTCCAGACCTGCAGTATTACCGCTTGAGCCTGACGCCAAGCTTGCTTGACTTGGTGCACGCAAATATCAAGGCAGGCTACGACGAGTTTGCGCTGTTTGAGCTGAACGCCGTCTACGGCAAGTCCGAGCTAGACGAAGAAGGCCTGCCGACCGAATTTGCTCGCGTCTCGCTTGTCGTCGCTGCCGAGCCGAAGACCGCCAGCAAGTCATACGCCGGCGCTGCGTATTACCAAGCTCGCAACTACCTCGAAGCTTTGATGAGCGAATTCGCACTGAACGGTCAGCTGACTTACAAGCCACTTGGCGATACTGATTTTAGCGAGCATAAACTATTCGACCAAATGACCAAACCATTCGAGCCAAAGCGCTCCGCAGTTGTCTTCAATGGTAAATTCCTCGTCGGCGTCGTCGGTGAGTACAAGGCGAGCGTCGCGTCGGCACTGAAACTGCCGGCATTCACCGCGGGCTTTGAGATCTTCGGTTCGGCCCTCAGCAAGGGCGGTGCCAAGCCGTATGTTCAGCTGCCTCGTTTCCCTAAAGTCGAACAAGACATTTCATTGAAGGTTCCGATTAGCCTGTCCTATGGCGAGCTGTATGAGTTCGCGAATGCTTCGCTTCAGGAAGTTTTGCCCGAGCAGGCCCGCGCCGCGCTCAATCCGGTGGACATCTACCAGCGTCCGGATGACGCCGAGCACAAGCAAGTCACGCTTCGTTTGCGTGTCGCAAGCTTTGAGCGCACACTGAAGGCTGAAGAAGTTAACGGCATGCTCGACGCAGTTGCCGACAAGGCTAAAGAGCGCTTCGGCGCAGAAAGAATCTGAGCATGAAACCGGGTGGCAAGATTGGTTTCTTTGACTCAGGTCTGGGTGGGCTAGTCATTTTAAAGGCAGTCGCCGCGCAGCTGCCGCAGTACAATTACGTCTATTTGGGCGACACCGTCCACAAACCGTACGGTTCAAAGCCTGCGGCCGAGATTCGCGGCCACGTGCAGGGCGGCGTGTCCTTTCTCTTTGACCAAGGCTGCGAGATCGTGATTGTTGCGTGCAATACCGCCACGGCCCAAGCATTGAGCTTTATCCAGCGTCAGTTCTTGCCAGCCTACGCCCCACACCGCACGGTGCTTGGCATCATTGTGCCAGCGGCCGAGGCGGCAGTCATGGCGACCAAGAACAACCGCATTGGCGTGATCGGCACTCAGGGCACAGTCGAAGCGCGNTCGTTTGCCGAGGAGCTCCAGAAGCTTCGCCCTGAGGCGACCGTCTACCAGCAAGCTGCGCCCGAGCTCGTGATGCTCATCGAGGCGGGCCTTTCGCACGGCCAGGAAATGAAGATGATGCTCAGGCATTACCTCAAGTCGTTGATCGAAGTCGGCGTCGATACGTTGATNTTGGGNTGCACACANTATGAACTTATCGCACCGCAGATCGCGGAAATCGTAGGCCCGCAGGTGACGTTGATTCACGAAGGTCCGGTTGTGGCCGAGCGCACGCAAGATTATTTGTTTCGCCACGCCGAGCTCAGNCACAAGTTGGTTTCTGGTGGCGAACGCAAGATTTTCTTTACGAGTAATGCGACGGTATTTAGNGGNCTCGCCCAGGATTTTTACGGCTCGCCAGTCAGCGCCGAAGAGGTTACAATCAAGTAAGTGAAAGACTTACTGAAGATACTGCTTTTTGCCAAAAACCTGTGGCCGTACTACCTGATCATTACCGTCACGTCGGTTCTTTTGGCGCTCAGTAATCAGGTCGTCCCATTTGTCGTCAAGGCAGTGGCCGACCTAGTGACGCATGTGGTCCAAGGTGGGCAGCCGGACTATACGCAGGCATTGTGGCTTGCGGTTGCGCTTTTTGGTGCGGACGTTGCAGGTACGCTGCTGAGCAACTGGGGCGGCTATTACGGCGATATCATGGCGGCAAAGCTCAAGAAGCAGCTGAGCGAGCGCTACTACCAGCACCTCCTGACGTTGCCGCAGAGCTACTACGATAGCGAGTTGACCGGCAAGATCATCAATCGCCTGAACCGTACGATTTCCGAGCTGACGAACTTCATGAATTTCTTCAGCAATAACTTCTTCCAGATGATTCTGACCATGGTCTTCACGCTGGTCGTGGTCGCGTTCTATAGCTGGGAAGTTGCGGCATTGCTGTTCATCATATATCCGCTGTTCCTATGGCTGACGGGTATCACCAGCAAGCAGTGGCAGGCGCAACAGAAAGAAAAGAACCTGCACACCGACATCGCCAGCGGCCGCTTTGCCGAGGCTGTCTCGCAGATTCGGGTCGTGAAATCGTTCAACCAAGAGCCGCGCGAGCTTCGACACTTGCGCCATCATTATCAGAAGACTATCGACATTACCCATGCGCAGTCACGTCAGTGGCACCAGATGGATATCCTGCGTCGCCTGACTTTGAACTTTATTTTCTTTGTCATTATGGGCTTTGTGTTTTGGCAGACGCTGAGCGGACGATTTACGGTTGGCGAGATGTTTCTACTGATTCAGTTTGCGAACCTTATGCGCATCCCGCTGTTCAGTATGAGTTTCATCGTGGACCAAACGCAGCGCGCTATTGCGGGCAGCCGTGATTTCTTTGAAGTGATGGACCTGAAGCCAAGCATCATAGATAAGCCGCATGCGAGGGAACTGCGCATCACGAAGGGTCGTATCGAGTTCAAGAACGTTATCTTTAGCTACAACGATGAAGAGCAGGTACTCAGAAAAGTGAACTTCGACGTTGCTCCAGGCAGCAAGGTGGCGCTGGTGGGCGAGAGCGGTGAAGGCAAGTCCACAATCGCCAGCCTGCTGATGCGACTCTATGAACCCGAGAGCGGTAAAGTTACGATCGACGGCGCCGACATCTCGGACGTCACACAGCAAAGTCTGCGCGACAATATCGCCGTTGTCTTTCAGGAGCCGGCGCCATTCAGCGGGACTGTTTCCGAGAATATTGCATACGCCAAGCCCGACGCGAGCGAGAAGGCGATCATCGCCGCGGCCAAGGCGGCAAACGCCCACGACTTTATCAGCAAGCTGAGCAAAGGCTACCAAACTGAAATCGGCGAACGAGGCGTGAAGCTCAGCGGCGGACAGAAGCAACGCCTGGCGATCGCGCGGGCACTCCTGAAGGACGCGCCTATTCTCATCCTAGACGAAGCCACGAGCTCGCTGGATAGCCGCGCCGAGGCGCAAGTTCAGGAAGCGCTCGAGGTGCTGATGCAGAATCGAACGACGCTCATCATCGCTCACCGCCTGAGCACGATCGCACATGTTGACCGTATTGTGACGATCAAGGGCGGCAAGGTAGACGAAGTCGGCACACCAAAACAGCTCGCAAAGACCAAGGGCATTTACGCAGAGCTGCTGCAGCTCCAGCTGGGCGTCAACGAATCCGCTCGCGAAAAGCTCAAAGAATTTGATATGGTTACAGAGTAATGGGTAAGCAAACAGCACGCGCAATTATCTTTAACGACCAGGGCGAGATCCTGATGGTAGAGCGTCACAAGGATGGTGAGCATTACTTTGTGTTGCCTGGTGGTCACGTCGACGAAGGCGAGGCTCCGCAGCGAGCAGCGGTTCGTGAGGTTATGGAAGAGACGGGCCTCACGGTTGTGATCGACAAACTTCTTTATACCTCTAACGACGACACGTTCGGCAATGACCAGTCTATCTATCTGTGCCGTTACCTGGGCGGCGAGCCGAAGCTGCAGCCAGATAGCATCGAGGCGAAACTGATGAATCAGGGCGAGCCGCAGCAATGGGCGCCGGCGTGGTTTAGCTTTGATGATCTGAGAGACAAAACAGTCTATCCCGGCGGACTTCTCAAGTACCTTGAAGAAGATCAAGCGAACGGTTATCATCATAACCCTTATAAAATCATCACACGCCGCGTATAATAAGTCGTAGATTTTTGAAGAGGGAGTAACGTATATATGGCAGTCAGTAAAATAACTGTGCAGCGCATTGTCATCGGCATCATCGCACTGACTATGACCGTGGGTACGCTTGGAGCGTATTTCATTATCATCTTGCAGAATAAGGACGCGTCCAGCCAGACACAGCAGCAGTCACAAGCAACAACATATCCTAATTACCCCGTCGACGCGACGGCGTATAAGGTGAGCGGGCCAGTGTCCGAGCTACAAAAGGCCGATCTGAAGGTTGGCGATGGCGACGAAGCTAAGGCAGGCGACAAGGTGAAGGTGCATTATAAGGGTACTTTTGCTCAGACGGGTCAGAAGTTCCAGAGTAGCTATGATTCTGGCGAGCCAGCAACGCTTACGCTCAAGACCGGCCAGGGCGGAGTAATGCCTGGTTGGGCTGAAGGCATACCGGGCATGAAGGTTGGCGGCCAGCGCCGTTTGGTGATTCCTGCGAGTCTTGCGTATGGTGCGCAGGGATATCCTGGTTCTATTCCCCCAAACACTGATCTCGTGTTTGAGGTTGAGCTGCTTGCTGTCAATCCGAAGCAGTAAATACAACATATAGCGTCTTGAAAAGCTTTAGCACACTATATATACTAAAGTAAGCAAAGAAAGGGCGAGCATTTTTATGGCAAAAACAATCAGCATTTACACAACAAATACCTGTGTTTACTGTGTACAGGTGAAGAAGTTCCTAGAGAAAAAGGGCTTAACATATACGCTCATCAACCTAGACGACCAGCCTGAGCGCACGAACGAACTACTGGAATTGACCGGCCAGTTGGCTGTACCTGTGACTGTTGTTGCTGACGCGGCTGACGAGAATGCGCCAAAGGATGTCACAGTCGGCTGGAACCCAGCTAAGCTGACGACCGCGATCGCACCAATGCTTGCCGCAAAGGCTGCCTAGGCCATGGCTGAACAGAAGGTCCATGACCTGGCTATTGTCGGCGCAGGTCCGGCTGCACTGTCGGCTGCAGTCTATACGACTCGTGAAGATATCGACACCATACTTCTCGAAAAGGGCGCCGTCGGTGGATTGGCTGCTGTAACTGATTGGGTTGATAACTACCCGGGCTTCAGCAAAGGCATCAGCGGTCTTGACCTGGCGCAGGAGCTAGAGGCTCAGGCCGAACGCTTTGGCGCTCAGATCGAATACGGCGAAGTAACAAACATCGAAGACGAGGGCGAAACCAAAAAGCTTACGACCCACGATGGTGAAGTTCACGCAAAGGCAGTCTTGATCGCAACCGGCACTGACTATAAGAAGTTAGGTGTGCCCGGCGAAGCCGAATACTACGGCCGAGGCGTGCACTACTGCGCAACCTGCGACGGCGCATTCTACCGCGACAAGCGACTTGTTGTCGTGGGCGGCGGTAACTCTGGTGTGCAGGAAGCTCTCTTCCTGACTCGCTTTGCGACCAAGATTGATCTGTTGGTTCGCAGCACGGTTAAGGCATCTGAAGTCTTGCAGCACGAGCTGGCAAAGAACGATAAGATCACCGTGCACCTCAATACATCCATCGATGAAATTGTTGGTGAGGACAAAAAGGTCGTGCGTGTTGCAGCCGTAAAAGACGGACAGAAGACAGAGTTCGAGACTGACGGTGTGTTTGTCTTTATCGGCCTATTGCCGAACACTGGCTTTCTAAAGGGCAGCGCCATTAAGCTCGACGCCATGGGTTTTGTCATGACGGATGACAATCTGCAAACGAGTATCCCTGGGGTGTATTGTGCAGGTGATGTTCGATCAGGCGCGACTATGCAGATTGCGACTGCCGTTGGCGAGGGTGCTACGGCTGCGCTGACGATTCGTCACTACTTGGAGCACCATTCGCGTGAGTACGCGACCGTGGCAAACCAAGGTGTCGCTTAAAAGCTATAAGAAGTTGAAGAAGAACGAGCTGCTACTTGCGTAGCTCGTCGAACTTATTCGGGAAATTTGTGATGATGCCGTCGAGGCCCATACGCTTTAGCTGCTTTGCTTCCTCGAAGCTGTTGACGGTGTAGGCGTAGGTATACAGTCCTTTACGCTTAGCAAGTGCGACGATGAATGGAGTCAGGGCGGCGATGTGGTAAAAGCCAACCGCGCTGAGCTTGACGCTGCTGAGCCAGCGGAAACGAACAGGCCAGATTTGGAGCAGGCTGTAATGAAGCTTCTTGTCGAGCTGGTATGCGGCACGTAGTACCGCTGGCGAGAATGACGAGATGAGGAAGTGCGAAGTCGGATAGCCGCTCTTGATGTATTTCTGAATAAGCTCGATGACTTGAGGCACGCAATCGGGGCTTTTGAGCTCGATGTTGATCTTGGCTTTTCTGCCGATGATTTCAATTGCTTCTTCGAGCGTCGGGATAGACTCGCCGCGCTTCATTTCCAGAGACTGGAGTTCTTCCATGGCGGCCTTGTGGACGGGCACGCGCTTTTTGGCGACGCGCCGAGTGGTACGATCATGCACGAGCACGATGTGACCGTCCTGAGTACGGCGTACGTCAAACTCAATCCAATCAGCCTTTGCGGCCAGGCCTTCAGCGATTGCCGCAATAGTATTCTCCGGCGCTAATCCTGCTGCGCCGCGGTGTCCCATAATTTGCATACTATCAGTGTAACATTTTACGCACTGACCGATGATGTGGTTTTAACAAGGGTAAAAAAGGAAATACAAACTACAGTGCTCCTCCCCGCGGCCCCGAGTGGGACCAGCGGGGAGGGGAGCACATCGAAGGTGCGCCGGGCTTCCTGGGATCAGGAGCCGACGGGAACTCGGGTCGATCGCGCGGTGGTGATCAGCGACCTGAGGAACTCGTCACGCTGCCGACGCCGGCCGCCCAGCTTTCCCCGCTCGGGGATGGACAGGTTGGCGACGGCGGACAGGAAGGAGTTGGTCCTCAGGTCGAAGAACACGGCGCGCAGGCCCTGGCAGGGCGGACGGTGGAAGACCAGTACGACGTCGTCGAACTCGAAGCCCGAGGGCTCGAGCACGGCGGTCGTGCCGTCGACCGAGACCTGGAGCCGTCGCTTCGCAGGGGCCTGCGAAGCGAAGCTGGCCAGGAACTGGTCGAGGGCGCCGGCGTGGCTCCCGTCGTGCCAGGTCCGGATGATCTGGGCGGCGTTTGCGGCGTTGGCGGACGTCACCGTGGCGTAGCGAGTGGACATGCGAGTCACTCCCCTGGAGTCGGGTGTACGGTGTACCTTGACGAAGGGTAACTATACTCTTGCAAGTAGTGCTACGTCAAGAGGAATTCGACCCCTGAATATGCTACACTGAGCGTATAACTTTTAAGAGGTATTAATTCACTATGGCTGATTTCAACCAAGTTCTTACCCCTGGCGATGTCGACGGCGGCAACGTAAACACCGTTGTTGAGATCCCACAGGGCTCAATACTCAAAATCGAATGGGACCGCGGACGCGCTGCATTTATGCTGGACCGAGTTGAGCCTGCTATCTTTGCGAAGCCATGTAACTACGGCTTTATTCCTCAGACGCTGGACGAAGACGGCGACGAGCTGGACACCTTGATCGTGACTGGCGAGCCAGTTCCAACTGGTGTTTGGATGGAAGCAAAGATCGTCGGTATCCTGAACTTTGACGATGATGGCGAGGCTGACCACAAGGTCGTTGTCGTACCTGCTGACGACCGCAACACTGGTGACAGCATCAACTCACTTGATGACCTCGGTGAGCGCTGGAAGCAACAGATCGAGCACCACTTTACGCACTACAAAGACCTCAAGAAGCCTGGCAGCACCAAAGTCCTGGGTTGGGGCGATGTAGAAGCCGCAAAGGCAATTGTTCGCGAGTGCATCGAGCGCTACAACAACAAGTAATCCTTGCCGCTTCACTACAGAAAACCGCCGCTAGAGTTGTGGCGGTTTTTGATTGCAAATTTGAAGGGTCGCCCTCCCTGGCCTCGGGGAGAGGCGCAGGGAGAGCGCGGGTAGAGGTTCGTTCTTCACAGGCGTCGGCAGATCGAGCGGACGATCAGGCCCACCACGATCGCGCCGCAACCCCCGAAGAACANGATGGCGATGTTGAACGCTCCACCGACCGGAAAAGCCGCACCCAGTACCAGAAGCACCAGGAAAGCGGCCCCAAGAAATCGCAGCATGGCTGCCTCCCAATGATGATACTCCGGACTGAGTAAGTCCTGCCTGCTGCTTGCTCAGTAGGCCTAACTTACTTATATACTATCTTGCCCGAGTTCACTAGAGGTTATTGCTGCTTATACTTAACTTGTAATACAATAAGCGTAAGAAGCAATCGCAAACGTAATGTTTTAAGGAAATGGTGGAGGGTATGAAAACGAAAATTGCCATCAATGGGTTTGGTCGTATTGGCCGTACTGCATTCAAGATCGCTTTTGAGCGCAGCGACATCGAGATCGTGGCCGTCAACGACCTTACTGATACAAAGACACTCGCGCATCTGCTGAAGCACGATACGTCATACGGTACCTACGAACACGAAGTGAGCTACGACGACACCGGCATTATCGTGGATGGTCAGCACATCAAAGTGCTCGCTGAAAAAGACCCAGCCAATCTCCCATGGGGAGCTCACGGCATCGATGTGGTTATCGAGTCGACTGGTTTCTTTGTAAAGCCAGAGCTCGCCAAGGCTCATGTTGAGCAAGCCGGCGCAAAGAAAGTTGTCCTGAGCGCACCTGCAAAGGGTGACGGCGCAAACACGATCGTCCTTGGTGTCAACGAAGACACGATCAAGGACGCTGGCGAAGTGATTAGCAACGCCAGCTGTACGACTAACTGTATTACGCCGGTAGCTGCGATTATCGAGAATGCTTTCGGTATCGAGAAAGCTATGATGACCACCATACATAGCTACACCGCCAGCCAGCGCCTTCAGGATGCACCTGCGAAGGACCTTCGCGAAGCCCGAGCCGCTGCCGAGAACATCGTCCCGACGACAACTGGAGCATCAATCGCCGCTGCCAAGGCATTGCCAGCTCTCGAAGGTATCTTTGGTGGCTTGAGCGTGCGCGTTCCTACCCCAGTGGTGAGCATGAGCGACTTTGTGATCATCACCAAGCGCGATGTCACTGTTGCGGAAGTAAACGAAGTCTTCAAGAAGGCCGCCAAGGAACCGTACTACCAAGGCATCTTGGACGTAACCGAAGAGCACCTGGTGAGCAGCGATTTCAAAGGCAACAGCCACTCAGCTATCGTCGATTTGCCGCTTACGGCCGTTGTCGGCGGTAATATGCTGAAAGTCGTCGCTTGGTATGACAATGAATGGGGCTACAGCAACCGCCTCGTTGAACTGGTCGCAGATGTAGGTAAGCAGCTTCACGAAAAATGAAAGTCTTTGTAGGAGCAGACCACGCCGGGTTTAATCTGAAAAGCGTCGTCATGGCGCACCTCAGCAAGCGCCACATCGACGTCGAAGACGACGGCGATAAACAGCTTGATCCTGCTGACGACTATCCGCAGTTTGCGTATATGGTCGCCACGAAGGTTCTCGGAAGCGAAGACGATGACCCTCGCGGCATCCTGCTATGTGGCAGCGGCCAGGGCATGTGCATCGCGGCCAACCGTGTACGCGGCATCCGCGCGGCGCTGTGCTGGAGCGAGGACATCGCACGCGAGACCAGGGGCGACAACGATAGCAATGTACTTTGTATTCCTGCTCGCACATTGAGCGAAGAAGAAGCACTGAAGATCATCGATGTCTGGCTCGACACGCCGTTCAGCGGTGCTGCCCGTCACGTACGCCGAATTAACGAAATAGAGGAGCTTTACGGCTAATGCCTGTTATCTGTCCAACTGTTACCGCCTCCGACCCACACACCTACCGCGAACAAATGGCTCGTATCGAGCCGTTTGCGTCTCGAGTACATATCGACTTTGGTGACGGCGAATTCACTGAACGTATGGTGAGTATTGCCCAGGCCTATTGGCCGGAGCATATGATCGCTGATTTTCATGTCATGTACAAGCATCCGTATGCACATATGGAGACTATCGTTGGCCTCAAGCCTAACATGGTGATTGTGCACGCCGAGGCCGAAGACGACATCCTGGCCATGGTCCTCGAGCTCCAAGCGGTTGGCATTAAGGCAGGCGTTGCGCTCCTTAAGGATACAAAACCGCAAGATCATGTTGATGTCATCTCGCATGCTGATCACGTTCTTATCTTTGGCGGCGACCTAGGTCACCAGGGTGGGACGGCTGATATGTCGGTCCTGTCGAAGGTGGCCGAACTACGAGCCCTTAATCCTACCATCGAACTCGGTTGGGACGGTGGCATCACGGCGGAGAACGCGCCAATACTCGTCGAGGGCGGCATCGAGGTGCTGAACGTCGGCGGATTTATCCAGAAGGCAGACGATCCCAAAGAAGCATACGAGTCTATCGGTAAAACCCTCAGCAGCATATAGCATAAGCGTATAATGGAGCGTAGAAGATGGCCTATACAATAACTCAACTGGAGCTCAAAGCCAACGCGATTCGCGAAGATATTATTCGTATGCTCGAGAAGGCTGGGAGCGGCCACTCGGCTGGGCCGTTGGGACTCGCTGATATCTATACCGCTATGTATTTCAGCGTTATGCGCCACGATCCTAAGAATCCTGATTGGGATCAGCGAGACATTATGGTGCAGAGTAACGGCCACTGCGTACCGGTTCGCTATGCGACTATGGCAAACGCCGGTTATTTTGACCGTAAGGAACTTATGACGCTCCGCAAATATGGCTCGCGGCTGCAAGGCCATCCGGAGCGACTTCGACTGCCAGGTCTGGAGACGACCTCTGGCCCACTTGGCTCAGGGCTCAGCCAGGCCGCCGGTATGGCCCGCGCTCTGCAGATCGACGAAGATCACAAGCGCTGGGTGTATTGCATGATGAGCGACGGTGAGTTGGACGAAGGCAATAGCTGGGAAGGTGCGATGTTTGCGGGCAAATACAAACTGAGCAACCTCATCGCTATCATCGACCGCAACAACATTCAGATCGACGGTAGTACTGAAGANGTCATGCCGCTCGAAAATCTTCGTGGCAAATGGGAATCGTTCGGCTGGCATGTGCTGGAGATCGACGGCCACAATATCGAATCGATCATTGACGCTTGTAGTATGGCCCGCGCGATCGTCGAAAAGCCGGTCGTGATCATCGCTCACACCATTCCGGGCAAGGGCGTGCCATTTATGGAATATGATTACCACTGGCATGGCGCCCCGCCAAATTCTGAGCAGGCACGCGAAGCGTTGCACAAACTACGGACATTGAACGGCAAGATTCGAGGTGAACATGAGTGATATGCATTTGGCCGATAACATCGGTCACAAAGATATTAAAACTGAGCCAATCCGCGCTGGTTTTGGCCGTGGACTCGAGGAAGCTGGCCGCCGGGACGAGCGGGTTGTGGCGTTGTGCGCTGACCTGACTGATTCGACGAAGATGAATTTATTCGCCAAGGCATTTCCGAAGCGCTTTACGGAGATCGGCGTTGCTGAACAGAATCTTGTGACGGTTGGTACGGGCATGGCTGCTATGGGCAAGATCCCGTTTGTGAGTAGCTACGCTGCCTTCAGCCCGGGGCGAAACTGGGAGCAGATCCGTACGACTATCGCACTGAACGATCAGCCTGTCAAAATTATCGGTTCTCACGCTGGCGTATCGGTCGGTCCCGATGGCGCTACGCACCAGATGCTCGAGGACATTGCGCTGATGCGCGTGCTTCCGAACATGATTGTCGTGGCTCCTGGCGATAGCGTTGAGGCCGAAAAGGCGACGCTTGCACTCGCGACAAACGGCAAGCCAAGCTACATGCGTCTGGCCCGTGAAGGCACGCCGGTCTTTACGACCGCCAATACGCCGTTCGAGCTAGGCAAGGCATATGTGTTGCGCGAAGGAACTGACGTCACGCTGATCGGCACGGGTACTATGACTTACCAGTGCCTGCTCGCTGCCAAGATGCTGCATGGNGACGGCGTAAGTGCCGANGTTGTGCACGTTCCGACTATTAAACCACTGGACGCTAGGACTATTCTGGCCAGCGCCAAGAAAACTCGTATCGTCGTGACCGCCGAAGAAGCGCAAGCGGCTGGCGGCCTGGGCGGAGCAATCGCCGAACTGCTTGGCGAGCAACTTCCGACGCCGATTCGGCGGGTTGGCATGCAGGATCGGTTTGGCGAGTCGGGCGACCCTGATGAGCTTCTAAAGGTCTTTGGNCTGACCGGTACGCACATTGCGATGCATGCACACGAATTAATCGACAAGTATCACGCCTAGGAATCCTTGAAAGAATAGGGNAAACAGAGTAGAGTGTCTCAAGGCTCCCACGCACATGGGGAGTCTTTTGCGTTGACTAAGGATGTGACATAAATCATGGATGATCCCATTTTGGTCTTGGAGGACGACGACCTGGTCGTCATGTACGTCGTTGGTCGCGGAAACTCCGCGATGACCGTCTTCTCTCAAGACCTGCGACACAACCTCGCTGGCGCACTGGGCGCGATCAACCAGATCGTTCCTGACGCGCGCGTCCGCTACCGTCCGGCCCAGGGCAAGACGGCGGCACACGTCATCGTCAACTTCGGTGGTGAGGTGAACGCTGACATACGCCGAGCGTACGCCGGCGCGTTCGTGGAGGCCATCAAGCTGCTGGGCTAGTAGCTCATGTGTCTCCCCCGCAAAAGGGTGTGCCAGGGCGGTCCGTACTGCNCTGGCACACCCACGCCTATAAAATTATCTTTGCAAATACACTCTCTTGCTTTATGATGGCGATGCCATGTTCCATTTTTGAATTGGACGAGGGGGAATTGCTATGTCCGCACTGAACGGTCAGCCGTTAGGCTTCAAGTACCGGGGCCAGGGGAACCTGCTCCGCCTGGAGGTCTCATGGAACGGCGACGTCGACCCACCGTGGTACGGCGACCAGGGACTTCGCACGAACATCGTCGACGCTGTGCTCACCGCCGCTGGGCGAACCGGGGGCATTAGCGCGGCTCGCGAGTCGCTGAGCAGTAGTTTGCACCTGCGGGTGTGGGTTACGGTGCAGTTGCGCGGTGATCAGCGCGTGGCGGCCAAGCGTGCCTTGGTTACTGCGGTGCGTGGTGTGCTGACGCCCGTCGTGGCGTAGGCGCCTGGGGGATGGGCGGGCCAGCTAGGGCGTACAGCCCGGCCCGCTCATCCACGCTTAACGCTTGAAAAACCTTGCGAGAAGGAGTAGAGTGGCACATGGCTTCCCGGAATTTGGGGAGTCTTTCGTTTGCTATCTGGGGAGGTGTCCGCCATGAGCGGATACGAAATCCGGGTCATCCTCGAGCAGGATGGCATCACTGTCGGAAGCATCGGCATGGACCCTGGCGAGCTGCGTGTGATGGCCGTGCAGGGCATCAAGCTGAGCGGCAAGCCGACCACCGAGGTCCGCAAGCTCAGCGAGGTGGCCTACGCCTACTACAGCGCAGGTGACCAGCACCGTCCGGCCGGGATCTGCTTCGGCCTCACCAAGGACGGAGCATCGCTCGACCGCGTCGCAGTGGCGCGCCGAGTCATCGGCGTCGTCAAGGGCGCCAACCAGTAATACCGAACGCCGCGCCAAGGCAGCGGTCCCAGCAACAGCGGGACCCGCCTTGGCGCAAAGTCACTCAACCTTGCAAAGCATAAGTGTTATACTGATGGCAAATAGGAGCCTCAGTTTATGGCACTCACCATTCAACAAATTCGTGATAATTGTGTCCGCGCTCGTCATCTGATGCAGCGTTCTCGCCAGCAGCATTTTGCCGTTGGTGCTTTTAATATTGATAACCAAGAGACGCTTATTGCGGTTGCTCAAGCGGCACATGCCAAGCAAGCCCCTGTACTCGTCGAGGTGAGCGATGGCGAAGTCAAGGCAATGGGCCTGGACAACATCCGCGACATGGTCGATAACTACCGCTATGAGTATGGCGTCGAGATGTTTATTAATCTCGATCACAGCCCAAGCGTGGAAGCTGCCAAGCGCGGCATCGATGCTGGATTTGAGTTCATTCATATCGACATTTCGCAGGCGAATCACGACGCCAGCGACGAAGAAATTATTCGCGATACTAAAGAAGTCGTCGAATACGCGAAGTTCACGGGTGCACTTGTCGAGGCCGAACCACACTACTTTGCGGGCAGCTCCAACCTCCACACTGAGGCGATCGACTACGAGGAAATCAAGAAGACATTCAGTACGCCAGAAGGCACTAAGCATTTCGTCGACGCTACGGGCATCGACACATTTGCAGCAGCCATTGGCAACTTGCACGGTAAATATCCTGTACCGAAAGAACTCGACCTAGATCTCCTGCAGCGCATTCGCGACGCAATCGAGTGCAACATTAGCCTGCACGGTGGCAGCGGAACGCCTGGGCATTACTTCGAAGAAGCGGCTAAGATCGGCGTGAGCAAGGTCAACATCAACAGCGACATGCGCTTTGCCTTCCGCAAGACGCTCGAAAAAGTCCTTCAGGAAAACCCCGACGAGTACGCAGTTGTGAAGCTCATGCCAGAAGTATACGGAGCAGTACAGAAAGTCGTGGAAGAGAAGATCGACACCTTTGGTTCGGCTGGCAAGGCGGTTGTGTAGTTTTAGCCATGGCACATACACATAAGCCACGCATGCTCGCCATCGGCACCGCAACACAGGATGTTTTCCTGCGGAGCAAACAGTTCAAGCCGCACCGACAAGAAGGAAAATATTACGAGCAGTTTTTGCTGGGCGCAAAACTCGGCGTCGAGGAAGTGACGTTCGCGACTGGCGGTAACGCCATGAACGCCGCGACGACATTTGCCAGGCAGGGGCTCGAGAGTGAATTTATGGGCATTCTGGGTGTCGAACCAGCCGGCCAAGTCGTCATGAACGCGCTGGACAACGAAGGCATTGCTACGCATCATGTGGTGCAAGATGATCGGTTCCAGACAAGCTATTCGACAATTCTTCTGGCGCCAAACGGCGAACGAACGATCCTGAACTATCATGGCACGCAGATCCATGCTTCGGGCGCACCACTTGATCTCGATGCAATTGCACACACTGATTGGCTGTACCTATCGTCTGTTGGCTCGGTGGCGCTTCTGGAGCGCTTGGTCACGCTCGCAGCCAAGAGCGGCGTGCAAGTCGCGCTGAATCCGTCTGGTGCCGAGCTGGCCGAGGCAGACAAGCTTCGGACAGTCCTTGAGGACGTAGCCGTACTTCTTGTGAATAAGGACGAAATGAAACAGCTTGTCGAAGGCAAAACACTTGAAGAGCTGGTACGACATGGATCTAACCTTGTCCGGACTGTCGTTGTTTCAGATGGGCCCAACGGCGTCATGGCGACTGACAGCCAGCAGATAGTAAAGGCCGGTGTCTACGAAGATGTGCCGGTTGTGGATCGTACGGGCGCTGGCGATGCGTTCGGTTCTGGTTTCGTCGCATGGCACGCTATGGGCAAAAGTTTGAGCGAGACGATCACGTTTGCAAGTGCAAACGCAACATCTGTGGTGACGAAGGTTGGCGCGACAGCGGGCATCCTCCATGCACACGCCCAAACGCACGACATGCCACTTGAAGTTAAAGAATTCTAGGGAAATTCGCCCCTCTCGCAGCGCCACCTAAGGCACTGGTTGGAGAGGGGCTGCCCGTTTGTGGGCAAGCGACTCCCGCACGAAGCGGTGTCGCTGGATGAGGATGGTCAGTTCGTCCTGGCGTAGAAGTCACACGACTTGTGGTCGTCGTANGTCGTCTCGCTCGTAACCGGAATGTGACCGTTCCTCGGGTTGGCGGCGCCAGTGTTGGCGACCACCAGTTTCTCTCCCGTCTTGAGCTGGTTCACCGCGTCCTGGTAGGACGAAGTTGTCAGCTTCCTGTATGCTGCAGCCATTGCTGCCTCCTCGGGTTGAGTGTACGTACTATATCAGAAAAACAAAAAACCGCCTGTGGCGGTAGCTATAACTTGGGGGGCTGCTCCCCCTGGGCCAGAATGGCCGCAAGGGGAGCGAACCCACGAAGTGCCTTGCTTTAGGCGGGTTGCTTCGTGGGCAGTTGTGCCCGTGTCCTTTCGCTGATGAGCGTCGTCGTGTAGGCGTTCGGCGGCCTGCCGTTGTAGCAGACCATCGTGGCGTTGGGCTCGCAGACGAGCGTGCCGATGCGGCCGGTAGGCGCGTCCTCGAAGTGGACGATGCCGATGTCGGTCTTGTCGTCGGGGACCTGTTCCACGTACGTGACGGTCAGCGGGCGGTAAGGCTCGCGGTCCATCCTCAGGTACATGTCTCCGTTGACGCGAACGATGGTCTCGCGACCACCGTCGGCAATGCTCATCTGACCAGTGCTCCACCACGCCTTGGACATAGGGCTCCTTGTGTCTCGAAGGGGTACATTGGGTCCAACTTGTAATATAATAACATAAGCGCAACGTAGTGTCAATTTCACCTCTGTAAATAAAAAACCACCATTGCGGTGGATGATGCGCACCTCCCCGAGCCGGATGCCGGGGGAGGTGTGACTGAGCGGACTCAGTACGCAGATGGGGCCGGTTGGCCCTCAGGTGCGAGGGCGATCGTCAGACCGCGTAGGTTGTGCCCATGATGGTCGGCCAGTTGCCGGAGAAGACGGTGGCTTGCTGGATGGCTTTCTCCAGTTCCTTTTGGTTGGTCGGGAACCAGGCCCTCGCGTCGTTCGATGCCACGACCGCGATGGCCTTGGCGGCAGTGCCGTTCATGGCATTCTGGCATTGCGTCCAGGTCGAGTCGGGCTGGAGTCCCAGCCGAACACGGTACTGGCTACCAGGGGATGCGCCTACTTGCATGGTTGTGCTCCCAAGTTGGGGGACGATTGCCAGGAATGATCTTAGCCACATAACGAATTAAAGTCAAGGGTGGCCGATGCCCATTCACTCAACACGCTTATGGTAAAGTAGAGGCATATGGCAAACTTACTGCGTGATCTACTAGATGCAAAGGAGCCGCTCTTCAGTCTCAGCCTGAAGCAGCTCGAGGATGCATCGGGCAAAAAAGGCATCGACACTAAACTTATCGGCGATATTATCGAGAAAACCCACAAAGCGACGCTCAAGCTTGGGCTTGATCACAAAGACACCACAGGCAAGGAGCTTTACCATGCCTTGCTGGCCAAGATCAAGGAACACGATGAGCACTTGGCGCGTGCTATTGGCGGTGACGACGCGGAAGATGTGCAGAAGCTCTTGCCACTTATAAAGAACGCTGTCGAGAAGGCTGATGTACCCAAGAGCTGTTGGGTTCTGAAAAAGAGCGTCGCCAAGGAGATGCTGCGCAAGACGCCACCACCTACGATCATGAAGCTGCTTGGCTACCGCTCGGTTGATTCCATGCTGAAGCATGAGAATTTGGCCGAAGTCTACGGTGCGCTGCGGTTTGCNGAGAGCCCGGAGTGGCTCAATAAATTCAACGAGCAGTATAAGAGCCTGCATCCAAGCGACTTCGAAACACGTGAGATCGAGTTCGTGGTCATGCCTCGTGAGCGTTGGGGTGATATTGCCGAGCACTTTGTGGCAAAGAAGCGCCATAACATCACGCACCTCAAAGAACTTGGCGTCATCCTGATGCTGCCGATCAAGCTGACGCGTCTGCCAGGTATTACTATTACGGCCATGCCGCTGCTCTTTCACTATATAAATGAGATTCGTCTCTATAGTTCTTACTTCAAACTACAGCAAGTAAAGAAGAATTTTGGCAAGATCTTTGTCGATACGCTCATCGCTGATCCGGGCAAAGCAGCAGTGATGGCCGGGAGTCACGTGCACTGGCGTGTCATTCAACGTTACTTTGGCAAGCTCGAGAAAGAGTACCACCCAGAGATTTTCGAGCCCCACGTTCAGCCCGAGGACTTGCACTGGCGCAAAGCCGAGGACGCGTTGTACCAGATTGATCCAGAGCTGGAGTTCTGGAAGGACATGGACTATGTGGCGCGCTTCGAAGATGGGCGGCCAATTCCNTTCAANCTCATGGATGTTTCGGTGGGGTACTGCACAGATACCCCGTACGAGAANCGCGTGATTTATCACTTCCGCGAGAGTCTGTGGAATGAGATCTTTATACGCTACATGAGCGAAAAGACGCTCGAGCAGCAGGTATTGCAGCAGCTCGACAACGATATGATTGCTCCGGAAACNNTGTAGTTTCTGCGGCGGGCCGCTCGGGGGTTGCGTTCCCCCGAGCGGCCACGCCTACTTGCTATCCGAGACGGGCACCGTAGCGCCGCGTCTCTTTGTGAACCAGGGCGACCAACTTACGGTCGCCCGTTTCGAGCTTGTCCAGCCCACGACGGATGGTCGTCAGCCTGCCACGCCACCCGAGCTGGGTGGTGAGCGGGCTGCCACCGATCTGGTCGAGACGATCGAACATCTGCTCGATGTAGCCCATGAAGCCTCGTTCGCGCTCGATGAAAGACCTCATGGTTGTCGGTGCCTTCGCGGCCGGAACCTCGCCGTAGTTCACGCCGATGCTCTGCCGGAGCTGATCCTCGATGCTGCGCCTCGGACAGGCATCGGCCGCTCGCATGATGGCGCCCCAGACGGTTCGCGGCTGCGGCAACGGAATGCCGAGCTGCTTGCCCTTGGGCGTAGCGCCGCCGTACGTCGAAGACCAGATGACGCCGGTCTGGAACAGACGAGCCGGGAGCGGAAGCCCCTCCTGGCGCATGAAGCTGTTCACGCTGAGCGCGGTGACCCACTCGGTCGAGACCCGCGTCCCCAGTTCGGGGCGGTACATGCCGTGGGGTGCTTCGATGCGGAAGGTGCTGGCGCAGTGGTGCGCGTCGTGCGTACGCAGGGCGATCGCGAACGCCTGCCGTACGAGCGGCGGCATCTTGCGCCTGTTGTCTGCAGCGTAGGCATCAGCAGCAGCCAGGCCGTAAACCTCGGTCGCTGCGAAGTGCGCCTCGTCGTTGTGGTACACCGGGTTGAACGGCGCAACAGACCGACGCACGTAGGCCACCGTCTTGCGGTGCAGCGCGTCGTACGCCTTCGGGCTGAGTGCGTTCATCTCCCGTCCGTCGGGACGGTAGCTGCGCGCCTCGGTCGCCATCTCCGCAGGCAACTGGTACCAGCCCAGCATTTCCTGCTCGTTTATGTAGGGTGCCCATAGGCCCAGGTTGGTCACGCCTGCTCCTCGGTCGAGCTTGCTTGGCGTATGGCAAGTCGCACATACGTCACGTGAGGAGCTTATTAACAGNGGTGAAAAATGGNTAACTGTTGTGCAAATGCTGCACAACTGGTATATAGAAAGTACCAATGCCAAAAGATACTGACGTTATTCGCAAATACTTTGCGAAGCTTAAGCTTGAACCTGAGATCGCTGATCTCTATTTGACGTTGAACGCGTACGGACCTCAGACTATCTCCGAGCTCTCCCGNAATTCCGAGATTGAGCGCACTAGAATTTATCGTTTGCTTGATATCATGGCCGACCTGCAGCTATGTGAGACAGAGGTCCGTTACAAGCGCAGCGTCATCAAGCCGGCACCGGCCGACAACTTACAGATTTTGATCGCCAAGCGAGAGCAGGAACTCCGTGACTTGCGTGATGAGTTTGGAGACGTCGAGAAGCTTCTACAGAGCAAGAAGTCACTGCATTCACCGACGACGCGCGTGCAGTTCTACAAGGGCGACGCGGGGTTGAAGCAAATGTTCTGGAACGAATCCAAGTCTCAGACCGAGAACGTATCGATCCTGTACGAGAGCATGCAGATGCACACTCGCAGTGTTTTCTTCGAGCGGTGGGTTCGCAAATGCAACGAACGTAATATGAAGTTCCGAAGTGTTGTGGGCGAGCATTTCTTGGATTCGCTCAAGACATGGTATTCAGCCCACCAGAACGAGCGCCTGGACGATTGGCAAGGGCGCTTTGTGCCGAGCGATGTCTTTAACGTAACGCACTCTATGGTGGTCTATAACGACGTGGTGAGTTACTACAACTGGAGGGCGGGCGAGATCTTTGGCATCGAGATCTACAACCAAGAGCTGGCTGATTCGCAGCGGCATTTTTTCGAAATGTTATGGGCGCAGGGCACTGATCTGACCAAGCAGCAGGCTAAGCCACATCTGGAAGAAGAACTCTAGGACCTTGCCGCTAAGCTTGAGCGGCTTTATACTTTAAAGTATGAGTAAATACCAAATTTGCGTCTCTGGCGCCGCGCAGGGCGAGACTGTTGAGTACGCACACAAACTTGCCTATCATCTGGGTGCTGAAATTGCGAAGCGAGGTCATGTGCTTTTGACCGGCGCAACCTCTGGATTGCCGCAATATGCCGCTGATGGAGCGCATGAACATGGTGGTATTTCGATCGGATTTTCGCCAGCAAGCTCGTACCGCGCACACATTCATAGCTATCGTTTGCCGTTTCAGGAATTCGACTATATTAACTTTACGGGTATGGACTACGTCGGCCGCGACATCCACCTTGTGCGCAGTAGCGACGCGGTGATCACAGTTGGTGGTCGTATGGGCAGCCTACACGAATTTAGTACGGCTATGGAAAGCCATAAGGTTATGGCGGTACTGACTGGAAGCGGCGGCNTGGCTGATTTCATCCCGACACTTATCGAGCGCATTGAAAGTCCTGGCAAGGAAAGCATTATCTTTGACGTCGACCCTGAGCGGATCGTTGATCGTGTGATTGCTGAACTTGACGAACGCTACGCTGACTTCAAGCAAGATATCGAGAATGCCCCGCGACCCGGGCGCCCTCGCCACGCTGGCTAAATAAGTTCTGNCAGAAAAGCGAAAGCGGGCCGCTTTGGGCCCGCGTATCACCTTCTTTCCTGAGGTGGTAGGGTCACATGCGTCAGCCGCTGACCGGGAACAGGCGAACGTTGCCCACGACACAGTGGCGAAGGCCACTGTCGGTGTCGTTGAGGGTTCGCTTGAGTAGGAACAGGTCCGTGTCGGTGATGATGCGGACGTCCGCAGGCGGCGTGTTGGTGCTGTGGCCGGGAACCAGGATGTGCATGACGCCCCAGCTTCCCTCGGTCGGCTGCAGTTCGACCTCAACGTAGCCGGTGACGTCGTGGCAGTTGCCGACGGTCAGCATGGCCCTGATCTGGCCGTTCTTCCAGTCGTGGCCGTCGATTGTCCCCTGCAGCGTGATGGCGCCGCGGGTGCTGAGCGTCAGCTTGTCCAGCGCGGTCATGACCACACGGGTACGGTGGGCGGCATCCTTGTCGGCGCGTTGCTCCCTGTTGTTCTCGCCGATGGTCAACCAGATCATCAGCGTGGCAAGGAGAACAACGACCGTACCGATTACGGCGATGGATCGCCAGCTCCTTCGGTGACGGGGAGGAGACGAAAGTACCTTCTCCTGTGATGCGGACATCAAAGACTCCTCGAACTCGAAAGCGGGTGTGTGACTGCACTGTTTTATCACATTATCCTCTATCATGCAATAAGCTGGCAGTGGTATGATAGGTATATATGGCCTTATTTAAACTTGCCAGCGAATACCAGCCGACAGGAGATCAGCCGCGCGCAATCGCGAAGCTTATTGATGGGCTGAAAAAAGACAAGAAAGAGCAAACCTTGCTTGGCGTGACTGGTTCCGGCAAAACCTTTACGATGGCGAATATTATCCAGGATCGCCAGGTTCCGACACTCGTGCTCGTCCATAACAAGACATTGGCCGCTCAGCTTTATAGCGAGTTTAAGCAGTTCTTCCCTGAGGCAGAGGTTCACTACTTTGTGAGTTACTTCGACTACTACCAGCCAGAAGCCTACATCGCCAGTAGCGACACGTACATCGAAAAAGACAGCGATATTAACGAAGAAATCGACCGCTTGCGCCACGCCGCGACAAGCTCACTTCTCAGCCGTCGCGACGTCATTATCGTCGCGAGTGTCAGCTGTATCTACGGCATTGGTTCCGTCGAGGACTATGGTGCGATGGCCGTGCACCTGAAGAAGGGCGAACAGCGCAAGCAAGATAAGTTCCTGCGCCACCTGACAGATATTCAGTACCAGCGCAACGATATTGATTTCCACCGCGGNACTTTCCGTGTCCGTGGTGACGTTGTCGATGTCTTTCCGGCCGGTGGCGAGCGCGCTATCCGAGTAGAATTCTTTGGCGATGAAGTTGATCGCCTGACCGAAGTCGATCCATTGACCGGAGAGATTACCAAGGAAATGGACGAAGCAAGCATCTTCCCTGGCAGCCACTACGTGACGCCTCGCGAAAAAACCATTCGTGCCATCGACAAGATTCGCGCCGAAGGCAAAGAGCGCACTGGATGGTTCGAAGCCAACGGCAAGTTGCTCGAAGCGCAGCGCCTCAACCAACGTCTTAAGTTTGACCTGGAGATGCTCGAGGAAACCGGATTCGTGAAAGGTATCGAGAATTACAGCCGCTACCTGACGAATCGCGAACCTGGCGAGCAGCCAGCAACGCTCATGGACTACTTCCCGGATGATTTCCTGCTCTTTGTCGACGAGTCTCACCAGACGCTTCCGCAGGTTCGCGGTATGTATAACGGTGACCGTGCTCGCAAAGAGATTCTTGTGGAATATGGCTTCCGTCTGCCGAGCGCGCTCGACAACCGACCGCTGACATTTACCGAGTTTGAACGNCATATCAATCAAGTGATCTACGTGAGCGCTACGCCTGGTGAATACGAGCTCAGCCGTGGTGGTGAGCCGGTACAGCAGATCATTCGTCCGACAGGACTTCTTGATCCGCCGATCGAGATCCGCCCAACAACGGGTCAGGTGGACGATCTTATTGCCGAAATCCGTGACACGATTGCCAAGGGGCAGCGAGTGTTGGTGACGACGCTCACCAAACGCATGTCCGAGGATCTCAGCGAATATCTCAGTGAGCTTCAGATTAAAACCGCGTACTTGCATTCCGACATTGATACGCTCCAGCGCAGTGATATTTTGAGGGACCTGCGTACGGGCATCTTCGACGTATTGGTCGGCATTAACTTGCTTCGTGAAGGCTTAGACCTTCCGGAAGTGAGCTTGGTGGCAATTCTCGATGCTGACAAGGAAGGCTTCCTTCGTTCGAGTCAGGCTCTTATCCAGACGGTTGGCCGTGCTGCGCGCCACGTTGACGGGCATGTGATTATGTATGGTGACGTCGTAACTGCTAGCATGCGCCGTACGATCGAAGAGACGAATCGCCGTCGCAGTATCCAGGAAGCATACAACATCGAGCATGGGCAGACGCCGTACGGTGTTTCTAAGAGGATCGACGAAGGCCTGCGCGCGGTTATTCCACTAGCAGCCAAAGATGCTAAACGTGATTTGAAGAAAATCCCGAAGGATGAGATCCCAGGTGTTATTCGTGATCTTACGACGCAAATGGATTTGGCCGCTGCCAATTTGCAGTTCGAGGAAGCAGCTGAGCTGCGCGATATAATTACAGATTTGAAGGCTAAGTTGTAGCTGTGACTCCCGCCGACCGCGCTTTTGGCGGGTCGGCGGAGTCACGTTCAGCGTGTCGGCTCCTCGGGGAGCGCTGCGACGGTACGTCGTTGTACCAGCGCCGCACCACGCATCAGCCAGGGCGACAGCGTCACGATCGGACCGAGTACCAGCACGTCCGGGCGGTTTCGTCTGCCGGACGTGATCGTGTAGGTCTGGAGGTTGAAGGGCTGCGTCTCAAGCGGCTTCGGCTTGGGGTGCGGCAGACCAATCATCTCGCGCATATCGCGACGAACCTGCTCGTTGGGGTGGGTTTCGAGTTGCCCACGGAGCGTGACGATGCGCTGGTACGCGTTGATCACGTTGACCAGGCGGTCGTAGTGGAGTTCGCGCACGACTGCGATGTTGTTGGGGCCATTGCGCCCCTGGTTGTAGGTAATGACGACCACGCCCACGTTTTCGGTGGCGGGAGCGCCCTGCCTGCGTCCAATACGCACGGTGTCTCCAATCGGAGGTTGCGGACGTGGCTATTATAATTTCGAATTGCAAATTGTCAAGGGCTTGGAATGATGGTATAGTCCATTGTGGCCAAACGGCCACTGCAGCAAGGAGGACGAGCTTACCGACCAGGTAGGTCTCGAAACCACTCTGGGGGATTACGGAGTAACCTCCATGTACATGGTGAAATACTACAGGCTGTTCCTTTCGGAGATCCAGGTGGGCGACAAGGGTCGCCAGCCTGTGTGGTCGCCGAACAGGGAAGAGCGGATGTTGTTCGAAACTCGCGCGGCTGCTCAGGCAGTGATCGACGAGTTCAAGGACGGAAACAAGACGATGGGAATGGCCGTCATCGTGTCCGTCGGTTAGTCCAGCGTGCGCTGGGAGGACTTCGCGAAAGGGGTCCTCCCAGGCATGTCCAGTAGCTCCTGGAGCTCCCATGGCAAGAAACCGCAAGTACGTCATCATGGTGGGGAACAGATATGTCAAAGAAGGCGGCGATCTGCCGGTCCGACTGACAGTCTTCAAGGCTTCGGCCGAAAAGTTCTCCTCCTACGAATCAGCGCATGTCGCCCTCGACCGGCTGACTGCGTCGCAACTGCAACGGGCCCAGATTTTCCGGGCCTAATCCGCAACCGGGGCGCACATCGTGCTTGCCCCGGTAGCGGCCTACTCACAAAGTGGTATACTGAACTTATTAAAGAGGGCCCGCCAGTATGGCAGAAGAAACGCAAACGACGACTGTATCAACTGAAGATAATAAGAAGAGCGCTATGCGCCAATTGAACGGCACGAGCTTCCTGACGCTCGAGCACATTGGGTATTTTGTCTTGGTGGTTCTGCTACCAATCTTGCTTCTGCTTGGTGCGACGACTGCAATTCAACTTTGGCAAAACGGCAGTAACACAGGTAGCGATACTATCTTGCCTCTGATGTACACGATCGAACCTATCATGAAGTCAGTCGACACGACCGTTGCAGTATCGTTGACTGCCGCGTTCCTTGTTCTTGCGCCACTTATGTACGTTCTTCGCCGCCGTACTGCTGCCGAATACGTCAAGCGCCCAGGCTACGATAGCCGCGTTGCGTACAAGCTGCCTGTCTATACGGCGCTCGGTATTCTTGCCGCGTTTGCGACTAGCGCATTTGTCAGTATGCTCAGTGTCTTCCTGAACTCACTCCTTAATATCGGCGTGAGCGGCGCGGACATTGGTGCAATGTATGTTCAGCAATTCCTGCCTGCGCTTCTGGCGTTTGTTGTATTTAGCATGGCCTGTTGGTACACGATGTGGTTTGCCAAGGGGCGTGACGTCAGTAAGGCATTTGTCGGCGTCGTGAGCATATTGGCCGCCGTTATGGCAGTCGCACTGTTCGTGACTACCATGACCATCAATCACGAAACGAAGAAGCCGGAACAGCCAGACTACTCACGCTACACTTCGCCCTCGTCTTCGTCTCCTGACCCCCTTTTTCCTTACTAGCACTCCGCGCGTAGCATGACAACTAAAAATCAGTGGGCAGCACTATGCTTCCTCTGTTATACTTGATGTAAGTTATGGCAGACACTATTTCAATTGACGATGTGCACTACGTTGCTGGCTTGGCGAAAATTGCCGTTAGCGACGACGAAGCAGCACGATTACAAAAAGAACTCGATACGATTTTGGGTTACGTTCAGCAATTGAACGAACTCGACACAACTGGCGTAGAGCCGACTTATCAGGTAACAGGACTCAAGAATGTTGATCGCGACGATGTGATCATCGACTATGGGGTTAGCCAAGAGGCACTCCTGCGAAATACCCCAGATTCCAAAGACAACCAGATAAAAGTACCGAAAGTATTATGAGCAGTACTATTGCATCAATTCTGAGCGACCTCGAGTCGGGTCGTGTTACAGCGGTCCAGTTAGTCGAGGATGCGCTCGCGAAGCTTGAAGAAAAGCAGGCCACCTATAACGTTGCCCTTAGTACGGCCCGCGCACGTGCGCTCGAACGTGCTCAGGCGGTTGACGCGGCACGAGCGGCCGGTGAGCCACTCGGCCGGTTGAGCGGTGTGCCGTTTATCGCAAAGGACAACTTCCTGACATTTGGCACGACTACCACTGCTGCCGCTAAGATGCTGGAAGGTTTCGAGGCACCATACCAGTCGACTGCCATTGAGCGACTCGAAGCTGAAGGCGCGATTATGATCGCCAAGGCAAACCTCGACGCATTCGCACATGGCTCTAGTACAGAGAACAGTTATTATGGTCCAACCAAGAACGCCGTCGACCCAACCCGTGTACCTGGTGGTAGCTCGGGCGGTTCAGCGACGGCCGTCGCGCTGGATATCGTGCCATTTGCGCTTGGTAGCGATACGGGCGGTTCGATTCGCCAGCCGGCCAGTCTCTCGGGCGTGCTGGGCCTGAAGCCGACATACGGCCTCGTCTCCCGCTACGGCGTCGTGGCGATGGCTAGTTCGACTGATACCATCGGTGCTCTTACGTATACTGCCGATGACCTCGCGCTTGTCATGGACATCATGGCTGGCAAGGACGAACGCGACAGCACGACGCTTCCTGACTTGCCGCAGAGCCTGCTGCCGAGCGACAACAAACCAGGCAAACTCAAGATCGGCGTCGTAAAGGAATATATGTCCGATGATGTGCAGCCAGAAGTTCGCGCAGCCGTCACGAAACGTGCCGAGCAACTTCGTGTCTTGGGCCACGACGTCGAGGAGGTAAGCATACCTTCGCTCGATCTGGCACTGGCTATCTACTACATTGTGATTCCAGCAGAGATCAGCTCTAATCTCAGCCGCTACGATGGCATCAAGTACGGCCTCAGCGCCGAGCAAGCTAAGAACCTCGACGAAGTATACGGCCTCAGCCGCGACCAAGGCTTCATGACAGAGAACAAACGCCGTATTCTTATTGGTACCTACGTCCTGAGCAGCGGTTATTACGACGCATACTACCGCAAGGCTCAGACTGCACGCACCATGCTCATCAACGAGTTCAACAAGACGTTCACACAGTACGATGTGCTCATCGGTCCTGTTTCGCCAACGACTGCCTTCAAGCTGGGNGAAAACACCGATGACCCGCTGAAGATGTACCTCGCTGATATCATGACAGTTGCCGTGAGCCTGGTAGGACTGCCTGCGCTCAGCGTGCCGTCTGGTGTCGACGAAAAGGGGCTGCCGATTGGCTTGCAGTTGATTGGCAAGCAGAAGACTGACGGCCTGCTCTTCGCAGTGGCTAAGCAGCTGGAGGGGGTTAAGTAATGGAATCTCCACTCCTGATGATTTTCCTCGCAGTTGTTGTCGTGGCTGGACTTGTCCTTCTGGTTGGCTTGGGTCAATTTAGCCGACGACGCAGCGGTCTGGATAGCAAATACTACCGCGAGAAGTGGGAAAAGATTGAGCAAGTTCAGAAGATGGGCGATGCCGGCTGGCAAGTTGCCATCATTCAAGCTGATAAGCTGCTCGACCAAGCGCTCAAGGAACGCGGCTTCTCTGGTGAGACTATGGGTGACCGCCTGAAGAGCTCGCACGCTGGCGATAAGATTTGGGCTGCGCACAAGATCCGCAATCGCATCGCGCACGAAACCGATGTGAAGCTCAACCCCGTGATTGTTGCTCAAGCCTTGCGTGGTTTCAAGCAAGGCCTGAAGAATGTAGGAGCCCTCTAGATGATTACCAAAGAACTACTCGACAAGTACGAACCAACCATTGGCATCGAATGCCATGTCCAGCTCCGCACTAAGACGAAGCTGTTTAGCGGCGCCGACAACGATGCCCGTGATAAGGCGCCAAATACCACAGTGAGCCCGATCTGCTTTGGCTTGCCTGGCACGTTGCCAGTCCTGAACCGCGAAGCCGTGAACCTCGCTATCCGTGCCGGTGTTGCTCTGAATGCCGAGATCGCACACGTTAGCAGCTTTGACCGCAAACATTATTTCTACCCAGACCTTCCAAAAGGCTACCAGATTACACAGCTGGAGCGGCCGACGGTCGGCAAGGGCGAGATCGAAGTCCCGCTTAAAGGTGGCACCTTCAAGGTGCGAATCACTCGTGCGCATATCGAGGAAGACGCCGGTAAATTGACGCATCCAGCCAACGCTGACTACAGCTTGGTTGACCTCAACCGCGCCGGTACGCCGCTGATCGAGATTGTATCCGAAGCTGACATGCACAGTGCTGANCAGGCAAAGGCTTATGTCCAGGAACTGTACTTACTTATGAAATCAGCTGGCGTGACCCTGGGCGACCTGTACCATGGCAATATGCGCTTCGACGTGAACATCTCGATCGCGCCAAAGGGCAGCGACACGCTGGGTACACGCGCAGAGGTCAAGAACCTCAACTCATTCCGGAGCGTCGAGCGCGCTGCAGAATACGAATACGCGCGCCAGGTTGAGCTCGTGGAAAAGGGCGAGAAAATCGCTCAGGAAACTCGCGGCTGGAACGACGCAAAGCAGAAAACCTTCTCTCAGCGCAGCAAAGAAGAGGCAATGGATTATCGCTACTTCCCAGATGCTGACTTGCCACCGATCGAGTTGACCGATGAGCACATTGCCGAGATCCGCGCCGAAGTCGAACCACTCCTGCCGGCGGCGCTTCGCACAAAGCTCGAAGAAGCTGGCGTTCGTCGCGATGATGCCGAGACGCTTCTGCTGAATGACGCATTGACCGGCCAGGGCTACGTCCAGCGCGTATTGGGCGTATCAACTGACGACGCTAAGTTTACTGTGAACTTTCTTGTAAACCGTCTGGCCTCCAGCGAAGATGCAGCCAAGGGTCTCCCAACGGCTGAGCAGTTTACGGCCGTAGCTGCCATGTTCCGAGATGGACTGATCAGCTCGAACAATGCCGACGCACTGCTCTTTGAACTCCGCGGCAACGAAGCTGCAGACGCCAAGTCTGTCGCAGATGAGAAGGGCTGGATGCAGGAAAACGATTCGGCCGCTATCGAAGCAATTGTCGACGAAGTACTTGCCGATCCGGCTAGCGCCAAGGCCGTTGCCGACGTAAAAGCAGGCAACGACCGCGTGATTGGCTTCCTCGTAGGCCAAGTCATGAAGAAATCTCAGGGCAAGGCTAACCCAGCGCTTGTCGGCCAACTTATTAAGCAACGCCTCAGCTAGCTTTCGTAGACTTCAGCGACGGAGGATTAGAGAACCATGCAACAACGCAAACCATTGATGATTATTCTGAGCGGCGCTCCAGGGTCCGGCAAAACGACACTTGCCAAGGCGCTGGCTGATTTGTTTCGGCTNCCACACATTCCTCGAGACGACGTNTTGCGTGGTCTCGAGATGACTCGTGGCGGTGATATTAACAGGGGCGGTGAGGGCGTCCAAGTCTATTTTGGCGTCCTGGAAAATCTTCTNAACTCCGACGTAAGCCTTGTCACCGACGGCACGCTCTACCGAGGTTTGTCCGAGAAGGATGTGAAAGAGCGCTTTGCACCCCTCGCGACTATCATAAATGTCCACACGCGGTCCCAAGATGAACACGAGCGTTTCGTAAAACGAGAGCGTGAACGTGAGGGTTGGTCGGACGAATGGGTAAAATCTCACATNGATCGGCTCAAAGAGATCTATAATGATACAGTCGATCCGCTCGATTTTGGCGTCCCGCTTATTGAAGTGGACGCGACCGATGGGTATGATCCGTCGATTCACGAGATTGCCGCGCGCATTCGTGAAATCTACGCGGATACGCGCCCAGGTATTACATTGCCAAAGTAACAAACCTTGAAGGAGGGTATCCTACATGAAAACACCAACTAAGGCGATCATTGCAGCCGCTGGCCTCGGCACCAGGTTCTTGCCGCAGACTAAGGCGATGCCGAAGGAAATGCTGCCGATTGTCGACAAGCCGGTGATTCAGATCATCGTTGAACATTTGGTGGCGGCCGGCGTCGAGACGGTCATCATTGTAACTGGTTATTCGAAGCGCGCGCTGGAGGATCACTTCGATCGATCCGAAGAGCTCGAGAACGAGCTTCGGGCCAAGGGCAAGAATGAGCTAGCCGAACAAGTAGAGAAGATCGGCAACTTGGCTAACTTCGTGTATGTCCGCCAGAAGGGCACGCCAAAGGGCAACGCCCGTCCTGTNTTGAANGCCCGCCACTTGATTGATGATGACGAGCCGTTCTTTGTGATCTTTGCTGACGACTTTTTCCGCAGNGAAGTTCCTTACCCGCTGCAGCTTCTGGAGGCATATAAGAAGACCGAGAGCAGCGTTATTTCACTCGTGAAAGTAAACCCCGAGGACACGAAACGTCTCGGTATTGCTGTGCCGGACGGCGAAGAAGTCGATGGTACGGTCAAGCTCAGCGGTTTTGTTGAGAAGCCAGGCCCTGAAAACACCCCATCGCTGTACGCATCTGTAGGTAGCTATCTGCTGACGCCAGACATCTGGGATATTTTGGAAAAAGAAAAAGTCGGACANGGTGGTGAGCTCGTGCTCGGTGACTCTATTGGCGAGCTGGCGGCTTCGTCATCAGTCTACGGTCATGTGATTGAGGGCGTGTGGCATGATGCTGGCGACAAGTCACGCTATCTTCAGGCGATTGTGGACCATGCACTTGTCGATCCTAAGCTTGGTCCAGCGTTCCGCACCTACCTCGAAACGCGCCTCAAGCAAGAAGACTAGTTACAATCGGTATAGCGATAAGTGGTACCAATAGAGTTGCTACAGCTCGTGGTGCCACTTGGCGCGCTACAGATCGTGTGTTTGTAGAAGCCAATTGATTTGGTGATGCAGTTTTTCTTGGTACCCGACTGTCCGCAATTGTTATTGTCGCATGATGGGTCGTAGCAGGTCTGCGCGTCTGAACCTGCGCTGTCAGTGGTGCAGGTTTTTTGCTGTGGCGTGGTAGGCGTGACGGGGGTGCTGCTCGGCGCGACCGTCTCAGTGGTTGAAGTATCGGGGGTGGTGGTTTGTGACGAAGAAGTGTTGGCTGATGAACTCGTACCAGAGGTATCAGGCTCATACGTGACGTTGAGCGGTTTGGATGTTGGCTGCGTGTCTGCGGTATCGTTTCCGAGCGCTTCGGCAATCGGTAAGTGCATGAGGAGCCCGATGACTATAACGGCCGCGGCAAATCCCCACGCAAGCCGTGCCCACCAGTTGGGCTGGTGTTTTGGCTTTGCGCTGAATTGTTGTGGCTGAGTCCGCGGTGCTGGGCGGCGCGCTGCTGCTGTCGCTTGCGAGGTTGTGGGCGCTGCTCGAGGCGGTACGTGAAGCGCGCGTTTGCGCTCTGCGTCGTAGATAGCGCGTTTGAATGTATCGGAGAGGGCTCGGTACGCTTCATTGATTTGGGCCATCTCTGTCTGGCTGCCGCCCATGTCTGGGTGATGCTGTTTTGAGAGTGCACGATACCTGCCTTTAATTTCAAGGTCAGTTGCGGTCGATGGAATACCGAGGATACGGTAGTAGTCCGGCGTTTCTTTGTCTCTCATGCCTATGTACTATGATACCCCCATTGTCTAGGGTTTGCCTGAGAAAATTCCGAATTATATAACGACGCCCCCGAGGCGCCCGGCACAAAAGATCGTGCTCGGGCGCCATCGGGGGCGAAAGTGCTCGTCGGCTCAGCGTTCGGACTGGAGGGATCGCGTGCGCGCGTGAAGGCCGGCCATCTGGTGTCCGTGGCGACGCCACTGCGCCAGGAAGGCGTCCTTCGGCAGCTCCGCGTCGTAACGTGACGCGATGTTATGCGCGTACTCCTGGCCGCGGTCGGTCACGAGCAGTTTGTAGCCCCGCGGCATGACGAGTAGCTCACTGTCGTAGAGCTGCGTGTGGAGCAGAGCGACGAGGAGCTTGTCGGAAGCTCCCTTTGCTTCATCAAGCTTCTTCCGCCCCTGCTCACCGGGGTAGGCCAGGAAGGTGCGCTGGTGAAGGTACGCCCGGAGCCCGCTGCCGGGCTGCCTGGCAATCGCGCGCGCCTCGAGGTCATCCAGGCCCCCAGCGAGACGCACGGTCTGGAGGACACCGTTGCCGGTCCATCCGACCTTCCCGTCACGTACGTTCTCCTGGACCCAGGTGAGCCCAAGACAGAGCAGGTCGAACACTTGTGCATCGGTACGCATTGCAAACCTCCGTGAGAGTGTACTGCATGGATCGATACCGACTATAATGNCATTTTTTACCATTTATGGCAATATAGCAGCGAAATCTTTCACAGACCAGCGGCAAGACGCAAGCTATGGTGAGAGAACAATAATTCTTTAAGGAGGGGCAATGGGAATTCTAAGCTGGATTATCATAGGTGGACTTGCAGGGTGGATTGCATCTATGGTCATGAACACCGACAAGTCGATGGGTATGCTCGCGAATATAGTCGTCGGCATCATCGGTGGCTTGATCGGAGGCTTTCTGGTTTCTCTCTTTGGCGGATCAGGCATGACTGGCTTCAATATTTGGAGTTTGGTCGTGGCAGTACTGGGCTCTATTATTCTCCTTGGTATCGTCAAGGCTGTTCGGGGTGGCGACAAAGTCTAACGGTGATATACTAAAAGCACGTAAAACGAAAAGGATTAACCCATGGACTCATCGCAGATTCTTGTCGCAATTTTAGCTACCACACTCGCTATTTTCCTTATACTTGCGATCGTCCTGGTCGTTATTCTTATTAAGGTTGCTCGCCAAATTCAGCGAGTGACAAGTTCGGCCGAGCGCGCCGCCGCGAGTTTTGAAAACATCGTTGGTAGTGTGCAGAAGGCCGTTGCTCCTGCGGTTGTATCACGATTTGTTATGGACCAGATTCAACGGTTTACCGACCGACAGAACAAGCGTGATAAAAAATAAGGTATAAGGAGCGTTACAACTATGAAGAAGGCAAAATTTGGTTTCGGGCTGGTACTGGGTGCTGTGGCTGGTGTTGTTGCGGGACTGCTGACCGCGCCAAAGAGCGGTAAAGAAACTCGCGATGATCTCAAGCGCAAGAAGGAAGAAGCTCAAGAAAAGGCAACCACCAAAGCCGAAGAAGTAAAAGTCAAAGCTACCGAGAAGGCTGAAGAAGTGAAGGGCCGCGCGAAAGACGTTGCTGATGACGCTAAGTCTCGCGCTGACGACCTAAAGGCCCGCGCAACTCGCGCCGCTGAGAGTGCCAAGGAAGCTTGGAACGAAGAAGACGAAGACAAGAAGTCGACGACTCACAAGAAATAGCTTTATGGCTCAGGGTAAAGTGCAGAAATTCAAGGACGACCAGGCACAAGCCGCGACGCGCGGCTTCCTGGAGGATTTATTTGACGATTACTACAAGCACCGTTACAAAGTCTACAAGATGAACTTTGTGCGGGGTATTGTCTTTGGATTTGGCAGTGTTATTGGTGGTACGTTGATGATTGCGGTGTTGCTTTGGGCCCTGTCGTTCCTGAGTGAGATTCCATTCGTCGGACGCTTCACGCAGACTATCCAGCATTCTATTGAGACAACCAAGCCTACTCGGCAACAGTAGCTACGCTGGGCCAAATTGAGGTACAAGGCTGTTGCCACGGCGATGCGGCGTAATGTCGAGACGATCCGTGGCTGGTTTGATGACTTCAAGAATCGTGCCGCGCACACTGATGATCATCTTGCCGCCAATACTGAGCTGCGCGATGAGCTCTTTGGGCACTGTATCGTTATCTGTGTTCACGATGATTCGATCGTAGGGCGCAAAGGCGGGGAGGCCCAGGTCATCATTTGCCGCGAAGAAGGCGGCATTATGGATACCCTGAGCTGCGCAATTCTGCTCGGCTATACTGACGAGCCGAGGCGTCTGGGCAACGGCGTAGACCATTTGCGGCGTGGTCATGTACGCAAGGATGGCCGTCATCCATCCAGAATCCGAACCAATCTCGAGTGTCTTGTCGCCAGGGCCAATTTCGAGCCATTCGAGGAGCGCCTTCACCGCTGACGGTTTCATATCGCTGTAGCCAAAGCCAATTGGCAGGGGCGAGTCAAGTGAGGTATCGGCTGCGTATGCTGGCAGAACGAAAGCGGCGCGGTTGATGATGCTGAAAGCTTTTCGGAGGCTCCTCATGCCTCTATATCAACAGATGTGAGGAAACCATGCAGCCATAATTTTCACAACACGTAGGTACAGGGAACCTGCGCTATACTTAATGGAGATAAGAGGGGGTAGTAACAACAGTGGCCGCGGCTGATTTAAAGCCATCTGACTACGTGCATTTGCACAATCACACGCACCACAGTGTTCTGGACGGTCTACAAAAGGCGCCGGACATGGTTAAGCATGTGAAGGAAATGGGCATGGAAGCGATCGCTATGACTGACCATGGCACGCTGAGCGGCACCATTGAGTTTTATAATGCCTGCAAAGCCGAAGGTATCAAACCGATCATCGGCATGGAAACGTACGTCTCCCCTCGCAAACATACCGACAAAGACCCTCAGAAAGATAAGTCTCGGTTCCACCTTATTATCCTGGCTATGAACATGCAGGGGTATCAGAACCTCATGAACTTGAGCACTGAGGCGAATTTAAACGGGTTTTACTACAAACCACGTATTGACCACGAACTTCTCGAGAAGTATAACGAGGGGCTTATTATTCTTTCTGGTTGTATCGGTGGTGAGGTGGGTGAAAACTTTCGGTACGATAACGACGAGAAAGCCTACGAGATTGCTAAGTGGTATAAGTCTGTCTTTGGCGATCGCTACTACCTAGAAGTCCAAGACCACACGCACTGGGATCAGCAGAAGAAGGTTAACGAGAAATTATTTAAGCTCAGCAAGGATCTCGACATTCCTGCTGTCGTTACATGCGATGCGCATTACCTGAAACATGCCGACCAAGACGCTCATGAGATTCTTCTTTGCGTCGGGACGGGTGCGTATTTGAGCGATCAGGATCGCATGAGCTTGAAGGACACTGATCTATTTGTGACCGATCCTAAAGACCTTATTACTCGCTGGGGCGAAGAACATCCTGACGTTATCACCAACACAAAGGCTATTGCTGATCGTTGCGACGTTGAGCTTGAGTTCGGCAAGATCTTGATTCCTAAGTTTCCTGTGCCAGAAGGCGAAACCGAGAAGTCGTTCCTGGATATCAACGTCTATAGAGGCTTGATGTGGCGCTATAACGATATAGACGAAGCAAAAGCTTTCGAGATGAGCATCGATGATATCAAGAAGCAACTGCCTAAGGATGTACTCGATCGAACAACCTACGAGCTTGGTGTTATCGATGGCATGGGATTTAACGGCTATATGCTGATCGTGTCTGACTTTATTAAGTGGGGCAAGGGCCAGGGTATTATCTTTGGGCCAGGTCGTGGCTCGGCTGCCGGGTCTATTATTGCCTATGCCTTAAAGATTACTGACCTCGACCCGCTGAAGTATGGCTTGCTGTTTGAGCGCTTCCTGAACCCAGATCGTATCTCGATGCCTGACGTTGACGTCGATATCCAGGATACTCGTCGCGACGAAGTGGTGCAGTATTGTGTGCAGAAGTATGGCAGCGAACGCGTGGCTAACATTGTGACATTTGGTAAGATGGCTGCTCGCAACGCTATCCGCGATGTCGCGCGTGTGATGCAGGTTCCGTATGCTGACGCCGACCGTTTGGCGAAGCTTGTGCCAGCGCCAGTTCAGGGTCGTCATATTCCGCTGAAGGTCAGCATCGTCGAAGACCAAGACCTCAAGAAAGAGTACGAGAGTAATCCGACAAGCAAGCAGGTCATCGATTTCGCCATGATCCTGGAAGGTACAATCCGTAGTCACGGCGTGCACGCATGTGGCGTTGTGATTGCTCCAGATGACATTGTGAAATTTGTGCCGCTCGAAATGGCGCAGAAGGGTGTGGTCGCGACCCAGTACCCAATGGGCGAGATCGAAGCGCTCGGTCTGTTGAAGATGGACTTTTTGGGCCTCTCAAACTTGACCATCCTGAAGAACACGCTGCGCATCGTCAAGAAAGTATATGGCGTAGACATTAACCTCGATGACATTCCTCTCGATGACACCAAAACATTCGAGCTTTTCCAGCGCGGTGACACGACAGGTGTTTTCCAGCTGGAATCTGCCGGCATGAAGCGCTACCTTCGTGAGCTGAAGCCAACAGTCTTTGACGACATCATCGCGATGGTGGCACTGTACCGCCCAGGCCCAATGCAGTTTATTGACGGCTTTATTAACCGCAAACATGGTCGCGAAGAGATCACCTTCTTGCACCCGCTGATGAAGAATTCGCTCGAGAACACCTACGGAATCTTGGTTTACCAGGAACAGGTTATGCAGATTTCCAAGGAACTTTGCGGCTTCACTGGTGGCCAAGCCGACACACTCCGCAAGGCTATCGGTAAGAAGAAGATCGATGTGATGCAGAAGATGAAAGTCGAGTTCATCGCTGGTGCGGTCAAGAACGGCGCACGCGAAGACCAGATGGAGAAGTTCTGGAAGCAGCTCGAGGACTTTGCGGCGTATTGTTTCAACAAGTCACACGCAGCTTGCTATGGATTGATCGCCTACTGGACGGCCTACCTCAAGGCG